>Ga0115006_10001222_pt1 | contig 15679 bp, 9 predicted proteins | sample ArcOceMetagenome_3_FD_88943 | JGI IMG/M metagenome (GOLD analysis project Ga0115006, IMG submission 88943) | Marine eukaryotic phytoplankton communities from Arctic Ocean - Arctic Ocean- Svalbard ARC20M Metagenome | ecosystem: Environmental > Aquatic > Marine > Oceanic | place: Arctic Ocean...
AGCGGCGCCTAGATGTTGTTGTTGTACACGGCCAGCGACGCGCGGATGGCGCGGTTGGTCGCAGCAGCAGCAGCGCGCCGAGGTCGCACTGAGTAGTGCGAAATCGGCATCGGCACCGCCGGCGCTGGCGCCTGCCGGAAGCCGGGCCTCGCCATCTAAAGTAAAGTATCCCAAGCCTCCTGAAAATCCTCAACATCCTACCCTCCACCCACTCCCCCATCACCAAAACCATCAAAACACCTACAACAACTCCCCCCCCTCAAATCAACTCTTATCTAAAATTTCCCCCAATTTTTTTTCGCTCGCTCTGCTCGCATCACCCAGGATGGACCGCGCTGGGCCATGCGGTCTGGGGTGGAGTTCAATCGGACACACCACGCCGGAGGTGTCGTGGTTTGTTGGAGGTGCACGGTGTTGTGGAAGGGATCGAATAAATGAGAGAGAAGGAGCAACAGACACACGACACAGGCGAGCGGCTAAGCCTAAGTGGGCGCTTCACTCAACTCCAGACGACGCATCTCGCCTTGGTAGGTGAGACGCTCGTCCGTGCCGTGCAGCAACCGCCCCTAGAACGAGCCAGACGGGCCTTGGTGCAGGCGTCTCACCAACGGTGCGTCGACATGATCATGATGAATAGCACCGCCGCCAGTATCGCAGCCAACATGAGGCAGCACACGCGAGAGCGCGTGCGGCTCTTAGCTCGGCTCGCATGGTGCAGCTCCTCTCTGGCTCGCACCGTCTGCACCACCGTGTTTTCCACGTTCGATGAGATCGTCTCAATCTGCGCCGTCTGACCCGAGACCAGCTTCCCGAGGTCGACGAAGATCTCGTTCACCTCGCTGACTGTCGTCTCAATCTGCTGGATTGCGCGCTCACGCTCCCTGACGCTCTCCTGTGTCGCACGTGCGACCTGGATCTGCTCCTGCATTTGCTGCCTGGCCGCCTCCTGTTCCTCGCGATCAGCATCGAGCAGGCCCCGCCGCTCTGCCTTGGCCGGGGGCGGCTCCTCGCCCTGCGACCGCGGAGTTGCGCATGAGGACCGTTAGCGTGCACGCCGCGGTGTGGTGCTGAGCGCCAGCTGGGCACGGGAGTGTGGGAGTGCGTTGGTGTGGACGTGGGCGTGGCGATGCTGCACCTGCAGACTATCGTGCGAGCCGGTAGCCATGGTGCCCGCTGGTCTTCTGCTCGCGGGCTTGCGCTGCTGGCTGGCGCTGCTCTGAGCGAGCTGTTGGAAGCGTCGCAACACAAACTCAAAGTCCTTGTTGAGCTTGTTGAGCATGGTGCGCTGCCGGGCGGGCATGCCATTCGCGTGCTGGCCTCGCTGGAGCGCCAGCAGCTGATCGCTAGTCTCCTTGGCGAGCGAACTCGTGTCGCGAAGCAGCGTGCGCAGCTCGCGCGCCTCGTCATTTTGCGAGATCATCCCCGCCAACACGCCATTGTTGCGGCTGATGATGCCGATGTTGCGCACCACGTCGTCGATGGACATGCAACCTCTGGGGTGGCGTTAGCCACAGCCGGCGCTCGCCGCTGCGCTCGTGGCGCTGGAGCTCGTGGAGCCGCGGCTCCCGTGTCGATCACCCCGTGGTACAGTAAAGGGCAAGATAGTCTCCTTCTACTTGCCCTTAGCGAGGCCTTGCAGCGAGGCCTGCGCCACCCAGCCGCGGCCATGACCGAGGTGACACGACCGTACGCGATCGCCGACGACGAGGACGACGACGCCGCCGGCCGGGACGACCAGCCCTCTGCCAGCGCGTGGCCCCTCTCGTCGAGCGTGTGCGCCCTGGACGACAGCGACGGCGCCGAGCGCATGCGAGAGCTCGAGCAGGTGCCGCAGCTGTGGGAGGAGCGGAATCCGCCTCCCGCGGCGCCGCCGGGCACCGTGGCGCCGGGCCAGGAGATGTCGCAGCAGATGGCCTATCGCGTGATGCGCGACGCCGTGGCTCTGCAGCTTGCACGGCGTGGCTTTGACGGGCTGCGAGGCGCGGCCCTCTGGCTCGTGGCGGAGCTGGCCGGCGACTTTGCTCGAGCGCTCGGACAGCAGCTGGCCCAGGTGCCGATGCCGCCCTCGCCGTACACACCGGCCGCGTTGGCACCGCTCGTGCGCCGGGTCCAGCGGCACACGCTCCTGTTCAACGCGGCCGAGTGGCACCACATGACGCTGACGTTTGCGCGCACGATGGACGCTGAGAGGCTCGCGGGCACCGTCGCGTCGCAGCTGCAGCAGGTGCAGCCGTGGCGCGGCGGGCCGCCGCCGCCGAAGAGCGTGCAGGCCATCTATTCGACGATGCGCGGCGTGTGGCACTACAAGCAGACGGGCGTGGGGCGTGCGGCGCACGTGGCGGCGGGCCAGGCGGAGGCGCCGCCCTCGGTCGACACCAAGCAGCCGCAGCTCCTCGCGCACTCGATACGCCTCAACAGGAAGCAGCGGCAGCTCGCGGACACGTGGACGTACCACTGCGCGCGCACCGCGGGGCCGATGCTGCTGCCTGGGCTGCCCGCGGCCGAGGCCGCCGCCGCCGAGCAGCAGAAGGGGCGCAAGCGCAAGGCCGACGGGAAGGCGGCCGCCGCCGCCGCCGCCGCCGCCGGGGCGGCGGGCGCGGCTGGCGGTGGTGTCGGCGTCCCTGGCCTGGCGCGGCAAGGGTCCATGGGAGGGCTCGGTCTCCCGCTGGTTCCTCAGTAGAGCACATGACTGTAAAGAATACGTCTCGTGGCTTTGCTTTAGGTACTTTAGATCATCCCTGCTTGTCCTGTGCTTTGACTCCCCTCTCGCCAAACTTGAGCTTGCGTCCTTGGAAAGCGCGCACCCACGACGTCGGCCACGACCTACTCGACGATGACTTCAGCCTCGGTGAGCTTCGCTGTCACCGTGACCGAGCTGGGCGGCTCGGTCGATCCGTTCGTCGCCTTTGAGCACGAGTCCTTGGCGCGAGCCCTCGCGGCGGCGCTCCCGGGAAGCGAGCAGATGCTTGGTGGGCTGGAGCCACTGGAGCGCGCAGGCGGTGGCCGCGCGATACTCGTGCGTGCCGTGGCCGCCGATGGCATGGCCGCCATGCAGGAGCTGCGATCGGTCGTCCTCTCGGGCGACTTTGGACTGGCGTTGACCAAGGCGCTGAACGCAGAGGAGAGGATCGACGAGCCGCGCTTGGAGGAAGGCGCTCCGGTGCGGCTCGCAGGACTGAAGCAGCGACCTGCGCTGAACGGCTCGCAGGCCGTGTTGCTCGATTTCCAGGAGAACGGCGTCCAGTCCCGCTGGCGCGTGCGTGCTGGGGCCGAAATGCTGGCGATACGGCCTGCGAGCCTGCGCGCCGCGGCCGTGACGGCGATGGCCGACGCCTCTGAGTTTGCTGAGCAGCACGAGGTGGCGACGCTCTCGATGCAGGCGCTGACGCCTCACCAGGCCGAGAAGCTGGAGGAGTGCGGGCAGCACGAGAACGTGCACCTGATGGCGCCAGCGGGAGCGGGGAAGACGTTTGTGGCGCTGCACCAGCTCCTGCGGCTGCTCCGCTCCAACCCAACCGCCTCGGCGCTCTTTGTCGCTCGCAACGCCGCACTCGCGACATTTGCCGCCGCATGGATCGGCACGCGCGCTGGCGCCACCACCGCGGCGCGCCGAGCGCTCCTCGCAAGGCTGCATGTGCTGTGCGAGCCGTTTGCGCGCGGAGTGAGGCGCGTCGCGGTGGGCGGTGGGCGCGTTGCGCTGCGCGAAGGGTCCGAAGGCGGCGGCGGCGGCGGCGGCTTCGAGCTGATCATCGTGGACGAGGCCCACCACATCTACGGAGACGAGGGGCGGCGCGCTGCAGTCGAGGCGTTCGTGGGGCGCGAGAGCCGCCGCCTTCTGCTCTCGGACGTGTCGCAGGCCGCAGCGGGGCCAGCCGCGGTCGCCTTCCCCGCGGGGCTGCGCACGGTGGTGCTGAGCGAGGTGGTGCGCTGCTCGAAGCGGATCGTGGCGGGCGCGATGGCCTTCCAGCTCGGCGGCGAGGCGAAGCTGCTCACGCGCTGCCACCACGAGGTGACGGGGCCGCCGCTCAAGAGCTTCCTCTTCGACGTCGCCGACGACGCGACGACGGCCCCGCGCGAGGGCGGCGGCGGCGGCGGCGGTGGTGGTGGCGGTGGTGGCGGCGGCGGCGGCGGCGGCGGCGGCGTGCTGAGCGAGGCGGCGGCGCGCGCGTACGCGCAGTACGCCGTGCGCGCCGTCTCGCACGCCGTCGACAGCTTCCCTTCGCTGCGGCTGCACAACCGCCTCGCGCTGCTGCTGCCGTCGGAGGGCTTCAAGGAGGCGCTCCGCCCCGCGCTGGTCGAGGCTCTCGCCGCGCGCTACCCGAGCTGGCGTGTCAAGCTGGTGGACGCCGCGCACGCGGCCGCGCTGCTCGGACCGGCGCCTCCCGAGGTGGTCGAGGCCACGGAGATTGAGGCGGGTGTGGAGGCGGTGGCGGTGGCAGAGGCGAAGGAGGCGGAGGCGGAGGAGGCGGAGGAGGAGGCGAAGGAGGATATGGAGGAGGAGGTGGAGGAGGAGATGGAGGAGGAGGCGGAGGAGGAGATGGAGGAGATGGAGGCGGAGAGCGAGGACGAGGATTGGCTCATCTTCGACTGCGTTGACGCCGTGGATGGTCTCGAGCGGCTCGTGGTGATCGGCGTCGGTCTCGACTCGCCGATCGATGCGTCGAGCGCGGCCGGCGAGGACGCCGCAGCTGCGGAGGAGAAGGAGGAGAAGGGCGCCTTGAGCGGCGGTGGTGGCGGTGGCGGCGCCGACACGCACACGACTCGGTCGCTGCTGTACCGCGCGGTGACGCGCGCGCAGCTGATGGCGCTCGTGGTGAACGAGATGCTGCCGGGCGGCTGGCTCGAGTTCCTCGGCCACGTGCGCCTGCGCGACGACCAGGCCTTCGACCGGCAAACGGAGCTCGATCGCTCCGAGGCGCACGCCGCCGAGGGCGTCGTCAACACGGCGCTCGACGAGGCGATCGTGGCGGCGGCGGCGGCCGCCGGCGTGTCGCTCGACGCCGCCGAGGCGGCCAAGGCGCTCAGCCAGCGCGCGGCGGCGCTGCACGAGCAGGGCGTGGGCCTCGAGGAGGCGGCGGCGTCGGCGACGGCGCAGTGGGCGGCGCTGCAGGCGGCGGTGCGCACCGCGCTGCTCGCGGCGGCGGCGGGCGACGAGGACGCGGCCAGCGAGCTGAGCGTCAAGTGCAGCCTCCGCCTGTGGCGCGACGAGGCCGCGAGCATCGACGCCGCCGCGCACGACGCGGTGGGCGCGTGGCGGCGCTCGAAGCGCGACGAGGCCATCCTCGCCGCGATCGACGCCGCCGCCGCGCAGGCGGGCGCGGCGGGCGAGCTGGGCTGCTCGTACGAGGCACCGCCCGGCGGAGGCGGCCTGCTCGCCGAGGTGCGCTCGTCCCTCAAGGATCAGGTGGCGGCGGCCGTCGACGGCAGCGGCGGCGGCGCGCGGGATGTGCAGCGCGCGATGGCCCAACACCTGTACGGCGGAGACGCGCCCATCGCGGCCGCGGCGGGGCGTGCGGTGCGCGGCTGGAGCGAGGTGGAGGCCGAGGTGTGTCGCGCCCTCGACGCCTCGCTCGCCGCGCCGCCGCCGCCGCCGCCGCCGCCCGACGAGCTCGCCGAGGGGCCGCAGGAGCCGCCGCCGCCGCCGCCGCCGCCGCCGCGTCCCGACAACGAGGCGCTCGAGGCGCTGCGGCGCGCGGCGTGCGTCGGCGTGTGCGGCGGCGCGCCGGTGGGCGCGGCGGTCGAGGCGGCGATCGCGCAGCACCGAGTCGACGCGACGGCGGCGACGATCGGCCGCGCCCTCGCCGCGGCCGAGGCGCAGCCGTACCCGCCGCCCGCGCTGCCACCGAGCAACGGCATGAACGTCGGCAACGCTGGAGCGATGCTCGGCATGCAGATGGCGGCGGTGATGGGCGATGACGGCGACGGTAGCGACGCCGACGCCGACGCCGACGACGACGACGACGCCGCCGACGACGACGAGGCGGCCGAGGCGGCCGAGGCGGCGCTGGGGCCGCAGGCGCCGCTGGCGGCGGCGCAGGGCGGGGGGACACAGGCGGGCGTCGCGCTGAGCGAGGAGGCGCGCGCGCTCGTGCGCTCGTCGATTGGGCGCGCGATGGGGCGCGGCGAGGCGGCGACGCTCGCGGCGCAGCGGGGCGTCGTCGAGTGGCGTCGGCTGCGCGCGCTGGCGCTCGACGAGCTGCGCGCCAGCGCGCGGCGGCAGCAGATCCAGATGGCGGCGGCGGCCGAGGCGGCGGTGGCGGCGGGCGCGGCGTGCGCGCTGTGGCGCGACGGCGGCGGCGACGGCGACGACGTCGAGCGCGCCGTCGCCGCCGAGCTTGGCGCGTGGGCGGCGGGCGAGGCCGACGAGCAGCGCCAGACGGCGCAGATCGGCGCGGCCATCGAGGCGGCGGCGCGCGCGCAGCGGCTGCTGCTGCCCGACGCCGACGCCGCCAAGCTGCGCCGCGACGTCGCGCTGAGCATGCGCCGGCACGAGTCGGTGCAGGCGGCGGCCGACGCGGCGGTGGCGGCGTGGCACAAGCGCGCGCTGCGCCGGCAGGTGCAGCAGACGGTGTGGGACCCGTCGGCCAACGAGAGCCGCAAGCTGACGGCGACGGTGCGCTTCATGCCGTTCAAGCGCGAGGCGGCGCATGGCCTCGAGTACGAGCTGCTCGCGTCCGTCTTCGCGCTGCTGCCGTTTGAGGCCGTCGCCGTCGTCGCGCGCGTGTGCAAGCGGTGGCGCGGCGTCGCGAGCGACCCGTCGTGGAAGCCGAGCGTCGTCGCCTACGGCTGGGGCGCCGCCTCCGTCAGCGGCGTCGGGCGCGGCTGCGAGCGGCCGACGCTGCTGCCGTTTGGGCTGCGGGGCGTGGCGCTGCGCTCGCTCTGCTGCGCGCACGAGGCGACGTTTGCGCTGAGCGTCGAGGGCGACGTCTACCACTGGGGCGTCGCGTGGCTGCGCGTGCACGGCGGCGACGCGGGCAACGCCGACTGCGCGACGCCGCAGCGCATCGCCGAGCTGAGCGACGTGGCGCACGTGGCGTGCACGCCGCCCGGCTACTTCCACGCGCGCGCCGCGCGGCAGGGCTACTCGTGCGCGGCGGTGACGCGGCGCGGCGCGCTCTACACGTGGGGCCTCAACGGCCACCGCCAGCTGCTCCACACCGAGCAGAGCGTGCCGCGCCCACGCCACGTCACCGGGCTGCGCGACAAGCTCCGGCTGCCCGAGCCGACGGCCGCCGCCGCCGGAGCCGCCGGAGCCGCGGCGACGGGCGCGGGCCGCCGAGCGGCCGAGCCGCGCGTCGCCCTCGCCGCCGTCGGCCTCTCCCACCTTGTGCTGAGCGTGCTGGTGCCCGAGGACACGCCGATGCCCGCCGGTGTCGCGGCGGCGGCGCGACACGGCGCACCGGCGGCGCGTGCGGGCGGCGCCCGCACGGGCGGCGGCAGCGGCGACGGCGCCGAGGGCGCCGAGGGCGGCGGCGGCGGCGCGGAGCCGCCGCAGTGCCACGCGCTCTTCGCGTCGGGGCGGTGGTGCTTCGAGTCGCCGCGCCCCCCGACGGAGCTGGCCGAGATGCGCGGCGTGGCGCTGCGCCAGCTGGCGGCGGGCGCCTTCCACGCCCTCGCGCTCTCGACGCGCGGCGAGGTCTTCTCGTTTGGGCACGACGCCGGCCCCGACGCCGCCAACGGCAACCTGCTCGGCGTCGGCCCGCCGGCCGGGCACGGCCCGCAGCACTCGGGCGAGCCGCCGCGTCGGGTGCCGATGCCCGCGGGCGCCGCCGTCGCCGAGGTCGCCGTCTCGACGTACACCAACATGGCCATCACCGTCGACGGCCGCGCGCTCACGTGGGGCGACTCGGACGGCAACGCCCTCGGCCACTCCGTCGCCGAGTGCCACGCGCCGCACTGGCTCAGCAGCCTGCGCAGCGTCCGGCTGGCGCACGGCGCGCTCTCTTACACAAACGCCGCCGCCGCCTCCGACGACGGCCGCTGCTACGTGTGGGGCGGCAACTGCTGGCAGGGCGGCATCGCCGCCGGTCGCAACGCGACGGGCCCGACCGAGGTGGCCTGGGGCGGCGTGCCGTCGTGCTACCGCTGCAGCTCGGTCGCCCTCGGACACCGGCACGGCTTCCTCATCTTTGAGAAGCGCCCGTGAGAATGTGTCCGTGCTGCATGATATAATAGATGCTGAAAGATTACATGGGGTCTATCTCATCTGACGTGCTTAGACGTCCCACCCACCCAGCTGGCGCTCGGCTTGTCAAAGTACCTCATGGCCTTTTTCACAAAGGGCGGCGAGCGGTCGTGCGCGCGGAAGCCGGAGATGGAGTGGATGACGCGGATCTTGTGCCACTCGTGGTTGCTCATCTTGAGGTTCTGGTGGGCGTGGTAGCGCAGCGGCAGCTCGTAGATGGGCCGGTAGAAGCTGCGCCAGAACTCCTGGTCGCTGCCGTCGTAGCAGCGCACGCCCTGGTTCTGCACGCGGCCCGCGCGGTCGGTGGTGCGCTTGATGTTGAGCTCGTAGTACAGGTGGTGCAGCGCGCGCTTGTACTCGGCGAGGTTGGGCTCGAGGACGAAGAGGCCGCCCGTCACCGCGGAGTGCTCCTTGCGCGGCAGCACCGTCGCCGTGTGCCACACCATGCCGGGCGCGCGCGCCTCGTCCGACGCGAGGTCGTCGACGTTGCCGAGCAGCGCCATGTCGTTGTCCATCACGACCACCTTGCGGAACTGCGTCAGCGACAGCGCCGCGATCCGCGTGAACGAAAAGTGGTGGAAGGTGGAGGCCCATTTCGGCGGCTCGACGAACTCGTTCTGGACGATGCTCACACCGTGAGACCGGAGCAGCGCCTCGCCCGACGCGTTGCGGTCGCCGGAGACGGTCACGTACAGCGGCAGCCGAGTGCCGACGCGCTTGGCAGACTCGACAAACCACAGGATGCGGTTGAGCTCGCGCGCGTAGGCCAGCCCCGGTTTCTTCTTGTACTTGGTCCGCACATGCGAGCGGTTGAAGTTCAGGAAGAGCACGATCGGCACGTCCAGCTTTGCGCTGGCGGCGGAGGCGTTTGCACCGGAGCACATGGGCGAGGGCCGGCAGTCGTAGGTGGATGGGCAGCCCCGCGAGCACATGCAGCCGTCCGCTGCCAGCGCACATCCGGCGGGAGCTGGCCCGACGTTGGGTAGCTTCGTACAGTTCCAGGGCATGGTGGGTGCGCGTTACACCGCGGCACACTTTTCTAACTCAACTTCAGCATGCATAAGTATGCACTTGGTCTCAAACCGGGTCCGGCTATGAGGAGTTGGGGTCCGGGCCTGCGCGGGCTTCGAAGTGTGTAGTTGAGGGAAGCTAACAGCTTGAAACGCTTGAAACGCAAATAGCGCATGCCAACCCGCGGATGCTCTAGTGCTGAGCCCTGGGGTAGTAGCCGGCAAAAGCATCGCCTAAACAGCCTAAAACAGCACAGAAGCTCGCAGACGCGTCGCCGCAATAGCCTCACAATAAACAGCTCGCTTAAAACGCTTAAATCGCTAAATCGCCTAGACACGACTTCGCTAAGTCAACTACACAACTTACACACCGCCAAAAAGCGATTTCGATCGAGCCTCTGTCAGATCTTGTCCAGCTTCTCCATCTTCTTCTCTATGAAGCCCAGACCCCGCGAGGCGAGCTCCTTGCCCTTGGCCACACCCAGGCCGGTCGCGGCGCTCGCGAGCTGGCCTGCCTGCGAGGCGAGTACCTTGGCCTGCGAGGCGAGCTCGCCCGCAGTCGGCTGCGGCGCGGGGGCTGGTGCGTTCGGGTCGTACACGCCCTGGAAGCCCTCTGGCGGCGGCGGAGGCGGCGGCGGCGGCGCCGCGCCAGCTTCCTCTGGCGGTGGCGGCGGTGGCGGCGGCGGCGCGCCGCCTTCGTATGCATCGGGCAGTGGCGCGTCGCCGAGGACAACCGCCACGACCTCGCCTTCGGGCACGGCAGGCTCGGTCACGGCCAGCTCCTCCATCTTGGCCAAGGCTTGTGCCGCCGCCTCCTCGCCTCGCATGATGGTGAACTCGATCGCCTGACCAGCCTCGATGGGCTTCACGAGGTCCGCGACGGCGACCTCGTCGCTCGTCGGCGTGCCGTTGATCGCGACGACGTGGTCGCCCAGCAGCACCTCGCCACTCCTTGACGCGCCTGCGAGTCGGCGTCAATGGCCTTGACGACGTTGCCTGGACGCGACAGCGTTAGCCCGAGGCCGAGCGGCGTCTTCTTGAACGCGGCCGTGTGCTTGGTCGCGGCAGCCATGACGGTGGTGTCGGCGGTGGTGGGCCGTGGAGGGCAGCGCTCGCGGTGACCGCGGTGGCAAATCGGCTTGACCGCCAATTGGCTCCCGTACCCATCAGCCAAGCCTCAATAAAAAGAAAATGATTTTTCAACAAGTTCGCAGACGGCGACGAGGACGACAGCAACACTAGCCAGAACTCGCCCAGATGTCCACTGGCCTGCCCGACTTCTTCGTCACCGCCGTGCGTCACGTCTTCGGTGAATGGAGCGCGCTCAAGCTCGCGGTCGAGAACGAGTGGGGTGGCCACGACACGCGCGGGAAGGCGCTGGCGCTGCTGGAGCGCACGCTGCAGTCTCTCAACGCGCCCGTCGTCCACCGTGACGAGATCGAGATGTTCCTCGACGGCGCGCTCATGGAGGACTTCAGCGTCGAGGCGGAGGACGAGAGTCCCAGGCAGGTCGCCGAGGTGCTGTGCTTGCTGCACACGGAGGCGCGCGCTGGAGCCACCACGACCGCCGACGCGCTGGCTGCGAGGGCAACGAAGACCTGGGTCGACGCGCCGTTGCCGCCCGGGCAGCGACGCGCCAACGACGACAGCTCGGACGATGACGAGGGCGAGGAGGGCGAGGAGGGCGACGAAGCCATGGATGACGGAGCTGGCGGCGGCGGCAGCAGCGGAGGCAGCAAGCGCCCGGAGCCGGTCGTCGACGACGATGGCTTCCAGATGGTGACGCGCTCCAAGAGCCGTGGGGGTCGATGATGATGCCGCACTGTCTCGTCGTGGGGTCGTGATGGGGTCGTACCAAGCCGGTTCCGCTGCGCGCACAAGGCCTGTGGAGTAGATACATGTCGGCACGAGCTGTAGATGAAAATTGAAATACTTTTCAGCAAGAGGACGCCAAACAATCATCGCCACGTGGGCAGACCGACTATACTCCCTCTCTCACATCGTACAGTGCAGCGCTCGTCTGTCGGCCGCTGTCATCCAGCGTCGCCGGGGTGCATACCGCTCGTCCCCTTCTCGAGACCCCCCTCGTCGGTCGAGACGGATATCGAGCCAAAGAGCGACTCCATGTCCACGCCACTCAGGTCGGCGTCCAGATCATCGTCGAAGTCCTCGTCCTCGTCCATGTCCACCTCGCTGAGGTCGGCGAGCAGCGCCTCGAAGCCGTCCTCGGCCGGCGGCTCCTTTGCGGCAGTCGCGACGGCGGCTCCCTCCTCCTGCGCGATGGCCTCCTCTGCGGCAGGCGCCGGCGCAACGACCTGCACCTCCTCGGGAGACGCCGAAGCCGCCGCCGCCTCCTCTGCCAAGATGGCCTGCGCCAGCTCCGTGTCGAGGGGCTCGTCGTCGTCCATTGGTGGCGCGATGAGCTGCGCGCCCTTGTCGCAGTCCTCCTGCAGCTCCTGGATCGCGCGCATCACCTCCGACCGCCGGTCCTTGGGCGTCCGCTGCGGGTTACCCGGCCCATAGTTGTTGAGTCCCATCATCTCGTCGTCGTCGCAGTGGGCGTAGGCAATCTCCTTGGCCCTGTTGGCGACGATTCTGGTGAGGTCGTATCTGTTGATGGGTTCCTCCTGGTCGTACGCCTGGTCCATCAGCTGCCACGACTGGTTGAGCGACTTCAGGCCCTCGGCGCCCCAGCCATCATACAGAATCCCGTGCGACGCCATCCGGTCCGAGGCGCCGGCCATGCGCAGGAGCGAGCTGCGGCTGCCGCCGCGGGACGTGCGAAGCGTCGTGCCGGGGAGATAGCCGCCCCTGGCCGCCGCGAGCAGCGCGAGAACCAAGAAACTCCTGACTGGCAGCATGACTGGCGCAGATCGTACCGCTGTGGTCTATCAAGCTCGCCAGAACCTCGACGCTGCGGTGGTGTACCTACGTGCGGTGGTTTGGCCTTCAGCTTGCTTGCGCTTTGCTCGAAATAGTAATACATCGGACATCGTCATCGTGGAGCTCTGAATACCCCTCACATGAATACATGCCTTGGACCTTTCGTCGCGTCGCCTTCGATCCTGGTCAGTCGAGGCCGCGGTGCTCGGGCTCGGGCGTCGCGCTGGTCGGCGTCGCGAGGCGCGGAATCGAGGAGATGCGCTCGCGGTGGAGCTTGTGCTTGAGGAGGAGCAGGTCGCCCTTGGCCTGCGAGAGGTCCTGCAGCCGCGCCTGCTCGCCGTGCGCGTGCTGCAGCTCGCGCTGGTAGCGCTGCGTCTCCTCCTCGAGCGCGCCGACGTGCTCGCGCAGCTGCTCCTGCGTCGCGAGCTCCGCGGCGAGCTCCGCCTCGCTCTGCGCGCACTGCGCCTGCGCCTGCTCCATGGCCTCGCGCGCCGCCTGCATCCGGCGGCGCAGCTCGATCTGCTGCTGCTCGGCCTCGGCGACGGCGCCCTCGAGCTCGACGGTGCGCGCCGCCTCCTGCTGCGCCTGCGCCTCGGCCGACGCCACCTGCCGCGCCGCCTCGGCGCGCCCCGCGTGCTCGCGCTCGAGGTCGCGGCGCAGCGCCTCGTTGCGCCGCTGCGACTCGGCGAGCGCCGCCTCCATCGACTCGGCCTGCTCGCGCAGCTCGTCGCCCGCCTGCCGCTGCTCGCGCAGCTCGCCCGCGCGCGCCGCGTCGTGCCGCTGCGCCGCCTCCTGCTGCTCGCGCGCCGCCGAGACGCGCGCCGCCAGCTCGTGCCGCGCGTGGCTCGCCTCGTCGATCTGCGCCTGCAGCGCCGCCGAGCGCGCGCCGCGTGCCTCGGCCTCGGCCTCGGCCTCGGCGAGCTGCAGCTGCAGCGCGTTGCGCGCCGTCTGCTCCTCGTGCAGCGCCGCCAGCAGCCCCTCGTTGCGCTGGTGCGCCTCGTCGAGCTCCGCCTTGTGCATCTCCGCCTGCAGCTCCGCCTCGCGCAGCGTCTCGGCGCTCACAAAGTCGCGCCGGTACTGCTCGATCGTCTGGTTGTACCCGTCGAGCTGCTCCTGCAGTTCGAGGACCTGCCGTTGGTGCTTCTGCGTGTCGTCGGCCAGCTCGGCCTTCTCGTCGGCCATCTGCGCCAGCAGCGCCTGCAGCTTCGACAGCTTGCCCTCCGCGCTCGTCTCGGTGCGCCGCTTGACACGCTCCAGGGGCACGCGCCCCGCCGCCTCGCCAAACTGCATCGTCTCGAGCGTCTCGCGCGCCGAGTCGACCCCCGGCCGCGCCGGCGCCGTCACCAGCACCGAGACGGCTGCGTAGCCGGAGAGCGACGGCCGCAGCAGCCGCGTCAGCGCCGAGTTGCGGAACTGCGGCGGCCGATGGCCGACGATGTCGTGCACGACGCAGCGCAGCCAGTGCAGCGACTTGTTGACGGCGACGCCCTGCTGCACCGTCGCCGCCTGCGCGTTGAGCGTCGCCGCCTCGCTGCCCGCCAGGTCGACGAGCGTCAGCGTCGCCGACGTCGCGTCGCTCAGAGTGCACGAAAGGTTGTCGCTGCCGCCGTTGGCAGGCGCGACGGCGGCCGGCGCCGGCGCCTGCGCGTCCGCCGCGTCCGCCGCCGCATCGAGCGCCGCGAGCGAAGCGTCGTCGTCGTCGTCACCGGCCTTGGGCACCGCCTTGGCGACGGCAGCGGCGTCGGCGTCGGCGACGGCGTCGGTGTCGGCGTCGGCGTCGTTGGGTGTCTCGACGGCGAGTTCGGGCGACTTCCAACCGTACTTGTGCGCGGCCTTGCTCCTCCCCAACTGCAACTGCGCCGCCGCCGCCTTGGCCGCCGCGAGCGCCGCCGCGTGCTTGTCCGACGGCGGCGCGGCGGCGGGCGGCGCGGCGGCGGCGGCAGGGGCCATGGAGAGGGCGGTGGGTGGCGTGCTGCCGCCGATGCGGACGATCTTGGCGCTCTCGACGCGCACGCGCACGATCGTGTGCGCGCGCGTCGAGTGGTCGTGCCGGTAGTTGGGCGCGATGGTGCGCGCGTGCATCGCCGCGGCGAGCAGCCGCAGCAGCCGCTTCTCCGAGGCGACGGGCACCTCGGTGAGGCCGTGGAAGACGAGGCCGCCGCCCTTGGCGCACATCAGCGCCACCGGGTTGCGCCCGTGCAGCAGGTCGACGCACCGCTCCTCGAGGATCTCGAGCACCGACAGCGTCACCGAGAAGGACGTGCCGTCGCGCACGGCGCGCTGCGCCATCTGCTCGAACAGCGCCGCGACGGAGCGCTGCACGAGGCCGGGCTCGGCGGGTGTGCCCGTGGGCGAGGGCGCCGCCGCGTCGCCGCCGCTGCCCACCCCGCCCGAGCCGAACATCGTGTGGCTCTTGCCCGAGCCCGTCTGGCCGTACACCATGATCGTGTTGTCGTAGCCGCGCAGCACGCCGAGCACCTGCCGCGCGTGCGCGGCCTCGTAGAGCTCGCGCGTCGAGCACTCGGGCGGGAAGACGTGCTTGAAGCGGAACCGCTGCCCACGGTACGAGCAGCACCCGTTGTCCTTCTCGTTGTATCTGCCCCAGCTCTTGCCGCTGTCGGCATATGCGACCGCCGGCCGCTCGTTGACGGCGCGCTCGTCCTCCGCGCGCTTCCGCTCGCGCTCCGCGTCGGCGCGCCAGTTTGGCGCGGCGCGCTGCGCGGGCGACGGCGGCGGCGAGGGCTCGGGCGCGGGCGCGTCGAGCTCCATGATCTCCGGCCGCAGCCGCATGCAGACCTGCACCGTCAGGCGCTGCTTCGGCGGCGTCTTGGGCGGTGTCCTGGGTGGCTCCTTCGGGCTGGCCGGGTCAGACCACGCGGCGGATGGCGCCGAGGCGAGCGACGCGGTGTCGGACGGCCGCCGCGAGCGCTGCTTCGACCCAAAGCCCGCGTCGACCACGCCCATGTCAAGGGAGGGACGGCGCACGCGCGGCGACGCGGGGTCGGAGAGCTCGCCGGGCGTCGCTCTCCGCGCGGCTCCGGTCTTGGCGGTGCCGTTGGACGCGGACGACGACTTCGGCGACTTCGGAGGCCACGCGCTGCCGGTGGCCTTCATGATCGACGGTGTGGGATGGCGTCTGCAGCCACTTCAAAAGCCATTCGCATGCACACCTGGTTCGGTTGGCGTCGGCTGCTTGGGGGCACCAAGGAAGGCGGATGGCGTGCTCCGCCGCCGCCGTGGCCGCCGGGCTCGCTCGCCCTTCGGCGCCACCGACCGACGCGCCGACACCACGCACGGCACCTCGTCGGCTCAGCCGACGCCGTCGCCGGTCCGACAGAAGCAGAAGCGCGGTGCGGCAAGCAAGCCAGCCAGCCGAGCAGCAGACGAGACCCCCAGCCAGGTCGAATGAAGTGTTAGTTCTTCAGGTAGGGGCGTTTGTTTTTTTATAGAGTGTGTGTCGATCGAATATATGTGCACACAGTGTTGACGATTTACTGGTAAATAGTGGTATTTTACCACTATTTCATTCTTTTGCGCTGTGGTATGGTATCGATTTGAGTGGTAATGGTATGCAAATTCCTTTTTTCGGCTCGCTTCCGAT
>Ga0115006_10001224_pt1 | contig 15670 bp, 14 predicted proteins | sample ArcOceMetagenome_3_FD_88943 | JGI IMG/M metagenome (GOLD analysis project Ga0115006, IMG submission 88943) | Marine eukaryotic phytoplankton communities from Arctic Ocean - Arctic Ocean- Svalbard ARC20M Metagenome | ecosystem: Environmental > Aquatic > Marine > Oceanic | place: Arctic Ocean...
CCTCTGCAGGTGCAATGGAAGTGTAAATAAAGCACTAGATCTTGCTGGTCACCACCCTCAACCCCTGTCATCCCCCCTGCCCCCCCTATCCTCGCGCTTCTATGAAGATATGTACACCAGTGTTGACTCTGACTGACGCGTGATTTGGCGCAATGGGGTGAGGGGAGAGAGGGAGGCAGGGGGAGAGAGGGTGGCAGGACAGTAGTAGGCAGGACAGTAGTAGGATCATTTTTTCTTTGTTGAGGTAAAATTCAGAATGCACACATGGCGCTTATTTGCAGCTTGTTCATATCAACGCACAGCTTGATGCGTAAGAGATTTTGCACTAGTATCACTCTGGCATATTGCATATACTTGGATTTATTTGGTTTACCACGAACTTGTCGTAGCATGCGCTTCAACCTAGTTTGCAAGTCCTGTATTCAACCTGAAATCCAATGCATGCCCATCCTGACAGGCTGGCATGTGACGGGCTGGCATGTTCCAACACGTTGTACGCACGCTTACACTGATACGTCCACCAACTTGTTCACACGTACAGTGTCCGTGCTGAATTCCGAAATGGGAACGGCTGGACGTGGAACAGCAAATTGGGCGGAGGGAGCACGGAGTGGAGAGGAACGAGTGGGGGAGGACAGAAGGATGGCGAAGGAGGGACGGCCAATAGCGGCTGGCGGAGGTGGATCCTGGGATGGGGGAGGTGAGTCTCGACCGACGGGGTCGGCAACACAAGCGCTGCTTCGTTATTACTCAGCCGTGGGATCGACGGGTATGTACACGTGTTTATTTTCATGTTTGCGCCAGAGCGGTGTTTCTGTTTCCCTGGTGATTCGTTGGATGTTCACTTGTCGCCGTGATTGTGACGTAGACATACACTGCTAATGTCTCTCGAGATGTCTTTGCCTGTGCATACGCAAACGAGCTCCTAGTATCTGCCACTTTCTATCTCTTCCAGCCAACCGTAAACCACGCATACACACCAACCAAGTTCCAAGAGTGAAATACCACTGTAAGCATTGCGCGATACGCGATTCTAACAGACGCAGAGTGCGCCTCCGAAAGATGTGAGGCTTGTGATTGTGACAGTGATAATCGCAGTGTTCTTGCCTTGCTTTTGCTCTCGAGTTGAAGAGGGTTAGGAGGAGTATGAGGAGTATGAGGAGGAAGGCGAACATGAAGAAGGCTTGGCTGCTGACTTTCCTTGCTGCGTCGCTCTTTCTGTGTGCGTGTGTGCGAGCATGTATCGCACAGGTTATTTTCCGCCGCACCGCCCGTTGCCAAAAAGCCCACTTGAAGGCACCGGCTCACACGACAGGGAGCAGGAGGCCATTCGGAGTACAACATCGCAAAACCCCTTCCAAGCTGACAGCCCGCCCCCTGCACGTCCAGTTCCTGCTAGCCCCAGGGAAAGGGACGTCACGAGAGAGAGACTGAGAGATGCAGCCTCAGGAGCTCGCGAACGATCGGTTGGGGTTGGGATTGGAGGCAACCCTCTGGAGAGGAATCAACGAGATCGCGTCGGAGGCTTTGGTGGTCCAGAGCGTGGGGACACGCCACAAACCGCAGACCAACAGGGCAAAAAGATCGGCAGTATTCGCTGCTGTTGAGGCAGGGCAGCGGGAGCCAGGTTCTAGGGGCAGGGAAGCAGGGATTTGCGCGCATAAAAGAACTGTGATCAAACATGCATCAGCATGCAACGGCTAATTGACTCATGATCCGGCATTTATATATATACACACATATATATTTTAGATAGTCTGCACCACTGGGTAAATATCAGGCCCTTGATTCCGAGCCAGAATAATTGAAAAAAAAACGATTTGATCCCCTCAGCTGGTGGGATAATCAGCGGTTAATCCACTGCCCCTGTGAAGGATTAGGCTTCTCCGTCAGGCCCTAGTATCCTCCGTAATATCCCGCGCCCGCGCTGCGCGGGCGTCCACCAAAGCCAGGGCCGTACATGGGAGGGGCAGCGTAGGCGGGCGCGGCAGCGGGATAGCCGGGCGCAGCATAGGCGGGCGGTCCGTAGTGGTAAGCAGGTGCTGGCGCCGCGTATTCCCGATACGTGGGAGCGGGCCCGTAAGTAGGAGCGGCGGGCATTTCATAGTTCACAGTGCCATGGTAAGGAGCGGCGGGGGCGGCGTATCCGTATCCCCCTTCTGCCATGCGAAGATGGGTGCCAGTCAGAACGGTCTGTGCGGGTTACTACACCTTTGCCGACACAGAGGATTACACACTCGCAGGATGCATTTTGAAACAGGCTTGAGCGAGATTATGCATCAAATGTACATGCGGCACGAATCATGTTCGTCGCCGTGAGGTTGTGTCCCGGGGGGTGAAGGGTATCGCCGCACAAACACACAGCATACACGCAACAAACATGAAGAACACCGTGGTAGCCGCGTCCGTAGCCGCCGTAGCCGCCGTATCCACCGGACCCGAGCTGCCTGGCGATGGAAATCTGGTGCGGGTGCGGCATGTCGCGCATCGACCCGTGCACGGGTCCCTGATATGCGCAGGCACGCAGAGAGCAGGGCACGGGAAGCGAAGCAGAGTACGCAGAAAGGAGGCGAGAGGGGAACGAATCACGTCAATTGACTGTCGACGAGAGGCATAGCTTGCAAGTGCGTTTGTGCGTTTTGAGAACGGAAGCCCTGCGAGAGAATTCCGATAGAGATCGTCAACGCATGAGGTCACGGGCAAGCAGCAAGAACACTCCACAGCGAGCAACGTGGAAAGTTACGCAGAAATGCGCTCGATTCTAATGGTGCTCGTGTCACCTGGCCAGCAGTCTGCGGCGCCTGGTAAAAAAAACAAAGCGAGCAACACACAGACCCGGACGCCGCGAGGAGTGCGCACACGAGAACACGGGCGGCACAACGGGGACACGCGCGGAGACATGGAAATACGCACACGAAAGCGCGAACGTGCAAGTCCAGATGACGCCGCGCGCACACACAGAGTCCTTGCTAGTTAAGTCCTCGTACACCCATGCATGGCGAGCATGGCATTAGAAGTGGCACCACATTATCCTGCACCCACTGCTCTTTTCCTGGTGACAGGCGGGAGCAGAATCAAGGCGACTCACCCAGTGTGCCGGGCCGCGGTAGGTCATGGGCTCCCGGAAGACCGGCCGCCCCGAGCCGTACAGCGAACGCTGCACGCTCTGATAGCCGTAACCCCCCTGGGCCTTGTACGCGGAGCGTGGCGGGCTCTCGTGCAGCAGCGGAGGCCCCCGCTCGTCCTGTGTGCGCGCACACGGTTCTCAGCGCACGCGGAGGCAGGCGGGGGCAGGCGGGGGCGCAAGCGCATAGCAGGGGGCACGCACATCGTACTGAGCCGGGGGAGCATTATTGTAAGTGGAGTAGCCGGCGGCGCCGCCGGCGGGGGGCCCAGGGGCCGCGGCGCGCTGCACCTTGTTCGCCTGCGGGGGACGCGGGCCACAGATTAGGGCATTTCTGCGCGGCGCGCGCGCGCGGTCTCACGACCCGCACACCGGCCTTTTTCCCGGCATGCACACACACCCTCTTCTGCGGCTTCGCAGCGACGTTGTGGATGTCCGAGACGTATCGCGTGCCATCCGGCGCATCAAAGTCATCGTCGACGTCAAAAACATCCCCCTTGTCGCCCAGGATCGGCGTGTCGTCGACGATGAGAGCGGGCATGACGCGTCCTCTGGGATCGGCTCAAGCTTGTGGCGAGTGGTAAAGATTGCTGGCTCAAGCTGTAGCCGTTGCAGTAGGTTCTGTACGCCCCCCCCCGTCTACGGTAGTACTGGGGGGCGTAGACGTACCTGACGTCTTCGTAAGAACTGTCCCCGGGAACCCCATGTCACGGCGCTACAGCCCACGAAGTTGTTCGTGGGACGAGCCAGGTTCGTGGAAGGGCCGACGTGACGGCCAGGAAGACAGCCGGCAGCCGGGCCTGCTTGCGGAACAGCAGGGGCGGGCTGCGCGGCAGCATGCGGGCAGCGGCGGGGCAGGCAGCGCGGGCGGAGCGGGCGGCGCGGGCGGGGCGGGCGGCGCGGTGTGGTGCCCGCCGGACCGCACGCCGATGATGCAGCAGGGGCAGGGGTTGGAAGGGCTAGGCGGCGAGGGAAAACGGGGCAGGGCCGAGGCCTCCACGCTGCCCGAGACCCCCGGTGATGGCACGCGCGACGCAGCTGGCCCAACTGCTTCGCTGGGCTCCGGGGGCGCCGTGCTGGAACTGGCGCCGGCTCAGCGGCAGGTGCTGCAGAGCGGCGCGTCCACAGCGCCCGGCGCCGCCAACGGCGAGTGGATGCACAGCGCGGCGGCGCCCCTCTCCATTCCCTTCCCGCTGCCGCACACACCGGCCGCGAGCACGGCCAGTCCGGTGACGCTGTTGATGGCCGAGGGAGGGGCGCTGCTCGAACAGCTGCCGGCGTCCTCGGGCCACTCGCTGTTAGACGCCGTGGCGCGAGGCCAGTCGCCGGCAGCAAGCGCCGTGCGTTCGCGTCTCAACACACCGGGGGGCGCCAGCGGCGGGCTTGCAGACACGCCAGTTTGGGAAGACGGTGCACCACGAGAGCGGCCGCTGGATCGGCTGATCGTCGAAGCCGATGAACTGGCCCAGCGGCTGCCAGACGAGCATGTCGTGGAGCTGCTCGCCGCCATCGAGCGCGGCAGCACGCCCGTGGCTCGGGCAGTTCGCTCTAGAACGCCTCTCGTCTTACGCCGCGAGGGGCAGGACGGCAGCGTATCGGCGGAGGGACCCCCAGTTGTGGTCCCAATCCTGGACCTCGATAGGGCTAAGCTTGCAGACACGGCGCAGGCTGTCGTGGCAGTGCTCACCGAGCGGACTCGCAGGGCGGTGGGCATGTTGGAGGAGCAGGGAAAACTATTCATGGACCAGCTTGACCACGATTCGCGCGCTGACATTGCCACCACTCTGGCGAGCCTGTCTCATACAAGCCCCGTTGCGTCACTCCTTGTTTCCGCGTTGCTGCATTCAGGCTTGCTTGAAGACAACCCAGCCTGGGCGTCCGATCCCTCAAATCATTGCAATGAAACATTGCAGAATCTGATCGAGGATGCAAGCCTGGTTCTGGCAGCAATTGAGGCGGCATCGAAGTCCGGTAGTGGGGTAGAAGAGAGATCTTCGGTCCTGTCAACCTTGCAGGAAATGGCTGGATGCGAGGGGCAGGACAGCTTTGTCGCCAGGATGCTGTACTTAGACTTGGTAACATCCTGCCGGTCGGTTGCAGAAGGTGGGAATGTGGATGGAAGCATGAGCGCGCGCAGCCAGGAGCAGTTTCGGGAGCTGTTGACACACAGCAAGCAAATGATTTGGAGTCTTGAGGAGCACCATACTCAGTCTGTCATCGATGCTATAAGTGGTGGCGTTGCTGCTAGCAGGTGCATGTGCATCTGATCTGTCTTGCTGTCTGATCTGTCTTGCTTTGTTTGCATCTCTCGCGATTGCGGGCTTTGCTACCGTGGCAACAGATTGCTGTTTGTATTCTGACACTTCATCTTGTCGTTGCTTGTCGAGATAGCCCGCTAGCATCAGTCCTCTACCTACACCTTCTGCTTGGGGTCGAGATCGACGATCAAACTGGCATGCGATCTGCATTGAGAAACATCATCGTGCAATGCAGAAACGCCTTGAGACATTTGTTTGGAGAGTTGGTGCCAGTAGATGATGGCGCTTCGAGCAGTGCTACTTCGAGCAGGCCGAATTCGCGTGCTGCTCCTCGTCGAAGATTTCGAGACACTCGGTCTCCCAGGACAAAGGCCGGAGAAGAGTGCGTGAATTCGGCCATAGAGACTGTTATCGTTGAGATTGTGCGGCAGGAGGTAGCCGAGCTGTGTCATCACAACCTTCGAGCACTGATCACCGAGTGGTCTGGGAAATTGAATCAATCAAAGCAAGGAGTCAAAGAGCTTCAAGAGCTCATTTCAGGTGAGGAAAGAGCTAATGCGCATCGTCACGAGGAGCTGCCGCAGGAAGAAGAAGTGGATGAGTCATCGTCTGCACCCTCAGACACCTATTACACGTTCAAGTTGTGCGAACAAGGGGACGTGAGTCTGGTTGTGGGTTCCGTGAGACTTGCAGCTGACACAAAGTGGGCAGAATTCCAAGAGGCTGTCGCAGAGCAGTTGGGATACAGCATTTCGTCTATTCGATACGACGACGATTTTGGCCCGAAACAAGCGAAGGATATTTTTTGCACCAACAAAAGCGAATGGAAAGAGCTGCGGGATATGATGGAAGAAGACAAGGAGGAGATTCAAGACGTATTGACCGTGGAAGTCTTCAAACTTGTGGGAGGCTATCGGGTTAAATTGGAGACGTGTGAGGAGGGCGCTCCGGTTGACCTGGAAGACTTGAGGGAAATGCTGAGCACGTGCTCTACGGAGCTGCAGGCGGCGCAGAAGGTTGTGCTCGAGTGTCAGCGTAGGTTAAAGGCTTCTTGGAAGTACCATAGCTCCACTGAGTATGAATGTCTCGAACGCCTGCAAGGTGTTTTCCGTGCGGCTTGCATCCGACGCAGATTTTGCAAAGCCCGAGAAAAAGTTCTTTATGCCCTTCATATCTTTCGGCCTCCGATTCTGAGGTATTGGCAGTCATTGCATTTCAAAAACCGACACGCTATTTCGTCGATCAAGCTACAGAGTGCGTTTCGCGGTCGAAAGGCGCGCAAGCTCGCATACATCGCGACAGTTGAGGCTGTTGCGACTAGTACTTTGATGGATGTTGCAATGGGAATGATTTACAGCGTGTCGGAAGAAGAGCGCGCCATTCACAAGGAGTGGGTCATTGTTGATGCAACAAATGCTGCGCGAGACTTTCAGCGTTTCGTTCGCTTGAAATTGTCGCCTTCCAGAGAAACAATAATTGCTCAATTCGAGCTAGAGGACGGTAAGCCTTTGCATGTTGTGTTGTTTGAATGTCAATAGAGCATGCCTGTATCAATCAAACAATCGTCCCTGAAAGTGACCTGAAATAATATTCACATCTATACAGGAGCATCGTATTTCATTGTGCGCTTTTTCCGCGCCATCCAAAGGCGAAAGCGCTTTTTCCGCTCTGCAATCGCTGCAGTGACCACAGAAAATGTTTTGTTTGGTCCTGCCATGGAGCGGGCCTTTAAAGAGCTGCTGAAAGATGGCAAAGCACAGCACATGCAAGCAGTCTTTCGGCGAATTGCTGTGCAGGAAGCATTTAGCGGTCATGTCACTTCAGCCTCTGACGAACTTGCCATCACGTGGGCAATCCAAGACCTTGTGTTGTGGGTTCTAGAGAGTCAAGACGAGATGTACGAGGAACCACGTCGTATTCATGCTGCAACATGGCATCAGGGATTTGTTCGGCGCTGTGCTGCGCGGGAATCGTTTTGTCTTCTTTACCGCACTGCTCTCATGTTTCAGACCACATCACGAAGGTATTGGCATCAGCTTGAATGGAGGAAAGAGTATGATGCTATCAAGACCCTCAGTGCAAGTCTCGTCAGGCAGAAACACAGAAATTGGCATTGCAAATTGTATTATACGGCATGTAAGACGCAAGATCGCTCACGGGCAATGCGCTTGGTATACGCCACACGTAGATTCAAAAGGTTAGTGGATCACCTGATTGACGTTGCAAGGAGCAATCTTTACCGACGGTTCTATACCCATGTTCTGCTCGTTGCAGGTCGTCAGACCTCTGTGCTTCAATTTACAGCAGCATCTGCTGATTATACTCGGAAACAAGAAGCAGCTCGGAAACGTGATGAGCGCAGGAAGGAAGAAGCACAACGGCTAGCTGCCGAAGCCAACAAGAAGCGGGGTGCCAGAAGAGGGACCGAAAATGTGTCTACTGAATCAGCGAGCATTACACGTCTCTCAAGCGTTGAAAAGCTAAAAAAAATTCACCAGGAAGGTGAACGAGTCAGAAAAATCTCTGAAAACCCTTCGGAAATGATTTTTGCGTATAGCCCCGGAGCCGTGATGGAGACTGCCTTCGATGTGATCAACGCATTTGTTTCGCTACAGCCTAAGAGCGCAGGTAACTCCAGCGAAAAGATAGAAGCCAAGGAAAAGATAGAAGCCATAGAAGAACACCAAGCTGATCTTGCAGAGAAACTTCCTGATCAGACCGACGGCGCCGCCAATGCTAACTGTGCAAAGGGAGCTCAGGAACAGGTGTCCTCAGAGTGGTTCAAGACATCTGATTGTTGTCAAACCTTGGGACAGTTCTGTGATACCCAGCTGAAAGAGATCAAAAAGGATCAGGCGTCATCATTGTATCAGCATTTCCTTTTTTGGCTGCAGGACCACTTTGAGAGCGTGGCAAATAGCTGGCAGAATTGCGACTGTGATGCGTTCCTGGTGCTGGAAGTCGCAAACAGTTTACTGACTGCCTGGGCTGGGCGATGTTGGATCCGCAATCCTGGATTCATGGCGCTGGAAGTTGACGATTTAAAGCAAACGTTCGATGCATTTATGATGCTCTTCAAGGATGTATTAACGGGCTTTGAGAAATTGCGGAAAGAGTTCCCTAACATCGCTGTTGCCCCTGCTTTGCTGCAATCACTGCAAGACAGCTGTGCTAAGGCGCAGAAGAGCATCAAAGATCAGAACACAACGTTGAGGCGGCATTCAAAATTGAAGAGCATCGAAGAAGAGGAAGCAGAGGACGCCGAAGCGAAACTTATGATACGGCTCACACTGATCATGCGATGGCTCAACGAAGATCAAGATTCCCTGTTCCGCCGGGTCGATCAGTCGTTTGACGAAAATGCAGCTTCAGCCTTCTGGGCTGGTGTTTTTGTAGACCTCATGAAATACTGCTATCGAAACGATCACATTAAGGAGGTACCGCCACTCTCGATCGAGGAATTGATGGTCAATATACAGCAGTACTCTACTGAATTTGATTCGGACTATGATGCCATTGAAACACCCTTCCAGACATTTGATGGTCTATGGACCTTGATTTTTGCCGGGCAAGAGGACTACATGGACACAACGAGGGAATTTACATGGACTCCTGAAGGCTACGCTTTGAATTCCTCGTCTGGGAAGCTTGTTCCTGTTGAGGCTCCAGACACATCAAATGTCAAATCGATCTACAGCGTCGTGCATTCTCTGTCGTGGGAATTTGAAAAACAAATGGCAGCAAAACTTTTGCCCGGTATGCGGCACATCCACCCTGTTGGCTTCTTGGGGGCGCTGTCAGCTCGCCGTCGCCGCGATCGGGTGCACATGTGGACGGCTCTTGCAATCGAGACAACGGTCTGCAAGTTCCTCAATTATGCAATTCGTATTGCACAGGGCCATGCTCTGATTACCGTACTCCGCGTCTTCACCATTCTCTGTCTGCGTCCTGGACGTGGTACCCTGCTGTTTCAAGCGGGATGTGTAGAGCTTTTGAACACACAGATTGTCGGTTGTGAATCAACCGAGGAGGTGGAGTTGTCGAGTGCAGCCGCCTTTGCGCTGCAGTCTTTATTGTCGGATGTGTACGTGGCATCCCAGGTGAAGACGACGACAGTCTTGGACATTGCAGGACAGCTAAAGCATCCCGTCCACGGCACTATGCACGTCTCAATTGTGTATTGCTTACAGCTTATCATCCGAAACAATGAGAGTTGTAAAATGGAGCTTGCACATCAAACCTGGCTGCATGGTATCTTATTGAAGCTCATTCGCATGAAGGATGGACCTGAAGGGTTGGTGGCCAGCGTGGCAATGCTCATCGCAATGCTGTCGTATGATGCCGAAGTGGCGCGTCTCTTTGGGAAAGATCCCGAAACGATCTTCGAGCTGATCTTGATGCTTCGCGATGCCACCGACATCGTGTCGCGACAGTCTTCACTCACTGCATTATCGAGCCTTGGTCTCAGTCCCGAGAACATTGAGATCATGATCCAGCACCACGCTTTTCACGACACGCTCATGGGAATTTTGGCCACGCAGAGCCTCCAGCTCTTCCCACTGTCAGCAAGTCTTGCAGTGCGATTCGTCAAAAATGCCAGAATGTGTAATGCAACTATGCAGTATCCCAAAGTCTTAAATGCCTTGTTGCACTCCATGACCTTCAGCGATGTCCGAATCAGTGCCCCCGCGACTGAGGTGAAGAAACTAAAGAGATAAGTGCACGCACATGTACGCACGCGTGGTTGCGCTCCCTTTTGTTTTGATCTTTCCCTTCCTCTGTCGAGTAGTGATTTTTTTTGAACGTGCAGGTGCTTATGGCGTTGACAAGTTCAATTGAAAAAGCATGGCTGCTCGTCAATAGCTCAAAACAACCTGAGCTAAAAGATCTTCAGAACTTAGTGGTGGCCGCAGGGCAGGTAGAGCAATTTGGAGTGAATTCGTTTGCTATGTCCACGATTTGTCATGCGATGGTGTCTGCACAACCGATTTCACAGCCCTACGCAGCACGTGCATTTCGTTCCATCTTGCGGTGTTCGATCACAGCATGCGACTGGGTGCTCCGTAATGAGGATGCTATGCAAATTCTGGTGGATGGCGTTCGGCATCGAGACGAAACAGTGCAAGAAAGTTGTATTTGGAGCATCCACGATCTGTCAGCGCGAAACAAGGGGGCTGCTGCTTTGGTTAAGCGGGGTGGTTTTGTGCGATTGAAGGTACTGCTGTACACAGATGCAGCACCTATGCTTCAGGTTGGTGTCATCAGAAGCTTGAAGCACTTTTTACTTGGCCTCCACCGTGTTGCTGGGCCTGACGAGGAGCTTATTCGCCGAATCACAGAGCTGTTGAACTCGGACAACGAGAGCGTGCAGGACGCCTGTGCTGATATGCTTTCGAAAATGATTCAGCAAGACTATATCGATCTTATGGTCAATGTACATGCAGCGAGCAATTGCCCGCAGAGCGACAACTGGGGTTATTGCGACCCGTTCGTCAAGATGATGATCAATGGTCAGGAGCACCAGACACCCATTCTGCGCAACACCCTAAATCCAGTGTGGGACTTTTCCTGCCAATTTTCTATCAGCGACAAGAGTGACATACTGAAGGTAAGGTTGTGAGAATCTGCTTAGCTCGAAGAGTGCCGCACCCATCTTTTGAAAGCTATCACCGTTTTGTGTTCACTCATGAATTTGTTTTGTAATCTTTTGCAGGTTGAGCTGTATGATTGGGACAATACCGGACCAGAGGTTCTGGGCGAAATACCAGAGCTGTCCTGCGAGCGGCTTCACGAACTGGGTACGGAGTTGGGGTTGTACAGTGTGGGGAGAATGCTGACTGAGAAGGTTACCACCCTTCGCAATGGGGCTGAACAAAAAGCTTCGACGACATTGGTACGGTGCAAAACATACAATGTAGCCATACTTAGTTCTTGCTGTTGCATGTGCATGTCCACACACCCAAAACAAAAATTTATGAGCCAATTTGATGATATGTTTCTGGTTGGCAGGACGAAGCTCGAGCAAAAGCTTCGGAGATCAAGCACAATGCAGAGGAGGAGGCGACGAAGCTACGAGACGAGCTTCTCGAGGAGGCCAGGTTCATTGGCAGTGACTCCAAGGCCGAGGCTAAGCTCATTGTAATGATATACCCAATCACGTAGCATACATGCATTCGTTTCCATGCCGGATGATTGCATTCATCCATTGATTCATCCATCCATCTGTGTGACTTGCCATCAACATGTCTACCACCCGATCTGTATGATCAAAGACACTAAAGGTCTTGTGCATGTTTGTGTATATGCACTCCCGAACGAGTAGTTGGACACTGCAGCAGCGAAAGGAAAGGCCCTGATCGATGCAGCTGCAGGGCAGAGTCGGCAGATGGAATTCAGAGCCGAGCAACAGGTTAGCAACTTCGTTTTGTCTGTGTGCGTGCGCGTGGAAGCGCTGATGATGACTACACAGCTTTGAGGGCTAACCATGCCAACTTGACAGGCTGAAAAGCTGAAAGAGGCTGCGAAAAAGCAAGCTGCTCACGTCGAAAAGGTCTGGCAAGACACAGTGCAGGATATTGAAGACATCGAGGAGCGCATAAAGCAGCTTAAAAAGCAGGTGATTCTTTTATGCGCACACCACAGGCAAATGAGCTGTGTTGCACCGTTTGGTCTCTCTGCATTTGATATGTCAAGTCAGACTAACCATCACACTAATCTTGCCTTTCTGAGTGTAGGCGAAGTCGAAATATGACCGCATCCGGAAAGAAGCATCGGAAGAGGCCGACAAGATGCTCTACCATGCAATGAAGGAATCCCAGTAAGACATTGTTTTTGTCCCCATTTTTCTACTTTTGTTCGTGCCCGCGGCTGCATGCCGAAGCAGTATCATCACATTTGTGCAATGCAGGAAAATAATGATTTCATCAAGTGAAGAGGCCGAAAGGATACTCAGCCTTAAAGAAGGGTGGCACATTGTTATGGAAAAAGATCGTGATGAGCTGACGGGACAGGTTGTCATTATTTTGCTGATCGATTTGTTGACGATGGTCTGTGTTGCCATTCGTCCATTTGCTGCTATTGATCTGAGTATGCCATTGGTGATCAACGTATCTACTGTAATATGTGTGGGTCATATGTGTAACATGATCCAACCCGAATATCACAGGAGCTGATGGGGCCCAAAGGCGACATTGAAGGATTTGACGACAATGGAAAAGTTGTCGGCGCGGTACACATCGAAAACGAGATGCTTTGTGGCGCGCACGCTCACGCGCACTTGCATGCAGATTACGAGTGCGCAAACGCATACAAACTCGCGTCTTGATGAAACAGGGGGGCAAGCCGCTCCAGGTAGCACCTACGGTGATCAAAATCAATTTCGAGTACAACATCAACGTAAATGTAGACGAGATCATCTTCGATCAGTCATGGATTGTGGGTCGGCTCTTTGAGCTGTTGGCACTGGAAAACAGACAAGTGCTGCGAGAAAATATCCTGGTCAAGATTTTTTTTGATTGAGCGCTGCATTGATTTTGTGCTTGACGCAGACACCTTGTTTCATGTTGGCACTCAGAGCTGTATCCTTTTTGGCGTGAGGCTGCTTAGACCCGTCTGTGTGTGCGTGCAAATATCATGTCGCAGGTCATCATGCGAGCGCTGACCGAAGACGTCAAAGAATCTCGTCTTGCTTTTGGCCAATATCCTGGTGCGATTGCAGAATGTTTTTATCAGCGTGCTCAGCACATGTATGTTCATTACTGCAAGACCAGCATGACATGTCCATGTGGTGTTAACTTTTGCTGCGCACTAACAGGAGGGCTTCAGCTGCTCAGCGAGATACTGGCCACACCAGGCCTAGACTCGTGTTATGTGGAAATCTGCAAATTGTTGTGGCAGCTCCTCTATGAGCCAGACAACCGCATGCCAATTTACAGAAACTCCCTGATGATGGGTCATCTCAACAATATGAGGACTCTGCACCGCTGGAGAGGCTCTCTTGTGGCATCGATAGCTAAGGACAGCATTGCAAAACTCGAAAAACACGCCGACCGTGTGAGGAAAATGGAGAAGCAACAGAAAAAGGAGGCTCGCCAGTTGGAGGCTGCCAACAGACTAAAGAAGATCAACGCTGCAGCATCGCCAAAATCTAACTCGCCGCGTTCGCCGAATACCATCAGTCCTGAACAATCACAGGAAAGCTTGGTGGGCAGCCAACTATCCCAAGGCTCTCTCAGCAGTTCGGAGCCTGCGCAAGCGGGCAAGCACCAGCGACGGTCACGGAAAAGAGTGCAGGGGTCGCTCAACACTTCCGACATTGTCCTGGAGTCAGAGCTTAAAGAGGTAAGCGCGCTGCCACTGCCTTAAGTACAGAACCGTGCTCGGCATGCTGTAGCGAACTGACTCTGGAGGAGTATTTGCAGCCTGGGCCCGTGCCCGTTTTCGAAGGGCCCAAGGTGGAGCCAGACCTGGATGAAGTGGACCTGTATGCTGACCCTGACTATGCAGCGGACAAGGAAGCGAATTAGGCTCCATCCACTCAAAGAGACGTAGGACCAGGAGCAGAAGAGGGATGAGGCATGTCATACACACGCATGCTCGCAGGGTAAGATGTAAATTGAAAGTATGCTTGCGATGCAATTTGTTTTACAGGTTGAGGGAAGTGAATCTGCTGCAGGCAAAATGTTGCAAGCGTGAAGCAATCTGTACAGTAATCTAAATAAGAGTTCTTATGCGAAATACAAAAAAATGAATAATTGTCTTCCCTTGAGTTGCCCCCGCGTCCAACACCCCGTGCTCCACCCCCTCCCCCTACAAATCTACTCTTGGAGGCGTACGACCGCCTGCCGGCCTTGGTATGGTCCAGGCTCCCTTATTCTTGGTTCCTAGCACACATACACGAAAATCGAGATCAAAACTCGTCAACACGAGGCTGATCGATACAAGAAGCCTGCACGGCGTAACAACTCTGCGCCAATGCAATCACACACTATTTACACACCACGCAACCACGCAACACCTCAACACACACACAAACGCAAAACCTGCATCTCCGGGTGAGGAGGAGGATGTTCTGCCACTCTGCACTTGGTGGGATGGCGGGTCCGCAGGAAGCGAGGCGCCGAAGGATAGAACAGCCGAAAATCGACACGTCTGAGGAAAGCAACGGACAACCAAAAGCCCATGGCGTTGAGATTAGACTGTCTCCTTTGAATGAGCATTCCTCAGGAATGCCCAGGGCGGTGTTACCCGACAACCTTCCTCAGGAACAGGAATGTTATGCTCGTGGCCCACCCTGGCCACGCCCAGGGTGGTGTTACCCGACAGGGCGTTGTCCTTCCGACCTTCAGTCAACTGTTGATTGTAACAAAACCTCCTCAACCTCCTCCTCCCTCCAGTTCGTGAAGACTACAGTGCAGAAAGGATCAAGGTGGAGAGCGGGCATTCTCTCACACGGCAACACAGACACAGAGACATACAGACACACCTCGTAGCGCCATGTGCCCCCTTGCGCCTGGCATCGGCAAAAACTGGCGATCCTTCGTCGTCCCGCTGCCACCTCATCGCCAAACATTTCGTTGCCCTACATATGTGTATGTTCATTATATCATTCCGTTGCCCTAAATATGCCCTATATAAGCCCCTTTATAAGCCCCTTTATATGCCCGAGATGTGTGCGTATAGTATATCATTCCGTATACGTGCCCCATATATGCATGTATCTCTTCCTGGCCCTATGAGGGGGAGAGAGAGAAAGCGCGCGCTCGTGAGTGAGAGAGAGAGAGAGAGAGAGAGAGAGAGAGAGAGAGAGACCTCCCAAAACGCCGGGTAGCGTCGACCGACAATTTCGGTGTTGCGCACTTCGACGTCCTTGAACCAGAACGTGTTCTGCGGCCCATACACTAGTGTCGCCCAATAGTCGCTCCACCTAAGTTTAGGATTCAAGGTTTTGGGGTTAGAGTTTAGGGTTCAGGGTCTAAGGGTCAGGGTTTAGGCCCATACACAAGGGTTAGGCCCATACACAAGTGTTAGGGTTTGGGGTTTAGGATTGGGTTTAGGGTTCAGGGTTTAGGGTTTGGGGTTTAGGCCCATACACAAGGGTTAGGCCCATACACAAGTGTTTTTGTTTTTTTACACAAGTGTCGCCCAATAGTCGCGAACCTGCAGAGGATCTGCAGGTGTGTGTGTGTGTGTGTGATCACATATCTCTCTCTCTTACACACACACACACACACACACACTCCACACACTCACACTTGCACACACCAGTTTATCACACAGACACACACAC
>Ga0115006_10001225_pt1 | contig 15663 bp, 16 predicted proteins | sample ArcOceMetagenome_3_FD_88943 | JGI IMG/M metagenome (GOLD analysis project Ga0115006, IMG submission 88943) | Marine eukaryotic phytoplankton communities from Arctic Ocean - Arctic Ocean- Svalbard ARC20M Metagenome | ecosystem: Environmental > Aquatic > Marine > Oceanic | place: Arctic Ocean...
TCGCCCTCTCCACCGGCTCCTCCCTCTCCCTCCCCCCCTCGTCCCCCCTTTTCACCCACTCCACCATATCCTTCGGTATCAGGAACGTACCGGACAGGGAGGATACCATTTGCAACATATGGAGACTCGTGGAACACGGGAAGAGGGAGACGTGCGGGGAGGAGGAGGAAAAAACCTGCAGATCTACAGAACCCGGACGTCTTGGTGTTCTCGAGGTGAGAGAGAGATAGTCGGACAACCGTATAGGCGTCGTCGCCATGCTCTTCTCCCTAACCCACGAACCCTTCCACTCGTCGCCTCCCTCTTCGCCCTCAGGTATCCTACACCCCTACATGGCCCTCCACCCTCCCCCCTCTATCCTCCCAGCTCTCCCTTCCCTCGCCCACCACCGCCCTATCCGTATTCTCATGGGGACTAACCCTCCTCCCCCGAGCACTCGCCGTACTCGGAGGCAACCTACTTAAGATAACGGTATCGTCTTTCATACACTATGTCGTACCGACGATTGGGTGGGCAGTTAGCGGGGGGGGGGAACAGTACCAGCACCTCATCGACTCCCTGGAGTCCTTCCCTACCGACTACGAGAGGGAGGTCGAAGGGCTGGTTTGCAAGGGTGAAAATGGGGCGGAGGGAGGGTGGTGGACTAAAGAGGTAGAGGTTAGGTGAGAACTACAACAAGAGTCCTACGTCTGGTCATCGAGAACCGCTGTTCTTACTCCCACACTCGGCTCCGCGTAGGAACTTTGGTAGTATCAAGGTGTACCTATTCGAGGCTTACGAGAACTAGGTGAGGCCAAGCGAGGAGTGAAGGACGGCTGGGCGGAGGGCTTTCCAGTGCCAATTAATAGCCTTTCTCACTCGTCGCTTCGCTTTTCTCCCCTTCCCGCGCTCGCTTCGCTCCTCGCAGCCCTCGAACTAGGTACAGAGGCCAAGCTCTTCAAAAAATAAACTACAGCTCGTCGCTTCGCTCCTCGCAATTGCAAATCATTCATTTTGATGTAATGAAAAAATCGACCCCTTCCCTTTACCGCCCCACCGCCCCCTTACTTCCTGCCCCCTTGCATCTGCATCTTGTAAGCCGCCTGCTGCTGTTCGTAGCTCGGGTGTCCTCCTCCCCCCGCCTTGCTGGAAGTCTTCTTCCTCCTGCTCCCCTCCTCCCTCCCCTCCATGTTCCTGTAGTACACGCTCCTCTTGTTTATGCGGAAACCGTACACCTTCGGCACGTACTTTGCCCCGACCCCTACGCCCTGGGGGATGGCCTCGGGGTGACCCATGAGATAAAGGTGGGGGAACGTCGTGCCGAAGTAGGCGCCGTCGATGTTGGACTGTCTGGTGGACTTGGGGTAGAAGAGGTCGTGGCACTTGGGGCAGAAAACGTTTACAGTGTAGTTCCGAGGGAGATCGCTGAGGCCGGCAGGAAGGACGGGTTGGCCCTGGCAGAATACACGAGGGCAACGACCGAAGCTGCGAGGCAAGGAGCGAAGCGACGATCGAGGGGGTTGCGAGCGAAGCGAGAAGAAAGTATGTTAGATGTAGCTCTAGCTGTCGCTTCGCTCCAGCCCTCGCTCGCTTGACCTCACCTAACCTTCTTGAATTTATCGTACATGGCGTGCATGCCCCTGTTCGTTACGATGTACCTAGCGTGGATAAGGCCGTAAAGCATCTCGGCAGCCGACTCCACGACCTCCTGCTGATCCTCCGTGAGCTGGTCCTCGATGGGCATCTCAACGTCGAGGATCATGTCGAGGGCGTAGTCGTAGTAAGGGACGAGGCTATTCAGCCCGGTCAGGTTGAAATCGTCCTGGATGTAGTCCTCGTCGACCTCGCAGAAGAATTCGTTACCCTTTAGGGTGCAGAACCACTGGATCCAAGTTGAATCGCTGCTCGAGCTGGGCATCATGCTGCTGCTGGAGCTCTCACTCGTCTGCGAGGGAGGTTAGTGTATTGTACAGAGCAGCATCAGGCGGTGAGCGAGTCATATAATCTTCTTGTGGGTCGCTCCCCCTCACCTGACTACCAGACGATTCACTCCCTGACATTACAGGAGGCCCCCCTACATTGGCAGCGGCCGTCGCCGCCGTTGCGGCGGGCGGACCACCCGCCTTAGATTTTCCCTTGTAGAGGGCCTCCTTGATGTTCATCTCGGTCGTCTTCTCCTTGCCCTTGACCATACCCTGCTGCGCAGAGGGAGGAGGATTCTCCTGTGAGGGTAAAGGAGGACTGGGAATAGGCAATGAATTCGACGACGAGTGCGCCTGCGGTAGACCCACAGGACTGCTCTCTTCCACCCTTACCCCCCCCCCGATATTCTTCTCCGCCCCTCCCTGCAAAGTTTGCTGTGGCGATACGTTCCCCTCCAGCTGTAGCGATACGTTCCCCTCCTGCTGTGGCGATACATTCCCCTCCCCCCCGGCAACGACGTCCAAGCCTGCGTCGGCCATCTTCTGTTCCCCCGTTGTTGGGGGGTCAGGAGGGACGGGGGGGGACGATATAGAGTTCGGAGGTGAACCCATTGAGAGCGCAGCAAACGTCGTGGCTGGGGATGAGGCTGTTGACGATATTGGACCTAGATAATGAGGTGAGAGGGGTAAAGTGAGATTAGGTGTGGGAAAGATTTTGGAATATGGACGAATTTAAATTATATAGGCATTGATTTAGGAAACGGAAGCGAATCGAGATGAGGGGCGGGGGATAATTTTACAACAATCACTTACTTGTCATCATACTAAGACCATCTATTCGTTTTGTTATGTCCTGTTCTTTGCCCTCAGCCATTGTCTAAGTCGTGATCTTCTTGTAGTATGTAGTGAAGGTGTGAAAAGTTGGGTTTTGACTTTCTTGGGGGGGAAGGCAAAGTTCTTCGATGTCCAAAACGTGAAATAATTTCCACCGAGACCACTGGCTCTAAAGAGTGCACATCATGCCCAGACTACATTTCATCGGACCCTAGATCCACTTCTTGTCACTGCAAGGACAGCTTCCTCTCAACCATCGACCCCTTCACAAACGAACCTGCTTGTAAACCTAATCATTACATACCGTCGGCATCTCGATTGTCGATTATTCCGTCCCGTCAAAACGCAATAATAAAATTTGCAAAGAAAAACCAGCCACCAAAGTGTCCCAAAATCTTGAGGTCAGTAAAGCATACCATTCCCGTCAATACACACCTCTCCGTCCTCTCAGTCTTCTCCATTCTTCTCCATGTCTTCTCCATGTCTTCTTGGTGTCGATTCAAAACCCGTAATAGATTTCATTACCAGCCTGAGTCGCCGAAACCCGATTACATCAGTCCAATTTTTTCATCATTATGTGCATACAACATCTTTATTACCTATAATTGGTCCTAAAGTCCACCTCCGACCCCCTCAACTACTAGTATATTACCCTAACTCCCTTATGAAACCAAAGAAAAAACACTAACCTCGATACCACCCCGACCTCACTCTTAACCTAGGCAATATGAAGTTGCTTCTCGCATCTCTCGCCGTCCTAGCGGCTCCCGCTACCGCTTTTGGTCCCTCTTCCTCCATCTTTGGTTCTCGCCCCGCCACCACCTCCCTTCATTCCACCGCTGTCGGCCGCGAGGTCGACCTTGGCATGTACCGTAACATTGGTATCATGGCTCACATCGACGCCGGAAAGACCACCACCACGGAGCGTATCCTTTACTACACCGGAAAGAGTTACAAGATCGGAGAGGTTCACGAGGGTGGTGCGACCATGGACTGGATGGAACAGGAGCAGGAGCGTGGAATCACCATCACCTCCGCTGCCACCACCTGCGCCTGGAACGACCACCGCATCAACATCATCGACACCCCCGGTCACGTCGACTTCACCCTCGAGGTCGAGCGTTCCCTCCGTGTCCTTGACGGTGCCGTCGCCGTCTTTGACGGAGTTGCCGGAGTCGAACCCCAGACCGAGACCGTCTGGAGGCAGGCTGACAAGTACAACGTCCCTAGAATGTGCTTCCTCAACAAGATGGACCGCACCGGTGCCAACTTCTACTTCTGCGTAGACACCATCATCAAGCAGCTCGGATCCACCCCTGCTGTTCTCCAGCTCCCCATCGGAAGCGAGGGAGATTTCCTCGGTGTTGTTGACCTTGTCACCATGGAGGCTGTTGTCTGGAGGGGAGAGGACCTTGGAGCCTCCTTCGATCGCATCCCCCTCGCTGAGGCCGTCGGAACCGTTGATTTCGTCGACCAGGAGCTCGCTGACAAAGCCGCCGAGTACCGCGAGACCCTTATCGAGCTCGCCGTTGAGCAGGACGAGGAGGTCCTCATGGCTTACCTCGAGGGAGAGGAGCCCGACGTCGACACCCTCAAGAGGTGCATCAGGATGGGAACCCTCAAGAGCGCCTTCGTCCCTGTCCTCACCGGAACTGCCTTCAAGAACAAGGGCGTCCAACCCCTCCTTGATGCTGTCGTTGACTACATGCCTTCCCCTCTTGAGGTAGATGCCATCAAGGGAATCGAGGACGATGGAACCGAAACCGTTCGCGAGTCTTCGGACACCGAGCCCTTCTCTGCCCTCGCCTTCAAGGTCGCCAACGACCCCTTCGTCGGAACCCTCACCTTCACCCGCGTCTACTCCGGCGTCTTGTCAACCGGGACCTCCGTCTACAACTCCGTCAAGGGAAAGAACGAGCGCATCGGCCGCATGCTCCAGATGCACGCCAACGACCGTACCGAGATCAAGGAGGCCCGCGCTGGTGACATTATCGCCCTCGTCGGACTCAAGGACACCACCACCGGAGAGACCCTCTGCGACAAGTCTAACTCTGTCATCCTCGAGAAGATGGAGTTCCCCACCCCCGTCATCAACGTTGCCGTTGAGCCAAAAACTAAGGCTGACCAGACCAAGATGTCCGACGCCCTCATCCGCCTCGCCGCCGAGGATCCTTCCTTCCGCTTCACCCGTGACGAGGAGACCGGACAGACCATCATTGCTGGTATGGGCGAGCTCCACCTCGAGATCATTGTCGACCGCATGAAGCGCGAGTTCAACGTCGAGGCCAACGTTGGTGCCCCTCAGGTGTCCTACAGGGAGGCCATCACCAAGCCCGCCGAGATTGACTACACCCACAAGAAGCAGTCTGGCGGATCCGGACAGTACGCACGTGTCAAAGTCAAGTTCGAGCCCAAGGACCTCGAGGAGGAGGAAGACGCCGAGTTTGAGTTCTCCGCTGACATCAAGGGAGGATCCGTCCCCAAGGAGTACATTCCTGGAGTCCAGAAGGGCATTGAGTCTGTCCTCTCCCAGGGAGTCATCGCTGGTTTCCCCGTCCTCGGACTCAAGGCTACCCTCGTGGACGGAGCCTACCACGACGTTGATTCCTCCGTCATGGCCTTCGAGATTGCTGGAAGGGCTTGCGCCCGTGAGGGACTCAGGAAGGCCGGAGCCAGGCTCATGGAGCCTCTCATGCAGGTCGACGTCACCTGCCCTGAGGAGTACATGGGAGATGTCCTTGGAGACATCAACTCTCGCCGTGGAATCGTCGGAGAACTCGGAGAGCGTGGAAACGTCAAGACTATCGCCGCCAAGGTTCCCCTTGCTAACATGTTCCAGTACGTTTCTACCCTTCGCTCCATGAGTAAGGGACGTGCCAACTACTCCATGAAGCTTGCTTCCTACGACTTCGTCCCCCCTAACATTGAGAAGGAGCTCACGGAGGGATTCAAGGCCGCTGAGGAGGAGTAAGGAGAGGGTGAACCCTAACACAATCATTATTACGAAAACCAAAACGCTCGCATTCTTTTACATGTACACGCATTATCACATTTTTACTTCTCCTCATACACGACCGTGAACTTCAGGCACTCCATGATCATACCGTCTTCCTTCCTTACTATGACTATCCCGACCTGAGTTTTCATGGCCATGTTACTCTTACACATGAGCAACCTGATTACTCCGGCCTTATCCTCTCCCAATCCGACCCTGACCTCTGGTAACAGCGGAACGATGATCTCTGGGCAGGTGGATATGATCTTGAAGGTGCCGCTTACCCCAGGTCCCTCCCAGCTTAGCTTCTTCCTCTTCTCCTCGCCTACCGCAACGCTGACAGTGTAGCTTTTGGTTACCTTGTCATCCGGAATCCTTCCATCCTTGACCATTTCCCTCACGTCTTCCCACCCCTCCCCCTCCTCCTTTGCCTCTCCTTCTCCCTCTCCCTCCCCCTTCTCTTCCCCCTTCCCTAGCCTGCCAACTTCCTGCTTGGCAATCTTCTTGGCTTTAACTGTCCTCCTCTCTACCATTTCCCTCACGGGCGATTTCTGTGCAGCGTTCCTGGTCAAGTCTCCAACTAATCTCATCATCATGGCAAACTGCCCATGATACCCTCCCTTCCTGCCGACCTCCTCGTCCTCCCCAACAATGTCCACGACAAACACTTTGAACTCTTCGCCCAGCAAACCTCGACTCAGTTTTTCCCCCAAATCTAGGCTAACCCCTCCAATCGGTATGTTCGGAGTCTGGTAAAGCTTCATCCTTATCTGAAGAAACTCCTTGGAAAAGTGGACCTTGAGGACGTCACCCTGGAACCCTGGAGGAACTCCCCCCGCGCAGATGGCAATTGGCTCGCTCTCTTGCTTGCCAAACTGTGCCACGCACACCAACTTAACAGGTGCTGGTCCTCCCTCCGCTCCTGGAACTGGCGGAGGCTGCGATGAGCGAATTGAGGAGCAAAGCGATGAGCGAATTGAGGAGCAAAGCGACGAGTTGAGGGGTGTTAGTTATGTAGAAAGGCGGTACAATGCCTTTGCTGTCACTTCGCCCCAGCTGTCCTTCGCTCCTCGCTTGGCCTCACCTGACGGCAGACAAAATGCCTTGCGCACAGGGGCTTGATCTCCACGTAAATGTTCTTGTCTGTGTGCCTGCTGCACGTGAGCCCAATGGTTAGGTGGGAAACCTCTCTCTTCGCTAGTGCCCTCTTTGCTCCTCCCTGATCGAGTGGTGCTCCTCCATCGTACACGCTCTTCTTGTGCCTCTTCACCCCAACGACTGCCGAAGGAGGGAGATCCACCAACCTCTTATCGCCCTCGTTTGTATCGGCAACGGGGTCGAAAGTAACACTTCTATGGAACACTGATCCCTCGATTCCTTTCTTCTTCTTCTCTTCTTCCTCATCCTCCTCTTCCACCATAAAGAACATTTCGTCCAATGGATTCCTGTGTCTCTCCTTCTTGGTCATCTTTGCTGCCACCGCAAAACTGATATCCTTCCACTTCTGGATCTGGATCTTCTTCCTGTGCTCTTCTTCGGGAGTAGTTTTAGGGATAGTCATGTTACTGGACCAGGCCTTCCTCTCCTCGCCCTCCTTCTTCTTCTTGGTACTTTCCTGGTATTGCTTAAATATCATGGCGTCCGCGTCGCTATCATTATCTTCCTCCTCTCTCTCGTCCCAAGTGTCCCCGCCAATGGTCAGTCTCAGGTATCTTCTGGCCCTCTTCCTAACGGCCTTGTCGTACTTGTCGCTCATGGCGCCGCCCCGCTTTTCAATCCAAATCCTGCCAATTTTGTCGCTGAGACTGCAATGAACAAAGCGATGAAAAAAGGGGTTAGTCATTCAACATTATGTGTTTCGCTTTGCTGGCCGCTTATCATCTCACCTCCATTCTTTCTGTTGCCTCGGGTGGTACTTTTCGAAGAAGACTAGGACTAGCTCAGTAGCCCAGAACTCTTTCTCGCAGCCAGGAGGTTTGGCTTTCATAGTTTCGGACATTTGCAATTTCAGCTGAACGCAAAGTGCAGCATTGAGCTTCCAGAAACCACATGGAGTCTGAAGGTCCATGAGCTTGCCCACGGCAACATTGTTGTCAAATGCGGCAGTGGCCATACGATGGAGTTTATCGCTCAGGTTGAGGACAGTAGCGCTCAATTCGTTCTTCTCTTTCTCCACAGACTGCTTGTTCTTTCCGGGAGAGAATTTGTAGAAAACTTCTTCAGCATCGCTGTTGATGTTCACGTGTGCGCAACTCAAAAGTGCAGAGACGTCCATGTTCTCTTTTTCTATCTCTTGCACCATCTTCCTGCTGATGTACCTCCCTTGCTCCTTGTCGTAGTAACCTCCCTTACTTGACGGAGAGGATGGAGTTGCCCTTTGCTTGGGGCTGAGGTCGGAGATAGCTGTGACGTTACTTCCGACGCTCATGCCTCCAGGACTCTTTGGAGCTGGAGTGAGAATATTTCTCGGAGGAGACCTGGTTGAGGGAGAAAACTCTACAACCGAGCCTGCGATGAGCGAAGGGAAACGCGAAAAGGGAAAGGATGAAGGGTGAGAATTTAGACGACGGTTAGGGAGAGGGCTCATCTTGAATAGAGGTACCAGAGCATGTGGTCTTCGATGTCAATTTTGACGCTGTAAGCTCGTCGCTTCGCTCCTTGGTCCCCCTCACCTTCGCCGCGCTTCGTTGGGGTGTGTTTGTAAGCGTAGTGAGCTCTATCCCTCTTGCTCATGCCAGCAAAACTATGTACGATGTGCTTGGGCCTAGTGATGCCAGTGCCCTCGTAATCTTCCCAGGTCAGGGGCTCCCCAGTCTTTTCGTAGTGCTGGACTTTCATCCTTCTTGAAATTAGTTCCTCGACCTTTTCGACATCATCTGTCGAGACTGGGGGTGTAGGTATTGACATTCCTCTCCGATGTGAAGTCGAACGGCGGCAATGAGCTGGCGTGTGGTTGCCACATTCGTCGGTGATTGATTCGACATCAGAGTATTCACTATCTTCTGATGAAGAGGATGTGTCCCCTGAATTGTCGATGGGGCCGAACTCCTCCTCTAGCTCCTTTACGATTCCAGAGGCGAATGCGAAGAAGTCTACGTGTCCGTCCGCGTCCTTGTATGTGGAGGCAGCATCCATGAACTCTTCTGTTGAGACGAACCCGTCCCCATCTGTATCGTAGAGCTGGACGACAGCCTCTGCCTCGTGCGGTTTCAGATAAATGCCAAGATTTTCAAGAGCTTCCTTGAAGTCGTCTGCATGCAACTCTCCGTTGCTATTACCGTCAAGGATCACTATTGCGTCGACAGCATGATTGTGAAGGACAGCATTCTGAATTTTCTGATAGGGCATCATGCACGTAGGAGTCGGAGCTTGAAAGTGCTTCACGATGTTAGCAATTCGGTCGTCTTTGAAGAAGTCTCCACTTGTGTCTCCGATCTCCCTTTGTTTGGATTTAGCAAATTGTCCAGACTTCAAACTTCGGAGTGACTTTCCATTGCCAAAGAAGATGTTGGACTTTCTCCTCCGGCGCCCAGGCGAAATCCTATCGACATTATCTCCCTCGTCTTCCTCTTCTTTGTCTCCTTCCTCAACAGGCTCTTTCTTCTTTCCACAGCATAAGAACTTTCTGCCACTGTACTTGACCTTTGCGTCCTCTTGGGCAAAAAGGACGTTCTCCTTGAGCTTGCGAGTGTTCTTTACCATGTAATTTATCAGTGGTTTCCAGTATAGGGGTAGCGTAACGTAGAGAAGAACCACAACCCAGATAATGAGAGAATAACCCTTGAGGGCATGTTTCTCGAGAGCAGTGGTAAAGTTTTCGCCTGATTGTACCGCTGACATTGTCCCGGTGATGAGAAAGCCAGCTACGGATGTTATCACTGTCATGAGTCCGGCCAGGTTGATTGATTGCATCGCTCCTGCTTCTGTCAAGTGGAATAGAGCCTTACTGTTGCAGAGACGCAGCAGTTGGAGCTTGTCGCACCAAAAGGCTACGGTTAGGCCAAATGTTGCAATTACCACCACACCAGGAACCAGTGAGACAAAGAACTGGGCGTTCATAAAGGTGCAGATGAGGTGAGCATACTTTCGCTCGAGCTCAAAGGGAGGGGGCAGGTAAGAGTCGGTCAACGCACGGGTGGTGACAACCTTGCGTCGTTTTATGGACTGGATGATCGGGTACAAAAACGTCTTCATGAATATGGCCACAACCGGCTGGAATGCCGAGACAAACATGAAAGACACAGCCGAGTCGATGAGGTCTCCGCGTTCCTCCCAAGTGCTGTAGTTGTTGAAAGTAATGAGGAGAGACACACAAGAGTTGAGATACTGAGCGAGGGCCATCCTAAAAACGACCTTGCCGAGGATTTTCGACTTGCAGTGAGATCGCTCCAATCTCATCGTTAGCAACTGCACGGACTTAGCAAGCAAGACGTTAGTGATTGTAATCACAATTGCAGATGCGAAGGTCATCAAGTATATATATCCGTCCTGACAGAACCAGGATGGAGCAGAGCCGGAAAAAATGTAGGCCTTGATGAACTCGTCAATGGCAGGGAATATGGCCTTGGAAGTGTCGATGGTTTCATCTGACGCGTTGCACTGCCGGTAAAGGTCCAGCTTGATCATGGATATTGTGCACGTTATTGCAAAGCCAATAAACATGAGAGGAATCAGCGCCGCCCAGATAGAAAAGGAACGGAAGCGTATGTCTCTGCGACTATACTCCAGGTTCTTCCACAAAACATCTCGAGGTTCCACGGGGCGCATGACGTTAATCTTTTGCACCCAAGGCGAAGCCTTCAGCTGACTGTCCCGCATGAAACTCTTGAGGTTGTTGCCGGCGGTACTGTAACTGATGCCGTAAATGTGCCTCGGTCGTTTGTTAAGCTGCTTGAGACAAAATTCCGCGTCCTTTGTATATTGAAACATCACATATGCGTGTCCTGTTGTCGTGAACTTGTGGTGGGTGACTTTGTCGAAGGTGCAACAACCGGTGGGGAGAGGATCACTGTCGCCGTCCGCGGGCTTAAACTCTGGGCCTAGATCCATCCTCCTAATTTTCTTATTGGTAATAGAGAGGTTTTTGTAAGTCCATTCGAGTTTTTTCTCGATCGCCTTGACCTTCTGCTGTTTGCCGGAGGAAGAGCCAGAGGAGACCTTGACAATCTCTCGCCGCTGATGAAGCTCCTCAATACTCCCACGAATTTTATCGCGCTCGTCCATGAGGTCCCAGAATTTCTTGACGTTGAAGGCGAGTGCAACGTGAATGACTTTTCCGAATTGCGAAAAGTGGTCAGCAATATCCTGGGCAGTGAGCTCCTGCGGGCCTTGTTTCTCCTTCTCCTTTTTTGAGCCTTTTTTTATATGTTTCTTTTTCTTGTCCCTCTTTCCCTTGCTCCTTGCCCTTGACCTTGTTGTTGGGTTGTCAATGGCGTGCTGGTCTGGATCTCCAGTTAGGGCCTTGCGAGGAAGGTTGGTAACCTCGACAGTAAAGTCGGCCGAGGAAATAATACCGTCGTCGATTTCTGCGACGTTGTGTTTCATGAAAACGCGGATCGCGCAAATTCCGACGACACTGGCGACGACATGGAGGCACAGCGTCCAATTGTAGGCTTCGGGGATACCGCCGCTAGAATCTTTGAAGGCCAGAGATGATAGGCCGATGTAGAAAGACTGCGTGGAAGACATCATCAAATCGTTATGGTATGCTTCCAGGGTCTGGTAGGTCAAATAGCCAGAGAAGAGGATGAGGAGGAGGAGGATTAGCTGGAACCACCGAATGAGGGAGAAGTAAAGGGAAATTGCGATGCCGAACTCCTTCATGCTTTCACCGCCGTGAAAGATCTTGTCAAACAAGGGGTATGTCTCGCACTTCTCTGGATCATCCTGATGGAACTTAAGCCAACTTTTCATCTTGCTAGCCTTGTGCTTCGCAATTTCTTCGGCCTCCTTCCTTTCATCTGTGCCCATATTCATCGGCATAAGTTCGGAAGCACTCTGAATTTCGCGGGCGATTTTTCTGTCCGCCGGGGTGTCATTTTTCAGTTCTTTTTGTTTGGCCTTTTTCGTTGTTTTGTTATCTGTACGAGGAGCCGAGGTGAATATTGCCCCAGTCATCACCTGCTGTATGTAGCTCATCTTAGGCTTTTTAGGCTTGGGTTTTGGCACCATGCACTCGATCTCGAGTTGCTTGTCCACCCTGCGATGAGCGAACCGAATCGCGAAAAGGTTTAGGATGAGGGATGATAGTTATTGAGGTGGTTGTGGGAGGCGCGTATCTATTACGGAAGTACGAGCGCGTGGGGTCTTCAGAGCTAATGCAGCCGTTCATAGCTCGTCGCTTCACTCCTTGTCCAATCTCACCTTTCAGCCGCAATATTTTCGAGGTTGTTCCAATGATCCTCAAGCGCGTGGTCAATTCTTTGGCTAATGACCGCGTTCTTTTCTCTTCTTTCCTTCGATTTCTTGAGAATTGCGAGGGCGTCGGAGGATCTCGGGTCGTTGTCGTCGTTGAGAAACTGGGACAGAACCTCAGCCATTGTCGAGGCTTGAGTGGAGATTGTTAGCTGACCCTGGACGTGAGAGTGCTTGTTATTTTTGTGCGGCTTCAACTCGTATATTTGAACGAGGGGCTTCCCCGGTGGGAGCTTGAGGATATCGTCGAGGGGTATTATGACGCAGCCAAGGTACTTGGTCTAGGCAAAGGGGTGAGGAGGGAGACGCGGGAGTTCGAGGTGTGCAGGGGGTCTTGTTAGCTATTTGGTCAGGCTGCCGCTTTGCTCCAGCCGTCCTTTGCACCAGCCATCCTTTGCATTACACTATCATCCTTCTCACCTTCTTTTTGTGCGCTGATTCTGAATGAAAGCACTGGACGATGATGTCTCGGTGCTGGCGCTTGGATAAATCTGAGGTGGAGTGCGAGCCGGCAGATGATGGGGAAGAAGATGCGGTTGAAGAAGTGGAGACTGAGGAGGTTGGGGAGGAGACCGAATTTGAAGATGAGGAGTTCTCATCTGAATACGAGTCCGAAGACTCCGATTCGGAGTCAAAATCGAACATTGTTGCTATGTCATCGTTAGAAAAATTGAATGTCGCCGACTCGTCGTCCTCCAACCATGTCCATTTCTCAGGTTTGCCATTGTCGCCCTTGTCCACATCTGGTTCAAAGATTGTAGTCGTCTTCCCGAGCAGCCGGTTTCCGAGGTGGACTATACAGAAAGGACGGGTCGGGATTGAGAAGTCCGTCGCAAGCTTGTGCGCAGACCTGATTTTGACCTTCATGTTAAAACTTTGAATCCCTTTCCTGAAACTCTTTCTGAGGGTCAGGGTAAGACAACAGGTGACCTTTTATGATTTCGTTGTCAATTCTTGTGTATGGGGAGTATTTGGGGGTATAATTCTTGGAGGCGGTTATGACTATTTCTTGATCTTACCCATTGTCCCATTCAGCTAGAGTTCGTTACACTGTCGCAGGAACAACATGGAGAAACACAATATTGAATGCGGAGATATGCTTAGAAGGTTAATGGGGCGTAAAAAGGGGGGGTTGAAACGACGTGGGGCGGGTGATGAAGGTGAAGGGATGTCAAAGGAGGAGAAGAGGAAGTTCTACAGAACGAGGCTGGGGGGGTTCATGACTAGCAGCAAGTACCATATGTTGGTGGTGCGAAGCAAGCAGAGTGATCTTGAGGATGTGGTTGCGGAAAGGGGGCGGGAGGGTAAAGAGAAACTGAGGGGAATGGGGGACGAGGAGCTGAGCAACCAGAGCTCGTTGCTCTTGCTTAAGGCAAAGTTGGTTGGGGAGAGATTGAAGTGGCAGAAAAACAAGTTCGACGATGAGGAAGACCAGGAGATCAGAAACCTCCAGAGATACGGAGGACTCAAGGTTGTAAAGAGGGGGGACTTGGGGAGGTACGCATCGTGTATGGGGGAGAGAATGAGAAACAAGGCGCTGCACTTGGAGTATCTTCAGGACGTTGAGGAAGGAAGGACGAGGGAGAAAACAGGAGTTCGCATGTTTGCGGAGGTTTTAGCGCACATTAGGATGGAGGGGGAGAAGAGGAGGAGGGAGGAGGAGGAAGAGAGGGGAGAGGAGAAGGAGATGGAAGGTGGAGAGTATGTTCCCGAGGGGATTGCAAAGGAGCTCCATAGGTTGAAGGAGGAGAGCGTAAGGTTGAGGGAAGGGTTAGGTTGGGGTAGGGATTGTGGCGTGGTGGACGGAGAGGTTGACGAGGAATTGTGGGTGCCGCTTAACCACTGGGAAGCCCACGAGAGGGTACTGGAAGAGTCAAGGAAGCTCAGAGGGGAGGCAGAGGAAACATTGGAGAGAAAACGAAACGTACATGACTGAAAGGGGGGAAATAGTAGGTAGAATATTTCAGAATGCAACAACATGTAAATTGTGATGGGTGATGGGTGATGGGTGATGGGTGCAGGGCGTTCAGAATAAACCAACACGTTTCTTGTGTTCGATCTTCTTGTAACGGCACATCCCTTTCCATTCCTCCTTCGTGAACCCCAAGACCCTCTTGAACTCGTCATCAGACAGGTACTTCTCCCTATTCTTGATGTCCACACCCTCAGGATACACGACGCCCTGCCTCAGGGCGCTGTAGGGAAGCTTCGTGTCGTCGTAAACCACTACACCCTCCCATCCTGTGAGACGGGGCTCTACTATGCTGCCGGAACGGGTCATTCCCCTGAACCTGCGCTTCTCCTCTTCCCTTGATAGATAAAGCTCGTTAAGACGGTCGAAGAGCGAAGGTCCGAGGGCAACACGGAGGGTATTCTCCTCGTACTTTTCCTTCATGAAGGGGAATCGCTCGCTGATCTTCTTCTGGATGATTGAAATCGTCTCGTCCTTCAGAACAATTGGTGAATCAGGCGAGATCAATGAGACAAGGATCTCAGGGCGAGGTGAACGTAGGATACTATCCAACACAATGTCAGAGAGGGCAAGGGGAGAGGTCGCCATACTATCTGCTGTGTTTTTTTAGGAGTGTCTCTGACGTCGCTCTTGCAGTGTTGGTCGGTTGAGGCTCTGGCAATGACGATCAAGTTTTTATCTTATCACAGAATACTGGTAAAGGGATTAGAGTTAGTAGTAGTGGGTTGGTAGCGCGCAGAATGAAGCGATTCACCACTCAATTGGTAATTTGAGAGAATCCTGAAACTTTTCTGATTCTTGGCAAAAGTTTACGCAATCTTTGCGGCGTTTGAGTAGTAGTAAGGTTCTGATTTGATCTTGACAATATTAGCAACTCATTCATCTTGCTTTTGGCTACTAATTAGATTAGGAAGAAGCATCAGAACGGACTCCGCCGCGAACTTCCCCATTCAAGTATGAGCGAATTCGCTAGTGAAGGGTTTGACATCCGTGGTGGTAGTGGTAATGTTGTACATGAGATTGGGGGGACTGAAACTCCCGTAGTAAATAATGATAAGCCAATTGAGCCGCCTAAATCAGACGAGGCCGAAAGACCCCTCCATGCAACTCTCAAGGAGGAGGGAAACAGCTTGTTCAAGGTGGGGGATTATGGTGGTGCGCTGGACTTCTATTTGAGGGCTGTCGATGAGGGTGAGAAGAGTTGTGTTGACGAGTCCTCTGAGGACCCTGTCCCTTCCTTTGGAGAGGACCTGCTTCACCTTCTCCATGAGCACAAGGAGTACGAGAGGAAGGTGAAGGCGAGGGAGAGAAGGGAGAATGAGGAGGGCGAGAGGAAGGAGGAGAGGAGGAAGGCGAGGAAGGAGAGGGGCGAGGAGGTGAGGCTGGGTGAAGGCAGTGAGGGCTGGAGCGGAGCAACAGCAGCATACCGCCGACCACAGATCACTAATAACAACATTCTGCTCTTCGCTTCGCTCCTCGCCGCTTCGCCCGTCGCAGGCCAGACCTTCCCCGCCCCCTTCCCCCACTCCTCCAATCCCAACCCCCGA
>Ga0115006_10001226_pt1 | contig 15653 bp, 21 predicted proteins | sample ArcOceMetagenome_3_FD_88943 | JGI IMG/M metagenome (GOLD analysis project Ga0115006, IMG submission 88943) | Marine eukaryotic phytoplankton communities from Arctic Ocean - Arctic Ocean- Svalbard ARC20M Metagenome | ecosystem: Environmental > Aquatic > Marine > Oceanic | place: Arctic Ocean...
GGGTGTGTGGGTGTGTGGGGTGCGGTGATGGGCCCATGGCTGTACTTTGGCAGTTGCCTTTGAACGTCGTATTGGAGAACGAGCATGTGATATTGCAGAAAGGAGTAACTTAAGGAGCCAGCAGTACGCCAAGCCAAGGCGCCACCGGAGGGCACGAGCGGGCCAACAACGGCGCGCACCAAGCAGACGCGTACACTCCATGCTGTTTGACCTCTGGCCTGTGGCTGCTGCGGCAAGCTCGCCAGACTGCGAGCATCCGTGCTCCTTTCCGACTGCGCTGTGCTCTGTCCCAGTGATCAACAGCTCGGCGCACAGCAGAGGGTTGCACTCTAGCAATGCGTCGCCGTCGGCAGAAAAGTTTGCACCGCAGAATAGTGTGAGCGAAAAATCGGGCATATTCTTGCATTCTTGCCCCTTCGTTCTTATCATGTCTGTGAACAAGCACAACAAGAAACAAGAAAGGCTGTGGCGACCGGGGTTGAGCGTCGCCAGTCACCTCAGTCACCTCAGCTATCTCAGCCATCTCTACCCCAAGCCCGTCTGCGCGTGGCCTGGCTCTGCCCAAAGCCATTTGAGAGTTTACGCAGATGCGGTTACAGTAGATGAGATGCGGTTACAGTTGATCTGCTTTCCGCATACAGTCAGGGTCGCAAAGTACTGAGCAGTTACTGGAGTTGCCGGACGTCCCGAAAGGTCCTGTGCCCGCTTGCTTCCTTTCATTCCTCTCTCTCTCTCTCTCTACTCGGCAAGGGTAGACGACGCAGGAGCAGCGGAAGTTGCGCACGGAATGATGCAGATTTTGTTGTCGAGCCTGGGTGACATAGGGAGCAACTTAGTCGGCATATACACACATATGTACACACATATGTACACCTTAGTCAGTATGTACATACATATGTACACCCTACAGCAACTTAGTCGGCATGTACACACATATGTACACCCTACTGTCAAGTCTTGCGAGCGCCCAAAAGAAAGGGCCGGATGGTCAGACATGCGAGTACGCCGCAAGCAGGCGGCTCTGATGCCCCGCCTTGGGCAATGGCCAACGGATGAGACGCGAGGCGCGACTACAGCCGTTTGGCCAGCTCTGTGCCTGCGCTCGCGCTGCCTCGACCTGTTTCGGGTAAGGGCGACGTCGTCGGAGATGTCCGGATTCATTTGCAGCAGCGACCCCACGGTGGTGCGGAAGCGGACGGCCACTGCCGACAAGGTCTCCTCTTCTCGTGCCTCATACCTGCCCAGTCGCGATCGCATTGATTGGGCTGCTTGCTGGGGCAACGAGCAACCAAGAGCATGCGATAATGCACGTGCAAGAGCTTCGGGCAGAGAGAGCCAGTGGCGCACTACTGTAGCAGCCAGAGCTACCAGAGCAACCAGATCAATCGCACGCATGTGCATGTTCCAGATAAATCGCACGCATGCGCACGAGCATGCACATGCCACTCACATGACCCCCGCCCACACGATGGGCTGCCCCCGATAGTTGCCCATCTGCCCCGTGTGCTTACATGCGTCAGTCAACCTAATCTTGGGGCAGGAGAGCAACGCCTCCTTGGCCAGCACCAAATGCCGCACACATAGCATTATATAGAGGTCTTGTATAGAGGTCTTGCAGAACATGCGCCTCTCGCGCGGGGCAAAAGGCAGTCGAGTGGTGATCGCAACGCTGTATATAGGCTGTATATAGGCTGCATATAGGCTGCATATAGGCCCTGTGGGCCAGAGCTGGCCCAGGGGCACAGGGTCAGTAGGCCGCGGGGCACAGGGTCAGTAGGCGATAGTGTAGGCGAGGGGCGTGCGGGCTACTTGAATGGTGATGCTGCTGTGAGCAAGGGAGTAGAGATGCAGGGCGCGCAACCATGCACAGCAACACAGCAACACAGCAACACAGCGAGCATCAAGTCTCAAGCGCTCCTCTGCTCACCTGCTCGTCAAGAGTGGTGATGTTGTGCGACTTGAGGATCAGATCGGGGTTGGTCACTCGCACTTGCCCCTTGTTCTGAGCTCACGCGGTTGCAGTCAGCGGTTACTGGCATCACAAGTATACAAGACAATACTACATGTGTACACCACGCCCTCGCCTGCACTATCGCCTACTGACCCTGTGCCCATGCTTAGCTAAGCATGCGGCACGCGCAGGGTCCCGGTGTTGCCCGTTTGAACAAACGGGCAACACCGCGTGCTCTCAGGGCAAGGGGGGGGACTGACATACGACAAAGGCACGGCACTTGCTGGTGCGTGCGGTCCTGAGGCTCAATGACACTCAAGTCCTGGCCGAAGAGGCCACCTCTCTCTCGGCCGTGCGCCACACATTTGAACGAGCAGGGGGAAGCAGGCAACACACGACCTGGGCGGGATAGTTGCCGTTGTGCAGCCAGATGCGCAGCCAGTTGGTGTCCAGGGCTAGCTCCTGCCCCAGTGCCATCCCGTGTCGCATCATGTCACTCACACGCTACCATCAGTCTCTCATGTCCCGTGCCTCTGCCATAGGCACTTTCTCGAGGCCCGCGCCTACACTATCGCCTACTGACCCTGTGCCCCGCGGCCTACTGACCCTGTGCCCCTGGGCCAGCTCTGGCCCACAGGGCCTATATGCAGCCTATATACAGCCTATATACAGCCTATATACTGCGTTGCGCTCACCACTCGACTGCCTTTTGCCCCGCGCAAGAGGCGCATGTTCTGCAAGACCTCTATACAAGACCTCTGTAAAGCAGACCTTGATGAGGTGATGGAGCGTGTCGGCGCCCCCAGCCAGGCAGTATTGACACTTTTCCACCGTGAAGGACCAGCACTGCGGGGCAATGGGCGCACGCGTCTCCAGCTCGTCCCCTGCCGCCCGCCAATATGTTACACTGCTACCCCACACCACGCTCGCATCGTCCCCGGCCTGCCGAGCGTACGAGAGCACCACAGCCTGGAGGGCAGGGGAAGCACGCGCACGGAAGCCTCCAGGCCAGGAGCCAGGCTTCTCACACGCGCACGCGGCAGCGCATTGCACGGAGACGAGACACCTGCAGTGAAGCATGCTGTCGCAACCGAGCCTTCGTGGCCCCTCTTGGGCACCCACTCCATGACCCGAGACGAGTGTCCCGGAGAGCTCTGGAGCGCAAGCACCTGTTATCCACTGTCACTGTCAGCACCTGCCATCCACTGTCAGCCCCAAGCGCGCCCAGCCTCTAGCTCCCTTGACCTTTCTTCCCCTCTTGCTTCCGCGCGCGGTCGCGTACGGCGTCTTGCCCCGCAACGCTGTATATATGCTGTATATATGCTGTATATATGCTGTATATAGGCTGTATATAGGCTGTATATAGGCTGCATGTAGGCTGTATATAGGCTGTATATAAGCTGCATATAGGCTGTATATAGGCCCTGTGAGCCAGAGCTGGCCCAGGGGCACAAGGTCAGTAGGCCACGGGGCACAGGGTCAGTAGGTGATAGAGTAGGCGAGGGAGCAGGTAGAGAAAAAGAGGCACGGAGTACAGCGGGACCTGAGCGGCATCGGGGAGAGAGAGAGAGAGAGAGAGAGAGAGAGAGAGAGAGAGAGGACCTGAGCGGCATCGGGGAGGGACAGGCTGCGGATGAAGACGCGGTACTCCCCGCTACATGCGGGGGCGCGCGAGCTGCTGCAATCGCGTGCACGTACGACGATGCGCGAGGTGCATCCGACGTAGGACACGACTTGGTTGGGCGCGGGGTCTGGGGTCCAGGAGACATCTGGCTGCAGCACCTTGATTTTGACGCACTGCTGCTCTCCCATCCACCCTGCCGCGCCCTCGCCTACGTCAATCGCCTACTGACCCTATGCCCGCCGGCCCTCGGGGCGCAAGGCGGAGCAAGCAGAGCGCGCCAGAAGATAGGTGTACGCGCCCGTGCGATGTGCATGCATGCATGTGAGGCTGATGGCGAGTCTGGCGAGTCAAGGGTGCGGCGAGTTAAGGCCGCACCGCGGGACGAGGCCTCGGCGGACGGCGGTCCTTTGCCCATGCACGCAACTGAGTTGTCCTTTGCCACCGCGCACACCTATCCACACACATTAACACCACACATACGCGCGCACTTGTCAAGCGGCACAGGGGTAGTTTGGGCGCTCAGATGCTGTGCCGTGTGGCTACACTTCTCACCTGCCGACCAGGGGTTGAATTCGCTCTTGCAAGATGAAGAGTCAAGAAGTGGGAATAGAGCCATAGAGGCATAGATCGGAAACAGAGCTATAGATTGCGCATAGCGGCGTGGATAGGGCCACAAGTTACAGCTGTTGGGGAGGGCGAAATCAAGGATGGGTGGGGGGTACCTTGAATTCGAGGTTGGCTTGTTCAGCAGAGGGGCGCCAGGAGAGAGAGAGCTGCGCCTTGCTGCACCTCGATTCCACCACATGCAACCGCGTCGCGCGTCCCGAGCGTATGCCCCCCTTGTCGTCGGCTGCCAGCAGGTACAGCATGCCGACAGACAGACCGTTCAGACAAGCACGCACGCACGCAAGGCGCCAAGGCCGCTGCGAATGCGCGCTTGACCCATATATATGCTGTATATAGGCTGTATATAGGCTGTATAGATGCTGCATATAGGCTGTATATAGGCTGTATATAGGCTGTATATAGGCACTGTGGGCCAGAGCTGGCCCAGGGGCACAGGGTCAGTAGGCCGCGGGGCACAGGGTCAGTAGGCGATAGTGTAAGCGAGGGACCAGATACATGCCTCCCGACTTGCGCATTGCCCAAACCGTCTCTTGAGACACACGTTGCAACATGCTTGCGCAAGCAAACAAGCATCATGGACCAGGCAGGAAGGGCAAGCAGCCAGCTTAGGCAAGACGGTCACACGTAGTACCGGCGCACATGCCGGCGGAGGGCGGCGGGGTGGGAGGCGACGCGCCACTGCGCGGGATGCAGACGGTGCCGGAGGACGTCATCCCCGCCGGTAGGCCGGGGTCGTCGCGTATCATGATCTCGACCACGTCGCCTGCGTTCGGGTCTTGCGCCACAAACACCACAGAAATGTGCTCGTTTATGCCCACAATCAACACCTGTTGATCTGCCTCGTCTCCCCCAGCCTGCTCCTCTCCAAGCCCCCACACCACACATACACACCTCATCTGTCAACCGGGACGCTGCGCATGCAACAAAAAGCGCCAATCAAACATGACCTACGCCACGACGCATCGCCCATGTCTCTTGAAGACGCACGCAAGCGCAGGAGCGGCGCGGGGCAGCGACCTGTGCAGAAAGCGTCTGCCCACGCCAGTTGAGCAGAGGGTAATCCGCGCTAAAGGGGGTGGCCGAGCGCAAAAAGTTTGTGACCAAGGTCGGGGGGGCCTGAAGGCGGATGCGCCAGCAGTGGAGGGGCGAGGCCAAGTCGCCGTTGCTGTGGTCTCGCACCTGTCGCGGCCACGCGGTGCGTCAAGTCTTGCACCCTCCTTGCGTCTCTTCTGCTGCCAAGCTGTGCCACCTTCCGTGTACCCTGCAGCCGCCGCGCTTCGAGGAGAATGCACACACGGAAGCATGCTGGGCGCGCACGCAAGCATGCTGGGCGCGTACGCGCGTGCGAGGAAGCGCGTGCGAGGAGTGTGAAGGAGGCAGAGACCGGCCAAGGGAGCTGGGGACTGTTGGGATTGGTCCGGCCGACCCACTTGCTGTACCGCGCGCGCGAGTTGTCGTAGGCAAACGCGCAGATGGTCTGGTCCATGTTCAGCACCTGCTTCGCTACCAAATTCAGATCCGCCGCCCGCGCCACCGCTTGTGTTCGTGCCTCCCTACCGTCTGCCCTTGTGCGCAAGCAAGGGAGCGGCGCGCATAGCGGCCCCACATGCCGGCCTACACCTACATGCCGGCCTAAACATACACGGCAGGCACGCTATGAATGGCGGCCACGCCATCTGCATGCCATCTGCGCGCCATCTGCACGCCATCTGCACGCCATCGCACGCGGCAACGTTGCCTGGCACGCCGGCTCGGACCTTTTCTCGACAGCGAGAGTGGGCGGAGTTGCTGGACGAGTCAAGGCAGTTCTGCGCATCGCCCCTCCCCTCCTCGGACGCCCGCCGAGCCACTATCCCGTTGCCCTCCTCTATGCTTAACCCTGCCAGCACCGCCCAGTCACCAGTCACACTCGCAAATGTACGCTGCTTGCCTCCATGCTGCCGTATGTACACGTGTTGGTGGGCGCGCGCGCCTGCAGAACAATGATGTGCGGGAGGCGGGGAAGTGGAGGCATACTGTAGAGGATAGAGAGGTGCGGAAGGGGACGGAAGGCGAGGTGCGGCAGATAACGCGACACAATGCTCTTGGGTGCGCCGTGGTCAAGGGCCAAGATGTGGTGCTGCAGCATGTTGTCGCCCTCGCGCTGCGCCCCATAACCGTGGAAGGTGACATTCTCCGACGAGCCGGCACACTGCGGCGGAAAGGGCACGGAGCTTGTGTTGAAGAAGTCGAGATTCTTGCTGCCGAGCAAGGCCGAGCCGTCGCGGAGCGGCAGATCGAGCGTAGAAATCACGTCCAAGTCCTCGTCGCGGTCCTCCACAAAGATGCGCACCTCGTCCCCGGCGTCGTCATCGGCAGCCGCGATGGTCAGGTCCAGCGGGAAGCCTTGGCAGGCTGCCACGTCTGTGCGCGCGGCCACCAGAATACCGTCGTCGTCGTAGGAATTGGCGTCCAGCGGCGTGGGTGCTACAAACGCCGGCGCCCTCCCCGAGATTCTGATTTTGAAGCACATGGGCATAGAGCGGCAGGTGAGGCGCGCTTGCGAGGGCGCTCCTGGCGTCGCCCCTCCCTCCCCTGATGCCGCGCTGCCGTAGGGCGGTAGTGTCGCCGAGCAGTCGCGGTCCGGGTTTTTGGTCACGCTGCATTGGCCGTCGGCCACTGGCGGGTGCTGCCCCGGCAGTGCGTCCCAGTCCTGCCATGTGATAGGCCGCGGGCGCAGGGTCAGTAGGCGATAGTGTAGGCGAGGGGCAGTGCGTCCCAGTCCTGCCATGTGATCGGCCATGGTGCCCCGCGGGGCACAGGGTCAGTAGGCGATAGTGTAGGCGAGGGCCAGGTGTTGACTATGTTATCGCCATGTGTTGACCACGAGACAAGGCCGTCGCTGGGTCAGCCAGCTTTCGAGAGCTGGGTTAGCCAGCTCTCGAGAGCTTGGTTAGCCAGCTCTCGCCCCATGCGCCCTGTATGTGGCCCGTGCCCCTGCCCTACATATGGTGCCAGAGGGAGGGCAACGCCCTCGCCTACACTATCGCCTACTGACCCTGTGCCCCTGGGCCAGCTCTGGCCCACAGGGCCTATATATAGCCTATATGCAGCCTATATACAGCCTATATACAGCATGTATACAGCGTTGCGCTCGAGGGGACAGGAGGACGGGAGGGGAGGAACCGAGGAGTAGCGGCGGTCGCCATGCGGATCCTTGGCCGTGAAGCAGCGCACCGCATAGTCGCCCGTGGCATTGGCGGCAAAGCGCTCTTTGTAGTAGCACTTGACTGCCCCGCCATGCTGCTCGCTCGCCCGCCACGCATCAGCTCTGGCTCGGGAGGGAAGGGGGAGGACATACATACACGGGCGAGCAGCGACAAGAGACGAGGAGAGACGAGAGAGACAGGAGAGACGAGAGAGACGGGAGACCTGGAGCGCGTCATGGCTCTCGCACACGCCCGTCCAGCCTTCCGCGGGGTCCGACCCTGAGCAGGACGAGTCGAGGCAGTCGCTGTCCGAATTGCACTGCCTACTGGGATCGTTGAGGCAGTGTGCCACAACCAGCTGCGCGCCACCATTGTCCCAGCCCGGCGCCATCTCAACCTGGAGAGCAAGCGCATGGGCGTGGTCACTGCCTTGCGCCTCGTACGTCGGACACCGTGTGGCTCTCGAGCGCCGAGGAGAAGAGAGGAGGAGACCTGAACGACGTCGCAAGACTGGAACTTGGCGTCGGGGGGGCCCGGGAATTGGGCCGAGTCGCAGTCAGAGGTGCGAGTGAGCAAGGAACCGGCGAAGGCCTGGCGCAAGCTGCTGCCGGCGCAGACGGCGGTGTCGGGATTGGAGCACCCGTTGGCATGCATGTGGAAGTCCTGCGCAAAGAGCGGCAGCACGCACAGCTCGCCGGCGTAGCAAGTGTGCTCCGTCTCGACCGAGAAGCGGGCGGCATCAGGTGCCATGTAACCCCCCTGCTGGGGCAGCGTGTCGAGACTGGCAACGAAGCGGGGCGGTTGGTTTTCGGAGCCCGCGTAACACGCGTAGGCCGGCAAGATGGACGACACCATCGCTCCCTTGGGCCGCCGCTCCTCCCCTTGCTCCTTGACTGCGATGTCTGCCTCTTCCCCGTACATGTTGAGCGACATCCACATGGCCTCGGCCGGCACATGCGGCGAGTCCGTCGCCACGTTGTCCACGTCGTAAAACGGAAAGTCGGCCGTGTTGATCACGTGCTGCCATCTCACGCCGCCGCAAGGTCGCCGTCAGAGTGCACGCACGCGCATACAAGCATGGGCGTGACTTGAGCGCGCGTGCCTGCCGGTCGCTAGCAGACCTGAGAAAAGATGAGCGAGCCAGAGAGTGCAGCAGCCGCCTGCCCAGCCGAGTCGCGGCAGGTAAAGGGCGACTCAGCGTCCGGCTGCGAGAGCGCGCCTCCGGGGCCCGCACACCGCTTGGCCGTGAGAGGGCCCAGGATGTGAGATTCGTCGGTTGATGCGCCTGTGCCGCTCGCGCCGTGCGCCCCAAAGTCGAAGTCGAACTTGAACGCGTTCCCTGCTTCCGCCACACGCAGCAGCACGCGAGTGCGTAAGCGCATGCGCTTCTTCCCTGGCGCGTGGCCCTGAGCACGTTTGCTAGCCACCTGCTGCGCCACCGGCTACCTTGCCCCATGCAGCAGCTCGCTCCACCATGCGTCTCCAGCACCGCGTAAGGTGAAATGCTCGTCATCAGTCATCGCCAGCCAGGCTGCTGCAGTTGAGCGCACACAGGGGCCGAGGGGGAGGAGGGGGAGGGTGCGACCAGCGGAGCCGTCGGCGTCGAAAAACTTGGCACACTGCTCCACGGTAGCGCGCTGCGGCATGGGCCACGCAAAGGTGTTGTGGCTCAGGTTGCCGCGCAGGTCATAGGCGCCGGAGGCAGCGCCGTCAGTTCCGTCGAAGCACTCCAATCGCCGGTTGCTTCGCTCCGGGAACTCGTTGACGGCCAGTGGGTTGAATTGCGTCATTTGGTGCCTGTTCACCTCTCCCCTCAGCTCTGTGCTGTAGTGTCACCTAAGTAGTGCCGTGCAGCCGCGGCCCCTCACCCATATCTCTCCATGATTGCACAACACTATGCCACACCAGCCTATCGCGCGCACTCATGTCCTATGCAACAAACACTGCGGCCACTACGACGACTACGCGGCTGCAGGTCCTAAACCCTAAACCCTAATCCCGATACTAACCACTGCTACTACTACGACTACGAGGCTGGCGCAGGCTGGCGCAGCGTCTTGAGTACTCTCCTTACCCGTCCAAGTCAAAGGCCTTGAGGTACAGCGGTGGATGCGGCGCCGAGTAGGAGCTGCGGTGGCCAGGAAAGTGCCAGTAGCGGAAGGGCTCTCTCTCCTGTGTGATGGCGGGGAAGGCGTGCGTCTTGACGCCCCCAGAGGGATTCTGCGACGTGACCCCCGACTGTGTGAAGGGCGTGACTGCCACTTCTATCACGCCAGGTATCACTGGTCGCGGCGAATAGTAATTGCGCAATTCCTCGCCCTTGGCATCGCACTTGAACTGTGTATTTGCAGGCATGGTGGCGCACAAAGCGACCAGGGTTTCCAGCGAAGGGAACTGGCGATACAGCCCCGTTTTCTCATCTCTTGCTGCCCATGACTTGACCCTGTCCTGGTTTCTCAGCCGAAGAGACCCGTAGTACTTGAGTTCCTTTGCCTGTGGCCGCGTCGGCGTTTTGAATAGCCCAAACTCGATGGGGAGCGAGTCGTTGTACTGCCTGTGGTGCGTGTTGACCGAGCACGGGACCTTCATGTTGACCGTCATGTTGGCGCTGCACTGGGGCATCAGCGTGCCTGCCGACATTGCCCCTGCATCCTCGTCTGCAGCCATGCGCCCTGTAGACAGAAAGGCGATGAGGGCAAAGGCCTCCGGCTGCGCGGTGACGGTGTGAGTAAGGCGTCCGAAGACAATATTGGCCCCGTTGATATGCGCCGTCTTCTTGACGATGAAAGCGTTGTCAGCGCCCGGGCACTCGGCTTCAGTCTCGTACGGGTTCAGAGCTTCCAGTCGCGAAGCTGCTCCTGGAATCCGTCGGTATTGATCCACGCAGAGGCGCCCCCATCTGGACGCGCCGTCTGCGCAGCTCACAGCCTCGCCGACGGCGTACTGGCAGTCGCCGGCGCCGCTCAGGTCCATTTCAAACGAGGTGTCGAGGATAAACTCAACCTGCCGCACGCCGGCGGCAAAGTGAGGGTGCACCTGCCACGTGAGCGATCCGCTGAAGAGGGGCGCCGAGCCATCACACGGGACGGCAACTGCAGCCAGCCAGTACACCAGCGCTCCCATGCGAGCCGCTGCCCCCAACTTGCGCCCCGGCGGTGGCATGTTACGCCCCAGCCTTGCCCTCCCGGGCAGCTCCCCGCCGGCGCCGTTGCGCCAGCTCAGCACCCTGACGCCAGTGTCTGGATGCCAACCATCGCCCGCTGAACCTGAAAGGTCATGAGGACTGATTTGTAAAAATTCAACGGTCATCATCAACAACCGTCCTACGAAGCGTCGCCATGTAGATGCTTCCGGCGCGCTCGCGGCGGCGGGCGGCGCGCAGGTGATGGCCGCGCCGGCGCGAGTAGGGCGGTGGCTTCCGCCGCGCACTGGCAAGCGCCCAGCGGGTGTCTGGCTGCTGGGGCTGCCGAGTCGCCATGCAGCCAGGCCCGTAAACAGCACGATCATCATCTGCTGGCGCGTGCGTACAACATCGCCGGCTTCAGCGGGACGCGCTGCGCAGAATCCATATGCGGTCTGCAGACCGCATACAGGAGACTTGACCGGCGCAGCAGATGCTGACCCCCTCCCCCCTTTTGCGGTGCGCCTGGCTGGCGCAGAGGAACGGCGATTTTTGATGGGAGCCATGTTTTTCGATTTTTGATAGGCTGCGCGGGGATGTCCCTGTTGCCGGCGCGCCCGCGGCGGCGCGTGGCGCGCAGGTGCTCGCCGCACAGAGGCGTCGGTGCTCCGCCCAACGCGGCTATACACTAATTCGGCCTCGCGCCGGGCGAGCTGTGTTTTGCAGTACGCTGCTGACATGCGCCAGCGTGCTGCCGCGCAGAGAGTTGCACGACCTGCCTCGGGGACTGCAGCTGATCTACTCGCAGGCACGAGAGGGGGCTCGTCAGCGCGACGAGGCGCACGCCATCAGGAAAGAGCCAGCCTTCAAGGCGCTCAAGGTACCACGACGCGCGTGCCTGGGGCCTTGCATCGCGGTCTGTCCTAAAGCCTGCGCACCCTTCCCTCTTTCTCTGCCTTCAGGCCCGCGGATCAGCTGGGACCCCGGAGTACGAGCAGCTGCAGGGCCTGCTTGACAGTACCCCCGTGCATTATGGTGGTTTTCAGGTCTGTGCCATGCCGTGCAGAGCAACCTGTGTGTGCAAACCTGCCTGTGCGTCAGAGCGCGAGACAAACCCAGTTCAGACAAGCCCACACATGCCCGCAAAGCGCAAAGCACTCACCAGACAGAACGCTGTGAACCGCAGGCGGGAGAGGCATCACAGATGCCGCCAACGCTGTTTCCGGGGTCCTTAGCGAGCTACGTGCTGGTGTTCGAGATGGACCCAGAGTGGCACGGGGCCGAGCTCTACTACAAAAAGCCTAAAAAGAGCGCCCCAGATGTTTCGTACAGCAAGCTGAACATGCAGCCGCTGGTGGACAAGCTTCGGTCCGCCGACATGATTGTGCGGGAATTGTATAGCAGTGCAGCACTGTGCGCAGAGGACCCCGACGACCCCATGCCCTACTTCTTCGCCCTCGTGTCCATAGGCGAAAAGCGCCAAATGACGGTGGCTGAGATCATGGGGCAGCACAGCCTCATCCGGTTGCGCATGCGCAAGATGGACGATATAGGTCAGGCCTGCCCGCTTGTGCTGCTCGCTCGCGGTGGAATGCGTTGTTGCATGCAGGGGCAGCTCTTGCGCCAGGACAGCAGGGCAAAGTGCGCGCCTCACGTAGCGCGGCAGCGTCGAGGAACGCGCGCCTCTGACTCGCTCGGCGCGTGGTGCTGGCAGGGAATGAAATCAAAAATGGAGGCGCGTGGACCACCTTCCAGCAGCACCTGTCGCAGTACTTGGAGAAGAGCTCGGAGGGCACCCTCTTCAGGTTTGGCCCTGCCCAACATGCATGAGGGGGACTGGAACGCCTAGGCGCGCATGCTTGCACACGACCTGCCTTATCGTGCAAGATTGCGTCGTCAGTGCTGTCTTCCTCTCTTCCTCTCTTCCTCTCTTCCTCTCTTCCTCTCTTCCTCTCTTCCTCTCTTCCTCTCTTCCTCTCTTCCTCGTCGGGGGGCTGTGGCAAGCACTGCAAAGCGGAGAGACTGGAGACTGCTGACGGATGTGTGACATGATGGCGGGCCGCGGGCAGCTCGGCGCAACAGCAGCAGATGATGGAGTTCATGATGCACGACCGCGACGAGCGTGCCATGGGACCACAGCTCCTGCAAAAGGAGGCGTGCGAGCCGGGCAACAACGTGCTCCAGCAGCTGGTCCGCCAACCTTTTCAGCACACCCTCATGTCATCTCGCGTGCCTTGCACCTCGCCCTCCTCGCAACCGCTCCACGCTCGCGCGCAGGCACGCGCATCTTTGATGAGCGTGCCGGCAGCTGGCTAGCAGTGCGTGCCGCTGACAAGCGCTCGTGCCTGACCAACGCTTAGTTGCCTGTAATTGTACGTTTGTATGTCTGTCAAGGTATGTGTGTTTATGCGTGTTTATATGCATGCATGTCTATAGTTGGTAGACACACACATGGTTGCCTGTAAACGCAAGTTTGTGTCTCTTTAGGTGACAGACCAGCGCATAGTGAAAATCAATGAATGAGCGCATGGTGGAAATGAAAGAATGGACATCTACAGGTGATAGACCAGCGAATAGTTGCCTACTATCCGCTCCACCACCCGGCAAAACGGCAGTGGCTCAAGACCTACTGGGCCGACTCCTACTTCACGCGCCAGGTCGCACCAGCAACCAGAGCGCGCTTGTTTGCGGTTGCCCTCCTGCCAATGTACCCGCTGACGGCCCCTCTTCTGCCGAGGCGCCCCCCTCATCTTTGTGCCACGGTGCTCCGGAGGCTGGAGGTGGTGTAAGATTCAGCAGCTGACAGAGGCGTGCGCAACGGTGGTGCGAGGGCACAGCAGCCATTCTGAACTCTCCTTCATACCTCCCCTGCATCTCTCACCTGAGTAAATACACGCGCAGCCCATCGAAGACATCCGCGAATATTTTGGGGAGGAAATTGCGCTCTTTTTTGTGTGGTTGGGATACCTGTGCACGATGCTGTGGATCCCAGCCGGCGTTGGCGTGTGGGTGTTTTTCATGCAGGTCCTTTCCTCATCTCCCCTCCCCTCTCCTCTCGCCTGCTCGGGAGGCCAGGGACAGACAAGGGACAAGGGACAGAGGGCTGAGGTAGGGTTGACACGTAGGCAAATTTCCGCAAGGCCGCAAGGCATGGTGGGGCGCACGTGCAAACGGGAAGAGAGGCAGCGCCACAACGCGGCGCTGCACACGCACATTGTGATCACATTAACAGCGTCGCACTGGCACAGAGGCAGCCGAGGCGCTAACGAGACGGAGCTAACGAATGCAGATGCTGGCAATTGGCGAATCGGGCTCGGTGGACAATCCCTACAACCCGCTGTTCGCGGGGCTGCTGGCGGTGTGGGGCATCATGTTCTGCGGCGGGTACAAGCGCCTCCAGCTCGTATACCAGCACGAGTGGGATACCATTGATTTTTCGCCCGCTACCCCAGACCGACGCGATTTTGTCCAGGTTCCCTCGTTCCCTCGCTCTTGAGCGCTCTCGCCCTCCTTGAATCCGCACATGCTCTCTTTGGCACCTCTCGCATGCCAGCTCGCGGTGATAGAGGAGCATAGGGAACCAGACCAAGTGCCATGCACCCTGCTGCCTGCTGGCGTCCGCGGCCTGGGGGGGCGGCGTGCTTGCAGGCGGCATTGTGCTTGCCTGCCGCCTTGGTCCTTGCTTGCCTGCCGCCTTGGTCCTTGCTTCCTTTGCTCCTCTCGCCTGTCGCCAGTTGGCGTCAGAGGAGACAAAGATCAAGGAAGCAAAGATGCCGAGCGGCCCTCGCCTACACTATCGCCTACTGACCCTGTGCCCCGCGGCCCACTGACCCTGTGCCCCGCGGCCAGCTCTGGCCCACAGGGTCAGTAGGCCCCGGGGCACAGGGTCAGTAGGCGATAGCGTAGGCGAGGGTGGTGGCGCTCAATGAGCTAGTGAGCGTGACGCTCAATCAGAGTCGCTCCGCATGGCCAAGTGACGGCCAGTGTCTGGTGTACTACTGGGCGCGCAGAGCCCGACGACCTACAAGATGCTCAACGCCGTGTCGAAGAAGGAGGAATACTACGCCGATCCCCTCTTTCGCTTCTTGTGGCTTGTCGCGAGCACTATCGGTATGCCCTGCCTCGCGTCTGTGCTGCTCTTCTGCCGCTCGTGATCTCCTGCACGTTGCGAACCCGTTCGTTGGCCGCGTGCGCCGCGTGCGCCCCACGCATGCCGACCATGAGGGTGCTTGTCTCCGGCAGAGCGCCTGTGTCACTGATCCGCTGACGCGCGTGGGTGTGCTGGAGGGCAGTGGTATCGATGCTGATGCTGCTCAACATGGTCATGGTCCTGCTGGTCCAAGTGATCATCAAGACCCTGTCCGAGCTCGTTGGCGTTCCCCAGGTTCCCTCCACCGCCGCTTGCCGCATCTAACATGGCGTTTAGTATCACAGCTCATCCTCGCTCCCTGTCTACGAGGTTCTGGTAGGTAGCTTAGGCAGGCTTAAGAAGGCAGCGCATCATCGCTCGCGGTCTCTTTGCGTGTGGGGGCAGGTGGGCGTGTTGCTCGGGGCCAACTTGCAGGGGCTGCTCATCGTCGGCTTTCGCATCCTGGCCAACATGGCCTCTCGCTTTCTGAACAACAAGGAGAACTGGAAGACGGACGCTCAGTATTCCAACGCCTTCTACTCCAAGCTCTTTGCGTTTGGGTGCATCAACAGCTACTTTGCCCTCTTCTTCTTCAGCTTCATCTCCAACAGCTTCGACTGGTTCGGGCTCCTCGACTTCGACCTCTCCTGCCCCGACGGAAACTGCGTCGACTATGTGGGGCTGCTGGTCATCGTCCTCTTTGTGCAGGCCTGCGTGGTCAAGTGGATGCCGGAGATGGTAGCGTTCTCCACCAGTTGCTGCTTCACCCCTGTCTCCGAGGCCGAGCCCCAGCCCGACCCTGACGTAGACTATGACGAGAAAAAGTGCCGGTCTCTCCTCTTGCTTCCCTTACTTCCCTCCTCCCTTGCACCCCCCTCCCCTTGCGCACCTCATCTCGACCATGCCCTGGCTCCACGTCTTGCTCTGGATATATATATATATATGTATATATATATGTATATATATATATATATATATATGTATATATATATATATATATATATATATATATA
>Ga0115006_10001227_pt1 | contig 15652 bp, 10 predicted proteins | sample ArcOceMetagenome_3_FD_88943 | JGI IMG/M metagenome (GOLD analysis project Ga0115006, IMG submission 88943) | Marine eukaryotic phytoplankton communities from Arctic Ocean - Arctic Ocean- Svalbard ARC20M Metagenome | ecosystem: Environmental > Aquatic > Marine > Oceanic | place: Arctic Ocean...
CCGCCGCCGCCGCCGCCGCCGCCGCTAGCGGCTTCCTCGCACTCGTACGCGGTGGCCACGGCGGCGAGCAGCCCCTCGTAAGTCTTCGGGTAGAGCGCGGCGACCGGCTTGAAGATGTTCTGTGCCTTGGCGATGAGCGCGTCGCTCGTGATAGTGGTGAGGCTGATGTGCGTTGCAAGGAGGTCCCACGCCTCCACGACGTGCGGGTTCACGCCGAGCGCCGACAGCAGCAGCTCCGCTGCCGTGTCGAGCACCGCCGTGCCGTTGGAGAGGTAGATGGAGCGGAAGAGCAGCATCGCTAGCCGCACGTCGAGGTATGAGTCGAGGCCCACATTCATGGCGTGGGCATTGGCCTCGAGGTAATCGACGGACGTCTGGCGCGTCTTGACCGCGCCGGCGACGTCGTCCGTCGAGGCCTCGGGCACGCCCACTGTAAAGTAGGCGGGCGCGATCCACATGGACTTGGCCATCTGCCACGAGCCACCGGCCCTCTGCTCGTAGCTCATCGCCGCCGCATGCTTCGGCTGCCCCAGCATAACCGACGGCTGGCCGCGGCACGAGAGCCCACCGACGTGCATGTACGCGAGCCGCCCGCACAGCCCACCGTCCTCGCTGATGCGCGGCAGCGCGAGGGGCGTCCACGTGCTCGCCTTGCACTGCACCTCCGTGCGCGTGTACTGCAGGCTGTAGTAGGCCCAGCGCGTATCAATGGGGCTGGGGTCCACGTCCACGCCGAGCGAGCGGTTGTCGGGCGACGCCGAGTAGCGGCTCCACACCCAGTCGCACTCCTCCGCAGGGAACTGCGCGGTGCCGAGCGAGTGCAGCAGCGGCCAAGGCGCGGTGCGCAGCGGGAAGGCGAGCGAGTGGTTTTGCTCCTTGCGCAGCAGGTAGTGCAGCGCGCCAAGCGGGTGCAGGTTGTCGTCCCGGTAGAGGGGGAAGCGCGGCTCCCCCTCCGGGTCGAGCAGGCCGCCGAACTTGCACTTGTCGTACGCCTCGTTGCCCTCGCGCTGCTGCGATACGTGCGTCGAGGTGGTGTTGGTCACCGAGGCCTGGTGGCGGTACTTGTGCGCGACGGCCAGCAGCACATCGGCGAGCTGGTCCACGTCGTGCTCGGCGGCTAGGAAGTTGCGCAGGTAGCGCAGGTGCTCCAGCACCTTGGAGGCATAGGGTTGGAGGCATAGGTTGGAGGCATAGGGTTGCAGGTTGGGTGCGTAGGCGGGTTGCAGGATGGGTGCAGTCCATGGGGTTGCAGGATGGGTGCAGTCCATGGGGTTGCAGGTGGTGCGTCGGTGCTGCGGGTGCTCGAGCACCTTGGGATGCGTGGGGAAGGCCAGGCCGTACACGGACTTGCGCAGCGGCACGCCCTGCGCCGTCGTGGTGCCGTCGATCCAGCCCCACAGGGCGTCGTCGACCGGCAGCGCGCTGATGCTGCGCGACAGCGCCTCATTGGTCGCGACCACCTGCTCGGAGAGCGCGGTGCTCCAGCCGGGCGCGGCCATGGCGGACGCGAGGAGCGCGGGCTGGTAGTGGCTCGTGAGGAAGCCGAGGCGCATGAAGAGGTGGTCCGACTCGGAGCGCTGCAGTGGAGACCACTGCAGCCCGAATGCGTTCACCAGCGCACAGCTTCCCCCGGACGCATCCCCGCTGAAGACGACGCCCGGGCAGTCGGGATTGGCGCGGCACGACGCGACACAGCCCGCGGCGCTCGCGCCAAAGTCGGGCTCGGTCGCGGAGACCGTACGGAAGTCGAACAGCACAAAGTCGCCGGCCGCGTCGACGGTCGGAAGGCTAGCCTTGGGCCACGGGGCAGTGCAGTTGAGGGCGCCGGCTGCCTCCCAGGTGCCGTCAGCTCCGCACTCGATGGTGGCCGCGCCACTGGCAAACGCGACTCCGGTGCACGCCAGCCTCGCCGCCTGCCCATCGCACGCCACCATCTCGGCACCGGCCACGGACGGCAGCGCGCCGCAGTCGCACTGGCTGCACGCCTCGGACTCGGCCGGCTTGCTGCCCATGTCACACTGGTCGACGCATCCGCATGTCACTGAGCGGCTGCGCGCACTGCCATCCCACAGCGGCTTGCACTCGCCCCACACGCCGACTGTCCAGGTACTGCACTCCGGCGCGACACGCAGATCGACGCTGCACACGCTGCGCCCGTTGCTGCCTTCGTTGTCCCAGCCCTCTAGGCACGAGCACTCTTCCTGGTAGCTCTCTGCAGCGTGAGAGTGGTAAACGCGCTCGCACTTTCCGTAGCCGCAGCCCTGCCCGTCCGGCAAGAAGCTGCACGTGGGGCATTCCATCTCGGTGTTGCACGCCTGGATGCTCTCGGGCTTGCTGGCAGGGCACATCGACCCCTCGGCCGCATGGCCGTCGGTCCACGTGCACTGGTTGCGCCGGTTGCGCAGCGGCACCAGCCCCTCATCGTTCGGGTCGGAGCACGTTGCAGAGCACGTTTGGAAGGGTAGCGGCACCCACTCGCGGTACCTAGTGTGCGGCTGCGGGTAGCACTCGAGCGCGTCGCCACCAGGCGCATTCGGATGCGGGACGAAGCAGCACCCCATGGTCTCGCATGCTGAGCGGCGGATCTGCACGGCGAGGGCGCCACTGCGCGGGTCGAGCTCGTACGGCGCGCACGAGGTGCGATTAGCGATGGGCAGCGCGCACTGGGCCTCGCACGAGACCATGTTGCAGTGCTGGGTGTCCGCCAGCCGCAGTGCCACGTCGCAGAACGCATCATCTGTCTGGGAGTCGAGCGTTGGCGCGGAGATGGGCGCGCAAAAGACCACGCGGCTCTGCACGCCGGTCTCGCAGTCCTTGGAACAGGTGGTCCACGGCGTGACCGCCCAGCGGAAGGCCGACTTGCGCAGCCACACATTGTGCGGTACTGAGCCGACCTCGAAGCTTTGCAGCAGGCTGGAGTTTGTTGGGTGCACGTACTCAACCGGCGTGTATACTGCGGGGCCGTGCAGGGTCGTGAGGGGCTCGTAAGCGTGCTTGGCACGGCCATACGGCTCAGCCGCCGTGTCGCACACTCCCGAGAGCAGACTGCACGTCGAGGCGACCGGGTCCATCTGAGCAGCAGCACATTGATAATCCGCCGCGCAAGCGGCAAGGCAGGCATCGGCAGTGGTGACGTCGGGCTGCGGCGTCGCGCTGCCATCACACACGACCCGGGTGCACATCCGCAAGAAGCTTTCCGAGCTCTGTGGCTCAGTTGAGCTCACGGGAGAGCAAAGCAGCACCATCTCGCCCTTGCTGTAGCCTTCACTGTACGTCTGCCACCGCAGGCCTCGCGCCACGTGGCCGTCGGGACACGGCGTGAAGGAGGGGGCGTCCCAGTGCACCTGCTCATTGGACCGACCGTACCAGTCCTCTGGCGCGCCTGTCTCGGTCTCGGTCTCTGAGTCGAATGTCCAGCCAGCGGGCACGCCGCATCGAGGCACGATGCCGGCTGGTCCCTTCGGGTGGACGCCGGAATTGGTGCCAGTGATCCCCGTGACGGCAAGGCCAGTCAGTGCCTCCCCGGTTGGGCAGCGCACCGTCACCTCCGCTTGCCAGTTGCTCGACCACTCCACCCACGCGCCGTAGTGCTCCGATCGAAGGCAGCGGCTCGTGTCGGCACCCACCTTGCACCACGCAAGAACGCCGTGCCATGAGGTGTGACACATGATGTTCGTGAGCGGGCCGTGCAGGTCGTCCGTCAAAACCACCACGTCGCCGCCCGCGTACTGCGCGTTGTGCGTCGAGGCCCACCGGCCAAACGGCCGGCTCCACCCTTCACCGTCGCAGTCGCAGTAGCCCCAGTGGCTGAGCTCTTGCGAAGTGTAGCACCACGGGCGCGTCTCGCCGCCTGAAGCGCTGCACTGCCGGTCGATAATGTCCGGGTCCTCGGTCGACGCAAACAGCAGGCCCGACACAACTCCCGTACTGTGGCTTTGGCGATAGAGGCAGGGCGAGCCAAGGCCGTTGCCCCCACACGTTGGCATCTGGTCCGGCCAGTACAACCCGCCTTCGAAGCTCTCGCCCTCACTGTCATCACCGGTGGGCTGCGACGAAAACGAGTGAGCGTGTCCAACCGTCATCTGCGGAAAGACGGTGCCATCACCCGAGTGCGCGTGTGCGATGGGCTGCCCCCACGGCCTCTCGTCCTGCTCCGAAACGAGCGGTAGCATCAGCTGGCGGAGGCGCGTGGTCGTCTCCGCCGGCCGCGGCAGCACGGTGATGGTCGGTGGGACCACGGTGCTGTTGAGGCCGAGCACTTGCTGATTGCACCCGCGACCATTCCATCTGTGCGATTGACTCCATTCATACAGCATGGGGTTCTTGAAGTCGTCGGCGAGGCCGCTGCTCGTGAAGTTGAGGCTCGGGAAGTGGTACCTGGGCATTGGGAGCAGGGGGCTCGGGTCAGAATAAGGGGTCAGGGGTGGGAGCGGGGGTCAGGGGTAGGGCCATGACGAGGATTAGGGGTAGGGTGTAGAGTACAGTATAGTGGGTGCGTGGTGTGGAGGAGGACAACGCGGGAAGCAACACCAGCTCTGACGGTGTGACTCCATCTTAAGGTAGACGTTTGGCGCCGCGTCGCCAACGTACTCGCGGCTAAGCACTTGCAGCTGCAAGCCCTCGCCGCGCAGCGTGCACGTTTTGGAGCGCCCACCGTCCCAGTTGGGGTCGGTCACGTCGAACCCGAGGCAGAGCGGGTTCGCCATGCAGCGCTGCGCACACAACTCGTGATGCACTGGCTCCGACGCCGACGAGCGCAGCCGCACCATGTCTGGCCAGTACTTGGTAATGTCCTCCTCACGGTAGCTCTCGTACAGGTCACCGCCTACACCGACAAGGGCCTTCCAAGAACCGCCTATCATGCCCGCAAACCATGAGGCCGCCGGCTCGAGATTAAGGAAGCCAAGGTCGTGCCAGTTGGTTGGTGATGCACAGTCGGCGGACGCATCGCACAGGCACACCTCGTAGCGCGGGTCTTTGTATAGCGCGTCGGTCATCGCCTTGGACCCTTCCAGTTGCAGGCCTTCCCACTTCATGTAGGGCTGTGTCGAGTAGGGCAGATCCTCGTCGCCAGCTCCGGAGGAGCAGTGCCCCGCCGTTTCCACGGGGAAGCCCTCAGGGCGGATGAGGTGGCCGTTGGTCCGATTGAGCAGCGTTTGCGCCACGATAGGCACCGAGCTGTCCCATACGCCGAGGCAGCCAGGGTTAGAACCCTCGATAATACGCACCAGCGCCTGCTGTGGCAGCACTTCCTTTCCACGCTCGACCAGTAGCATGTCGGTGGGCTGCCCTTTGTACAGCAGCGTCGGCCAGAAGGTGATTTGGTGACTCCCATACTTCGGAATGCAGACGCCAGTGCCCTCTGGAAGTTCATACTTCCCGCCGGCGCCAATGGCGCAGTGAGTGTTGAAGTGGCAGTCATTGTCTCTGCGGCAGTGGCCCTCGCCCGCACGGCAGGGCATTTCGTGACCCTGGCAGTACGAAAAATTGCCGAGCTGGATGCCACGGACGGTCCGGTAGTCGTCCAGTTGCGCCTGCTTGTCAGTTGTTGCCCACGACGAGCAGCACGCCACCGAGTGGTTCTCCGTCTTGCGCGCACACGAGCGCGGGAGGGGCGTGCCGTGGTCCACGTACGAGCCCCAGCTAGGACGGTGCATGCCCTTGCCCGCCTGCCCGGCCACCATGATGCCGTCGCCATTCTCGCCACACGCAGTGCCCGTCCAGAACCAGGCGCCCTCGCATGTGCCACCATTGGGATTGGCCTTGGCGGTGGCGCCGTCGATCATCTCATCCACGGTGCAGAGCCTCGCGCCGACATCGATACACACCTGGGGCGACATTGAGGGCGGAGTGGGGCAATGCTGCAGAAGGTGCGTGCTGAGTAAGGGGGTTGGGTGGGGTGGAGGGGACCTGCTCAGCGGTGACGTAATCAGGTCCAGTCCCTTGGTTCCCGTTGCCGTTCCACTCAGCGTGGCAACCCGAGAAGTACTTCAAATTTTCCGACGAAACTTGATGGTCGTAGTACGGATGAGAGTACGGCCCACCCACCGCGCCGGAGCCGCACGACTCGTACGTGGCAGGATGCGGGAGGTACGGTATGCCAGGGCCGTAGCGCGCCTCCGGCTCCCACGCCAGCTGCTCGCACGAGCGGTTAGCGCTGCACGCCCCCCAACACGTGCGCTCGCTCTGCGGCTTGATGAAGTGCTGCAGGCAGTCCGAGTCGCTGAGCACACCGGACTCGAAGGTGGACTCGCAGCTCACGTTGCGCGTTTGTGTTAGGGCGCACTCGCCGCCCACCCATGCCTCCCAGCGCGCGTCAGCAGCACGCGTGTTGGCTGCACACACGCTCCAGTCACCCACCTTCCAGTGCCTCGAAACCGAGGCGCCCCACACGTACGTGCCCCAGCCCGCGGCCACGCGCTGTGCTGGCGGACGCCGCTGCAGTCCGCAGTCCAAGAGCTCGCAGATGGCCTCGCCTTCGTGAAAGTTGACGGTGTTGCACTTGCCCTGCGCGCGGCACGCAGCGCGGCAGACCGCCGCAGTATCCGCCTTGGCCGCCTCAAGGTACTCGCAGGTGGCGGACATGTCGGGACCGTAGTAGAACCATCCCTCTGGATCGACGTGGGTGGCGCTCTCGTCGTGATGGCCGCACGGCGCGGCCTCGCCCGCCTTGGCCCAGCCGAGCGTCCACGCGCATGCACCATACGAAGCGTCGCCGCGGCAGCACTGATCGCCGCACTGGCTCACTTCGGCCGTGGGCACTGCGCCGGAGCCGGCCACCGCCGCGCCATCGAAGCCGAACTTGCACTGGCCCGTGGGCGCGTTTGCACTCCGGTAGCAGCGAAAGCCCTTGGCATCGGCGCCCCAGCAGCAACCATACGAGGCGCATGTGGCCTCGCGGAGCACCGTAGAGTCAAGCATGCTGCCCGGGTCGTCGTAGAAGGCACCGCAGGCTTTGCGCTCCTCCAGCTCGAGCGCGCAGCCTTCGGCGCAGGAATGCTCATTGCAGGTCTCCTGAGCTTGCGCAGGTGCCCCGCAAAAGTGAGACCCGACCACCTCGCCCGAGGTAGTGTTACGGCACTCGACGCTGCGTGTGCGTAGCCCACCGCCGCAGCTCGCGGTGCAGTCAGAGAATTCGCCCAGCTCCCAACGCACCCCGAGAGAGTCCTGGCCGAGGACGTCGGTGTAGCCCCACTTGTCGGGTCTGGAGGTGAAGCACCAGGGCCGGTCCGAATTTGCGCTGGTCGGCTCGTAGTACTCGAGCCCTTTGTGAAGAAAAGGGAAAGAACAGGGTGCACCTCCTGCCGTTCCTCCCCCGGTCTGGACCGCCTTGACTTGGACCGTCAAGCCCTTTGCCGATACCAGGCCGAGATCTGTCGGCACGCCCTTAAGCAGCACGGCTTCCCCGACGTACTTCTCACGGTTGGATATCTTCTGGTAGGCGGCCGTGAGCTGGTCATTGCACTTGGTAGCTGAGGCTTGGTTGTCACATGCATAGTAGCCAGCACACCGTGAGTCGGAGGCGCACTTCGCCCGGATGTCGACGATGGTGCCGTTCATCGCCTTCCATGCGTACACATCAGGCGATGGTACCATAAGCCCGTCGAGTGAATGCCATTCTGCCGCGTCGGGGTCCGACTTCATGCGGTAAAAGTCGGCCTCTGTGGAGTCGCTCAACCCGACGCCGCGCCCGGTCAGCTGACACAGCCCGGACCACCTGCCTGACCAGTACTGGAAGAAGCCAGCGCACCGGTTGGCATCAGAGTCGCAGGCCTCCTTGCAGGCGTCTAACGATGCGAGCCGCTTGCCGAGCAGCACATTGCCTACTTTTCCCGGGTGGTGCCAGTAGTCCTCGAGGTCCACCGTTGCCACCGTCAGGGAACGGCCCTTGGAGCGCGTGTCAGCGGGTGACCGGAAGCGTTCGTTGCGCATCGAGAGTGCGTGCATGATGGCAGGCAGCATCGTGATGGCAATCATCCTCCGTGTGTCCGTTTGGTTTCCTGGGGCGGCGCGCACGCTGCGTGCCCGACAGCGCGCGGGTCCGTTAGCAGTTAGCAGTTACAGTTAGCAGTAAGCAGTTACAGGATCGCAAGCAGGCGTAACTGCCTGTCACCCACGGATCGATTGCCGTTGAGCAGGGCACTGACAGGACAAAGGTGAAACCGTGTGCAGGCATTAATAGAGGGCGTGCATTTAGACGGAAACGGGAAAGCAATCGACAGTATAGACCAAGCATGCGGGTTGCGGGAGCAGATTATATGGCTATAGCCGTCTATCACAGGCGGCACACTTTTGCAGCTCGCCTAGGGGGGGAGGGAGGGGAAAAGCGCACACTTCCGCGCTTCGTCTGATCCTCACACTTCATTTCACCTTCCCTTAATTCTTTATACTTTATACAATTTAAATTCACACGACCACACTGTTATACGGCTTTATTGTCGGAGCTGTTGACGTGCCGCACATCACGGGGTCGTCTCTAGGCAGCGGGCCAGAGTGTGGTCGTTCATTCGGCCTCAGCAACGGGCGGAAGCGCGGCCAGTGCGTCTGAACGCACACGCTGAAGTTGTCCCAGTTCTGGACCATTTCACGCTGCGTTTGCTGCACGCGCTTCTGCCCCGCCGTGTACAGCCGGCAAGCGTCGCCAGGTGGGAAACCGAGCATCTGCATGATACTCGCCCAGCTGCGGGGAGATCGAAGCAGCTCCTCGTAGTTCAAGCTCAAGAAGCGGCCCGAGCCCCTCCACTTTCCGAACTCTTCATCGGCCTCGCCTCTGAGCATCTCCCACCCGCTGATCTTGGTCAACGTCCGATTGCAGTTGAGCACAGTTGACACATTCAAGTCGGATGGGTCGCAACCCGCCGGGCAGTGCATAACACCCGTTTTCTTTCGGCTCACCTGACCGAGATACCGCGCGAGATGATTCTGCCGCTGCAGAAGGACAACTCTCCAGCCCTTCTGAGCCAACAGCCTGGAGACTGAACGCATATTTCCGCCTTTACCCCCAAGCATGTCCCGAGCAAACGCCTTCAATTTGACTCCTGCCACCAGCCGTGTGCATGCGCGTGCTTCTCGAGACTCGCGACGGTGCTGCCGCAGCTGCTCGTCAACTTGCTCCACAATGCGGTCCAGCACGGCGCTCACCCCCCCCGGGGTGCGAAAGAGATGCTGCTCCGAAGCATTCTTCAGCAAATACTCGCCGGCGCTCGCGATGCATGGGTGACTGCTGAGCATGTGGTTGACCCACGTTGAGCCACTGCCGCTCGACGCGAGCAGTGCGAACTTTGCTCGAGGCATCCGCGTGACGGACGTAGCCGGCCTGCCGGGAACCGCCCTTTGTGTGAGTAAGGACATTTTCTGCTCAGCGCGCTGCCTCGCACGCGACGCGTCAAGGGCGGCCGAGACACGGCGCTCGCCCAACACGCGACCAGGGTTTGCGAACGCAAGATACGCCGCGCCAACGCGGCGCGGGCCGCGGGCTGTTGGCTGTGCCGACCGTGTACAGTATTCCTACCGTCTGAAACGATCGTATGGGCGCGCCGGGTGAATATTGGGTGTATGTAGTATGTGACGCTGCGACAATCGGCATTTTTATCCTTTTGCGCGCACGCTTCTTGCGCACACGCACCTGGTATGGACTGGCATGTCCCACCCGCCAGCAGCCGCCACGCGCACGTACCACGTTGAACACCGGTAAACAAGCGGGAAACAACGAAACAAATCCGGCTCACAGGCTGTCCCGTGGCAGCATGCCCTTCAGTCCTGTGACCCCCGCACGCCCACCCTCGCGCCCCGGTAGAAGATCCGCGCCGGCGGCCGAGGCGGCCAAGGCAGCCGAACGGCGGTGCACGAGTAGCATCGCCCACAGCACTACCGCGTAGAGTGCGTAGAGCGCGAGCCGCCGCCAGCCGCCAGTCAAGCCCGCCGAGCCCGCCGCCTTCAACTTGCCTGTCGACCCGCACTCTGCGCACTCGAGCGCCTCGGCCTCCCCGCCGCGCGCCGCGCGCGCGTGCGCGCCGTCGCCATCATCGGCGCGCAGCGCGCCCGAGGCGAGCACCCATGGCTCCCGCGTCAGGTCGATCGTGCTGGAGCCTGGGGTGGTAAAGGCCGCGACATCGGCGTCTCGGGCAGCGCCTCGCACAGGCTCATCGGCTGCGCTACCGGGGCCCAAGCGGCCCAGGCTCTGCTGTGGAGCCCAGAGGGCCGCCGTGCACAGGCGCGAGGGGGGCCCAGGCAGGGCGCGTTCGGTCAATGAACAAGCTGCCGCGCGGTCGTCGGGGTTGATCTGCAGCATGCCATCGACCAGCTGCCGCACCGGTACGCTCAGCTCATCGGCCAGGCAGTAGTCGAGCGCGAGCACGTTCTTCACCTGAGGGGGTGCACCGCGGTGTGTGTGAGGGTGTACGAGGGCGAGCCACTGCATGGGCATGGGCATGGGCATGGGCATGGGCATGGGCATGGGCATGGGCATGGGCATGGAACATGGACATGGGCATGGGCATGGGCATGGGCATGGGCATGGGCATGGGCATGGGCATGGGCATGGGCATGGGCATGGTGCATGGCACGGTCACCAGTGCCTCGAAGCTTTCCCCACCAAAGGGCGGCGCCCCCGTGAGCATCTCGACGAGCGTCGCGCCGAGCGACCACACGTCGCACCGTTCGCACAGCCGGTAGCCGACCTGGTTCGGGTTCGGGTTAGGATTAGGGTTAGGATTAGGGTTAGGGTTCGGATTGGGGTGAGGGTCAGGGTGAGGGCCAGGGTTAGAGGCGGCAGCGCACCATGCTGCTCGGGTTGTAGCCCGTCAGCTGCTCGGGTGAGGCGTAGGCCGGTGTCCCCTGGGAGATACTCCCACCCGGCTGGTTATCGCGCTTCCGCGCCATCCCCCAGTCCACCAACACAGCACGCTCGCAGCCGCGGTCAAGCCGCACGTTGGCCGGCTTCACGTCGCAGTGCAGGAAGCCGCGCGCGTGCGCGTGGCAGAGCGCGCCCAGCACGTGCGCGAAGTAGCGCGCCGCCTCCGCCTCCGCCAGCACGCCGCCCGGCTGCGCGTGGATGTGCGCGTGCAGGTCGGGCCCCTCGAGACGCTCCATGACGACGTAGACGGCGTCGGCCATCTCGATGACGTCACTCAGCCGCACGACATGCTCGTGCCGCAGCTGGCGCAGCACGTGCACCTCCCACATGACCTGGTTAGGGCTAGGGCTAGGGCTAGGGCTAGGGCTAGGGCCAGGTTAGCCCTGACCCTAACCCTAACCCTAACCACGTGACCTCTCGCATCGCGCTGCCGTCGCCGCGGTCCGACGAGTGCCCCGTGCGGTAGACCTTTACGGCGAGTTGGTTGGGCACCGCCGCCGCCGGCAGGCTGCCCTCAGCCTGACGTGTGCCCTGGCGCGGCGGCGACGGTGGAGTCTCGCCCTCGAAGCGTGGCAAGGAGCCCACCCTGACCATCATCGCACTCTTGACCTGGTTGGAGGCAGGGGGGGGCGCGTGGACATGGGCCACGGTCAGGGCCAGGGTCGGGGTCGGGGTCAGGGGCGAGGGCGAGGGACAGGGGTGGAGGTAGGGGCCAGGGTCAGGGGTGGAGGTGGGGGCCAGGGTCAGGGCGAGGGCGAGGCGAGGGTCAGTGTCGGGGCGGTAGCGCTCTTGACCTCGCAGTTGGCGCCCACGCCCAGCGTCGGCCCCAGCCACAGGCACGGCGGTGCGTGTTGTGAGAGCACGATCTGCTCCGACTGCAGCAGCGTGCGTGCCGCTTGCAGCACGTGCCGCCACGAGCCGTTTGCGGCACGTGCCGACTGCAGGCGCACCGCAGACGGCGTACGCGGCGGCGGCGACTGCGACTCCACAGCGACGCACTGCAGTGCCGCGTCGCTCTGCAGCGGCGTCGGCTCCGTGCCGGGCGGCGGTGGCGGGGCACCCTCCGCACGCGACGCCGACTCCACAGCGACGTTCCGCGCGGCGGCGGGCGCGGCGGCGGGCGCATCGGCGGGCGCGGCGGCGGCGGCCCTACGCGCGGCGAGCTTGCCCATCATATCCGTCAGCTGCGCGTCGGCGGGACCGGTGGCGGCGGGCGCGGCGATGGTAGGCGCGGCAGGGGCGGGTGTGGCGGGCGTGGCGGCGGTGCGGTAGAGGGCGGCGACGGTCTGCCTTCCGAACCAGTGGCAGTGCAGCTCGCCCACCTCGACGCAACCCAGCGCGCCTGCGGAAGCAATGCACGATCCAGTGCGCGACACAGTGCGCGATACAGTGCGTGGGGCAGCGCGCGAGGCAGTGGTCAGGGTTAGGGTTAGGGTTAGGGTGAGGGTTAGGGTCAGAGTCAGGGTTGGGGCTGGGGCTGGGGTTAGGGTGCGTGAGGCAGCGCGGCGCACCTGCCACTGCGAGCTCCTGCATGGCCTCCGAGGTGGTGCTGTACATGTTCTGCGTCGCCAGCCGCCCCATGACGTCGAATATCTTGGGGCGGGATGCGTACACGTCACCCGCCACCACCGCGTCGAAGCTGCCCAGCCGGTGGCCGCACCTGCACGTGCAAGGGCGCACCATCGGCGACCTCGGCCGGGCCACACGGCCGCAGCTCCCAGTGGGCCCCGAGCGGCTCGGCGGCTCGTCCCGACTGCGCGGGGAAGCCGGTGGCCTGGCAGGCCGGTCCCAGGAGCCCATGGTAGTGCGCTGTGGCACCTCCACAGCGGCGCTTTGAGCATGCAGCCGCACCGCACGGCGCGGCCGTCGGCGCCGCGCGCGACCTTGACGAGCGCGTTGCAGCGGCCGGTGTTGCCGGCGTGCTTGCATGAGGGGCCGCAGAGCGCGCCCGATGCCCACTCGAGCGTGTCGGGCGCAGGGTCGACCAGCGCGAAGGCATCGATCCCCGGCACGAAGGGCGCGCACACGATCTTGCGGAGCAGCCGCCAGTCATAGAGCTGGTCTGCCCGCACGATGAGCAGCGGCTCGTCCGTCTTGAAGGCGGCCTTACACATGAGGATCGAGTTGGCGAGGTTGCGCCACAGGCTCGGCGGCACCGTCACGTAGTCCACCTGCATCGGCAGCTCCGCCTCTCGCACGGCCGCCTCGATGAGCTCGGCGCCCTCGCCCACGGCCACCACTGCCCGCTCAAGCCCGGCACGGCACAAGCCGATGAGGAGGTGTAGCACGAGGGGACGCTGGTCGACCGTGATCACTTGCGCCTGCGGGTGTGGTGGGTGCGGTGGTGCGGTGGTGCGGTGGTGCGCTGGTGCGGTGGTGTGGCCTGTGTGGGTGTTCCATGTCCATGTGGCGGTGGGTGGCACGATGCCTGCATGCGCGTAGAAAGCTGAGACGCCGCATGCACGAGCGCCCTCTTCACCGTAGGTGGACTCTGCGTTGGTTTCTCAAACGTGTTCCGCCGTTTCCTCTCCATGGGCCCGGCTCGCCCGGTGAGGCGGCGAGCTCCGCCCTCCAACGGGCGGCTACCGCGAGCTCACCGCTCAAGCGGCACTCTTCACTCCAGCGCTCGACAGGCAAGTTCCAAATGAACGAAGCGAGATGGGGAGATAGATACCATACGTGCGACATAAGATAAGAATAAGATAAGATAAGATAGATGTACCGATAAGGCAAGAGCAGATAACCGAAGTCGTCACTCTCGCGGATGAACGGGAAATACCCACGACCTTAACGTTTACAAGGACAGGTGCAGGGGTCCTGAGCGCCGCGCATCTGACGCCTCCTTGGCGCTCCACAGCGCGGCCTTGGAGGCCTCGTCGAGCCCGTTGTTCTGCAGGCCGAGCGAGAGGAGCGTGCCATTGGCCTCGATCGCGCCGGCCAGCGCCTCCACAGCCTCGCGCTCGAGGGGTCCGTTCCCGCCCAGCTCGAGGCTCTGCAAGCTGGAGTTGCGGCGCAGCATCGCCGCCAGGCCCTCGACCCCCTCGCGCCCGACAAAGTTCTCGCGCAGGTCGAGGTGGCGCAGCGGCGTCTCTGGCGCGGCGCCCAGCGCCTCGGCCACGGCCACCGTGCCTGCCCTGGAGATCCCGCACCCGGCGAGATTGAGGCCCTGCAGCGCTCGGCTGGCCGCGAGCAGCTCGGCGAGCGCGGCGCCGCCGACCGGGCCGAAGGGGTTCCACGAGAGGTCGAGCTCGCGCAACGCGCCATTCGCAGCGAGCGCCGCAGCCACCGAGACGCACGTCGCCGCGCTCACGGCGTTGGCGGGCACGTCGAGCCGCCACAGCGTGGGACTCTGGGCGACCTCCGCGGCCAGCTCTGCCACGCCGCCTCGCAGGTTGTTCTGACCCGACGCGAGGTGCCGCAGCGGCGCGCACGAACGCACCAGGCGGCTCAGCGCAGCGGAGCCGTCTGCGCCGAAGCCATTGGTCGAGAGGTCGAGGCTCTGCACGTTGGGGTTGACCGCAACTAGATCAACGACGAGACCGATCTGGTCGGCGTCCAGCTCGCCTCCCGCGAGCTTCTTCTTGCGCAAATCGAGGTGAGCCTCCGTTTGGAGGTCAGTGAGCTGGCGCCCGAGCGCAGTGGAGAGCTGCTCCAGCGCGGCGGTCTTGCTTGCAGACGAGCTGAGTGAGCGGGACGCTTGACGGAGAGCGTGCATCCTCTCTTTTTTTACGCACTCGAGACCAGCGCTCGGGGCGCGGCGGGAACGGCACGGTCGCGCGCGCGGACGTGCAGCGTTGCGGCGGTGGACAAGTCTGAGCAAGGGCATTTCAGGGAAGAGCTTGCCCGTATCTTAGCCACTCGTCCTGCCGTGGGAAGTTTCCATGTAGGCGCAGCTCTTTACTACCCTGTCCCACCTGAATATCGCGACACATTGGACAGTAACATAGGGGCAGGATCAAGATGGTCTGAGGGCTACCTACACGGACAGGTCTCACTCACTCATTCAAAGGCACCAAGCAGCCTGTCTGGACCATAACTACACGGCGAAAAGCCCGAGCGCAGACGAACACCCGTTGATTAATCATTTTTGCACCCCTCCTCACGCCAGGAAGAGTCGCTCATCTCTTGCTGGCGGGCAGCTTCTAGCGTCACATCATTTGGCACATGAATGAAATGGGCGAGTGTCCAAAATTAGTTTCAAGGGGTTGTCGCCGTGCCGGAGCTCCTCGCGATGAACAAGGACAGCCCTGGAATGAACTCCCTTGCAAAGAGGGTACCCTTACAAAGAGAGGGGTACTCTTTCGGAGTACTCTTAGAGAAAGGCTCCGAAATGTCGGGGCTATCCGTTGGCGGCGCCGGGCTACACGCTCTCGCCCATGCGCTCGGCAGTCTCGATCCGTGTGGCGTCACCTGCGATGATGGCGGAAAGTACGCCGTGTGCCTTCCCTTGGTTCCAGTAGCCCTATGCAACAGCGCCCGGTGCAAATAAGGGGTTGTGGAGGTGTAAACACACGTGCGTGCCTGTGCCGTGCGCAGTGGCCAACGGCAAGATGCAGTTCGAGAACGTTGCGCGCGAGTGGCGCTGCAAGTGAAAGGACGACGGTGGCGGCAACGCTGCCTGTGAAACACCCGTGCCTCGGGGGGGCGCTACCAGCGGACGACACGCAACCTAGCACACGAGAGTCAATCCTAAAATCCGAGGAAATGCGAATTTAGCCGGAGCATGGTCGGCTCAGCCGGTACCCGCCAGCCCGCCGAGAGCCGCTCACAGGCCTGCCGCCGCGCGTGCCCCGCGCA
>Ga0115006_10001228_pt1 | contig 15648 bp, 7 predicted proteins | sample ArcOceMetagenome_3_FD_88943 | JGI IMG/M metagenome (GOLD analysis project Ga0115006, IMG submission 88943) | Marine eukaryotic phytoplankton communities from Arctic Ocean - Arctic Ocean- Svalbard ARC20M Metagenome | ecosystem: Environmental > Aquatic > Marine > Oceanic | place: Arctic Ocean...
CGACGCGTTCAAATACGACGTCGCCTTCGCGTACCGGCCTCGGATGGACCGCGATGCTTTGAATACGAATCATCTTCGCGACGGGGAGGACGCGGGTTTGGGGTCGGGGTTACTCGGGGTGGATCCAGCCGTCGCGAAGGCGAGGCGGCCGTGGGTGAGGGAAGGCGTCGACGCGGAGGAGGAGGAGGCGGCGGCGAATCATTCTGAAATCGGTTCGGCGATTCATTCGCCGCCGTCCGAGACGGAAAAGTCGGAGGACGACGTTGAACAGAAGAAGGAGGAGGAGGGCGAGGGTGTCGGCGAGGAGATGTCGCCGCCCGCCACCCAACCGACGTCACCGACCGGTCCATCGAGGACCGCGGCGCTGCTCCGCGCCGCGTCCGTCAAGGAGAAGCCCAAGAAGGCGGGATTCTTCTCGAGGATGTTTGGCGGGAAAAAGGAGGAACCGCCCGAACAAGCGGCCGCGCCGGATCCCACGCCCGCGCCGGCTCCCATGCCGGCTCCCACGCCCGCGCCGGCTCCCACGCCCGCGCCCACCGCCGCCGCCGCCAAGCCCGCGGAGGAGACTCCCGCCGAACCGCCGAAAGAGATCCCGAAGCAAACGTTCGAGGCGACGGTGACCTTCGTCGGCGCGCCGCCCAAGGCTCCGTTGCGACTCGCCTTCGTCCTCGAACGGCGGCGAGGTGACGCGAGTGGCGCGGGGAAAGAGAACGACCGAGGGAAGAACGCAGCGTCGCCGGATGAAAACGTCGTTCGAGTCATCGAGGCGGAGCTTCCCGCGGGGTCCACCGTCGCGCGCGGGACGACCGTTCACCGGTTGGTGGGATCTGGCGGGAAGCTTCGTTGCGTCGCGTCGCAGGTGCGTCTCGCGTTGCCGCCGTTCGATGGAAAGGCCAAACCCGCGGTGGCACACGTCGACTCCGTATCGCTCACCGTCATCGACGACGTCGCGGACGCATCATCGACGTCGTGGACGCAGCTGGCGACGTTCGCGGTCAACGCTAAGGTTCGCAGGGGCAAGGCGGTGGACCCGGGTCTGGACGAGGTGAGGGCGTCTCGCGACGCGAGCCGGGAGGCGGAGTGCGAAGTGTGGGCCGAGCGACGGACCAAGCCCAAGTCCGAGGGCGAAACCCCGAGGCGGTACTGGTACAGCAAATCGCGCAAGACGTCGACGTTCAAGGAACCCGTAAAGTACCACCCGGTGGAAACGGAAGGAACGTGGGCGTTGGTCAAGTCTTGACGCTTGGAATACGCACAGTAGACTACTCTCGAGAGTTACACGAATACATACACTACTATAAATAAATGAGTTGGGTGGCGTATCACGACGCCTCCTCGGGCACGACGCCGGTCATCTTCCGCTGGGACCGTGGGCTGCCGCTTCTCTGGTGACTCGGGCTACGCGTGTTCCGAGGGCTGCGAGCCGCCTCGACGTCGTCGTCGCTCCCGTCGCTTCCCGATGCTTCGTCATCATCGCTCTCCTCCTCTTCCTCCTCCTCCGACGAGGACGTCTCGTACTCACTCTCGCTCGTCTTATCCCCGTCCGCCTCGATCTCTATGGACATCATGACGAACGACTCGATCCAGTCGCTCCCCGCCGGGTTCGCGATCGATTTGCTCACCTCGCGCTTGTAAAACACGAAATCCTTCTTCAGCTTCTTCTGCATCTTACTCGCGAGCCGCCGCATGGACCGCTCTACATCCTCGTCGATCGCCACCGGGTCCAACTCCGGGTTCCGCCCCTTCGTCAGCTCCGTCGTCATCCACTCGTCACGCCGTTGCTTCCTCGCGGCGTCCGCCTCGGCGACGCCGCAATACGGCGCCCTGAGCCTCCCCGTCGCCCAATCCACCGGCGTGAGCGCGAAGCAGATGAGCTGCGCGATGAGAAACACCGGGACGCTGAACGCCGTCTCGAATATCTGGTGCTGGAACGCGCCGGGGACCCACCAGTACGGGTACCCCGCGAGCAGGGTGTACAGGAACAGGAACGGTCCCACGAGCGCGAGCGGGATCCACGACCAGACCAGCGGGATGAGGATCCAGAGCGGGCTCGCCCGTGGGGACCACGGCATGACCACGAGCATGTCGTAGTTGGCGAAGATGATCTCTTGTCGAACGCGCGAGTGGATCAGCTGCGCGCGGATCCACGGCTTGAACGCGCGCGGGACGTGCGGGTTCTTCAGCTGGAGCGCCGCGAGCCGTCGTCGTTTGCCGTTCGCCTTGTGCTGCACCTCGAGGATCTCCTCGTCGTACTCCGCGAGCGCGGCGGCGTCGCTCTGGCGGTACCCGTCGAGGTTCTTCTTGGTCACCAGGCCCTTGGGCGCGTGCCCGAAGTGGTAATCGAACCGGTAGGACGACGGGACGATGTGCACGGGGTTGAACGCGCCAAAGTCGGGCTCGCTGAAATTGGGGTCGCCCGTCAGGTTCGCCCGCAACCCGACGCGCCACGTGGTGCCGCCCTCGAAGCCATCTCCCGTCTCGACGGGCGCGGCACCCTTGACGGAGTTGAGGCGCTCCCAGTTGTGGCGAAAGTGGACCGTCGGCATGGCCTCGTAGCCGTGCCGGTCCGTTCCTCGCGTTCAACACAATGGGATAGCAGCGTGACCGACGACTGGCTGGTGACGAGCTCAGCTCCGAGCGTCGCACGTTTCAAAACGAGAAAGCCAGCTGTGTCTCCTCGGGCGCGTCATACCGCGGCGCGCGCGGGTGTATCGCGGGTCTGGACGGCGGCGACGTGGGGCCATGGATCGAGACGGCGGCGACGCGGGGGCGGATGTCGGCGCCGCGCCGAAGCCGCGGTACAAGACCGTCGCGGAACTTGAGATGGAGCTGCTCCTGGGAACCGGCGATGCGAAAGGGAAAGGCGATAGACGCGCTCGGGAGCCGGCGCCCGTCTCGGACTCCGACTCGGATGAGATCGCGGTCATCGGCAAGCGTGGTAAACGTATCACGCCGGGGTCCAAGTCCAAACCCAGGCCGCCGCCGCCGCCGTCGTCGGATGCCAAGCGGCCAAAGTTGGGGCGCGACGACGACGCCGACGAACGGCACCCTGGCGCGAAGATGACGCCCGCGACGCTCAGCGAGAGCCCCGCCGCGGCTGTCGCGGCACGCGCGCGCATCGGCGTCGCGCCGGGCTCCACCCCGCGCACCGGTGGATCATCCTCCGCGCGGAAGAAGCGCCAACACAACCCACGGCCCATGCCCCCGTCGATGCCCCGCCCGACCCAGCGCCAGACCCAGCCCAGCAGCGGCGACGAGGTCAGGGCGTACGTAGATTCCTTGCGGTCCAAGCCGCAGGTGAAGCACGTCGAGTGGATCGCGGCGACGGAGGAACGATGCGACGACCCGCCGGGGTTCAAGCTCGACGAAGCCACGCGCCTGATCCTCGAGGCGGTGGGCGTCACCAAGCTCTACTCGCACCAGAAGGAGGCCATCCACGCCAGCTGTGTTCACAAAAGATCAGTCGTCGTCGCCACGCCGACGGCGTCGGGGAAGTCACTCGCGTACACCGTGCCTCTGCTGCAGCGACTCGGGGAGAAGCGGAGCGCGCGCGCGTTGGTGCTGTTCCCGTTGAAGGCGCTGGCGAACGATCAGCTCGCGAAGCTCCGGAAGTTTCCAGAAGCAGCCGAGAGACTCGCGGATAGCGGAAAGTACTCGGGGACGACGCTGAAGAAGCTTCGCGGCGTCGCCGCCATCACGGTGCGCACGCTCGACGGCGACACCAAGGAGTCCGACCGCGCGGCGATCAAGAGCGAGAAGACCCAGCTGCTGTTGACCAACCCCGATTCCCTGCACCACTACCTGCTGCCGGGGTACCAGAGCAAGAAGTTCACGAAGACGTTCTGGCAGCACCTGGAGCTGGTGGTGGTGGACGAGGCGCACACGTGCCGCGGTGTGTTCGGCTCGCACATCGCGAACGTGTTTCGCCGGGTCATTCGTCTGTGCCGCGCGTGCGACGGACCCGGGCCCGAGTTCATCTGCACCTCCGCGACGATCGATAACCCCGCGCAGCTCGTCAAGCAGCTCACCACGCGGGATCCCGTGGCGGTCACGGTCAACGGGGCTCCGTCGGGGGAGAAGGCTATGATCCTCTGGCAGCCGCCCGAACTCGCCGGCGGCGGCGACGACGCCGGCGTCGGCGGCACCGAGGGCGGCGGCGGCGTAAACAACAGCGGTGGCGGCGGCGGGAGGAACAACAACAACAGCGGCGGCGGCGGCGCGAGGGGCGAGACTGTGGCGCAACGACGAAGCCCTTACGCTGAATCGGCGGAGGTCATCGCGGGCTTGGTCCAAAACGGGATCCGATGCCTCGCCTTTGTCTACGCCAGGAAACTCACCGAGAGCGTGTGCAGGGACGTCAAGGGCATCTTGCTCAAGGCTGGGCGGCAGGATCTCGTGGCGCGCGTGGACTCCTACCGCGGGGGATACGACGCCGGCTTGAGGCGGAACCTGGAGGCTCGGCTGGCAAACGGCGAGGTTTCCTGCCTGGTGTGCACCAGCGCGCTCGAGATGGGCATCGACGTCGGGCACCTCGACGCCACGGTACACGTGGGCGTGCCGGAGACGGCGGCCGCGATGTGGCAGCAGGCGGGCCGCGCGGGCCGCAGACTCGGCTGCTCCCTCGCGGTGGTCGTCGCGTGCGAGCGCCCGCTCGACTCGTTCTATTGCGCGCACCCGACGGACCTCTTCCGGAGGCGAGCGGAAGCCGCGCTGATCGACCCGAGCAACCCCGCGATCCTCGAGCAGCACCTCCCGTGCGCCGCGTTCGAGTTCCCGATCGACGTCAAGAACGAGGCGGACCTCTTCGACCACCCGGAGGCGGCGCGGATGTACCGGGCGCAGGCGGCGGTGAACAAGGCGGAGGCGGTTCGAACGCCGTTTCTCGTCGCGATTCGATCGTGCCTGCGCGACACGCCCAAGCTCGACGGCGTTCACCCGCCGGAGCCCAACGAGCGTGGGTACGTGGACGTGCCGTGGGACGACGGGACGCCGTTGCTGGCGATGAACCGCGCGACGGGGTTGGTGCACTGCCGCGATAACTTCCGGCCGCACCACCACGTCACCATACGCGGCGCGCCCAGCCGGGGCGAGCCTTGGACCGTGCTGGACGTCACAAACGGCGCGTGCGTCAAGACCGGCGCGAGGGTTATCGAGAAGGTCGAGTCGCACCGCGCGATGTCGCGCGTATACGAGGGATGCGTGTACCTCTTCCAGGACAGGCAGTACCTGATCGAGTCACTCGACGAGCGCGCTCGAACCGCCAGGTGCAGGACAAACTCGCACAAAAACGAAACCACCCACCCGAAATCGCAGGAGACCGTCACCGAGCTCGACGCGGATCCGGGGCAGGGCGTCGCCGCGCCCAGGCGCCGCCGCGTGGGCTACGCCAACGTCCGATGCAGCGTCGGGCGCGCCCGCGTCGTCGAGCGCATCGTCGGCATGGTCGCCAAGGACCAGTACACGTTCGAGGTCAAACACGAACGGACCTACCCGGCGCCCGGGTTGCTCTCCGCCGATTTCGTCACCGACGCGGTGTGGTGGGACCTACCCGACGAGATCGTCCGGCACAAGATCACCGACACGGGCACGCTGGCGCGCGCGACGTTCGGCGTCGTGAACCTGTGCGTGGCGCTGGTGCCGGCGACTGCGATGTGCGACGCGCGCGACGTGCAGGGCGCGGTTCGGTTCCTTCGCTCGGAATCCGGCGACGAGTGCGCGGGGGCGAGGATGTACCTCTACGATACCTGCCCCAAGGGCGTGGGCCTCGCGCCCAAGGCGTACGACGGTTTAGGGGACCTGTGGGAGCGCGCGTTGAAAACCGTGAGCGAGTGTCCGTGCGCATCGGGGTGCCCGTCGTGTACGCAAGCCGGCGGCGCTACGGGCGGGATGGCCGGATCGGAGAAGCGCGCGAGCCGGACCATCCTGGAGGGTTTGCTCGGGACGTGGTTGAGGCCGGGTGAGGAGGTTGGTGCGGCGGGCGGCGGGAGCGGGGCGCGGAAGAGGGAGGCGCTCGCGGCGGCGGGGGATACGGAGGCGACGGCGTCCGAGAGATGGGCGGATTCACAGTGCAAAGCCGCCGACGTCGACGTCGGCGATGAGAACGACGGCGAGCGGGCGCGGGGTGCGTGGGAGCATCGACCCTCGAAGCTCAGCCACGCGGAGGCTGCGCAGTACCTCCGCCAGTGTCCGGGTCACATGGCGCTGTGTCCGCCGCGGGCGTCCGCGGAGCTCGGTCCCTCGATTGAGATCGCGGCGGCCAAGCCGCCGGCGATGACGCGGGAGCAGAGGCTCGAGCTGGCGGCGAGGAAGAAGGCGGAGTTTGAAGCTCGCAGGTGGGAGCGCGAGAGAGCCGGGGAGGCGAGGGTGGGCGCGGGGGCGCCGGCGCCGGCGATGTTTCAGACGGCCTCGCAGCTCCACAAGATGAGATAGGAAACGCACGACGCGACGAGAGAGGACGTTGTAATGAGCGAAGAATTCAACTCGATATTAATAAATGCATCGCTGGAAGAAGAGGAGGGGAAAGTCGTCGGAACGATAAACCTCCAGGAGGGTATTGCGGGTTTCGCAACACCTCCCTCAGCGTAAAATAAAGACAGGGTATGTACAGAAATCGTTTGAAAGCCGTACTCTTACGGCATTGGCTTCAGGACTTGTTTGGCTTGGCCTTTGCCTCTGCTTCGGCCTTTTGCCTTAGCCTCGGCTTAGGCCTTAGCGTTGTACGCAGCCGCGTTCAGGAACATGCCACTCTTGTTGGTGACCTTGGAGGTGTCCCAGCCGCTGATATCCTGGTTGAACACCTTGGCTCTCACGAACATGTACTTCATGGTGGTGACCTTGGAGGTATCCCAGTTTCCAATCGGTTGATCGAACGCCTTGGTAAAACCGAACATCCCGTGCATATTGGTGACCCTGGAGGTATCCCAATCACCGATCGGTTGATTAAATGATGACCGTAAGAACATGTGATTCATGTCGGTGACCTGAGAGACATCCCAGTCACCGATCGGCTGATTGAACCTCGACGCTCGCTGGAATAGCTTCTCCATGCTGGTGACCTTGGAGGTATCCCAGTCGCCGATCGCCGCGTGTTTACCGGCGCCGCAGTCAGCGCCGCCGCCGCCCTCGGACTTGGGCTTGCAGCAGTCGAGGCCGGAGGGCACCGCGCGGAGGCAGTTTTTCACGGCGGTCTTGAGCGCGGCGCTGTCGGCGAAGGGATTGACGTCGGCCTTGACCTTGGCCTTGACCTTGGAGATGCACAGGCACTGGTAGCCGTACTTTCCACAGCCGTCGAGCCTGCCGTTCCTGAAAAACTCAGCGGGTTTCTGGGCGCTGCCCATCTGCCACGGATGCAGCGTGCAACCCTTGGGGCGGTCGATGGATCCCTCGATGACCTTGACAATCTTGTCGGGTTGGTTGTCGATGGCGGCGCCGGCATTTTGGCAGGTGTCCTCGTCCGTGATGGTGATCATGCCGTGGTCCTCGCAGGAGCCCTCCTTGAACATGGCGTACTCAAACTCGGCCGCAGCGGCGGCCTCAGCCTCAGCCTTGGCCTCCGCTCCCGATGCAGCCTTGTTCGAGCAGAACAAGTAGTCCTCGTGGTTGTTCTTGCCCGTCGGGTCCGCCTTGGTGTTGCGGTTGCAAACTCCTTCGCCTGCACCCTCCTTCCTGATCGTCCTGCTCACGACGTTTGTGTGCGCGCTCTTCCTTTGAAGTCGCTCGGACCCTCCAACCTGTTCTTGAATACTTGCTCGACCCTGTGCTCCGCGTCCCCCTCGTCGCCGGCCGCGGCTGACCTCGTATTGGACGACAAAAACTCAACACCAGGTGAGTACGGCGCTTCCGTGGTTCTCGGCGCGTGGTTCGCGCCAGCCCAACTCGCACCCCTCACTGTTTGATCCCGGACTCACCCGCCTCCTCACCATATCCTCCAACGCAGATTCGTCCGACAGATCGACGCCCACCTTGTACATCGCCTTCCCGGTGGTCATCGGCGTGTGCGTCGTGCTCCTCGTTCTCTTCTACCGCCGGAGAGTGACGGTAGTAGAGGTTCATGTCGACCCCACGAGAGTGACGGACATCAAGCTTCATGTCGTCGACAAACGTCTTTTCCCTTAATTTAATACCTACACCCGTGTAAACGCGCATGCCGTCATCGACCACCGCGGACGTCGGCTTCTTCGACGACGAACCAATCGCCGCACTCGGCCCGCCTTGTTCCCCGTCCAGACTTGTTCCCTTTCCCTTCCTGCGAGTATCTGCCACTCCCTTCTGCACAGAAGTCGAGCGCTTGGAAATTTCGTCGATATCATCTCCCATTTTTCTGAAAAACGTGCCGCCAATCGATGGTTCCCACCTTCCGAGGACACTCCCGTCGGCGATGGTGTCCTTCGCCATCCCAGAGGAGGATCCCTCCGCGGGCGATGCGATCGACGCCTACGACCTGGTCGAGCGGTACGAGCATCGCTTCTGGGAGGCGCGCGACTGCTTCTCGCTCTACGACAACGGCAAGGGGCGCATCAAGGGCGGCGTGGTCGCCGAGGCCCTGGCGCGGTTCGGCGCCCGGCCGGACGGCGTGGGCGACGACGAGTGGGCGCCCGAGGTGGCGATCGCCATGCGGGAGTGCGGATGCGACGCGAACGGGACCGTAAACTTCAACGCGTTCAAGCGCGTGTACAACCACACCAAGGGACTCGCGGAGAAGGACAGCAGAGGTGCGCGCGACCGCCGAAAAGATCCCGATTGCTAATCACGCCATCCCGACCCGACGCTCGACGCGCCCTTCCCCCTCACCCGATCGATTACCAGCCCTGACATCCACCCCCATCCACACACACACACACACACGATCCATCGATGACCGCAGAGGCATCAAAGGCGTTCGAGTACATAGGACCCGGCGACCTCCCCAACGAGACGTTCACCGAGGGCCCGGCGCTGCGCGATCCAACCACGGGCGGCATCGTCACCGCGATCGTCCGTGACTTCGTGTTGGAGAAAACCTTGGGCACCGGCGGGTTCGCGGTCGTTAAACTCGCCACGCACGTCCGCACGGGCCGGAGGTACGCGGTCAAGATCATGAACGTCACCGCGAACGTCGAGTCGGGCCGCGACGCCGGCGAAAAAAAAGCCGGCTCAGGCTCAGGCTCAGGCTCAGGATCGGGAGGCTCGGGCGGCGACGCCATGAGCCTGGAGGAGATCGCCGAGGAGATTCGCATCACAATCTCGGTGAACAAGGCTAAGAACGCGGTGAAGGTTTACGACTTTTACCAGACGAGCGATCACGTCTACGTCGTGATGGAGCTGCTGGAGGGCGGGGACCTGCTCGACGCGTTGTTGGCAACCGGCGGCTTGGAGGAGGGCGACGCGGCGAGGGTGATGAAGGAGCTCCTCGAGGGCATGCGGGACATCCACGACCGATCCATCACGCACCGGGACCTTAAGCTCGAGAACATCATCATGGCCAGGCGCGACGACTTCAAGTCGCTGCGCATCGCGGACTTTGGCCTCGCGAAGAAGATGAAAACGGCGAGGTCCAAGATGGCTGAGCAGTGCGGCACCCCGGCTTACGTGGCGCCCGAGGTCATCGGCGGTCAGCCGTACACCCCCGCGGTGGACATGTGGGCCGCCGGGGTGATCCTCTACGCGATGCTGTGCACCGAGCTGCCGTTCGACGAGGACGATCAGCTCGCGTCCTTCAGACGCATCGGCCGGGGGGACTACCACGAGCCGTGCGTGCCGATGAGCGCGGACGCCCGGGGGCTTCTCGACGGATTACTGTGCGTGGACAAGGTTCAGCGGCTCACCGCGTCGGAGGCGCTCGGGCACCGATGGATCCGGCGGCACGCGGGGAAGCTCGCGGGCGGAGTGACGTCCAGGTCGTTGGCCAAGAGCCGCACCGCTCGAGCGGCGGAGAGCAAGCTGGGCGGCGCCCTCGAGACTCGCGCGCTCAGAGCCGGCGATTTGCTCATACGTAAAGGCGAACGCGCGAAGGAGGTGTACCTGATCAAGGAAGGGCGGTGCGAGGTGGTGATCGAGGTTGACGGGAAGGAGGTCATCGTAGCCGAGCGCGGCGAGGGCGAGTTCATCGGCGAGATGGGGGTTAAGCTGAGGGAAGAGGCTCCCGACGGGCCGAACGAGCCGAAGAAATTAAACGTCGACTTTGTCGCCAAGTCCCCTTCGGTTTCGCAGAAAGGGAGCGGCGTGGGCACGCCCGAGGGCGAGAGCGGCCGGAAGTCCCCGGTGGATGGGTTCGCGCTGATGCGAACGCTGATCAGGGTGAAGAACAGATGGGTCGGCGGCAGAAGAGGCGCGAACGTGCGGGCAAAGACCGATTTAACGGTGACGGTGATCAACGGCCAGCAGATGCAGTGGATCCTGGAGCACGACTACGGCGCCGACGGCGAGATGGCCAAGGCGATCAAGGACAGGAAGAAGGCGCTGGACAGGGCCCAAAATAAATAGACTAGCGTGAAGACTTATCTTACTGACGTAGAGATCTTAGTGTTGGCGTTACGTGTGGTTTGCCGATTCTATCGTCGGTCTACGCCGGATTCCTCGTCGTCCACGGTCCCGGCGCCGATTCTCGTCACGAACCTCGCCGGCGCGGTGACCACGCTCCACAAAAACTTCAGGAACGTCTCCGCCACCTCGCCCACCCCCGCCAACGCCGTCTGCACCAGCGCCAGCGCCGACATCCTCGCGGTTATGAGCGCGAGCTGCGCGATGAGCGCCCACCCCTTGGGACCGCCGCTCCACAGCCGCTTCAGGTGCCCCAGCGCGATGACGATGATCGCCTTGCGCTGCGTCTTTTCCTCGCGCGCGCGAATCGCCCGCGCCTCCTCCGACTCGGGCCACGCGTCCTTCCCTTCCTCCTTCGCCGCCCTCGCGCCGTCGCGCTCCTTCTTCCGAACCCCGAAGAAGTCCTTAGCCAGACCCGTGAGCTGTTTACTCCCGGCGTCCCACAGCGGCTTAGCCTCCGGCGAGGTCATGTACACGGCGATGGACACCGAGTTGGCGTCGTTGGCGACCCTTCGAAGCGCGGCGCCGTCCCTCGCGCCGATGAGCCGAGAGACGACCGCCTGCGACCGCCGCGCGATGAGCTCGTTGGGGTCGCCCCCGAACGTCTCCTCGGGCGTCTTCGTCTTGTCATCCTTGCGTTTGCGTGAGATGGACATGCGACCGTCCGCCTCGCGCCCGGGCCCGCGACCCTTATCCTCGCCCTCGATGTTCGTCGCGGGATACCCGGTGGCTTCCTTGACCATGTCCTCGCGCTCTTCCCGATCAGACGCGGCGGCGGCGGCGGCGGTATCCATCACCTCCGTCAGCATCGCATCCGCCGCTTCCGCCATCGGGGCGATCATCGCAGCCTCCGCCTCGTCCAGGCTCACGTCGGCGGTCTTGTTAATCTCCGTCTCCGGTTCGATGGATGATCCGGAGACGAGATCGGCGAAGATTTCGTTTTCCATCTCGTGATCGGTTTTAGCGGCTACTTCGGTTCCATCCCCCGCGCCCGATTTCCCGGCGCCTCCGACGAGCTCGGTGATCCGCTCCCACCGTACGCTGTTGTCGTGCTCGTTGAGGAATGCGGCGCGCATCGCTTTGCGTCCCTCTGGGGTCGCGGGTGCCATCGCCCGGCGAATTGCGTAGGGTAGGCTTGCGGTGTAGATGTTGAAATCCGGGTCTGCTTTGGCCGCGATGCCCTCGAGGGTGAGAAACGTGCGGACGAGGAGGACGATGTACGGCGGTGTGAGGAACTTGTAGGTGCCGCTCATGGCGCCCAGTCCGGTGGCGAGCGCGCCGAACCGGCTCTGTCCGCCTTCCTCGCCCGAGAGCGCCTCATCGATCGCGGACGCCATCTCCTCCGCGGAGACTGGTACGTTTCTCTTGAACTTCTCCCCGGGGACGAGCTCCTTTCGGTAAAAGTTATCTGGCGGGCACATCCCGACGTCCCTGAACACGTACGCCAGCCCGACCCAGTCCCCGGCGATCATGCACTGTATCCCCTTGGCGAACCCTTCCATGATGTTATCCTCCACGGTGGACACGAGGCCAAAGTCGAGGAAAACGAGCGACCCGTCTTTTTGGTCCAAGAGCAAGTTACCCTCGTGCGGATCCGCGTGCACGAAGCCCGTGTACGTGAGCTGCGCCACGCACGCCTCCACCGCCATCTGCGCCATCACCAGTCGCTGCTCCGGCGGTAGCTCCGAGATTTGTTTACCGTCGATCCACTCCGTGGCGAGCACCTTCGCGGTTCCGGGCTTTCCGGTGTACTCTGGAAACCATTTGGGCGCTCGAACGAACCCGAGCCACTTGTGCCGTTCGTTGAACTCGTCCATGTTCCGCGCCTCGTTGACGTAGTCCAGCTCCTTAAACACACCCACGCCCACCTCATCGGCGATCTCCGCCAAGTTCGCCTTGCTCCCCCACGCGCGCTTCAACGCGCTGAGGCACAAGGACCAGCAGGTCCAGTCCAGCGCGACTTGCCGCATCACGCGAGGCCTCTGAACCTTGATCGCGACGTCGACGCCGTCCCACGTCCGCGCCTTGTACACCTGCCCGAGGGACGCGGCGGCGATGGGCCCGTCGGAGAACTCGGCGAACAGAGGGCGTTTCCCCGCGTCCTCGCACGTCTCCGTCGACGCGTGGTTCGGCGCCAGCGGGCCGTCGAATTCGAGATCCTGTACATAAAACATGGCGTCAGTGGCGTCAGTCTAATTTCCCATACGAGAATTAAAAATAACGTACCTCTGCGATGGTCCCGTATGCCACGTCGTCGGGGAAAGGCGCGTTTTGCATCTGTAGAGACTTGAGGGCGTCCGCGGCTTCTTCGCCGATGAGATCCGGCCGCTGCGAGAGCGTCTGGCCGATCTTGACGAAGACGGGCCCGAGGCCGCTGAGCGCGGCTCGTAGCCGATCGCTCCGCGTGCGTTCCTCGGGGGGTAACGAATCTTCCTTTTTCCACAGCCGGATCATGCGAGCGGCGACTCTGAGCACCGCGGCGAGCCTCGCGGCGACCTGCCCGGGCCGGCGCTTGAAGAAGTTCTCCAGCTTGGTCTTGTCGAACTCGCCGCGTAGTTCCCTGTCGAACGCGTCTTTCCTCGGACGCCGCTTCTTCCCGGTCCCGCCGACCCTGGCCTTGATGCGCGCGACCAAGCCTTGCTTCTTCCCGCCCGTCGCGTTCTTCTTCTTATTGGCCGCCTTCTTCGCAGCCTTCGCCGCCTTCTTCTCCTCGTTCCGCGTGGTCCACTCCGCCAGTTCGTCGGCGGACATCTCCTCTTTGCCGCGCATGCGACGGAATAGGTTCCTGACGACGACGCGCTTGTCGCGCTTGTCGCCGAATCGCAAATTGCCGTCGGCGTCGGTGGTGAGGACGACGTCATCGACGGACGCGGACGGCTCGATGGAGGCGTTCGCGTCCGTGTCGTCATCCTCGTCCCCATCTGCGGCGGCGGCGGCCGCGGCGTGTCGCTCGCCGAGTTCCTCGAGCGCGCGTTCCGCCTCGCCCAGGAGATCCCCGGTGCCCTCTCGCCGTTCATTTTCCTTTGGCTCCGCCGCGTGGCGATGCGTGTCGTCCCCGTTCGCATCCGACGGCGGCGGCGAGATCTCGCCCGGCGCCTCGGACCCCGAGATACCGGCGGTGGTTACGAGGCGAAGAGGCGACGTTCGCGGGGCGAGGCGGCCGGTGAACCCGGGTCGAGTCGAGGGACGACGACGCCCCTTCTTTTTATTTTCACTCGTCGTCGTTCGTTGGAGCCCCGAGACGACGATGCACCCGCGGGCGAGCGCGCTTCGGGTCGCGCCCGTCCGTATCGCGCCCCTCGGGATCCATCGGGGTGACCCGACGTGTGTAGAGGGGGCGATCGTCACCGCGGCGACCGGCATGTTCGGTCGATGTGCGCCCAACGTCTGCCCGCGAGGCGATGACGATGACGAGGCAGAGCGAGAACCCAAAGATTCCAAAGATCTGCCAGTAATAATGTACTGTATGTATATTTAGTGAGTCGGATTTATAATTGGAATTAATTAAGCTATTTGGTTCGAAATTCACAAGACAGGGACCCAACCAAGGACGTTCTCAGATCGGCCCGCGCGCGAGGAGGGGCATGAAGCGCGGGAGACCGAGCCCAGGGGGTGGGGGCAAGGCCGGGGGCAGCGCGGCGAAGAGCAAGTCCATCACGTCCTTCTTCTTCAAGGCTCCATCCAAGGCTGGCGCCGACGGAGGAGACGGAAGGGGAGGCGTCGATGGAGGAACAGCGACAGCACCCTCCGATGCACCCGACGCGTCGCCCCCGACCGCGGAGGCCACGCCAGCCGCCAAGCGCCGCCGCGAGGATGACGGCGCCGATGCCGTGACCGCCGATACCCGCGAGACCCCCGACGTTTCAGCGCAGAAGCCCCACACGGACGCGGCGCCGTCACGGATGTCCGCGGAGGAGGTGCTCGAAGCGATCGGTCCGTCGGATCCCGAGCGGCACGCGCTGTTCGTCGAGAAACTGGGACGACGGTTCATCCCGAGGGAGGGTGGGCGCGTGTACGAGCGAGCGGGCATCGAGGGTGACGACGGAGACGCCGGCGAAGCAAACGACGCCGACGCCGACGCCGACGAAGACGACAACAGAGGAAAGAACACACGAGGAAAGAAGAGTTCATCAAGTAAAGCATCCTCGAGCGTCGCCAAGCTCACGCCGCTCGAGACGCAGGTCAAGAAGTGCAAGGCTGACCACCCCGGCGTCCTCTTACTCATAGAGGTTGGGTACAAGTTCCACTTCTACGGCGAGGATGCAGAGATCGCCTCCAAGGTGCTGAACATATTCGCGTATCACCCGCGAGACCGGCTCTATCTCACGGCGTCGGTGCCCGTCCCGAGGCTCCACATCTACGTCAGGCGTCTAGTAGAAGCCGGGCACAAGGTTGGGGTCATTCGCCAGACGGAGACCGCCGCGCTCAAAGCCGCGGGAGAGACGGAGGGTGGCAAGTCCGGCGTCTTCGAGCGCAGGCTGGTTGGACTGTACACTCGAAGCACGCTTGAAGCCGGGACGGCCATCGCGAATGAGGATACCACCAACGACGACGGCGAGAACGTCGCGGCGGCGGACGGCCGGACCTCTTCCTACCTCCTCTGCGTCGCGGAGGGTCCGGGGGATGAGGGAGGCGGTGACGGTTCGGATCGCGGGACCCGAATCGGCGTCGCCGCGATCGACGCGAGCACCGGCGACGTGCGACACGACGAGTTCGTGGACGGGCGGATGCGGCCCGGTCTGGAGGCTCGGCTCCTTCGTACGTCCCCTACGGAGGTTCTGGTCGTCGAGCCGGTGTCCGCGGCGACGTCGAAGATGATCGATGCGATGTACGGCGGGAGCAGCAGCGGCGTGAGGGTGGAGAGGGTGGCGAGGTGCAGCGGGTACGAGGAAGGGGGAGCCGCGGCGGCGGTGACGGCGGCGGTTGCTGAATTCACCGCTCGTACGAGTGCGTCACCGGGGGGCGCCGCGTCACCGGGTGACGTGGCTTGCGCGTTGAACCTGCCGGCGCAGACGACCCGCGCCGTCGCCGTCGCGTTCGACTGGTTGCGGCAGTTCGGGTTGGACGGCATGCTTCTGCTGGCGCCCACGTTCCGCCCGATGTCGGACACGGGGGAGATGTCGCTCGGTC
>Ga0115006_10001235_pt1 | contig 15607 bp, 11 predicted proteins | sample ArcOceMetagenome_3_FD_88943 | JGI IMG/M metagenome (GOLD analysis project Ga0115006, IMG submission 88943) | Marine eukaryotic phytoplankton communities from Arctic Ocean - Arctic Ocean- Svalbard ARC20M Metagenome | ecosystem: Environmental > Aquatic > Marine > Oceanic | place: Arctic Ocean...
AGCTTCTTTCCAGAAACTGCGATGGTCACGACCCACTTTTGACGCTTGGCCTTCGTCTCTTCGTCCTCCCTGAGCCTTGCCTGGTGCTCGGCGGCCTCGCGCCAAACGATAATGCTCTCGCAAGTCTGAACAGTAACAAGCCTAAGCCTATCCATCAGAGTTAGTAGTACCCTGACGTGTTTCTCCTGTACACCCGCGCTTTCGCTATCGGCAAAATACTGGCTAGAAGACCGCTCGGACTCAATCTTGATCTGATTCAGCAGAACTTCCCTAGCAGCAATGCATTTGAGAACAGCCATTTCGGCCTTTGTGTCTTTGGTTTGTCTCCATTCGACGCCGAACCTCTTCTCCTCGAGGCTGCAGAAATAGTGGCGGTGCTTGCAGTGCTGATGGGACTTGGGGCAGCTCAGTAGCACCCAAGCCCTGCAGAGGGGAGGGACGGCATTTGGATTGACATCGATGACCCTGTCAGCTCCGGGGACCATCAAATGAATGTCATAATCGCTCGCCTGGAACGTCTGGTTCGCCGGGAAAAGGCTTGTCAGCTCTCTATCGACTTCTCTTTTTTTTTTCTCGACCACGATATCCTCGTCGTTGTCGCCGTTATGTGTGTTCAAGGCCTCCCCTGCCTTCTTGAGGGTGTTGTTGAAGTCCCGCTCCGCTTGTCGCTCCGCCTCCGCTTTCTGTTCCTGTTTACGCCTGAGTTTCTCCTTGAGGCCTAGAGTAATCATGCTCAGACCCGCACGAGAGATCGAGTTGAAATCACGACCCCAGTTGTAAGGATTTTTGTCCAGATCGGAACCATCGATTTCACTGTCTGGTAAAGAAATGATCCTGGTAAGCTTCCTTGCCAAGTCGGCGTCGTGGCCCGCAACGCCGCCAACGTTACACGTCGCGGCGGTTATATTGAGGTCAGGAGACTCCTTGAGGATCGTTTTTAGGAGGATTACACCCTCCTCATTCTGATACTTGAATGTTGAATGGGAAACCCCACATTCAATGTACCGTCCGTTGCATTCGGGGATAGCGCATCCGCTAACAATCCAAGATAACACAGTTTTATTAGCCCCGGCGGGCGCAGTTGGAGGGAGTTCCTCGGAACTGAAGAGGCCACCATTTTCAATGGCCTCCTTCCTTGCATTTTCCTTAGCCTTGAGTCCATCCAATCGTTCCTTCATGATCCTTTCGGGTGGAGCCTTGAGCGCCATGCTAGGTTTTTCTTCGTCCTCTCCGTCGATGGCAATCCAATCCTTCAGAGGTGGTTTCTCACCGCCTGTGAAGTTTCCATAAAAAACTTTCCCGAGTCCCCCACTATTTACGGGCCTACATAGGACCCAAGCTTCTATTCGCGGATCGACATGTCCTTCCATTTCCTCGAAATTGAGGGGCTGCACTGTGTCTGCATAAATGATGTCTCTTGCATCCTTATCCATCTGCTCTGCCTTGGCAACAGCAATGGTGGCCTGCTCCCGCAGGAAGTCCGCTTCGTCCTTGATGACGAGCATTTTCTTTCGCGACGCAATACGGGCTTCGAATGACATACTGTTGCCAGTCTTCTCCAAGTTCATTGCAAGCGAGCGAACTTTATCCTCGGCTGCGTCTGCGTCTTGATAAAGTTTCGTGGCGGCGCCCTTAGCATTCATTACCGACCGGTGGGCGTCTTCCTTGACCTGGGTTTTCTTTATGTATGCCTTTGAGTTCTTGGCACTCTCAATTTGAAATGGGGTCTTGGGAGGCATGTGCACATGGCCGACGTGGGCAGTGTCGTACTCCGCAAACTCCTTCGATTCTGTGATGATTTTTGCGGCTTCCTTATAGAGCTTCTCTTCGCGGTCAATATCAGCCTTTTCGATGACTTCCTTGGGCTCTGTCAAGTGGGTTGCCTTCTTGTACTACAGGGAGACGAGGAGTGGGGGGGGAGATAAGGAGTGAAGCGACGGGTAGAAACATTGTTAGTTGTTATGCTATGAAGTATGCGGTCGTCGTCGTCCTTCGCTCCTCGTCCAAACCTACCTCAAAGACATACTGCTCAGCCTCGTCGTAGGCCTGCCTTCCCTTCTGAATCTCAAAGTCAGTCGCGCGCTTTCGGTCATCGTCCTCTATTTTCTGTATGAACTTCAATCGGTCCGCAATGCTCTCCTGGTAGTGCACGACACCCCCAGAGAACCGATGCACATTAAAGTTGTGAGTAGCCATTTGCTTGTTGAGGCGATTTCGAATGTAAGATGACTTAGCAGTTGCCAATATTTGTATCTCCTCGTGCTTCCTCTTCTCCGCCGTTCTCAAATCCTGCCTCAGGCCCTGCCTAGACTTGGACAGCAGAGGGGCCGATCGTGAAAAGTCCAGGATAGGGTCATTCTTCGGGGGGACCGCGTACTTCTGTACCGGCATGTCCCGAGTATCAGTATTGATCTGAGCGAGAGCAGCCGAGCCAGACAGGCCCGTCGTTTTCCTAATTTTTCTCTCTGAGTCTCTCATCTTCGGCAGGAAGGGAGGAGCTAGTTTGGGCCTGGAGGGCGCCTAAATCGTAATGTTGCGGTCAAAGGGAGGAGCGGCTATTAGTAAGGGTTCTGCGGGTACTATATTGGGTCTTATTTCCCAAAATTCCCAAGGATTTATATAGCCCGTTAACCAAAAGGTTGGGTGTTTGTTTTCTCCATTTCAATACATTTTGATTTCTAATGAGTGAGGAAAAGAATACTGACGAGTATAGTGCGTTCGGTAGTGTCTCGATACCACCGTCCAAGCTCTCGATGGCGTTAATAAGGTCTTCGAACCTCTTGAAGCATGAAAAGGAGCTTGCCCCCGATGAAATAGCCGACTTATTATTGAATAAAAAGGTGCTTCACCTGGAGTACCTCAGGATAGGCGGTTGTGTGCAGTCGCTTGAGCCGTTCTCAAACCTGACTGAGGTATACCTGCAGCACAACAACATCGAAGAGATTGGGGATGGGCTGGAACTTTGTACCACAATGCGTTTGCTCTGCTTGGGGGGCAACAAGCTGACTTCGGCGGAGGGTTTGTTTTCTTTGAACCGCTTAGAAGTGCTAGACCTGTCGAATAATCCCATCGAGAGCTACGGGAAGTACGGCAAAAACGTCTTCCCGCCAAGCATCACCATCCTTGACCTTTCCCAAACCCCTGGGGCAGGTTTGGAAGGGCACAGGAAGAAGGCCGTCGAGACTTTGTCCAGGCTGAAGATACTAGACGGGAAGAATGTGACGGAGGACGATGGTGAGAATCGCGCGTCGAACATGTACATTGTTGTTCCCCTTGACGAGGATGATGGGGAGACTGCTGGTGAGGTCGTCCTCAAGTTTCAGCGCGACTCCGACCTCTGGAGCGTAGCCGATACCTTCTGTAAGGTCAATGACATCAAGGAGGAACTAGCGAGGAGGCAGCTTGTCGTTATGATGAAGAAGGAGGCCAGAAGGGTGTGGGGAGTAACAATACCGGACGGGGAGCTGACAATGAGGAAGATGATTGAGACCGTCAACTTGACGGAGGACGAGGACAGGGAGGTGGACTACCAGAAAATGGGCGAGGAACGATTCGAAGAAGTACGGGAGACGACAATGAGGGCGATCAACGCTGTTGAGAGCTTCATGACGGAGCTCGACGGGGGGGAAGGTTTAGGGTCAGTGGAAGAGGAAAAGGAGGAGGACGCCAAAGAGGAGGGCAAGGTGGCCGATAAATTCGCTTCCAAGCAAACGACCGTCGAAAGAATGGTTCAGAAGTCGAATGAGAGGCAAGAGCAGGACGTCCAAGTCTCTGACGCCGCCCTTAAGGAGGCACAGGAAAACCTTGCCAGGAAATTCGAGATAATAAAGGCGGAAAAATTGGCGCAGAGAAGAAAGGATAGGGAAACTAGGGAAAAGGTGATGGCCATGAGGGCAAATCCGCCCTCGTTCGTGCCCCCGCCTTTCCCTGAAGAGACAAAGGAGGAAACAAAGACCGCAGAGGTTCCAATGAAGAAGACCAAGAGTCCGATGAAGAAGAACGCCAACGTTTATGGGGACGAAGAGGAAGAGGAGAATGACTACGCTGGGCACTCAAATCGATTAAGAAAGTAACGTGGCTCTCCAAAATCAGTTTTCTTCTCCTTCCTTCACCCCCCCCACCCTGCCCCATGCTGGGCTGTTATGGCCTTTGCTTTGACATACAATTCTTCCACGACTTTGCGACATGGGCGACGTGGATCCAAATGTCGATTATATCGGCAAGATCATCCACGCAACCAATAAGTATGAGGCCCCAATTCCTTACAGAGTGGCTAAACTGGCCTCAATGTTCTCGGACTCGACTGAAGGGAAGCTGTCTGACTCCTTCCTATCGTCGTCGGAGAAATGGAGGACCAAGCAAAGGCTGACATCAGAAATCAAGCTCCTGGTGAAGGAGGCTGGTGGAGATGGCCAGAGACGCAAGGTGGAGCGCATCCTGAAGCAGTACCCGATAAACCCTACCCTTGATAAGGTCCTTGCAAGGCAGAAAAAGAGGGGCGCGATGGTAGAACAACGGTCCCCATTCGATCGGAGCGACACCTTCATGAACAACGTCAACGATGCCCTTCATGAAACCCAGAAGTTAGAGAAGATGGAGCACGCCTCGAAATCAATGATACATCCCTTCACCCACGTTCCTGTTATAATGGCAACGCAGGGCCCGGCTGCGCCGCCCAAGGTTAGGCTGGAGAACGATAGTAAACGCGCTGAATATATGGCCCTTCATCGCGGTGAAGAGGAAGAAGACGGTGCAATGATTATGTCTCCGCCATCTTCCCCCTTGGCCAGGTCGCGTGCGGGACCTCTGTCGCATAAAACTTCCTCTCCCTCTCCTGAAGTTGAAAGTCCCCCGTCCCCAGCGAAGCCTTCTGTGCCTGCTGGATCGGCAGCGAACTTGGCCTTCAGCCTGCGACCTCCTAAGACCAAAAAAACCGAAGCTCTAGACCCGGACTTCGTTGATAAACTCTCTCCTGCTGAATTACTGCGGATCCTCGATGGCCGGAGCGATATGGACGTTACAAAGTTCAGGCTTCAAAACGAAATGCAGGCATCAACTTCCTCAGTTGAGCGTGCCATGACTGCAAGCTCCTTCTCTTCAACGGCCCCTCCTCCCATCGAAGAGGGTGAATCCAACACCAGTACGATCGTTGATCGAAAGGAGATGCGGGACGATCTGTTCGCCAAGCTTATGGGAGATGAGGCGGAGCTGGATGCAAGACCCAAGACATCCCAAGAGCCCAAAAAGAAGTCGTTGAAGTCTCTTAAGCCGGTGACGAAGGCCAGTGCAATGCTTCCCGCGCTACAAATGCAAATTAGAACCAAGGTTAATGTCACTTTAGATAAGATAGGGCACGTCAGGACAAACACCTCAGAGATGGTAAGCCTCTTCGAGCCGGAACAAGTTTCAAATCGCTTAGAGGAACTTCGTCTCAAAACGGTGGGGAAGTGCAAGGAAAGCGATCCGTACCCACTTATGCCCATGTGCCAAGTTCCGCCCCTATACTACGACCAGAGCGCGGAGCCGATAAGAAACAGAGACAAGGACTGGCGTATGGACTCGGAGAGAAAGTTCCTCGGCGACGAGATTGACGTCTCGGTCGGAAGGATTAAGCAAGAAAATGACAACAGGAGAACAGCTCGCCTTCAGGGAGTCGCCTACGAATACAAGCCTCCTCTGGGATCAGGAATTTACCCTCCGCTTGGCCACGACACAAGGGAGCTTGTTTATAGTGATGAGGCGGGATACCTGATATCTAGAGAGGCGCTCTGGAGGGGCGTGGTCTTGGTTTCTCGCAGTTACTGTATCATGTCAGCTTTTGGCATGGGTATTGCTGGGAGGGTTCACGCTGTTGGATTGCATATTCCAAGATACATCATGCTCGAGTGCTACACCCGAGAGAACTCTGCGTTCCACCAAGTTTGGGTGACCATGGATATGCTTGAAAAGCTCTTCGACGACCGACCGGAGATGCTCAAGCCTGGGATGAAAAATAGAATGTTGAAGGAACTTTGCAAAATGTGCTTCTTTGAGTACCACATTCACGAGCAGTACGTCAATGCGCCGAATGCGGAGGCAGTGGAGATCGGTGACGAGCTCCCTCCTAAGGTTACGGTTTATAGGCATAACGATATGTGGCACATTGATGCAATTGAGGATGAGACTGAGCAGGCAGACAGCGATGACGAGGAGGAGCTGGCGATAGCCAAACGAAAGGCTGTAAGGCGTGCTAGTCAAATCGTAAGGATACAAAATGAGGGAGAAGAGGAGAAGAAAGAAGACGGAGATGGAGGGGGGACTCAGGGGGGTGAGGAGGTTAGGAAGGAGGAGGAGGAGGGGAAGAAGGAGGAAGGAGAAGAAGAGCGCGCAACGCCAGAAAAGATGATCGTGAAAAGGTCCAGGAAAGTGACCGTGAGAAAGATGAAGCGTTCCCCTCATGCGCAAAACAAAAGGGAGTCGTCGCCAGAACGAGCCTCTTCGCCCGAGCGAGGCTCTTCACCTGAAAGGGGCTCTTCGCCGACGAACAAACTAGTGTCTCCGAAAAAAATCATTTTTAATGAAGAAGGAAACCCTGGACAGCCAGGCGAGCGAATTGGAGTGTGGCAGGTGAAGAAAACGTGGGTGGTCGAGTATTTGAAGATAAGCAAAGGAAGGAAGATGAGTGCGGCAGATCTGAGAAGGAACGCACTTCGAAGGAGGAGGGCGGAAGAAGCGGCTGCTGCAGAAGCCGCGAGGAGGGCCTGGTTGGCAATGCCCAAGAGGATGCGAGGACTGCTTATTGGCACCGCCATGAAGATCTCAGGTTACCTGGTCAACGTAATGGTGTATGAATTTAAGCAACAACCTGGCATGTACATCACTCGCATCGTTGACATCTTCCATGGACAGACGTATGAGCTGAAGATAACTGCAAGCGTTTTGGGAAAGATGCTAAAAATTAAGAGGAAGCCAATCAGGTGGAAGCCCGAGCAGAAAAAGGATGCCATTATGAAGTGGCTGTTGGGGTACTCCACGTGCAAACAAGTTGAGGCGCGTGCGGGGAGACCAGAACTGCTACAAATTGCCGATCCCCTGACTGGTGAAAAGAGGACCAGGCTGGACTGGGCAACGGGGCAAAGGTACGGGGTGGTGGGAATGTACATTCCAAGGAGTGCATTACGGTTCAAGAAGAGGGTGAAATCCTTTGTCCAACCGCCATTGAATACTGCAACAAGCCTAGTTGACACGGACCCCATGACGTGGCTCAGTGTTGAGGATGCAGGGGGTATCAAAGGAGGAGAGCGCGTTAGGGTGCGGGAGCTTAGGCATCCGTATAAGAAAAAGAAGGATGATAAGGGCGAAGAGAAAGCTAGGAAGGGCAAGGTGAAAGGGAAGGGGAATGAGAAGAAGGACAAGGACAAGGAGAAAGACAAGAAGAGTAAGAAAGTAGGGATCGTCGAAGGAGATGAAAGGCCTGGTAGTGGGGCGAAAAAGAGCAGAGGCGGATCAAGAGGTGGGGAGTCAGATGAGGGAGACGGGGGAAGGCCCAAGTCAAGGGAATCGGGAAGCAGGGGGAAGAGCAGGGAAAGGCGAAGAACTAAGAGGAGCAAGGGCAAAGCCAATTCAACGTCTCCTAGTCCTGGGCCTACGCCGGAGGAGTTCTATCGAATGGCTCATGAGGATGAAAAAGAGAAAATGAAGTTGATGAAGAAGGAGCCTGAGGTTGTGAACTTGCCAAACATTGAACTAGAAGACGAATTGGAGAAGAAGAGGAAAGAGGAAAAGGCTGCAGCTGCGGCAGCAGAGGCCGCCGCGGCTGCCAACAGATTTGTTAGCTACGCCAATTCTACTAAGGATTTTCATAGGTGGAGGACGAAGGAGAAGGGAGCCTCTTACGAGCTGGATGCTATGGGAGGGAAGATGAATGGGACAATGGCGACTGTTGACGGGGAGGATCTGGGATTCTGGAGTAAGAATTGCCTCCATGCCAACTTTTACTGCCCAAGAAACTTCGTGAAGCAGTGCACTTCCCTCCTGGGGTTGGGGTACGTTAGAGATCATGAAAGAAAGGGCCGTTCAACGTTTCGAATCGGGTGCAAGCCGCGGAGAGAGGTCGGAAACGGCAAGAGGATGTGTGGAGGGGTCGCAAAAGTTAACGGGCTCCGAGGGATATTTGAGCTCTACAGGTCGGGGAAGGGAAATAATTGGGGGAGCGGGGACGGTGGGGGTGACGAAATTAGGTTGGTATTCACAATCATCAGCGACGTCGAGGGAGAGAAGTACGAGAGGAAACTGGATAAGAACTCAACTTTCATGCTCCGCCTGACGATTGACGATTGCTTCAGGTGCTGCAAGGGGACAGAGGTGATGGACTGCGCAAAGCTCGGCGACGACGACGATCTGGCATTGCAGAAGGAGAACCAGACGGAGAGGCTGAAGGAGCTTAAAGATGAGGAGAATAAGGCCCTCGAGAAGTGCAAGGATGAAATGGCAAAGGCGAAGAAGATGGCCGCGAAGCTGAGGTTGGAGCACAAGAACAAGGCCGAGAAGGAGTTCAGGGAAACCAAGACGAGGGTCAGGGAGGAGAAGGAAAAAATGAGGGGCATCATAAAGGAGATTGTTGAAACGGCAGAGGCGAGCTGGAGGGTCGTCGCAGTTAAAATGCTCCAGAAGTGTTCTTGGTTCGAGGTGTGGGATAACGAAAAGATCGCCGTTAACGGAGAGCTGGTCGGGGTTGAGGTTGGTTTGCCGTGCATTTTGGCGGAGAAGACCATAGCAGGGGTAAAGACGAAGAAGAAGGCGGAGGGGGGGAAGGAGGAGGGGGGAGAAGAGGAGGAAGAGGTCAAGAGCCATTACACCATCAAATTCGACTGCAAGGTATACCAGTCCGTGCACAAGATTAACAGTGCAAGCAAGTACAGGGACAAGTACAGGACGCTCTTGTTCACTGTGAGCCAGGAGAGGAACAGGCTGAGAATGATTGGGTACGACTTCGAGACCTCGGACTACTTCGTATTCAGCTACGGGGAGGCTGAACAAGAGGAAATGGTCAAGTTCCAGAGGGAGCTGGATGATAAAGAGATCGAGTACCAGTTCAGCAGCGCCTTCTTGAACGCTCAGTACGAGGATGACGGGACTTACTTCGGTGGTAAGAAGAGAAAGTATAAGATTAAGTTCACTCAGGAGATTGAGGCCGACGGGCTGAACATTACCATGAGCGCGGAGGAGGAGAGGAGGGCCGCAGCTAACTTGGACGCCATGATGGCGGAGACGGCGGAGAGGGCGAGAAGCAGGCAAGAGGCCGCGAGGCACAAGTTGGAAGACGAGGAGGAAGTGGGCTGGGGTGCGGTGGAGGAGGATTAAGGAAGAGAGGCGAGCTGTTGGTGTTGTTGTAAATGAATATGAATATATAGTTCTACTTTCGTCCAATGTTACCTATGCCTTGACCACCTGAAGGAGCCTCGTGTAGCTATCCATCTCCTCGGCCTGCTCGAGCAAGGCGGAGGACACCGTATAGTAGCTGCGCGAAGAGTGGGGCGAAGAGCGAAGCGAGGAGTAAGGCGAGGAGCTAAGTGACGAGCTTACATGTACTGTCGTCTCAAACTTGTCCGATCTCACCTCTTCTCGCAATACAGCTGCGTTACGAGGACTCGGGAGTTATGGAGCTGGTCCAGGGAGCGCTCCAGGGAGAGGACGTCGTTGAGGCACATCACAGACTTGGTGTTGAAGGTGGACTGGGTTGGGGGGGGGGGGGGGGGGCCGGGGGGGGACGGCGTGGGGGGCGGGGGGGCGGGGGTAGAGGGGGGAGGATTGGCCTTGGGGCTCAGAAGTTCCATGGCCTTGCGGACGACGAGGGAGGGGGTCATGGGAGAGGTGGACTGCGGGGGGCTGACAATGTCCATGGCGCCTGGAGCGGGTTCCGACGGCATTGACTCGTCGGTCATCTCGGTGTCGGAGTTGTCGCCAGGATTTTCTTGAGTCTCTTGGCTGAAATCATCATTGTCGCTCTCGACTTCCTCTGCAATGGGATGGATAGAATTCGTAAAGGAGCTCATTGTGGTGGTGGAAGAGGTCGGAGATGCGAAAGGAGGTGGCGCAGTATCGTGAGATTTTGGGGCCAAAGTTGTGATGTCCTCTTCTGTTTTCATGAAAGTAGTAGATGGAGGCGGTTTAGACGACGACTTTGAGGTCGCTCGGGAGGTCAACTTCTGGGATGGACGATTTCCTTTCTTGAATATACCCAAACCCCTATTGGCTGCACCAAAGTTCTTTTTTGTGGTTATGAAATCACCATCACCAGGAGTTAGAGGGCGATCACCCTCTATAAAGGAGTCAAAAGTGTTCTCAAAGGTTGGAGTCGGAGGGAGTCGTTTCTTTGAAGAGGGTTTGAGAAGGGATGGGAAAGGTAGAAGGGGAGAAGGGGTTTCAGTTGGGATTGACTTTGTTGATGCTATCGATGAGCGGGTCGGGCGCTTAGAATTACGTGGTAGAACCATAGTGAAATGTGTGCAGTATCTTCATGTTCCAGCTCAATTTTGGAGGTTCATGTCTTCTTTAATAGGTGAGAATGTCGATATATGGGCTCGGTAGGGTCGTTCTCGGCTGTTAATACTTGGTTAAGGCTTGGTTAGAGCGCGTGAAAATGTTAAAATGACAATCTCACACTATTCCCTGTCGGACGATCCTGGCCTTCCCCACAGAATGTCAGGTCCAGTTGAATGCATTGGTGACGCTTTCGACAAGCGTTGCCACTCCGCAGTGTCCAGCCTTCACCTCCGGTATTGAGCACCAGCCTATTCTTGGTTTGTTTGAATCTTCGACAGGTTCCTTTTCGGCTTCAACCTTTCTCAACTATGTTACAGCATTTTTACCAGAATCGATTGGTGGGCTGGAGCTCCCAACGAGTATAACAACGGGTGGGTTTACGATGAATTCTGGAACGATGATGGGAAACTACGAAATGTGTAACAACATGGACAAATATCTCTACAACTTTTATCAGCAAAACACTGCCGGTCTGAACCCGACATATTGCGCGGCGTCAATGTCGGGCGGAAGTTTGGGGGGTATCTGTATCCCCGAAGGCTGCCAGGGTGTCGGGGGAGCGAATTTCACCTTCACAGAGTTCAGGGAGTTGGTAGTGGAAATCCTCAAGAGTGATGGTGAAATCTCAACCGACTGCCAACGGTACGCGGTTGGAGACAGGATTTCACTCATTCCTAGCATTGTCACGGACTGCAATTATATTCACTGTGCCAACGAGTACAGCAAGAACGACTATCTAACGAAGTTGTTCCACTGGGCGGAAATGTTCGATCCCCAGGGGATGTTCCAGTCGTACTATATTCCAACGACAGTAGAGTGCTACCCGACAAAGCCCGAGTACGACACCAAGACAACCGTCTTCATCGTTTTCATCTTTGCCCTGCTTGGAGTTGTCTTCCTTTCCACGATCTGGAGTTTGTTGGGCAGAACGAAAGTTCGAGAGGTGTTTGGCGGGTCATCGGCTAAGAAGGAGGGAAGAGGTCTGTTGGACGAGCCCCTCCTCAATCCTGCAGAGATTCGGACCACTGCGGAGGGGTTTGAGGAGGACGAGGAGGTGAGATGGAGCGAGGAGCGAGGAGCGAGGGGTGAAAAGCGAGGGATGAAGAGCGAGGGGTGCAATATTTCTTACCCAAACGACCCAATCCCTTTTGCGATTCACTTCTCTCGTCGCAGGAGGCCACGGTCCTCCCCACTCCCCCGATGGTGGTCTCTGCGTTCTGTTTCACTTCCAACCTCGGCAAGATATTCTCGTTCAAGAGGAGGCCTGGGCCCTTCGCGTGCTTTGACTGCTTGAGAGCCATGAGCGCCCTGTGGGTTATCTTGGGACACACTCAGCTTTGGGAGTCATTCTACAACCTCAACTCGTTCCGCATTAGCGCCGGAAATGATAGCATCAACTCGAGCTTTTTGGGACAGGTGCTAAACACGGAATCTTTCACGTTGTCCGTCGACACCTTCTTCTTCCTTTCGAGCTTTCTCGCGGGTTACTTCATTTTGAAGGAGTTGAGCAAGAAGCCGAACTTGAGCGTTCTCAGGCTTTGGTTCAGCAAGTTCATTAATCGTGCTGTGAGGATCTGGGCCTGCTTCGCGTTCACCCTCTTCTTCTCCTGGCTTGTGGCCCCGACCATGACCAACGGCTCTCCGGGGGTGCCAGGAAACGCAATCGTCGCCTCTTGTGACGGAGATGGGTGGTGGCGCGCATTGCTGTACGTTGGGAATATAGGTAAGGCGGAGCGAGGAGCGAAGCGACGAGCATACAGCAACGATGCTGGCGACGTGAACTGCGCAAGCTTGGACTTCTGTACAAGACGCGCTCCCTTACCAATCGCTGCAATATTTCTTATTCTTACCACAATCCCAACCCTTTTCGTGATTCTCTTCACTCGTCACAGTCCCGTGGTCAAGCCGCGGCGTCGCAAACTGCTTTGGACACACGTGGTACCTTGCAGCTGACATGCAATTGTTCCTATTACTCCCTCCGATTGTGTGCCTCTACTGGAAGGCGCGCGTGCGTGACCTGGAGGACGGAGGGGGAGAGACATTCTTCAGGAAGGTGCACCTTACACTTCTGCTCCTTCTCATTGCGGGCTCCTGCTCGTGGGCGCTTATCTTGACCCTCGCTAACGACATGAGCTACTTTTTTAATGACGGTGCAGCTCAAGGAAGGTACAGTCAAGATTATTACGGCATGCCCTGGATGAGGTTCCCGGCGTACTACTTGGGGGTGGTGGCCAGCATCCTCTGGTTTGAGAAGGAAGTCAACTACCCCGATTGGAAGTTAAGCATCTGGCAGAGGAACGCCGTCGTGACAGTTTCGGGGTGCTTGTTGTTCGTTTCTGTATACGGAGGGTACGCAGGAAATGAGAATGCGGCATGTGGAGTTTACGACGATTCTTCAGACTGCGGGTCAGGTTACTCCGACATTGTAGAGGTGAGGACGGGAGGAGGGAGGAGCAAAGCGACGAATGCGTATTGCATAGCACTGTAATTCATTAACAACCCTATTCCCTCTCACTTCAATTACTGCAGGCTTTGGTCGTGGCCTTCATGAGACCATGCTTTGTGATCGGCGTGGCGCTGATGTCTTTCGTGTGCTTCATGGGACAGGGTGGATTCATCGCTGACATTATGGAGAGCAAGGCATGGTTGCCAGTGTCGCTGACGAGCTACCCAATGTACCTCATTCACCCCGCCATTCTCACCTTCCTCGTGACAACGGCCCCATCCATGCTCGTATTCTCAACATACCAGTACGTGATCAACTACCTTGGAGTTGTAGCTGTGACGTTCATGGCTGCTGTTGTCATTAGCTGTATCGTCGAAGCCCCAGCGGGATACCTACAAAAGACGTACATGTGGAAGTAACAAGAGAAGGAAGTGTTGTCGGGAAAAAGAGTTTATTTAATTTTATCGCCCGCTTCGAGGTGCTTGCGGTTGAAGGTAGAACCAAGAAGGGGGGGGGGGGGACAAGCGAGGAAGGAAGAAGTTTGATTTGACGGCAATTTATTGCATTTTAGGCCCCAAAAGTAGAAATTCAAAATACAACACGCATGACTGCACGTTCTCTTTTATTCTATCCCCCTCCTAATCCTTTGCACCCTTTCCCTTCAAATACTTCACAACCTTCAAGTGGCCCTTCCTGGACGCAATCTAGAGAGGATTCTGTCCCTCAATCAACGCCTTGTCCTCCTCCGCCTTGCCTTCCTCCACTAAAAACTTCGCAACCTTCAAGTGGCCCTCCTGAGACGCAATGATGAGAGGAGTGACTCCATCATTCTTTACCTCGTCATCAATCTTTGCCTTATCAACGTTAGCCTTGTTCTCCAAAAGCAACACCACAATCTGTGATGAGCGAAGTGGACCGTAATAATTATAGGGGATGAGGAATGAGAATTATCGATCGGCTACAGAGGAGACTTATTTTACACAGAGGAACGAGCGCGTTCGATATTTGCTGCAAGCGATGGTGTGGTGTTGAGCTCATCGCTTCGCTCTTCGTCCGATCTCACCTACACGTGACCGCCTTCCGCAGCAAATGGAGGGCTGTTACACCTTGTACCTCACCATGGTCCTCTTTACTGTTGACCTTAAACCCCCTCTTGAGGAGTCTTTTGATGTCGTCGATCCTACCTTCCATTGCCGCCATAAACCAACAATCAATGACCACCCTGTCGCACTCCTCCTTGTGTTCCTGTGATGAGCGAAGCGACGAACATGAGGGTTAGTATTGAAGAAGCTATCGCTCCTCGTCAATCTTACCTTCGTGTGGGCCTTCTGGTAGTCTTTCGAACATTATCGCGTGAGCTCGCAAAACGTGCATTTGCTGAAGTCCTTGCTGCCGCTGCCAATTTTACCACAGTTTGAGCAAACCTTCTTCACTCTCTTTACTTCTGCTGCCCTCGCCTCTGCCGCTGCCTTTGCCGCCTTCTTTCCTTTCTTCCCAATTTTATGTCCTTCGAACAACGCTGAAGTGCTTTCTTGCCCTCTTTTCTACTTCTCCCATCAAGAGTTGAGCACCCGAACCTGGATAATTTTCCACCTAAAGACGATACGCTACAATAAATTATCACAAACGATATAGGCTGATTGTAAAATAGTGAGAGGAAGAAGGAGGGTAACGGACGATGTGAGTTGAGGGGTCACAGGAGCTCAAGCTTTGCTGCGATTGCCAAAAAATGCAAAAAAAATCAAGCGAAAAAAGCATATTCCCAAATAAGAAAATACTTATAAAGCATTCTTTAAATATTTCAAATTCTAAGACGAATCAATAAATACTCAAAAATACCTCAATGTATGTTTTAAAAATGGTTAAATTTGATCCATCAAGAATAAACATAAATTAAGATATAGTAATATATTACAATATCTATGTAATACAAATATTGTTATTGATTATCATAGTATAAACAAAAAAATTATGATAAATTATTAAATCTCAAAAATATCAAAAAAAATTTACGTTGTTTTACAATTATCCTCCAAAATCATTATGATACATATATCTATTATAAAATTTATCTAGTCAAACATAAATATTCTCGGAAAAGGTATTTTTAAAAAAAAATTGTCATTCTGATGAGCAGATTTCTCACTTGCATTACAAGTACAAAAGAATACGATAATCGGATCTTCGCATAATAACTTGGCCGCCAAAAATATGATTGGTCCGATGGTCTGTTCATAATTCCCGTAACTTTCACAGCACCTCCCCAGCCAGGCCCTCCACCCCTCTAACCATGCTGGGCAATTCCAAAGGTACCATCCAGAATATAACACTACTACCGCCACGATGTCAGCGGGTTGCTTCGAATTGAAACAGACGCAGAAACGAACTCAGGAGTGTCGAAGTGTAAACCAAAAGTACACATTGGCAAAAAAACTTGAGAAGGAGTTTTGCTTTCAATTGCAATTCGTATATTAGAGGGCTTCGGAGACTATATCGCACACTTCTCGGTCTCAATGTTGCCCCCCCCCCCCCCCTTCTTCTTCTATTTTCTCTTTTACCCTTTTCCCCCCTCCTCTTTCCTCTTTCCCTCCCCCCCCCCCCTCCCCCCAACCCCCACTATTCCTTTTCTCTCCCCCC
>Ga0115006_10001236_pt1 | contig 15605 bp, 13 predicted proteins | sample ArcOceMetagenome_3_FD_88943 | JGI IMG/M metagenome (GOLD analysis project Ga0115006, IMG submission 88943) | Marine eukaryotic phytoplankton communities from Arctic Ocean - Arctic Ocean- Svalbard ARC20M Metagenome | ecosystem: Environmental > Aquatic > Marine > Oceanic | place: Arctic Ocean...
AATAATGTAAGCTGAGATAGCTGTAAGTAGAGTAGGGAACATTAGACAACCGAACCAACCAATGTATAGTCTGTTCTCAGTTGAAGTGATCCATGCGCAGAATTGCTCCCAGAAGCTTGCGCTTTCGCGACGTTGTAAAGTTGTAGTCATGATTAAATTTTTGTTTAAGAAAATATTTTTGGTCTTAAAAACCTCCCAGGAATTAAATTTCCTGTTGAAAATATTATTGCAAACTTTACCGCTGTTTTATATTACAGTTTTTAATTTAATTAAATAAATAATAAATTACGTAATAAATTATACTTATTTAATAGGCTAAGCAAAAATACAAATAAGCAATAATTATTATCTGCCGCTATAGACAAGTAGTACAGCGGCAACAATAAAGACTTTATTATGCTTTTTAAAAAACAAATTTCGATTTACGCAAATAATTTCAATAAATTGTCATCCATTAGTTTTGTTGTGATTGAACGTAAAATAAATTCATCACGTTGAAGCTCAGTATTAAGTAATTTAATTAGCTCTCCATTACCAAGATAAACAAATTGGACAGAAGTTGCGGTCTCGAAACCTTTAATTGGGTAAGCTAAAGATCGCTTTCCTTGGTTTTTAACCATTACTTGACTACCTCTTTCAGTCAGAAAATCTTTATAACGCTGGATACGCTCATTTGTCTCTGCTTCAGTTGACGTAAATTTTAATAATAAAACCAGTTCATATAATTCAAGTTCTTTTTTCATAGCTCTGTCGTTATAAAATTAAACTTATAAAAAATTGGATCCGTTTTATTGAAAGTTCGGATCTTGTTAAGCCTTATATTAATCAAAAATTTGAATACTCGCAAGAACATTTTTAAACTAGTCACCTTAAAAATTACTGAAACTGTAAGGGAATTTTTAAGGCCTGACAATCATTAGTTTGATAAATTTCAAACAAAAAAACTACCTTAACTTTTATATGTTAAGGTAGTTTTTTTGTTTGAAATTTATGAAACCTTAATTAACTTTGCGTAAAAGTAAACGGATTGAACCATCTTCTTGATTTTCAGATTCCACAAACTGTAAGCTTTGCTCTTCACTTACTTTAGTAATCAGGTTAAACGCATAACGTTGGTGAATCTGGTTTAAAAACTTATCAACAGAATAAGATTGGTTCCAGAACATTAAATCTGTAACTAATTCATACTCATTGTTGTTCCACTTGAAACCAATATCATGGTTATTATTCTGACGAATTACAATATCAGCTGATTGTTCTTGATTGTTGTAGCCGCGAACAGTGTTATTACCTGCTTCCCATTCAATGTTTAGATCTGACAGACTTTTTTCAATTGTCGCGCGATCATAAAGTTTTGTCTTAATTTTAGTAAAGTGAGACATGGTTTTTGGTTGGTAGAATTTTATATGCTGCTTATTAAAGTAAATTCAAAACGAATTTACATGCTTTATTAAATTATAACATTTCTTTTATTTAACAATATCGAACAAGTGCTAAATAAAAGCTCTCTTAAAGATAATATATAATGAAAAAGGAATAGAATGACATAAAAAATAAATGCTTCTTGCAGATGATTTAACTCAATTACTTGACGTATTACCGACTTTTATAAGCGGCCCCTTAGAAAAACACCCACGTCGAGAACAGCTTGTCGAAATTGTACTGGATATAGGTCGACGACCTGAAGCTCGTTTTGCTAAAGGAACTGATTACCTTTCTTACCGTACTATTGTTTGGCAAGATCTTGATTACATACTAAAACGTCTGGGCAAATTCAGTGGTGATAACCGAGCAGGTATTGAAAAAACTTTGCACCGTATCAGTTCCATCCGAAACCGAAAAGGAAACGTTATTGGCTTAACTTGCCGAGTTGGAAGAGCCATTTTTGGTACTGTTAGTATTGTGCGTGATTTACTTGAACAAAAAAAATCAATTTTGCTATTAGGGCGGCCCGGAGTCGGAAAAACAACAGCTATCCGTGAAATTGCTCGCGTCTTGTCCGATGGTATGAAAAAACGTGTAATAATCATTGACACGTCCAATGAAATAGCAGGAGATGGGGATTTACCGCACCCATCAATCGGTAAAGCAAGACGAATGCAAGTTTCTAATCATCAAAATCAACATGAAGTAATGATCGAAGCCGTAGAAAATCATATGCCAGAGATTATTATTATTGATGAGATTGGAACGGAATTAGAAGCTGCTGCTGCTCGTACCATTGCTGAAAGAGGTGTTCAATTAGTTGGTACAGCTCATGGTAATGCATTAGAAAATTTAATTAAAAACCCAACGATTACAGATCTAATCGGTGGTATCCAATATGTAACATTAGGTGATGAAGAAGCGAAACGACGTGGTTCCTCAAAAAGTATTTTAGAGAGAAAAGCCCCACCAACTTTTGAAGTTGCTATTGAAATTCATGATCCCCAGACTTGGGTTATACACGAGAATATTGAACAATCCGTTGACCGTTTATTACAAGGCCAAAGCCTACCGGTCCAAAGACGTTCATTAATCAAAAACTATAATAATTTAATTGATTGTAAAATCATTTATAACCAAAAAGAAGTGGATATTAACAATGATGCATCCTTGAAAAGCTTTGCACCTGAAAAAAAGCAAAAAAATAATTACCTCTTAAACCGATTACCTGAATCGGACAAACTAAAAACAAAAAGAGTAGTAAAAACTAATGGGAATTTAAAAACGGAATTAAAAGAAAAATTTACATTCTTATATATCTACGGAATTAATACTCAAGATGTTAAATCTTTAATTAAAACTTTAGGTATTCCCGTGATAATAACAAAAGAAATTCAATACGCGGATGCTATCTTAGCATTAGCAAATTTAGTTAAAAATAATCGAAAATTAAAACAAATTTCTCATTCAAAAAAAATCACAATTCATACAATTCAAAGTAATAATTTACTACAGATTGCAAAAGCATTACGATTGTTAGCGAAACGAAAAGAGTTAATCTCTATCAAACCAACGACTAACACTAAAAAAATCGCAGATTTAATTAGCCAAGAATTTTTAACACCATTAGAGGAAACACGATTAGCTATTGAAGAAGTTGTTATTGCTAAAAATATACCGATTGATCTAATTCCTAGGACAAGTCGAATTCGAAAACAACAACACGAATTAGTTACTCATTATCAATTAAAGGGTGTAAGTGTCGGAAAAGAACAAAATCGAAGAATTCGCATTTTGCCTAATTAAAAGACATTAATTATTTAAACATTGTGTATTTTTAAAAGCTCACACCAACTAATCAAACTTTAATCTAAAAAAATTTCGAAAGATTATTTTTTAGTTTTTCAGGAATATTTTAGATTAAAGTTTACTTTTTGTTTTGAAACCCCAAGAGTTTACAATTTTTTTTTTATGTAGAAAAGATTTGTGTTGTATAATATTATTTAGTTTTATAAAAATAAATAGTTACGCTTTATATTTATGGCTGCAAATTTACAAGAAGAGTATAACAATACTAATATCCAAGGCGTTATTGACCAATTAGAAGAAGATCTTGTTGGTCTAGCCCCTGTGAAGCGCCGTATCAAAGAGATCGCGGCTTTACTATTAGTTCAAAGACTTAGAAAAAATTTAGGTATGGGCCTAAATTCATCGTCAGTTGGCTTACACATGTCCTTTACTGGTAGCCCAGGTACAGGTAAAACAGAGGTTGCTAACCGAATGGCTGATATTTTATTTAAGCTTGGGTATATTCGCAAAGGACATTTAGTAACCGTTACACGAGATGATCTTGTTGGGCAATATATTGGGCACACAGCGCCAAAAACTAAAGAAGTTTTAAAACGTGCAATGGGTGGTGTTTTATTTATTGATGAAGCTTATTACTTATACAAACCCGATAACGAAAGAGACTATGGGTCTGAAGCGATTGAGATTCTATTACAAGTAATGGAAAACCAACGTGAAGATCTTGTTGTGATTTTCGCAGGCTACAAGGAGAGAATGGATAGCTTCTATGAATCAAACCCTGGCCTTTCATCGCGTGTAGCAAACCACATTGATTTTCCTGATTATACTCCGGACGAATTAATTCAAATTGGTCGTTTAATTCTTCAAGAACAACAATACCGTATGACACCGGACGCAGAAGCAGCTCTTTTAGAATACGTTGAAAAGAGAAGTAGAATGCCTCTATTTGCAAATGCAAGAACAATGAGTAATGCAATTGATACGGCCCGTATGAGACATGCAAACCGAATGTTTAATTCTGGTGATGCAATTTTAACAAAATCTGACCTAGTAACGATTGAGGTTGGAGATATTACAGAAAGTAGTCTGTTTACTGAACTTGGTGAATAAGGTATTTATTTAATATATACTTTATTCAATACTAAAATTTTACACTTTTAAAAAACTCTCAAAATTTATGGTTGAAGTATTACTTTCAGGTATCGTACTTGGACTTGTACCTTGCGTTATCCTAGGACTTTTTGTTGCTGCATATTTACAATATAGACGTGGTAACCAGTTTGGTATCTAATAAAACTTACATTTAAAACCTCTTTATAAATTTCTAGTTTTTCTAGAAATTTATGAAGAGGTTTTTTTACTACTAAAGAAGAATCACTTTTGATCGTAAAACAAAATAAACAACACGATGACGGATGCGTGCTAACATGATTAAAAAATAGTTAAATGCTTCTTTTTTATATTCTGTTAGGGGATCCTTTTGACCATATGCACGCCATCTAATGGATTCTCGTAAAAAAGTAATTTTTTGTAAATGCTCCATCCAAGAATAATCAATTTGTTGTAGAATAAAAGATTTCTCAATTTCTCTAAGTAAACCTTTTTCAATGGATTCCATTTCAAGTTCTTTTAAATCGTACGTAATTTGAATTTGCTGCTTTAAAAAAGGTAAATATTGTTTTAAATCTTTTTCGCCCGTTGTAACGCTAATCGGTAATGGAATCCCTAATAAATTTTGTAATTTATTGGTTAAAAAACCAAGTGTTTTATCGTCCTGGTTAGAATTAAAGTTAAGAAACAAATCATCTAAACTTCTTTCTGCATAATCGAGTAACCAACCACGTAATTTTGGTTGCTCAAACATACGTCTACGTTCTGTGTAAACACAATTACGTTGCATATTAAGGGCTTGGTCATACTCAAAAAGTTGCTTGCGGGTATCGTAGTAAAACGCTTCAACCTTTTTCTGGGCTGACTCCAAGCTTTTATTTAAAATTGGAGATTGGATGGGTGTGCTTTCTTCGAAACCAATATTTTGCATTACGTTTAAAATTTGGTCGCCACCAAAAATACGTAGAAGGCGATCTTCTAAACAAAGGAAAAATCTTGAAGAGCCTGGATCTCCTTGACGACCCGCACGACCACGAAGCTGATTATCAATTCGTCTGGACTCATGACGTTCAGTACCAATTACATGTAAACCACCAAATTGTCGAATAGTTTGACCTATATCCTTAGTAGCTGTTTTTTGATTTGTAAGAATTTCTTTGTAGAACTTAACGTACTCAACTACATCGGAATTTTCTTCCTTTTCAAGCTCCGATAATGGTTGTTTCAATAAGTCGGAGTAAGTAGATGTAAATTTTTCCTTATCAATTGAACAAGAAATATCGATCTTCTTGTCATTCTCAAAAAATTGTCGAACGAGGGAATTTGTTAAGAATACCGGATTTCCACCTAATAAGATATCAGTTCCGCGACCTGCCATATTTGTTGCGATCGTAACTGCATTTTTACAACCAGCTTGAGCAACAATTTCAGATTCACTTTCCACGTTTTCAGGTCTAGCGTTTAAGAGCCTGTAAGGAATGTTATATTCCTTTAGAAGAGCCGCTAATAGCTCAGATTTTTCAATTGTGGTCGTTCCAACTAAAACAGGCCTACCAATCTCATACATTTCTAAGCATTCTTGAGCAATTGCTCTCCATTTAATATATTGGTTTTTATATATTAAATCCGGGAAATCCTTTCGCTTAATAGTCTGATTTGTGGGAACTGGGACTACATTTAAATTATAAATTTTTTCAAATTCAGCTTCTTCAGTTTTGGCGGTACCAGTCATACCAGATAATTTTTCGTAGAGTAAGAAAAGATTTTGGTAACTAATTGAAGCAAGAGTTTGGCTTTCATCTTGAATAGGTACATTTTCTTTAGCTTCCACAGCTTGGTGTAAACCATCACTCCAACGTCGACCCATCATTGTACGACCAGTAAATTCATCAACAATCACAATTTCATTATTCTCATTAACAATGTAATTTTTGTTAAGTTGAAAAAGTTCTTTTGCTTTTATGGAATTTAAAACGTATGAAATCCAAGGTTCATTTGGGTTATAGAGGTCAATAATACCTAAAGCTTGTTCACAAAATAAAACACCCTCAGTAGTTAAAGCAACATTTTGTTGTTTTTCATCTACCTCATAATGAATTTCCCTTTTTAAAGAAATTGCAAGTTTCGCTGTCTGTAAATATTTTTCAGTCGGAGCTTCTGAGGCCCCAGAAATAATCAAAGGAGTTCGTGCCTCATCAATTAAAATCGAATCAACCTCATCAATCACGCAGTAAAAAAATGGTCTTTGAACCATTTCCTCAGCGGTATAGGCCATATTGTCACGCAAATAATCAAAACCAAGTTCGTTATTGGTTACGTATACAACGTCACAATTATAATTCTCTTTACGCTCTTCCGGCGTCATATTTTCTTGGACTAAACCAACGCTTAAACCTAAAAATCGGTGTACTTGTCCAACATCTTCAGCATCACGACGAGCTAAATAATCATTTACCGTAACTACATGAGTCCCTTTGCCATATAGAGCATTTAAAAACGTTGGAAGTAGTGCTACTAATGTCTTTCCTTCCCCCGTTTTCATTTCCGCAATTTTTCCTTCATTTAGGACAAGCCCACCAATTAGTTGGACATCATAAGGTCGAAGTCCCAAAACACGATCACTAGCTTCTCGGACTAAAGCGAAAGCCTCATTGGTTATTGCTTCAACCTCTTCATTCCCTTTAAGTAAACGTTGTTTTAGATTAACTGTTTTCTCACGTAATTCGTCATCGGTAAAAGTTTTAAATGATGTTCCTATGGAATTTATCTGACGTAATCGGGAACTATATTTAGATAAAACCCGTTGTGTAGGGTCTTGAAAAATAGTTTCTAGCATAATCAATAATTTTATGAAATATTAAATTAAAATGGACGTTAATATGTAGTCCAATGTCTAATAAATGTATATTATCTATAAGATGATTTTAACATTAACCAACCTAATATAAAACTGTATTTAAGCATAATCATGAGCTAGAGTATTAACCATTAAAAAAGTTCGAACTAAACTTTAATAAGAACATAACTAAACCCAGTCTAAATTTAAATCAGATTATAAAAACTTATTTTAGCATTTAAATAACAAATTAAACAGAAATAAAGGAAAATATCAAAAAAAGGATTTATCACTCCCAACCCAAGCAACGTTCTTGGTATCGTAAACTAGAATACAAAATAAAATGGGTCACCTGGGACTCGAACCCAGAACTATTCGGTTAAAAGCCGAGTACTCTACCATTGAGTTAGTGACCCTCCTTTGTTCGCAAAAATCTATAATTATTATACAAAATAGTTTGTAAATAAGCTATACATTGTTTAAAATTTATACAAATTATTCTTCTCGAAAATAAGAAGATTTGTAATAAAGTTGATTCAGTTTTACAAACTTGAGCGTTAAAAATAAAAAAAATTGTTTGCATAAAAAAAAATTGTTTGATATCTTTTATTATATGGCTCAGTAGCTCAGTTGGTTAGAGCAGGGGACTCATAAGCCCAAGGTCGCAGGTTCAAGTCCAGCCTGAGCCAGATTTCAATTTTAGTACACACTCGTTAGTAATAAGCGGTATTTTATATTAAAAGAGTCATTAATAGTTTAATAAAATAAGGAAATCGTTATGGGTGCAAAGACAATTCTATATGATGAAGAGGCCAGAAAAGCATTAGAGAAAGGGATGGATACGTTAGCAGAAGCCGTATCTATTACGTTAGGCCCTAAGGGTCGAAATGTAGTGCTTGGTAAAAAATTTGGTACACCACAAATTGTTAATGATGGTGTAACAATTGCTAAAGAAATTAACCTGAAAGATAATTTAGAAAATACGGGGGTTTGTCTAATCCGCCAAGCCGCATCTAAAACAAATGATGTAGCTGGTGATGGTACTACGACAGCAACAGTATTAGCATATGCAATCATTAAAGAAGGTATGCGTAATGTTGCGGCTGGTGCAAACCCAATCGTCTTAAAAAGGGGTATTGAAAAAGCAACACAATTTGTTGTTAGTAAAATTATTGATTATGCAAGACCGATTGAAGATCTAGATGACATTACCAAAGTGGCAACAATTTCAGCTGGTAATGATGCGGAAGTGGGAGCTCTTATTGCAAGTGCAATTGATAAAGTTGGGCGAGAAGGTTTAATTTCACTTGAAGAAGGTAAATCAACAGTAAATGAATTAGAAATTACCGAAGGTATGGGGTTTGAACGAGGTTTTATCTCGGGCTATTTTGTCACAAACCAGGAACGTATGGAAGTTGTATTAGATAATGCTTTCGTTCTAATTACGGATAAAAAAATAACCCTTGTTAAGCAAGATTTATTACCTACTCTAGAATTAATTACCAAAACTAATCGACCTCTGCTGATCATAAGTGATAATGTAGAAAAAGAAGCCTTAGCAACGTTAATTATTAATAAAATCCGTGGCATCTTAAACGTTGTGGCAGTTCGTGCACCTGGTTTTGCTGACCGTCGAAAAGCATTACTTGCTGATCTTGCTGTTTTAACTGGAGGACAGGTTGTTAGTGGTGATGCAGGGTTAACATTAGAGAACGTAGAGCTTGAAATGTTGGGAGAAGCTCGTCGTGTAATTGTTGGAAAAGAATCAACAACTATTATCTCCGATGCAAATAAAAAAGCTGTGTTAGCGCGATGTGAACAATTACGTCGCCAATTAGAAACAAGTGATTCTACGTATGAAAAAGAGAAATTACAAGAACGTTTAGCTAAATTAAGTGGGGGAGTAGCTCTAATTAAAGTTGGTGCGGCAACTGAAACTGAAATGAAAGATCGTAAATTAAGACTTGAAGATGCAGTAAATGCAACTAAAGCTGCAGTAGAGGAAGGTATCGTTCCAGGTGGTGGTACAACTTTAGCGCACATTTCAGAAGAATTATTAGAGTGGGCAAAAGATAATCTTCTTGAAGACGAACTTATTGGTGCGTTAATCGTAGAAAAAGCCCTAAGTGCACCTCTAAGAAAGATTGCTTCAAATGCCGGCCAGAATGGTGCTGTAATTTTTGAACGTGTAAAAGAATCAGAATTTGAGTTTGGTTATAATGCAGCAAACAACGAAATTGCAGATATGTTTAAAGTTGGAGTAATTGATCCAGCAAAAGTAACTCGCTCAACACTTCAAAATGCTGCTTCCATTGCAAGTATGGTTTTAACAACGGAATGTATAATTGTAGATAAGCCCCAAACAGAAACTGTTGCCTAAAGAGCTTATAAAAAAAATTACTGAATAATTTAGTTAATGTTTAATGTATTACAAAATTCAAACCTATTGAATCCCCCCCGCCTCAGCAACACAATAAAGATGAACGTTGCTGAAGAAGATGAAATGATGCTATCAGAACATATAGAAGAGTTTAGTCAACGAATTGTATTTTGCGTTTTAATACTTGTTCTAGCGACTCTATTTTGTTTTACCGACGTGAAAGAAATTGTACGAATTTTTCAAGCTCCTGCTGTTGGGGTAAAATTTTTACAATTTGCCCCTGGCGAATATTTTTTTGCATCTGTTAAAATTGCAGCTTTCTGCGGAATATTATTTAGTAGTCCAATTGTTCTTTATCAGCTTCTATTATATTTAATACCGGGCCTAACAAAAAAAGAACGGGATATCATACTTCCTGTAAGCTTGGGTTCAGGAATACTTTTTGTTGTTGGATTGGCTTTTTCATATTTTTTCTTAGTACCGGCAGCATTAAAATTCTTTATCTCTTATGGTGCTGAAGTAGTAGAGCCGTTTTGGTCGTTTGATCAATATTTTGATTTTATAGCAGTTTTGCTCTTTGCAACTGGTCTGGCCTTTCAAGTTCCAGCAGTTCAAGTTGTCTTAGGACTGTTAGGGATTGTAACGGGTGAACAAATGTTAGGAGCCTGGAAGTATGTTATTGTAATTTGTACAATAGTAGCCGCTGTTATAACACCATCAACAGACCCGATAACACAAATTTTGTTATCCGTTGCTTTGTTAAGTTTATACTTAGGAGGCTCTGGATTTGTAATTTTACTTAAGAAAGAGGTTCTATAAATTAATCTAAAGGTATTAATAGTATATTAGGTGTATAATAACTTATTGTACTGATAGATTAAAAATTACCAAAAATAATGATTAAACAATTTAAATCTGTTTTCCTAGTTCTAGGAATTCTAGGAACAGTTTTCTTTCCAAAAGTATCTTACGCGTACCCCGTTTTTGCGCAACAAGCATACCAAAGTCCACGTGAAGCTACAGGAAGAATCGTTTGTGCAAACTGTCACTTAGCTCAAAAACCAGTTGAGATTGAAGTTCCACAAGCCGTTTTACCTGATACTGTTTTCGAAGCAGTTGTAAGTATTCCTTACGATACTTCCGTTAAGCAAATTGGAGCCAATGGTAAAAGAGCATCTCTTAACGTTGGTGCTGTTTTAATTCTTCCTGAAGGTTTTAAGTTAGCTCCTAAAGACCGTATTTCAGCGGATATTAAAGCAAAAACTAAGGGTGTATTCGTACAACCATACAGTAAGGACAAGACAAACATTTTAGTTGTTGGTCCGATCGCAGGTGAGAAGAACAGAGAAATCGTTTTCCCAATCCTATCTCCTGATCCAGCTACAAACAAAGAAGTAAATTTCCTAAATTACCCTGTTTTCGTTGGTGGTAACCGTGGTCGTGGCCAAGTTTACCCAACAGGTGAAAAGAGTAACAACACAGCTTTCACTTCGACTGCTGCAGGGCAAGTTACAGCAATTGAGCCACAAGAAAACGGAAAAGTTGATGTCGTTATCACTACAGCAAACGGTGATGTGAAACAGACTGTTCCTTCTGGCCTTGAATTAGCCGTAAAAGTTAAAGATACTGTTAAAAATGATCAGCCTCTAACACTTGACCCTAACGTTGGTGGATTCGGCCAAGGTGAAACAGAAATTGTTTTACAAAACCCTAACCGAGTTAAGGGAATGATTGTATTCTTCTTCACAGTAACTGTAACTCAGATTCTACTAGTAGTTAAGAAGAAGCAATTTGAAAAAGTTCAAGCAGCAGAAATGAACTTCTAATCTGAACTTTAATTGTTTTTCATGTTGAAAAAAAAAATAGCGGAGGTATTGGTAATTATCAAAATTACCAATACCTCCGCTATTTTTTTATCCACGGATAATCTTATCTGAAGAACTAACAAATACTAGGGCAGCTGCAATTGGTACAATAACAATAACTACTGCTAGAAAGATGCTACTTAAAAAAGCGCTTAATGATGGTGTCATAAATAGAACTCTAAACCATAAGTTGAATTTTAATGATAATTATAGCACAAGACTGGAACTACAATTTATAAATCTCACGACATGTCATTCTTCCACAAATTAGCTTATTGATTATTCAATTTAAATTCAGCCATCAATTTTCTCTTTCCGATTTTACCCTTTACCAATTACAAATGGTAATAAAGCAGCAATACGAGCCGTTTTAATAAGTTTTGTTACTTTTTTCTGCTCCTTAGAGGATAAACCTGTCACACGTCGTGGAAGGATTTTACCTTGATCACTTAGGAAATTTGTTAAAATTCGGGTATCTTTATAAGTAAGTGCTTTAAAATCAATTGATTCTTTCGTGTTTTTTTCTGCTATATTATCAACCATGTGGGTTTTAAATTTAATAAAAAATTATTTAATTTCCTTAAAAAGTTCATGCTTTTTTGTTACTGGAGAATATTTTTTTAACTCCAAACGCTCTGTAGTATTACGTCGGTTTTTAGAAGTGTGATAACGGTAAACACCTTGCTCACATCTGTGTTCCAATGTAACGCGAATTCGAGCCCCTTTGCTTTTAGCCATAATGAATTGTAAATTTTAAAACTTATAATAAGAAATATATAGAATTACAAGAAAAAAAGCAAGGAAAATGATTTTTTTAAAGTACATATTGTATTAATTTATAGAAGATTCGATTTTAATTTTTTTTTATCAAAGATTTTGACTCTTATCTTCCTTTTTAACGAAATCCCCCGCAATTGACTGCTAACAGTAATTACTAAAATATTTAAAAATTAGGCACAGCATCCAATATTTATCTGGATTTATTATATAAAAACTAAAAATTTATTAAAAACTCCTTTTCGAAAGTGCAAAGGTTTGGTAGAATATAATTGTACTAGAAAAGCTGGTGTAGCTCAATTGGTAGAGCAACTGATTTGTAATCAGTCGGTTATGAGTTCAAGTCTCTTCACTAGCTATAAAAACGGCGAATAGGATCATTGCTATGGTACTATAAATTAAAATTATCTAAAATAGTTAAAAACTTAAAGTATTTTGTATTATGGATGTCTTAGTAATTACACTTTGCAGAGGATTAGCAGGATTTTTAAAATTCTACATCATTATGTTAACGTTACGCGTTTATTTAACGTGGTTTCCAAATATTAATTTTTACCAACAACCATTTTATTCGTTAGGAAAAATGACAGATCCATATTTAAGGGTATTCCGTGGAATTGTTCCACCTTTACTAGGGTTTGACTTATCACCTCTTCTAGGATTTAGTCTACTAACGTTTCTTATTGATATCTTTTCCAGTATTAACGTCTAATGTTCCTAGTCTAAGCTTTCTCCATTGGGAAGACTTTAACCTTACGAAACAGTACTTTCAAATAAAGTATAATTAATCATATAATATCTGTTTTTTTAAAAAAATTATTTTACTTATAATAAGATGGCAGAAGACCAATTAAACAAATCAGACGAGATTTTAGACGAAATTGTTACTTCCCCATACAAGTACGGTTTTACAACCGATCTTGAAACGGAAGAATTCGAAAAAGGTCTAAACGAGGACATTATAAAGAAGATCAGTTTAAAGAAGGATGAACCAGAATTTTTACTGGCGTTTCGACAAAAAGCTTACAAAGCTTGGAAAAAAATGAATAGTCCCAACTGGGCATATCTTGATATCCCCGAAATTGATTATGAAAGTATCCAGTATTATTCAATACCAAAAACGAAAAAGAAACTTGGAAGTTTGGAAGATGCCGATCCCGAACTGCTAAGAACTTTTGATAAGTTAGGTGTTTCGCTAAATGAACAAAAATTGTTAGCCAATGTTGCAGTAGATGCTGTATTTGATAGTGTTTCAATTGGAACAACATTTAAAAAGCAACTTCAAAAATCAGGAGTGATTTTTTGTTCCATTACTGACGCAGTAAGTACTTATCCTCACTTAGTAGAAAAATACTTAGCTGGAGTGGTACCAATTGGGGACAATTATTTTTCTGCTTTAAACTCGGCAGTTTTTAGTGATGGGTCATTTTGTTATATTCCAAAAGACATGAAATGTCCAATGGAACTCTCGACATATTTCCGTATAAATAATGAGGAGTCGGGTCAATTTGAACGAACATTAATAATTGCAGAAGAACGAAGCGCAGTAAATTATTTGGAAGGGTGTACAGCTCCACAATTCAGTAGTAACCAACTTCACGCAGCCGTTGTTGAATTAGTTGCCCTTGAAAATGCGACAATTAAGTACTCAACAGTTCAGAATTGGTACGCCGGTGATAAAAATGGGATTGGAGGAGTTTATAATTTCGTTACAAAGCGTGGCTTATGTGCCGGGACAAATGCACGAATTTCTTGGACTCAAGTCGAAACAGGCTCTGCAATTACTTGGAAGTACCCTAGTTGTATTCTCTCAGGTAAAGATTCCGTTGGTGAATTTTTCTCAGTAGCTCTAACCAGTAATAGACAAGAAGCTGATACGGGAACGAAGATGATTCACCTTGCCCCGGGAACAAGAAGTCGAATTGTATCAAAAGGTATTTCTGCAGGAGAATCCAAAAATACTTATCGTGGTCTTGTTAAGGTAGGTCCAAAAGCCTTCAAAACCAACAATTACTCCCAGTGTGATTCATTACTAATTGGTAAAAAATCGAGCGCTAATACTTTTCCTTATATTGAAGCGCAAAATAGTTACACCCAAATTGAACATGAAGCTTCGACCTCACGTATTGCAGAAGAACAGTTATTCTACTTACTTCAACGTGGTATTGAAGCTGAAGAAGCTGTTTCATTAATGGTAAATGGGTTCTGTAAAGAAGTATTTAACGAACTGCCATTAGAATTTGCCTCAGAAGCGGACCGTTTATTAAGTTTAAAACTTGAAGGTTCCGTAGGATAACGGCCGTATTATGGTAATTGAAGAGTAAATTAACCTAAGTAATGAATTTTTTAAACGATTTTGTACTTTTATTAAAAGCGCGTTATCCCATTATCTACATTGTTACTAATGAGGAAGAAAGAATTGAATATCTGATAAAATATTGCGCCAAAAAATACGTAAACAGAACTTATTATTCTTGGGACTTTGTTGATGGGTATCAAGGAAACCCAAATGATACAGGTTTTGCTGCGAAAAACCCACTTGAGGCTCTTGACTTAGTCAATAAACTAACTCCTGAAACGGCTTCATTGTTTGTACTTAAGGATTATGATAATTTTCTTAAAGATTTTTCTGTTATACGAAAACTTAAAAATTTAAGTCGCAGCCTTAAAACGCAACCAAAGAATATAATAATCGTTTCCTCGGAAATTAATATTCCTGACTCTTTGAAGGAATTTGTCACATTATTAGAATTTCCCCTTCCTAGTTATTCTGAAATCTTAGAGGAATTAAACCGACTAACTTCTTCTTTACAACAAGATATAAAACCCGAAGTTGTAAATGAACTTACAATAGCATGCCAAGGGTTATCACTTGAAAGAATTCGTAGAGTCCTTTCGAAAATAATTGCTAAATATGGTGAGATTGATGAATCAAGCCCAAGTTTAATTTTACAGGAGAAAAAACAAATTATCCAACAAACCCAATTACTAGAATTTTGTTTGGCTGATAAAGGTATCGGGGATCTAGGTGGTTTAGATAACTTTAAAGATTGGTTGCAATTAAGAAAAAAAGCCTTCTCACAAGAAGCCATCGAATATGGTTTACCCTATCCAAAAGGTTTATTACTAGTTGGTGTTCAGGGAACTGGAAAATCTATCGCAGCAAAAATTATTGCTAACGAATGGCGTTTACCATTATTACGTTTAGACTTTGGCCGCCTTTTTGCTTCGTTAATTGGTCAATCCGAACAAAGGGTAAGAAAAATGATTGAAATTGCTGAGGCACTATCTCCTTGTATTCTATGGGTTGATGAAATTGATAAAGCATTTGCAGGAACACAAACAAGTGGCGATAGCGGAACAACAAGTCGTGTATTAGCAACATTTATTACTTGGTTAGCAG
>Ga0115006_10001238_pt1 | contig 15591 bp, 9 predicted proteins | sample ArcOceMetagenome_3_FD_88943 | JGI IMG/M metagenome (GOLD analysis project Ga0115006, IMG submission 88943) | Marine eukaryotic phytoplankton communities from Arctic Ocean - Arctic Ocean- Svalbard ARC20M Metagenome | ecosystem: Environmental > Aquatic > Marine > Oceanic | place: Arctic Ocean...
AACAAGCCGATCAAGGCGTCGCTTCTTTCCAAGACCTCCGTGTGCAAGAGGTTGGTCAGAACTACGTAATCCGCACCTGCATCATTGATGACCTTGAATCACCTGTCGTGGTGCATGACCACGTTCCCAGCACGTTCGGACAAACATTGTGCATCGCAGGTGGCAACCACTTGCAAATGCACATAGACTCCAGGCCATTCACCGTCGTGTCAAATCGACCTGAGGGGTTGGACGTGATTCGCATGTCACCAGAGTCGGGTGAGTTCCAGCAGATTACTGTGCAGCCCGCTATAGGAGTCAAGGACAGGTTTGGAAACCAGGTCATAACGGACTGCTATCGATCAGAATGTGGGGTAGCCAGCGCACTTTGTAATGCCACTGGGCTGGCCGATTGTCCAGTGCAAATCGATGTGGTGCTACGTACGCCACAAGGCGAGCCTATTCCCGTATCCAGCCCATCTCACGCAAGGTTGCACGGGAGCATGTCAATACATGAGAAACGGGGAATAGCGAGCTTTACCAACTTAGCAGTCATTTCCGACACCTCAGAATGGCCCGGCACCTTGAACAAGTGTTCATGTTCAGAAAACGCATGTGCATCGTGTTCGGAATGTGAACTTCCGGCACCCTTTCCAAACTATCAGTTTCTCTTCCAAGCCGTGGACGGAGCATCCGTGGTGGCATCGACTTTCAAGAATATTGATCTGAGGCGACGCGCACAGAAGATGCGGATCGTAGTTCAGCCGGCACTCATTGTTGCGCAAGAGGTTTTCGCCAGCGCCATAGAAGTGGAGGTCTTGGATTGCAGCGATAGCGTTGCCATCTATGATTCCGCGACTGTGTTTGCGTCAATCGAGGACAATGCGGGTGGCGGAACGATTTCCGGTATGATCTATGCTCGTATCTCTGCTTATTTTGGACCAGAAACCTGCATGCTCGATCACATGCTGCGCAAGTGTGTACTGACTTGTATGTATGTCCTGATCAAGGTCGAACCGCGGTACAGCTGCAAAACGGACTCGCGTATTTCACGAATCTAGGAATTGATCTATCCGGTAATGGGTACACCCTGAAATTCACCTACTCAGGACTGACGCAATTACGACCAGTGAAATCGAGTCCCTTTCGCGTCGAAAAGCCTGTCAAAATCCTCGAGATGATACAGCGTGATCTTTTTGGTGGGGTTGTGACGGCCGGGGATTCATTTGATATTGACGCCATGCAACCAGTTGTTGAGTTACGCGGCGATGACAACGAGAGGCTGGCAAACACTGTGTTGCCTGTCACTGCCACCATCAACCAGTTGTATAATCCAGGAAACTGGCAAGACTGGAACTTTTGTAAAGATCACTTTGATTGCACCAACCCTGCAGATCCAGAGACGAGATACTGCGGCGGGCCGTTCGAATTTTTCGATGCCACAAGGTTTTGCGCGTGTGCGGTGCCTGGTCAGGGTGTGACACAGGTACATAATGCTCTGGTTGACAGCTGTCCATCCACGCTGCTGGGTCAAACAGTGGGTATTCCAGTGGAAGGTACCGTACGCTTCACAGACTTAGCGCTGAGCAAGGCGTCGGTAGGCCAGTACCTCAATATCACCTATCCTGGCTCACCGCAGAGCTATGTTTTGACCCTGTCTCTGGGCAAAATAGCTATCGAAACACCTTTTGATGCCCTGTTTGTGGTACCTGCCGAGTGGGAGGGTATCATGATACCTCCTTTTGGACAGCCCTTGGCACAAAACATAGCGGGCGAGGTGCTTGCAGTACAGCCAACTGTAATCCTCGTTGATAGATTCAACAATCGAGTGCTTGGCGAGCAAATCCCGCCTAGGACCGACGTCTCCGTGTCCATCCATTCTTTCGATGGCGCTGGCATCCCTCCCATTGTTCGGCGAGGTTGTTACGGCAGAGGCGAATTTAACGAGGAAATTTGGGGTAAGCCTCTGCCCACCATACATAGCGTATTGCGACCCTTCGGATCTCTCCATGTTTTCTGTCCATACTTTGTATACTGAGTTTTATCTTTATGGCAGGTGGGGAGCTGGTGGATTTGGGTCAGGACTGCTATGGCTCACGGCCCGTCAAGTGCCATCACTGCCCAGATCTTAACATCTCGGCAAACAGTGATGTCGGCGGGTACGTGGGAGAAGCAAGCTATTCAGATCTAGAGCTCGTTATTGAGGGCAAGTATAGGCTCAAGTTCCGCTGCCGACAGTTCAGCGTCGTGTCGCAGCAATTCGGCGTCATCAACGCAGATCCCTCGTATCCCTTTGTGCTGCAGAATGTACCAGCAGTCAATTCAGCTGACCTTCCGTTTCAAGTCCAGCCCAAGTTGACAGTCAAAGATAAATACGGCAATTTTGTGCGCGTCGACACCATTGCACAACGGACCGCTTCGGTGAAACTGGTGGGCCCAACGCCCATTGCGCCAACGTGGCAGCAAACGCCCACAGCTACCATTTTCCAGGAGTCGCTGGCGCCAGGACAGATTCCTGGCACAATCTGTCGCGCAGCTCCTACTCTTTTCGAAGGCACAAAGGTGGTGCCAATTGATGGAGAGACGGGCATCGGCCAATTTACGGATCTGGTGTTACGGCAGGTGTATGGTAATTTCCGCCTGCAATTCACAATCATGTCTTCGAAAGGCCTGCTTGTGCTCAATTCTTCCAAAATTTCGGTGCAACCCGGCGACACTGTTGGCCTGTGTCCACTCCAGTTGGCCTCTCAATGTGGAGCCCGCGCCCCGTGCTTCATTTCCTTGGAGGTGGGCTGCGTTGACAGGTACGGAAACATTCAGCCAACTTGCAACACAAAGCGGGGCCCACGCATCTTGAACCCTACCCAGATTCCAAACGGATACGAGTATTTGTCGTGTTCTACTGGCATGTGCGCCAAGCTCGTGTCGGGGCCTGAAGGTGCAATTGTGTCTAGCCCTACGCTGAGCGACGGCAAGAGCTGCTCGAAGCAGCGCTGCCAGCTGGAATTCCACGACGTCGGCAAGGTTCGCTTTGCGGATCTTGAAATGAGTCTGACTGGGACCGACTACAGCTTGGCGGTTTTCAGTTACCTCATTGACCCCTACACGCACAGGATAGAAAAATGGGAATACGTGACGCCCCCGTTTGATGTGTACCCTCCAGCACCAATAGTCACCAAGGTGCTGTTCACCTCCTCAATGAACCAACTCCACGTGTTCTTCGACCGTCCTACCAACATGAACCAGGGAGTGCGCAGGGCACGCGACACGCAAGTCGTCGAGGCCAATAACTGGGACCCTTTCCTGCGGCTGGGCCCCTGTGAGCAGGAGGTTTCGGAGGCATTTGCTGCAACTCTGGGTCTCGGGCCCTTTTGCACCTGGTTCAACACCACCTTGTATATGATTTCGCTGGGGGCGGGGGCCACGGTGACGCCAACGACGCAGTTCCATCTCAATCCTATGTCCGTGATTGTATACTCTGAGGTCGTCAAGGGCAGGAAGCTCGATTCACTGCCGTCTCTCACGACCGTTGGCGTTAATGTTGCGGGTAGGACGATTCAGGAACTCTTCCCGAGTCTTCCCGCGGTGCTGCCATCGCCATTGCCGCAGATTATGGGGCCTTCGCAAGTCAATATCTGCACAAAGTTCCGAGCGGATGCCAGCATGAGCTCCGGCAAAGGGGCGCGCCCCTTCTCCAGAATACAATGGGCCGTCGACTACTCGCATTCGACGCGAAGCCGCGGCATCCTGACGGCGAATGATGATCCAGAGTTCGTACGCCGTGAGATCCACTGGACTGACCCCCTCCCTGACTCCTATGTCTCGGTGACGGTAACGCTGCGTGCAAACTACGACGTGCTGCCTGGTACTGCTATCAGTATTCTCGGCCTTCCAGGCTACTTTGAACCTCAGATGGACGCTGAGACATGCGAGACCAGACCAGAGGGACTTGTCAAAGACAAGTGCAAATGGGGCCGTCCATACGACGACTGCAAAGCAGTGCCGATCGTGGGTCCCAACGCCTCTTTGTTTTCGCATCATTCCTCGTCTGTGCATTCGGGGGCAGAGGGCGAGTGGGTGGTAGGCGGTCAGGACGGCCAGATGGAAGACTCGTCTCGTAAGCAAGGCAACATTGTCGTCAAAGTCAAAGACGGCCATTACTTACCTTCCTCAATGGACACGGTGTTCGGGTTTGTCTTCCTCGCGCCGGGGCTAAACAAGCTGTGGTTCACCAACGAGGTTCGCACCCGTGCTGATACGGTCGTTGCCGTTGAGATTGAAGTAGCCGGGACAAATGACATATCAATTCTCTGTTTGACGAAAGACTGCGTGACGCTGCCCTCCATCAAGAGCATCTCCAAAGCTCCCATGCAGGTCCCCGGGACGCGAGGACTGGAGATGAGCGAGTTCAAGCTGCAACAGCATCCCGTGACACCGACTCTTGCTCTCCTCACAGAAGAGCATCAAATCAACTCGGCCGTGAACCGAATTTCGCTCACGTTTGTCATCCCTCTACCGCTTGCGTCGGGCAGCCGTATCCTTCTGTTTTTGAGTGGCCTAACAGCAGCAGCTGGCTTCACAATGCCGCCGTCGAAACTCTGTCTTGAGGGTGACATTGCGCATGTCTTCACCTGCGTCAGCTGCAACCGCAGCGGAGACCTGGCAAGCTCGCGTTCTTGGGCTACCTGGTCCAACGAGACCCTCACATTTACGGTCAAGCCTGGTGCCAGCATTACCGCTGGCCGACACTCAATTTCGTTCGAAATGCAAAATCCAAAGCAGGTAATGAGAGACGCGTGCGATTTGCCCGATATTCTGCAGTGTAGCTCTAAGATCAAGCCACAACTGCAGCTTCTGTTCCCGTCACACCCTGGCAAGATCGTGGATGTTTTTGGAGACGTTCTTGGAGCTGGTGTGCAGCCTGCTTTGGTTGGGTCGGTTTCAGAATCATCACACTTACAAGGGCTGATGAATATCCTCACCATTCAACTGCGATCGAATCTTGACATGCTGCCGGGGTCCACACTCACCATTTCTGGGATCACAGGGCAGTTGGTCGTGGGTTACGGCAAGAAGGATCGCATTCTGCATTGCCAAGGAGATGAATGTGGCTGCCTCAACGTCACAGACAACGCGCCCTCAAAGCTCGTGATTGAGCTTCTCGACAACCAGGCGTGCGAAGGAATTGAGGCCGGGAGTAACACAAGATTCGCCGTGCTCGTGCGCAACCCCTCCCGCCAGCAAGCTCCCGCATCGCTGTCGGTGCAAGGCGAATACGCCGGATGTGCTGCGTGCGCACCAGCCTGCGCCTGCCTTTCTACCTCTCGGCCTAGACTCGTGTTTCCAAAAGCGGTGTTGGTGGGCGAGGTCCTGGGTGCGGCTATTGGCTTGCGTCTGCAAGCACGTGCCTCCGAGTCGAATTCTGTTCCCGGACAGGTGAATCGCCTGACCCTGCGCACCTCAAGTAATGTGGCTCTGCCGCCGGGTACAGTCTATCAGTTTGTTGGGCTCAAGGGTATGCTTCCAGTGGACGCAGACATCAATTACCAGGGCCAGCAAGGCATAGATTCCCGAGCGGCCGTCGCCGACTGGAAGGCTCGTCATGCGGCGTCTGGCAATTCTTCTGTCTTCTCTGTTGCATTTTTCCAGCAGGATGGGATGGCGGTTGGCAGCATCGAAAGCAGTCGGGGCTTCTTCAACATGTCATCTGGCATCCTCTCCTGGACCTTGAGTGAAACTCTACCAGAAAACATAGAGCTGGCGCTCAACTTCCGGCTCATCAACCGCGAAATGCCTTATGATGAGGCAGTGGACAAACGAGTGGACGGCTTTACGTTCGGCATGGTCAACAGCACTCTCGTATTTCGGCCAGAGATACATCTCACCTTATCATCCAACCTGGAAGTGTGTGCAGAGGGGGCGACAGTAGATACCATCTGCCCGCTGACAGGAGACACGCGTCATGAGCTTTCGACACAGGTCTTCGGCAGCGCCCAGTCCTTAAATGCCCAACCCGCGTTTCTGTATGCAAGGGTGTCGGAGTCGTCAAAGGTCTTGGGCTCAAGTGACATGCTGACGGTTGCAGTCAAGTTCAACATCGCTCTGCGTGGGGGAGAGGCGACTTTTGTCGTGTCGGGACTCGGACAAGTGTCTTCAGCCTCTTCTTCCAACTGTCTCTTGGTCAAACAAGTCAAAGATTTCTTCCCCGTGTGCTCCTGCATTGAAGGGGACGTGTGCGAGTCTTGCGATGCGGACAGATTGAGCCGCATCGCCTCGCTCTTCTTCGTGTGGATTCCAGACCTTGAGCATCCTGACCTGTACGTAGATTCACCCGGCAGTGAGCCGGGATCAGTTCTAGGCTCGTGCTCGTGGAATCAAGAGACAGGGACTTTTACTCTTGACCTGATTCCCGGGCACAACATTGCAGCTGAGCAGGAGTTTGAATTCAGTTTCAACTTGATTAACGACAAGCAGCAGCGAGCGCCAGCACGCCCAACCGTCGCTGTCAGTACGCCGGGGCTCATCTTCGAGACGCGCGTGGAGGATGAAGTTCTAGGAGGGGGCGCCGACGCCGAATGGCTTTCGGCAACCTTGTCTGTCGACTCGCTGGTCGTTGGTGAGCTGGTTGAGGTGCATGTCCACCTAGAGCCCAACCTCGTACTCAGCTCGAGCAGGCCGCCGGGCACGATGCTGACCCTGCAAGGGCTCTACGGCTTCGACACGCCTTCGGGCCTGATCCAGCTGCATGGCTCTGATGCTCACGCCGTGTCAAAAAACGGCGAGGGAATGTGGGACCAAGAAAGCGGTCAAGTTCAACTCTCCGGCGCCACGATTTTCGGACCCGTTGATTTCTACCTCAAGCTGGAGGTGGCGAGCGCGAAGGTGAAAGACGGCGTGGAGCTGGATCTGCTCTCGCCGAGCCCGCAAATTGCAATGACAAATATGAACACATTCATCGCCAGCGTCCCTATGACGTTTATCGCTCCGCTCCTCTCTGCTTCCAGCCGTTTTCCGCACATCACCTACGCCTACGCCTCTCAGGTCTCCCTGTCCCCTCTGTGATCCCCCGTGTGGACTGCCGCGCACACGCACGCGCGCACGAGCATGCGAATCACATACAAATCAATCTGTGACGAATGTGGGATCACGCCAGAACTCGTCAACGGTTCGGACCGCGAACGAGATCACAGTAGAATGGCAAATGAACCTACCCCTCCGCTCAACCTCGTCCCCCCTGCACACATCGACGGTGACGATATCGGGCCTGTTCGGCTCACTCACGCCCTCGACAACGGCTCTTGGCATACGCGGCAAGGATGCACATCGCTTTGGCGACAGCGCTCTGTGGAACGCCACGCTGGGACACGTGGTTCTCAGTTTGGCTGCAGGCCACCATGTGGAGCGTGACAGCTTGATGCGTGTCTCATTTGCTCTGTCCAACGGCGCAGAGCTCAACGACGGACAGCAATTGTACGTGTCTGCCTTGCTGGGTCTGCAAGAAAAGGATGGCATTGCGGTGGGACAGCCCAAGCGTATCCGGGCCTTGCATGCTTCAGGCGAGCCTATCTTGCAAACGTCGTTGATTGCGGAGTGGTACATCAAGGCAATAGGTCAAGACAATGAGGTCAATTCGGCTGTCAACAGCCTTGAGATAACGCTGGCTGCTAACATCCCGCTGCGCGAGGGCTTCAAGATCACCGTAGCGCCTTTGCATTCAGCCACGCCGTACACAACCATCCCTCTCCTCGGGCCCTACATCTTGCATCTGGGGGACTCGGCATCATACAACCCTACAACTGGAAGCCTCGTCATCACGGTGGTCCGGAAAATTGAGGCGGCATCAGAGGTGGTGGTGTCTGTACGTCTGCAGAATCGGCGATGCGGCCTGGGCTGTCAGACTCCGGACTCGTTGACCGTAGCTGGCAGCGGCGAAGAGCTCGAGCCTTTTCTGTTTATCCCTCCCTCACCAATTTCCAACCCGCACAAGGTGCTGCAGGGAGGCAACATCCTGCGGTGGAGATCCAAGCACGTGCGCCAATCGTCGGCTGTTCGGGGGAGCATCACGGCTCTCACCTTTTCGCTGCAGCCCTCTGCTCCCATCTTCGCGCCTTCCACCATCACCATCAAAGGCCTGCGGCATACGCAGGAGAGGGCATGTCAACCGTGTGCCCTGCCGTCCGACCAAGACAGCCTGGATCGACTAGCAGGGCTGGGGTGCTCACCCAAGTGCACGGAGGAGCAACCGGGGGTGCTGGCCCTCTTTGAGGATGCCTCTGCGCTCTCCCCGCATTCCCTGTTTCAATTCGGACTCGGTGTGTGGGACCGAGAGAGCGGCACGCTATTACTGCAAGTGGCGCCCGACGCCGTGATGAGCAGTGACACGAGCACCAACGTCACCATCGTGCTCCGCAACTCTGGGCTGCCGCGCCCGCGTGCCGAATGTGAAGCACCCTCGGAAGAGGCCGCCCAGGAATGCCTCACGGTCGAAGCACGAGCACAACTCTGCAACGAGAATCTGCCAGCATGGAAGGTGGGGCCATGCGCAGCTGACATGAGCGACGTCCCGCTCTCGTACGACAGCACACAAGCGCTGCCAGAAGCCGACTTGACCAAGGACAAATGCGGCACATGCGTGCGACACGCAGACGTGGTGGCCTTGCACCAGGCCATCAAAGATTTGCATTCTCTCGTCCTTCAGCCCACGGACGTGTGGTCACCGTCGGTTGTTCAAGGCGGCTTGCTCCGTGCGATCGACGGCGTACCGGCAGGGGGGTCTTACACAGTGCAGCTGCAAGTGACCAACTGGATCGGAGAAACGTCATTGTCCAAGTACAGGTTCAGCACGTCGCAGCTGCAGCCCATGGTATACCTGGAGGGACTGCGCGAACGCTTCATGACTTCGGACAAAGCGCTGAGCCTGTCGGCGGTAGGAACCAGCGCCTGGTGCTATGCTGGCAGTTTGGGGTCGGAAGCGCTCGAGTATTCTTGGAGCAGCAGGTGTGTCTCAGGGCCATGCGCCTTGGCGGCAGACCTCGCCCACCTGGCACCTTCTACCAACACCCGCTTCCTCAACATTCCGCCCGGCTCGCTCACAGCCTCGTGTACCTTTGAGTTTACATGCCAAGCGTTTCAACGATCCATCGACCGCGCGGCAAGCGACAGCATTCTCGTCCACGTCCTTGTGCGGCCGGTGCAGGCGCGCATCTCAGGTGTCGGTGATGATGGCATCGTGTCGTCAACGACAGACTCGTTCCTGTCCATCGCCCTTTCATGGGACCCCGAGCAAGCAACTACCGGGTTCCATCCCGCCCACGGCCTCGAAGCCAGCTGGAGAGTGGAGGAGGTGGTGGAGCAGCCTTACTGTCCGCTGGCAGATGTTCCGCTGCCCCCCACAGGAGGCATCTGGGATGCGTGCCCCCAGGAAACTCGTAAAGACGGCGATAACTTCTTTTACCATGTGCCCGCGAGCGCAGGCTCGGCACCAACGATAGGTCTCAATACCACCATGATGCGAGCAGGCCTGCGAATCAAGGTGACGATGATGCTGTCGCGAGACATTAGCAAGCTTCCTTCAGAAATCCTCACCTTGGCTCAGACTGCGGAAGGGTATCGATGGAATGTGAGCGACGTGCAAGAGTGGTTCGGCAGCCCACAAGAAACGAGCATCAAGGTCGATCTGGCTCCGGGAGCCCACTACCAGATGCGCATTCTGCCGTGTGACCCCATCCTGATGGGCCAGCCGGGAGCTTGCCACAGGAAGACTTCGGCCGTAAACGCGAACGTGCGAAACGCCTGGAGCATCGAAATCTCAGACGCTGCACACATGTCGCAGGACGAGGACCTGGAGCTTGAGTACAATTGGTACATCGACAGACCCATCGTGCCCCTGCTTGTGCCACCCGTCGCCTCCCAGCGTTCGTTTCTGCCATCGGGGGCAGGAGTCGAACGGACAACATCGGCCGAATCACACGCGAGCGCCTTGGCACGCGGCTCGACGATGCCGCAATCTCGCGCTCGAGCAAGCGCGGGCGCGCGAGCACATGCCTTGCAGGCATGGAGTGCGCTGCGACGCAAGGCTGGACAACTAGCTCACTCTCACGGTCTTGAAGTCACCGAGGCTTGGCGATTGCGCATCCACGGTGAGCCCCGGAGCTACATGATCTCGCCTACCTGCTCCGGCGCGAGGTGTACCATCGTGCTCGACAAGCTCGCCTTGATACCGGGCCAGACGTATCTCATTCGTCTGACCGTGCACAGTCTGAAAACAGGGGAAGAAGGACGCATACAGAGGGCAAGCCTTCTCGTTCCGACATTGACCCCGCCCTCGGGTGGCAGCATTCAGGTTTCGCCCTCGCAGGGCACGGTGATCAGCACCAACTTCGAGCTCCGCGCCGACGGCTGGGCAACGTCAGAGGACAGCCTGCCCTTGACGTACACCTTTGGGTTCATCAACTGGAACCTGGGCACACAAAGCAAAATCTCTACAGGCGGCCTCGACACCACCATCACTCCTCTGGCAGTCGGCAACCCGGCACAAAATGACGAATTAACGGTGACAGTGCGTGTCGACGACATTCAAGGCGCCACCGCCACCGCGAGGGGCTCCGCCAAAGTCTCGCTGCCGGTGGTGCAAGGCAAACGCCGAAGTGAACTGATGACGGAGGCGCAAATGTTTGAAATGTGCGACAGGGTGGAAGAGCACATCAACGGAAAGCTGACGGATGCAATCAACGACGCCGACGTGGAGCTGGCACAGCACCTCATCAGCAGCCTGGTGTCGATGCTATCTGCGTCGCAGGACGCGTGCTCGCAGTACGCGTCTGTCTCCCGTGCGCCGCCCACGTGCTCAGACGTCATTGTTCGGCGACAAGGGTTGCGCTTCAGGTTACTGCTCAAGCTCGACAACGCAAATCTGACGCAACAGCTGACTGCAACCTCCGCGGCGGGCCAGGCTAGCGCCCTCGAGGCCATCTGCGGTCAGCCTGCAGAAATGGACGCCAATCTCCTGTTGTTTGCCCTTCGCTTTGTCGAGGCTGCATCTGCTGCTGTCTACTTCCTTTCGGTCGACACCGAGGCAATTGCTGAGAGCTACGCCCAGGTCCTTGACAAAATCATCATTGCCAATGAGGCTCAAGACATGCCTCTCTACGCCTCCCGACGGCACTCGCACGCATCTGCTTCAAGCGACGCCCACCTGCAGCGCATGCACGCGCAAACGCAGCGCCTGTTGCGGGAAGCTGAGATAGATCGACAAAGGATCCGGCAAAGGATCATACTATCAAACTCGCTGCATGCGAGAACGCGCTCGGTGGCTGAAGAATGGATTTCTTCAGCGCATCATGGGGCCCAAGGCCATGCTGCGGCAGTCTGGGCTGACGAGGGACGGCTGCACGTCCGCAGCGCAGAACTGCGGCAATCAGTGAATCCCGAGGGTGAGCAGCTGCCGCGTGAAGTGTTCAGTGCTCGCCTCATCGCTCTGGTCTGTAGCACATTGCATGTGTGCATGCGCATGCATCCATGCGTGCGTGCACATGCGTGCACGCGCGTGCGTGTATTGCTCAGGTCTGTAATGCAGGGCAAAGCTGTCACTACCGCGCTCAAATGTGTCCACAGTTGAGCGCAGGCGTGTTCATTGCTAGGCGCTTGCCGTGGGGCGTGCGGGCCTGTAGGTCCTTGCGCGAGCAAGCGTGAAAGTTAGATTGACGCCCCCCGTTTTCTCGTGCGCTGCTGACAAGGTAAGGAGCATGTGCACGTGCTGTGCAGGGAATACTCAAGGCGGCGCAGGCGGTGTCCGGGGTCAGCACACGGCAGCACATCCCGGGACAGCAGGCGGCGGTCTTGAGCAAACCCTCTGTTGTCATCACCACGCAACGGGTGTCAACGACAGCCTTTCAGGGCCTCGTCTTCACCGACGCCTCGTCCATTGTCACGGTCGACCTGCCTCCCGACTTCTTCGCGCAAGCGAATTTGGGGGGGCAAGAAGAGGTGGACGTGATGTTGGCAGTCTGGAACATCGCCACCCCTCCTATCCCACCGCCGCAGGGCTCTTCTGGAAGCATCAAGGAAGACTTTTTGAGCCCGATCGTTACCCTAGAAGTGCGCAAGCCGGGAAGCACGTCCGAAGTGGAGTGGAGGAGGGCGCTTGAGACGCCAGTGCTTCTGTCTGTCATCAACTCTCGCGCCGTCGACGGCACCAAAGATTATGCCACGGGTCGAGCTCTGATGGCAGCCCCAATGCTCTGGGACTGGGCCGAGTGGGGCTGGACGATCCGGGACACGCGCAGCGTTCGCGAGGCACCGGGCCCCGCGGGGCTGGTAGTGACAGCGTCTGCCGATGTCTTGGAACACTTGGCGATCGTGACGCAAATGGCTGGCTGCGACAACCTCCCCAAGAGCCCCGCCGTGTTTGATGCGTGCAGAGTCTGCAACGGTGACAATTCCACGTGCTCTGGCTGTGACGGCAGGCCAAACACTGGCGCTGGGCGTTCGTGCAACGGGCATGGCCAGTGCGGGGTGGATCGGTGCTCGTGCCATGCCTTCTACTTTGGCTTCGAGTGTGAGACATACTGTAGCGAAATGTCGACATGCTCCGGGCACGGGCTTTGCCATCCTGCCTCTGGAGTTCCGTGCACTTGTGACCTTGGCTGGCAAACCCAAGAGGCCAACGCAGCGACAGACGGCGATACTTCGGCAGCGGACGCGGAAGCAGATAGAGGGCCGTACTGCTCAGAGCCTTTGTACGACCCGTTTGCGCAAGTTGCGAGCGACGGCAAGCCGCCAATGTGGCAGCTGGTGCTGATCATTCTTCTTCCTTCGCTTGTCGTCTTGGCCTGTATCATGTACACCGTACGCGAGGTGCAACGTGAAAACGGCTTCAACGATCTGGCCAACCGCATGATGATCTTTGTCGGCATGGACAAGGAAGAGAAACGGGAAGAGGAGAGCGAGCCTCCCGTGCCCGACATCTTGCCTCCTTCTGACCCCGCCCACGCTGAAATGTTAGACATGGCCCCTTATCATGCCAAAAGATGTGTGGAGCTCCAGCCATCGGAGCAACGCCAAATTCTGGCTCTCTCCGACCAGGTCATTGCCCCCGCCGCTGCCTGCCTCGCCTGGCGCTCCGATCTTGCGCCCGCCTGCCTACTCCTGCTTGTTTGCAGAGCAGCATGCTGTTAGGTTCGCCTTGACCTGTGTGCTTTGTTACAGGCTATGCTGTGGCCGGCAGCAACGGAGAAGACGCAGGTCAAGGCGCAGCAGCGCATGCAAGCCATGCTGCACCACGACAAGATGCCGGAGGGCAAACATGTAAAGTACCTCCAGCACGGCCCGCGACCCCCTAGCAGCGGTGCGACCGAACACGACCCTCCGTCGCCTGAAATTGCCCAACAAATCTCCTCACAGTCGCCTAGTTCCTCTCCGCAATCGCGATCGCGGTCAAAGAATAAGGGGTCATCCAACTTTCATGTCGAAGAGGAAGTCGCCGTCTAGGTGCCTGTAGATGCAGGCAAACTCGACAGAGAGAGAGAGAGAGAGAGGAGGGAGGGAGGGAGGGAGGGAGGAAGGGAGGAAGGGAGGAAGGGAGAGAGAGCCTGTAGATGCAGGCAACTCGACACTCATGAACCGGACTGAAAAACTTTGTGAGGTTGTGGAACACGCGAGCTTCAGTGCGAGTGATTTGTTCTGCTCGACACTCTCAGCGCAACAGAGATGCGTCTTAATCGTTCCGTACGGGGATTGTGTACATGCCGTCATAAAACAGTTTATGTATGTGGAAAGGGATGCGGCTATGATGACCGCCTTTGCCACGCGGCTGATGGGCGCCAGGCTAAGCACCTACACCACTTAAGCTCACGGATCTGTCTCAGACCCTTAACCACATTCAATCGCTTGGCGTGTCAAATCCTTTTGCCTAACGGTTCGACTCGCTGACAGATGTCACACAAATCTACTGGCTTGAGAACAAGGATATCATTGTTTTCAGAACCAGTCACTGTGTCTGTCGGTTGATGGCTCGTCCCCGCTCCTCTTCTTCGGGCTGGCGCCCCGAGGACCCCCCCTAGCGTGGGCTTAGACGCTCGCAAACGAAAGCTGTTGCAAAGCTTTTGAAGCGTGGTGTTGAGGGTATACTGTGAGTTGGCAGGAGGTGTGCAGTGTCTTTGGCAGTGAGCACGCGCGCTCCCTTTTGGGATGGTTCCTTTAGGCACCTGTGTTAGGGCATCCAAGTTTTCGTTTTCAGTGAATTTTGTATTCCGTGGATGTGATCTAATATTTTGGAAGCCAAGATGTGAGAGCGAGACATCTTGGTTCAATATGAGCTATTCGCAATAGAAGGACATCAGCTCGAGCGCCAATCCCTACATGTGTGATTTGAAAGAGGCTCCCGCTCACGGAACGCAACCCCTACCTCCTTTACTGCGACCCAGACGCCACAACGACAAAGGGCTTTGTGCGCCGGTCAACGCGTGGAGTGGTGGAGGAGAGCATTGCAGCGAATGATCCGCGACTCATCATCGCGCGACCGCTCAAGCAGACGAGACCCAAATGCATTCTCTCCTCGCTCGGCAACGTTCCACCCGAGGCTGCGCAGCAGCTGCTGGTCCTTGGAGGCATCCTCCGCATCAAAGCTCGTGCTCACCAAGGCTGCCTTTCCCTGTGGTGGGGCGGCACAACACGCAGCACAGCACATTCAGCACTTGCCGCCACACAATCGATGATCTTGAGCGTGACTCAGGACGCGCCAAGACTGCAAGAGGTGCACGGAGCAGGGAGAGAGATTGAAAGCACGGAGATTGAAAGCACGGAGATTGAAAGCACGGAGTTTAAAGCACGATGCCTTCTCGCGCAGGAGGCCTTCAAGAGTAGGGAGCCAGTCGGCACGATCAGTGCCAAAGCCGGGGTTAAAGGCGACGAGCAGGTCCGGCTCGCGATACGACTTGAGCAACGACCTCTTGCGGCGGAAGGAGTCATAGTCCTCCGAGTGCAGCGACGCCGTCATGTTGTCGGCTAGCGTTAGGTTTTTCGAGAAGATGCTCTTGGGCGAGAGCTCGGGCCCCACTAGTGTCACCCTCATGCTGGGCTTCCACACGCGTTAGGTCGGTGCGTTGCCCGCTTTTGTGCGCCGTAGAGAATGGTAGGAAGGGAGAGAAGGAAGCTTTGCGGTGCAGCGATGCGTGCTGCCCAGAGAGAGAGAGAGCGCGTGTGTGCGCGCAAAAACTTGCAAAGCAGCAGAGGGCGAGAGCGAGACACGGCGCAGCTGGCCAAAAAAGATAAAAAAGACAGGTAGACGCGACGGAAAAGAAGGGAGAGAGGGAGAAAGGGAGGGGAAGGGCGCGGTGCAGGGAAGGGGGTGGCACCTGAGATGGGGAAAGAGGAGGCCGAGCTCAGGCCAATAGTACTGCAGCAGACTTTCCTCCTGCGATGCTGCGCCTACTATATGCACTTCCACCTGCGCGCGTTGAGCGCATGTGTGTGTGGGGGGGGGGTGGGGGGGGTATGTGGGTGGGGGAGAATGTGGGTGGGTAGTGCCTTGGCTGTCTTTTTTGCTGATCATGCAGCCCTGCTTTCTGTTCACGTCCTCCCCCCCCCCTCTACCTCTTCTTTCTTCTCCTCCTC
>Ga0115006_10001239_pt1 | contig 15585 bp, 3 predicted proteins | sample ArcOceMetagenome_3_FD_88943 | JGI IMG/M metagenome (GOLD analysis project Ga0115006, IMG submission 88943) | Marine eukaryotic phytoplankton communities from Arctic Ocean - Arctic Ocean- Svalbard ARC20M Metagenome | ecosystem: Environmental > Aquatic > Marine > Oceanic | place: Arctic Ocean...
TATATACGTGATCGAGGAGCTGGTGGGGGGGGAGTACCTGGCCGTGTCACTGACGGCGGACAACGTTGCGGGCAACAGCACGGCATGGACGTGGGGCACGAGGTGGGAGACGCTGCCGTTCGGGTCTGTCAATCTAGGATATACGTTTGACGTTCCAATCCATGCTCTTACGTGGGTGGCTCCGAGCAGCACTGGATACGGAAACAGTTTCGACATGCCTATTCTTGTGTACAAAATTTCACTGTCACGATGCATTGACTTTGACCAGGCAGATCCGTGGTGCGAAAGTAGCACTCGGCACATTTCAGCAGAAACGTTTCAAATGGTAGAGGGGGCAGACTTTGAGTATCCGCTCGTGTACAATCTCACGGAACGACATCCAGCGCTGCACCAAGGTCTGTTCTACTATTACAACGTAGTCGCCAGCAATAATGAGACCTTTGCGTCTGGGCAGTCCAACAGTAGTGACACAGTATTCAGACAATATGGCAAGATTCCGTTCAGCCAGGCCTTCATCGACTATCCAACCGTCCTTCCGGTGGCAGTAGCCATGTACAATGGCAAGATGCACCCGTGGACAGGAACTCCCAGCGCGATATCGGATTTCATCATAATGCATCTTTCGGGCTATCCCCTGGTGCGCGGCTCTGAGGACCTGGAACTTGTGGTCAACAGTTACAGCATAGATATCTCAGCTGAGACATCCATGCAAGTTGTCGACAGCTCGCTCGCGCAAGGCACCACGCTCAAATTTTGGCCAACCAATCTACCTGAGTCCGTGCAACAGGATTGTGGGATACCATGCACAATTGATCTCACCATCACAATGCGAAAAGAGCGCACGAAGTCTTCGCCTTTTTCGCTGTCATACTTCACCTACCCCGACGCCCAGACCATTGCAGTCGTCCCGACTCAAGGACCTATCAACGGTGGGACCATACTTATGCTGACGCTGATCGATTTCACTGGTCCAAAAACGAGACACGGTGCTCAAGTACCAAATCTTGTTTCTGTTTCCAAGGGTGAAATGCAGCTCACAGTTGTCTTCCGGCTAAATAGCCTTACTTGGAAAACTGCAGTGCAGAGCGACCCATCCAAGGGCTTAGGTGTCTTCGAAAATACCGACGTCATCCAAAGTGGATCAAAAGCCTTCGACATCTATCTTGTCCTTCCACCCTCGGAGGCGTTGGAGGGAGTGGCGTCAATTTCCTTCGAAATCGATCAAGTTGAGTTTCAAATTGACTCCTCCCAAGCCAGCCTGGACTTCGAGTACGTCGGCACGCAGATCTTGTATGTCACTCCCAGCAGCGGTCTTCTCAATCCAGGTTCCGGAGGTATGGACGTCAATGTCGTCGTCTTGAATTTGCCCAGCGAACTGCTGGGCCTCCGCGTGCTGTTGGGCGGCGAGCTGTGCACTGTAAAGACCATTGCACAGTCGACGTCAGAGCTGGGTGTGGCATCCTCAGTCGCATGCGCTGCATCCGAGCTACCCTTGTCGATGGTGGGCACTATCGACGTCGTGGTAACAGCCGCAGATATGAACAAAGTGCTAGTGAAACCGTTTCAATACATGGCACCACCAGAGCCGGTCATCAAGGATGATTCTATAGTCTTCGATGGGAGAAACGAGATGTGGGTTCCCTCGGGCAGGAAGCAAAGATCTGCAAAGCTGCTGATTTCCAATCTCAGCCCCAAATACGCCGTCGTGTTTGACAAAATCCATATTTCGTTCGAAGGGGAAGGCATTTGCAGCATCAACGGAACCGCCGTCCTAGGAAGCTGTCGCCGAGACGCTTCGGATGTTGCCTTTATGCAGGTGGGATTTAACACCGAAATTCGGTACTTGACACCGGACCTTATGCCACCAGCGTTGACTTCCGTCACTGTGTCAATCTACCTTGAAGAACGATTGCTCATGACGGTTGCGCACAGCGACGTTGAGTATCGAGACCTCTCGCTTCCGCGCACGATTGCGTGGGCCCCATCAGAGGGTCCTGCAGCAGGGGGCACAATCTTCGTGATGGGTATCCAGTCAATGGCAGCACATTTTACTGCAGGCAATCCATTAACCTGTACGTTTGCCTCCATCCCGGCTTCGGTTGTCGCTGTATTGTCGGTCGCAGAGTTCCAAGCGAAGGACACGAAACATGCTCAGGCTATGAATTTGCCCGCCTTGGCTTCGTGGTTTTTGGGACTCAGTCAAGATATTAGTGACCAATACGACAAGGTCGTGAAGGACACAGCCACTGCCGTCTACGACACAGCCTTTAATCCTACCGCCTCTATGCAGGTAGCTGCGGTGGCCTTTGTTTCCGTGCCGAGCTTGACGGCCGGTGAAACAGAGGTTATGTGTACGGCGGGTGACGCAGTGGTCTATGGAAAATTCAAGGGGATACGCGCACCTGCCGGCGCTTCCGAAGTGAGCCGCGCTGCAACTGACGCTGGGAACCTACGATCAGGGATGGGAGGCGGCATCAAGGTTGCCATTGCTTTAGTTAATTTCGCCATTGTGTACAAGGGCGCAGAGATTTCCGTGCTTTTTGGCGACGATCCACTTACAGTCAGCAGGCTAGCATACAGCACTGCAGCAGAGACCAAGTGTTACATCATCGTACCGCCATCCTTACCGCGAGAGCTCGTGGTGCAGATCTCGCCTTCATCAGTCCCGTCAAACAAGGCCAGCTTCTCGTTCACTTACTTCGATGATCGTGTGCCAGTGATTGAAGCGCTCGGCCCGTTTTTGGTGTATGAGACTGGAGGCGCACGAATGGCCATGACTGTGTCCGACCTGCCCACCCTTGATTCACTACAGAAGTATCGCATCATCGTGCGACAGGGTCTCAGTGTCAAAACCGCCTATGCTACGGCACGTGAGGAAGATTCGATTGAGTTTTTAGTGCCGGCAGGTACTGCGGGACCAGCATCGGCTGAAATATGGGCAGATATCGACGCTACGACCTCAAAAAACTCAGACCCTGTCGGTTTTGAGTATGCTGCGATTCCGACCGACCCTGCAACCGTCTTCCAGGTGACACCAGGCAGCAGCTCCAATTTCGGTGGACGCGAGATCACGGCATATATTCAAAACATGAAAGTGGTAGCGGATGAGGCGAGTCTTCGAGTGGAGATCACCCTCGACGACGTGACCGCCGCTGCCACAAACATTCAGAGCCGCTCCAGCATGGCGCAGACCAGCGTGTCCTTCTTGACCCCGGCCTTTGCGGGTGGCGGCACTGCTGCGGTTCGGATCTGGGAAGTCGGACGAGAGGAACAAACAGCCCAAGGACAGTTGACATACATTGACCAGAACATTGCAGTGCTGCTGTACAACCTGCCAGACTCTGGAAAGGCAAATGAAGCTGTAGATGTCGAGGTTGGAATTTCTCGATTTGGGAATATTCCGCCGCTTTCCGATATTTTCGTGGGTGGCACAGGATTGAAGGCAACAGTCCTTTCTGCTTCAAAACCGACTTCTTCTGACACAACAATGGTGATCGTGCGGCTCGAGCGAGAGGATGTGACATCTTTTGGCAGCGTTGATGTGACTGTTGCGGCATGCTCGGATCCCAGCCTGTGTGCCAAAAAGTCGGTAGCATTCAGCTTCGTGTTTCGGGATCCGGACGCATTGTGGGTCAATGATGTTTCGCCCGTGTCCGTGTACGTAGACGGACGGACGCCCCTTGCAATTGGTGTGGAAAATGTGCCCGCAGACTTGACGGCTGAAGATTTCGTGGTTGTGTTCAGCCCGAATACGTTCACGTCGATAGACAGCGACAACAATGGTTGGCTCAGTAGCACGGAGGTGAGCGACTACTCAGGCGCCTACGACTATTCTGCTATTGACATGAGCCAAGACGGTAGAATTGTGCTGGACGAGTGGAATGCACACATTCGTGCTATCGTTCAGGCAGTGGAATACAAGCCAGTACTGCCCAACGGGCTCTTTCAGTTAGTCTTGACTGTGACTATCCCGGGCGCCGACGAGGCAGGCCCCGTGAAACCTGAAGTACACATAGCCAAGGTGAACAATATCATTCAGTTCCCGGTGGACTTCACTTATTTGTCAGCTCCCTCCCCGGCTTTCGGCACCATCGTGCCTGCGAAAGCCAAGACCAACCTTGCAACTCCCGTTAGAGTGACGCTCCTGAATTTCCCAGGTGTGGGCTCCACGGCTGACATTGAGATAAAGTTCCGGTGGTCGTCAGGCAAACTCTTACCTGCGTCCGTCAGCGAATTCACCCCCGCCGATCCCAGCAAACACCCTGCCGCAATTCAAGATTATCAAGTCTTGATCATGAGTCCGGTGGGCGATGAAATCAAAGAAGGAACTGTCCAGCTCATATGCTTTCATGGCCAGTATCGGCGGAGGGTGGCACGGACAGTGCCCGCCTTTACATTTTTGGACGCAAGCAGCCCGGAAATTGTGGGTATGTCCAGCGCGGTGGGTACCGGAACTGATTCTGCAAAGGTGCAGATGTCAAAGCGAACACAGTTGTCTCTGTTTGCCAAGAACGCGAAGAGCAAAATCGCAGAGGTGGTAGTTGGCACCGGGAGCAAAGTCGCCACAAAGGGAAACATTGCTTATGCCATACAGGGTCCTACATCACTGGACCTGGACGTGAGCTCTCATGACGGAGAAAAGAAAGCTCAGGCTACTTTCTCCATGCCCGGATCCACCGAAGCTGGCCCCGTCCTCGGCTTGATCAAATTCGAAAAGGGTTGCGGTGGAGATGCATGTAGCAGTGCGGCCTGCTGTGAAGACTCGTCATGTATTGAGACGTGCAAGGCCAGCAATGGTGACAGCTGCAAGCTTGCATGCTTCACGCTCATCTATTTTGATGACCTTCAACCTCGTCTTTTAGACTCGGGGGAAGCGCTGACTGGACCAGAGATAGGGTCCAGTAGCCTCAAGCTCACGATCGCCATGCTACCGCAAGTCGATTCCGGAAACGATATCACCGTAAAATTCGACGACACTTACATGGGCACAGCCTACGTGCAGTCATCCACGTCAGATCAGACTAGTCTGTCCGTCATAACTCCTGCCATTCCTCTCGGAGGACTCGCGTCAAAAAAAATGCAGGTGAATTTGCAAGTGGGTGACAGGCGAGACCGAGCATTGACGTTTGAGTACACGGCGCTGGCAGTCTCACCGAGTCTGACGAGTGTGAAACCCGAAACCTGTTTCAGCGACAAACCGACGCCCATAACGCTGTCCATTGAGTACTTCCCTTATCCCGGCGACGCTGTGGTTATGTTTGACGAGATTCAAATCGGCGCAGAAAACATCACCGTGTTACCAATCAGCAATCTGCAGAAGACTGTGATCACATTCGTATCGCCTGTGACACAGCCGGGCAAGTTCCAGGTGTTGGTGTTTCCGAAGAGCTGCCCCAAATGCGGTAAGTCGGTAACATTTGCATTTATCCTCCGTGACTCCAATCAGCCTGAGCTCGTCAAGCCAATCCCGACCCAGGGCCAACGATTTCCTAAGCCCGACCAGGTAGATCTGGTTCGAGTAGCAAAGTTTCCAAAGATATTTTCCGACATCAACGTGAGATTCGAACTAGCCAATGCCGATCAAACCGTTCACACAACAAGTGTACTCTCAACTGAGATGCTTGGCGACCTTACAGTCCTCTCATACCAACGGCCATGGATCAGCACAATCGGTAGCTTGAGCATCGTCATCGCAATTACGACGCCAACTGAGATCAAGACGATGACGTTCTCCTTCGTCATCTTTGACGAAACCGCGGTACGCCTGGTCAGCACATTTCCTTCCACCATCTCGACTCGGTTACCAGTTTACGGGAGGGATCTTGATTTACGATCTTCAATGGATCTAGTCATCTCCAACTTTCCATCTAACACTGCTGTCGAGGAGGTCAAGCTTGTGCTGGCTGGAGGGCTTGAGGCGGATGTGCTCTCCATCGAAGATATTTCGAGATGCGAGGGTCAGTTCGACGATTGCAATCGCACCAGGCTCAAGATTCTGGCACCTGCATATGACGTACCAGGGATTTGGGCGGCCGAGCTGTCGGTGCTTGGAAGCCCTATTTTAACAATCGGCTTGTCATTCTTTGCTCCATGCAGCTACCAGAGCTTCTGTGAAGCAGAGGGGAAGATCGTCGACAAATACTTGCTCGAGACCCGGGTGCCGCTGAACTCAAAGTGTGATGCGCAGTACTGCCTGGCTTTTACAAGCCTTGCAGATCCTGAGATTGTGTCGCTCTTCCCAACTCAAGGCCCATCCACCGGAGGCACAATAGTGTTAGTCCGGGTCAAAAATCTGCCAGCTTTTGCCGCGTCAGATCTGTCCGTCGAAGTAGGATCCGGCGCTTCCAAGCAAATGTTGACGCCAGAATCTGTGCTTCAGGACTCTGGATCCTCGACAAGGAGCTGCCAAGGTGTGGTTACATTGAAAATACCCCCAGTTCCGGGCGGTCAGTTTGGTCAACTTTCGCAGACTGCGGTGCAGCTGATTGTAAAGCTTGGTCTCAACTCGCTCATCGCAGAGCTCTCCTTCGAATACACTCCCGTAATCCAAGGACCATGCGTTGTGTCGAGTTTCTTTCCGCGGTCGGCCTTTCCAGGCGTCGATACGCAGATCAAGGTTCTGTTGACGAATTTTCCCAGACTCACCGATCTCACCGACGCTAGTCAAGTTCGGATGCACTTGTCAAACACTGACATCCCAAGCAACCAGATTGAGTCCTCTTCATATGCTGGAACCGTCGTGAGCTTCAAGACCGGTTTGCATTTGGCATCATCGGGCCCCGCAATGCTCCAGGTGTATTTAGCCTGTGAGCTCTGCCCGGACTTGGGAAGGTCCAAGGCGGGATTCTTGTCCTTCACAGTACTGCCCACCCCGACACCTGATCTTCAAAATTTCTTCCCGAATCGCGGTCGGGCAAAAGTTGAATTCAGAGGTTCTGCCACGGTGCTATACATCGACCCAGCAATAGCAGCAACTGGTATCTGGAGTGTGTCCCTCAGCGGACTTGTGACTCAGACACTGGAAGCGCCAATTGTAACTACGCAAAGCGTGGCTGGCTGCACGCAACGTCATTGCGCAAAGTTCAAAGTCCAATACGTCGTGCCACAAGACGCTATTCCCACGAGCGGGGGAAATGTGAACGTAGACCTTTCTGTAGGAAGTGACCGGGTAACGTTTGAACTACCCTTTGACGCTGACGACACTCCTAGCATTGAAGCCGTAGAGCCCGCGTCCATGAGCATTGAAGAGACTGACAGCAAGAAAATCATCTTGTACCTCCGCAACGTTGCGCCAACGTTTTGTTCGACAGTTACGTCTTGCACCGTCGCCTTTGGGCAGTCTGTTGGAGCTGTCGTGGCGGCCTCCTTCGCCAACAAGATTCTATCAGTGACCATCCGCCCACCCTCGATTTCGGCTGGGGGATCTGTGCCAGGTGCCATCGCATATTCAGGAATTTCGATACCGTTTGAATACACCTTCGTGGCTCCGCCTGCGTCTCCAGAGCCCATTGATGGGGCGTGCTCGGGGGGCCAGTCTCTCACTCTGACCGTGGTGGGATGGGGCTCTGTTGTAAGCTCAGCGGGCTCCCTGTCTATTTTTTTCGGGGCGACTGAGGGTCAGGTTGTGCAAATAATTAGCTCAATTGCCTCTAGTTCGTTCTCACAGACAGTCCTAGAAGTTTCAACGCCAATCTTTCCGTCCACGGGCATTCACAGCGGCGTTGTTTCTAATGGAGTGAAAAGCTCACAGTTCAACTTTGAATGTTTTGAAGACCCCTCGGCCAAGGCGGTTCCGGCTTCGGCTACTTTAAGCGGCAAAGTGATTGGCTCGAGCGACGGCAAGTCCATAAGGCTGGATTTAAGCAACTTCCCAGTAGTTGAAACACCAGCCGACGTCGTTGTGGCATTTGGCACTGTTGAATGCGACGGAATTGTCTGCAGCGTGCTGAGCGTGACAAATTCCCCAGGCAAGGTGTCCCTAACAGTCACGACGCCCAGGGTGCCTAAGGCTGCAAATGTGCAAGTCAAGGCAATGTACACGGGCAAGGCTGCGCCCCCGCAGGGAGGAGACCCCAGCAAGGTTTACATCCGCACGCAGAAGATCGCAAAGACTGCATTTTCACACTATCGGCCTGCCCCTGTCATCATTTCTGCCCGCTTCTGCTCTGAGTGCTCAGCTGGGAGGAGCTGCATATCGAATGGACGGTGTAAGGATGGAGTGCGTCCAAAGCTGAATGCCTTGGGAGCTTCGAGCGTTGGCGTCCTTACACTCTTAGTCGACAACTTCCCCCAGATCACGGGAGATCAAGCGACTGGAATGGTGCTGGCTCCTGCCAGGGCGGAGATTAGCTTCGGAGATTATTTTGGGACGGTCAGCAAGCTCTTGTATTCGGATGAGACCCGCAGCGCTTTTGAGGTTGCACTTACATCAGCTGTCGCAGTTGGCACTGAACTCTTGGACCTCAAGGTGTATGAAGATGACGAAATACCGGTGTTCTTCTCTGCTCGCACAGAGGTGACGTTCTTCGACGAGAATGTCGTCATTTCGTGTTTTGACAAGTGTGAAGGCCCAGCAACAGGGACCCAAGGCGCCAACAAGCTTCACATTTATGTCATGAATCTTGCTGCGTCATCGGCTGCAGAATTGATTGTCAGCTTTGGAGATACACGGGTTTTGGACCTCGTGATGCTATCTTCAGATTCCAACACCAGCACCGCAGTGTTTTCGGCCACTATTCCGGCGTGCCCCTTGTGCACCTTCACGTCTGGGGTAGCAACTGTACAGCTCTCAGTAGCGTTTGCCTCGGATGGCGTTGAAATGGCGTCGACACCGTTCACTTACTATTCTGCGCCAACATTTGCAGCAGTCCGATTCAGCACAACCGGCACAACTCTCGATTGCACTTTTGACCAAGCCACGGACCGTGCAGATATGACTTCGGAAAACACCAATTGCACGGATGTCCTTTCTGACACGACACTTGCAGTGATTGGGGTTGGCGCATCATGCGCATGGTTGGCAGACGATGCACTCAGTGTCTTCTTGGGCGCATCGCCTCTTGTAGTACCAAATGATGTCGTTTTGTTGAGGGCAGGAAAGTTGAAGGCTCGGCACAAGAAGTCCCCTCCGAGTGTCGCGGCGCTGCCAGTTGCTCGCCCGATTGTCATCAGACAACCTGAGATTTCTGTCAAGGGGGTCGATACCATCGATCCTTGTTCCAGCCTTGAAGTGCGCGTAAATGCCCTGAGCCCTCGTCCCGTCAGGTACTTGTGGTCCTGCATCAATGACGACAACTTCAACTCGTACCTGGGCACAGTGAGTTCCTCGGCTCTTTATCTCCCGCCGGGCACTAGCCAAATGGCAGTGTTCCCCAAAGAGTACATTTTGGAGATCAGCGTAGTTGATTTCCTGGGTATTGCTAGCGTGGCAAAGCGATTTGCAGTTCTCAAGAAGGCTACAGCGTCCCCGCAGATGGAGTTCAATCCGCCAACCATTGAAACACTACGAAATGCAGAGGTTCTGATCAAGGGAGAAACAATTTTTTCGGCCTGCCCTGTGGATGAGACTGAGCTTGCTTTCTCGTGGCGGCAACTGTCCGGTCCGCCCCTTTCACCAGCTTTGCTGGACACCACGATGCCTCAACTGAGAATTCCGCCTGACACCCTTACACCGGGAAGTGTTGTGCAGTTGAGCCTCAAGGGCAGCATGTCTGACGTGAGCCAGTCCTCAGAATCAATCGTCTTAATCAAAGTCGGCTACCAACAGCCGACATCTAGTATCAAAGGCGCTGTCCTAGTGTCGTCCTTATCTCCTGTCTTTCTCTCTGCTGCATCTTCGCGCGATCCTGACCTTGATGCGTCAGCGCCGCAAGGTCTGGCGTACTCCTGGGAGTGTTTCTTTACGGAGGATGGATACGAGAACGCGTGTCGAGACCCTGAGGGAAATGCACTAGAGCTACCGACAAATAGCCTTAGCCACCCTAATCTCACCATCGCGCCCGGGGTGCTCGTCCCCGCAGAGCATGGGTATACGTTCCGAGTGACAGTTCAAAAGGGAACTAGATCATCGTTTGCAGCATCGTTGGTAGTCAACATTGTAAGCGAGGATATTCCCACCATCAGCATTGCAATTCCGTCTCTTGCCAATGTGGCAACGGATGGAACCATGATTGTCAACCGCGAAGATCGGCTCGTCTTTAATGCAGAATCTTCGGCCTCGAATACGACTTACACATGGGGAATGCCCGGAATCAATACCTCTCGCCCGCTCGTCTGTCCCATGGGCGAGCATGCGTCTACTTTCATCTTTAACGGTGTCTACTCCCGACTTCAAGTCGGTACGCGCTACAAATTGTATCTGCAGGGCACTACTCTTGAAGGCACCATGGGCACAAGCTCACTCGACCTGCTGATCAACAGTGCCCCGCTGGGTGGGTCCTTCTCGGCATGTCTGCTCGACGTTAATCAGGCGGAGCCGGGCTGCATCAAAACTGGCGAGGCGGTCACTGATGATTTCCGCTTGCTTGCGTCCAGCTGGACTGATCCTGATCTTCCTCTCCAGTATGAGTATGGATATATGCTGAATGAAAGTGAAGCCGGCGCGGCTGCTTTGCCTGTCGGGGCGGTGCTCATGACAACACCATCTCCTGCGAATGTTACAAACGTCACAAACGCTACTGATGACGCTCCAGGACTCGAAGGCCAGATCTGGTTCGAGCCCGTGCGCGACAATATTCGGGACATGGGCTTCCCTTCTGGACGAATCATCTTGATGTGTCGGGTAATTGACGCCCTAGGTGCCGCCACTGATATTTTGTCTGATAGCATCGAAGTGTCGTCTGCGATAGTCACTGGGTCCGGAGGAAGAAGGCTCCTGGCGGCAGGTGATTTCTTTGCAAAGGCCAAGTCGAAGCTCTCCGGCGCTCTCAAAACCTTCCGCGCCGATAAAGTGAACCAGATGGCAAACTCTGTGTCTGTGCATGCCGACTCCGGAGGTCTGGGGCCTGTCGACCCTTCAGCGATGAAAGGAGCTCTCATGGCCTCCCTGACCGAGGGTACCGGCAAAGCTGTCAAGACAACAGGTTTTGCTTGCGAGTCCTTTGGCGCCGGGAAAACAGTGACCGGCAATGCCGGGCAGCTGAGCGGCGGAGCCGTGTCCTCGTCTGCAGGCATGCTCAAATCTATGGTCTCTGGCGGACTCGGAAAAGGGGGAATGAACATGGCTTGTGCTGGTAATGCTGCATCTATGATGGGATCGTCCCTCAAGGCCCAGGCTATGTTTGCAAAACAAAATGAGGGCGCAAACACCGCGGCACAGCCTGAGCCAATGCTGGCGCCCGAAGAAGCAGCCGCGTTCCTTTCGTCCCTCGAAGGCGGAATGAAGGAGGTGATGCGTCAAGCAAACTGGGATGCCATTTCCGGCGAGCCGGCGCGAAAATCTGCGTCGGAAGCGTCCCAACATACGATTTCACGCACCACTTTGTCTGATGTTTCCAGCAGAAAAGTATCGCAGGCGCTGCCGTCGCTGGCTGGCGTCAACTCAGAAGCCTCGTTTGCACTCCCGGACTCATTTTCTGCGGATGTATTTGGGTCCGAGAGTCCTGAAGTCGACTTGCATTTGCAAGCGCACGGAGGCGCTCCTTCGGTCGGTGGGCATGTGGTTCGTAGTGCCCTCGTGGGATTGACAGTGTCTCGCGCGCGTGCTGCTGATGAGACGCCAGTTAACAACCTGCGACAACCTTTCAATCTTACTATTCCTATCGACACGTCATCAATGTCACTTTCTTCGCGAATGCTGCTTGCGCAGCAGGCCGCATGCGTGCACTGGAATCAGACGCAGTACTCGACGCTTGGCTGCAACGTGTCAGAGGTCTCGCTGACGCACGTGACGTGCACATGTTCACATTTGACCATGTTTGCTCTGAGCCAAGACACCAGCATCGCTGCATGCGGAGATGGTGTTATACAAACCGGAGAAGACTGTGATGATTTCAATATCTACTCGTCTGACGGCTGTAGCTCACGGTGTACCATTGAGGCTGCGTACATCTGCTCTGGCGAACCTTCAAAGTGGTGAGTCAAGCGAGGGCGATTGACAGAGAAATGCGTTGTCAAAAGAAAGAGAGACTGAGAGCGAGAGAGAGACTGAGATAATGGGAGAAGGGAGAGAGAGATGTACACAAAACGCACACCCTCGATCTCATTGTACTGTTTCATGTGTTCCAAACCACCCCTTCCCCACTCTTTCTGTTGCATTGCCGACAAGGATTTTCCCGCTCTCGCGACATGTTTTTTGTGTGCAAAACAGCAAACCGAATGTGTTGTCAGGAGAAGCACTTCTCAACACTGCTGGTGTGCGCGCAACCTTGGCTTTGTCCGGATATCTCTCCAAGGAGGATTTCATCAACCGGCAGCAGACGTTTGTCGACAGCCTTGTTGTCGCGCTGCGATCCTCTGGACAGAGCATCGATGCATCCAATATCATTGTTGTGTACGTGTGCTATGGGAACGACTGCACTACGTTTTATTCCGGTCGCCGGCTGGCAGCTGAACTCATCGAAGTGGACTTCCAAGTCAATACACCTGATGGGGATGCAAGGGCTGTGTTTTCAGCAATGTCATCCGACGCCTTTCTGTCGGCAGTCTCGTCCGAGCTTTCCCGGGTTCTGGGCAGAAACGTCGAGGCTGCCTACATACGAGCTCCCGAAAAGGTCTCAGAATCGAGTGGAGACTCAGAGGATGCCTTGACAGATTCGAAGAAGCAAGAGGAACAGCTTAATACGCAGGCAGCTCGCTCGACAGCGCAGTTTGCGGTATTGATTGTAGTAGTGATCGTTGTTTTGCTGCTCGGAATCGCATCAGTGACTGGACTTTACATTGTTTGGCGACGGCGCCGAGAAACAGCTACAGCAGCAGAAGAAGAGCAGAAAAAAGCCAAAAAGGATTTCCATGCGGATCACAGCTTGGATGCAAAAACAATCAGCGACGAGCCGGAGGCATCACCGCTGCCCAAGGTATCGCTGTGGCCCAAGACTGCTGGACGATCCGACATTGACAAGGAAGATGAGTTGAGATTAAAGGAAGCTCTGAAGAAATCTGAAGACACTGAAAGGCGGCTTGCGTTTGCAAGGAGACAAGCTGAGAGGGTGAGACAAGAGAATGAGATGCTTGCCAACGACATCGCCGAAATGTCAAGCTTCTCCATGAGCCTCTCAGAGTACTCGCATTCTTCTCGCTACCTCGATCTCTCGTTGACCCGTGCGACCAGCACACCCAACCGAAATGACACACCCAAGCGAAATAACAGGGTGCATCCCGACGCTGCAATTCAAGAGAATTCTGATGCACCGGGCAACTCAATCGAGGATCCCATGCAGACTGGCAATTCCCTGGAGGATTCCACGGATTTCATGCAGATTGGGATGGAGAAATCAACGGATGCCGGCGACTCGATGATGCTCTTCGACGCGCAAGAAACACCTGTTCGTGTGCGTTCATCGGACGTTTCCCTCGTTCAAGCCTTGAATGAGCCAGACGCGGAGACAGGGATGCAAGAAGACGGAGCGGCAGAAGAAACTCTAGATCTTGCCACAGGAATAGCTGCGTCAGGGCCGTGGTTTACTCCGCCGCCCCCTCCGCCCGCAGACGCTTCCGTCTCTGAAAAGCGTCGCAGGTGCTCCGCCCATGTGTCAGCCAGCTCATACTCGTTTGCCGATAACTGATTTGTTGCTGTATGCAAGTCATGACTAACTGCTTGTCTTGTTTCTTGCCACAACAAATGACAACGTCTGTTTTTGAGTGCCGGCAGGAAGCGTCTCAACAAGTCCAAGGCCCGTCTCCTCATGCTCACACAAGAGCTCAACTCTATCCAAGATCTCATCAGTAGCAGCGGGCCAACTGTGTCGAGCGACGCGCCTGCTCCCGCCCCTCCTCCTCCAGGAACGGACGCTTTGCTCGAAGAGGAAGGTAATGACGGTGACCAAAAGGAGCGCAAGGAAATGTTCAAGGCGGTTCTGGCAACGCGCGAACAGGCCAAGATGAAAACGAGTGCGAAGTACAGCAATGCTGTGGCTACCAACTTGTTGCAGAGGCCTGAGCAAGACACAGAGCAGTCAGAAATAAGCAGGATTCATCAAGGTGGGGTGCAAGAGGCAAAGGAGCCGGAGCAATCGGTGAATGACGCAGGACTCAACTCGCAGAATTCTTCTGGAGTCAAAACGCCTGATGGATCATTTGTTGCGCGAGACTCGCCAAAACTGTCTGAGACGCTTTCTCAGACGCCTTTGAATCGTTCGATAGCACAAGCTTGGGCAATGACACCGGCCGACGACCAAAGTTCTGAGGCTCATATCACACAGGACTTGCTGTGTGAGATTACAGAGATTCAAGCTTCCGCAGATGTCAATTACTCTGCACCTCTGGTTTCTCTGGTGGACCTCGATCAGCCACCTACAGAACAGATGTCGCGCGTGAGCAGCACCGGGTCTATTGACTGTAATGGTAGTGAAACTTCAAAGCGCGTCGGAAGAAAGTCAAGAACCCCAAAGTACAGTGCACCACGAACTCCAAGCAAAGATGGCGACAGGAGCGTAAGATCGATCAAAAGACGTCCATCGGGCAGCGCTCGGCATCCTGCGGGTCTGAGCGATGAGTAGGAATTGAGGACTATTAATATTTGATAATAAATGGCCTGACGCGCCCGAACAAGGGAGTGCTCGTTTCTGCAGCTCCTCCATCCATCCTCTAGACCAGTCCATTTTTTTATCGGGACCCCTCTTTTACCCGTGAAATAGTGATCTTCGAGGAGCAATAACTCAGCAACCCGATCGACAATTCACAAGCGGATTGGTTTGTGTGAAAGTCAAAGAGTAGAGCTTTTGCGTACATCAAGATTTATGACCATGCTCAAAATTCTCACGGCTTGCTGAGCAAATCTATTTTTGACTGATTTACCCGTGAAAAGGCGATGTTCGAGGAGCAATATCTCAGCAACCAGAGCGAGCTCGGACATGCTGTTTTGCGGGTCTGAAATGGCTATATAACAGCTTTCTCATATACCAAGTTTTGTGTCAATATTCCAAGTATTCGCTGAGTGGCGGGCAAAATGAGTCCAGACTGGGAAAACACGGTAAAATACCGTATACCAGCGCTTCAAGGCGCACTCCACCCTGAAATACTTCATGTTTGTCAATGTTACCTAAAATCCCTTTGACATAATGGCTTTCGATATGTTAGGAGCCATCATCCCAAAGCACATCTCTATTTGCTCAGTGGTTCAAGAGATAGCCCGCCAAATCGACCATTTTACCCGTGATCTTGTCGACTTTTGTCTGTTTTCAGTGTGGCACTCAAGAGTCCATTACTCAGCGAGCAGGACGATTTTTGCCACAACATTTGATGTGTCTCAAAGCCCAATTCACAGGCTTTCATATGCTGTACTGTTTATGTCAGTTATCGTAGCGGTTGCTGAGAAAAGTGGTGGCAAAGTCCAGGGTGCGTAGACCAGTCCATCTCCCCGAAACGTAATAACTCAGCAATCCAAGCGACAATTCACAAGCGGATTGGTTTGTGTGAAAGCCCGAGAGA
>Ga0115006_10001240_pt1 | contig 15584 bp, 15 predicted proteins | sample ArcOceMetagenome_3_FD_88943 | JGI IMG/M metagenome (GOLD analysis project Ga0115006, IMG submission 88943) | Marine eukaryotic phytoplankton communities from Arctic Ocean - Arctic Ocean- Svalbard ARC20M Metagenome | ecosystem: Environmental > Aquatic > Marine > Oceanic | place: Arctic Ocean...
CGGTTGGTCAATGCAATGAACGCTTACCCCGCACTGGTCGCCGGCGAAGGCCGTGCCTGCACCCAACTGATGCGGGCAATGGGCGGCAGCGGGGTGATCAAAACTGGCGCCGAAGGTGTGTTCACGGCGATTTTGCCACAGCAGCGTCTGGGAATTGCGCTTAAAATAGATGACGGCACAACCCGCGCAAGCGATGCCGCAATTGCCGCGCTTTTGGTCCATCTTGGCGTCTTGGCGCCAGATCATCCCACAACCCAAATGTATGTTAACGCCCCGCAGCGCAATTGGCGTGGCATCACGACCGGCAGGCTTGGCATCAGCCCGACATTTTTGCCCCAGCTTGCACAGATTTAGACAAACGTCGCGCGCGGATAACCTTGGATAAACAACAGCGCACTCAGATCGCAGAAATTTATCCGCACCGAACATTTGGCCGCCACCGCAGGCTTTGCGTGCAACGCCGCGCCAGTGCCTGCAATTTTAAGCATCCCCAAATCATTGGCCCCGTCCCCCACCGCCATCACATCCTGCGTCGAAATGCCTAACTTGTTGGTGATCTCCTCCAGTGCCTGCACTTTGGCCGCGCGCCCCAAAATCGGCTCACCAACGGCACCAGTCAATTTTCCACCTTTTACAATCAGCGTATTGGCGCGGTTCTCGTCAAACCGCAATTGGGCAGAAACAGCCACCGTAAAGGCGGTAAACCCACCCGAAACCAAAGCCGCATAAGCTCCATTTGCCTTCATCGTAGAAACGAGCGCAGCCGCCCCGGGCATCAGCGTAATCCGGTCGGCCAAAACCGTGTCAATCACCCCAACGTCAAGATCTTTCAACAGACCGACCCGTTCGATCAACGCACCGTTGAAATCCAGCTCTCCGTTCATTGCGCGGGCCGTGATCGCTTTTACCCGATCCCCGACACCGGCAACATCAGCCAGCTCGTCAATACACTCTTGTTCGATCATCGTGCTGTCCATATCAGCCAGCAACAGTTTTTTACGGCGACCCTCAGAGACTTGCACGACCAGATCAATCTGCAGTTTTTGCAAATCAGCCCAGACCTGCCACTGGTTTTCAGGCAGGACCTGCAGAGCGAATTCAGCCGCCTCACCAGCCGAGAGCCAATCCAATTGCGATCCACCCCAAGCGCCGTACAGCGCCACGACCGCGCTCGTTTCAAGCCGCCCCGGTGGGGCCATTACAGTTGCGGTAAACATCTATTTTCTTTCCTGCGCCATACAGGTCCTCACACCAAATCGACACGTTGCTCGGATTAGAAATCCAAATTTTCCACGTTCAGTGCATTTTTTTGGATAAATTCACGCCGCGGTTCGACCACATCGCCCATTAGTTTGGTAAACAGATCATCAGCCTCGGCCACATCATCAACCTTTACCTGCAACAAAGTGCGTGCATCTGGGTCCAGAGTGGTTTCCCAAAGCTGTCCGGGGTTCATTTCACCCAAACCCTTGTAGCGTTGCAATGACAGGCCCTTTTCACCCTCTTTAAGCACCATATCCAACAACCCCAACGGTCCAAAGATCACCTGATTGCGATCTTTGCGTTGCAGGGTGCCTGGAGTACCGTAAGTGTCTTGCAGGCTTTTGGTAAAACTGCCGGTTTTGCGCGCCTCACCCGAGCGCAACATCGGCCCGTCAAGCGTCCTCACCTCTTCGACACCCCGTAAAATGCGCGCCAGCCGAATGCCGTGATCTTGTGTGATCCGGCCCTGCCAGCCTTTTTCATATTCAAGCGCAATCATATCCAAACGCTGTGCAACCTTATCAGCGGTTCCCTGCAGATCGGCATCAACAACGCCCGGTACAAAAGCCCCGGCAATAGCTGACTGTTCAAGAATATGGCGTGGGTAATGGGTTGGAAATGCTTCCAGCACGCGTTTGAGCTGTCGGGCCTCCCCAACCACACGTATTAGATCCTGACCGGTGATTTCTTCGCCCGACCCCAACTTGAATACCGTGCCTTCGGTGCCTTGCTGCACCAAATAATCTTCCAGCGAAGCCTGATCTTTCAGATAGACCTCAGATTTGCCACGCATCACCTTATACAGCGGTGGCTGCGCAATATACAGATAGCCACCCTCAATCAGTTTTGGCATCTGCCGATAGAAAAAAGTCAGCAACAGAGTGCGAATATGCGCCCCGTCCACATCCGCATCAGTCATAATCACAATTTTATGGTAGCGCAGCTTTTCAATTTTAAACTCGTCGCGGCCAATCCCCGTGCCCAGCGCCATCACCAGGTTACCAATTTCTTGCGACGACAACATGCGGTCAAACCGCGCCCGTTCCACGTTGAGAATTTTACCTTTCAACGGCAAGACCGCCTGGGTTTGACGGTCACGGCCAGTTTGTGCGGACCCACCGGCGCTGTCACCCTCTACCAGAAAAACTTCGGTTTTAGAGGGGTCTTTCTCAGAGCAATCTTTCAGTTTTCCCGCAAGATAATTCACATCCATTGCGGTTTTGCGCCGGGTCAGATCACGGGCTTTGCGCGCCGCCTCACGGGCAACGGCAGCCTCAATGATCTTACCAACGATGATCTTGGCCTGTGTGGGGTTTTCTTCGAACCATTCGGTCAGCTTTTCGTTCATCAACCCCTCAACCGCCGGGCGCACTTCGGAACTGACCAACTTGTCTTTGGTTTGTGAACTAAATTTGGGGTCAGGCACTTTTACCGACAACACACAAGTCAGACCCTCACGGGCGTCATCACCGGTAAAGCTAATTTTTTCCTTTTTGGCGATGCCACTGGATTGCGCATAATTATTAATCGTGCGGGTCAGCGCACCACGAAACCCCGCCATATGGCTGCCACCATCGCGTTGTGGAATATTGTTAGTGAACGGCAGGACCGTCTCGTGATAGCTGTCATTCCACCACATGGCGACCTCGACACCAATATCGTCACGCTCACCGGTGATAAATATTGGCTCATCCATCATTGCCGATTTCGACCGGTCGATGTATTTGACAAACTCTTTCACACCACCTTCGTAAAATAGCTCAGTGCGCAGCAGTTCAGCAGGGCGTTCATCTTCGAGAATGATCCGCACCCCCGAATTGAGAAACGCCAACTCGCGCAGACGCTTTTCCAATGTGGCAAAAGAATACTCAAGGTTTGAAAAGGTCTCGGTTGAGGCCAAAAACCGCACTTCGGTGCCCTTGCGCCCAGCGGCATCGCCTAGCACACGCAAATGTTCAACCGTATCACCGCCTTCAAATTTGGCATAATGCTCCTGGCCATTGCGCCAGACGCGCAGTTCCAGCCACACCGACAGCGCGTTGACCACCGACACACCCACGCCGTGCAAACCGCCAGAAACTTTATAGGAATTGCTATCGAACTTACCACCTGCATGCAGCTGGGTCATGATAACTTCGGCTGCTGAAACGCCCTCTTCCTCGTGGATATCAACCGGAATACCGCGCCCGTTATCCGAGACAGAAACGCTGCTGTCAGCATGGATTTTTACCATTACGTGATCTGCGTGACCCGCCAGTGCCTCGTCGATACCATTATCAACGACCTCATAGACCATATGATGCAGACCAGAGCCGTCGTCGGTATCACCAATGTACATTCCGGGCCGCTTACGGACAGCATCTAAACCTCTGAGAACTTTAATAGAATCTGCACCGTATTGCTCTGTAGCTTGGTGGCTTTCAGACATTTTCTCACACTTTCATAATTTAATGATTTTATATCCGCTTGAGCAAGGATTGTCACGCGAATCGACCAGAAAATATATCTGAAACGAACGATCAATTTTTAATGATGCTTAAGAATTTTTTGCAGCCGGCTGAGCACATCCTTTAGACCTGCAAACAAGCTGATCACACAGCCAAATAACCCACCATCCGGGTCAGTTGGCGCGCACAACCACGCCAGACTGTCCCACCGCATCCGTCACCTCAAGATGCAGCGCCCGCGTGCCCAAATCAGCAAATAACTCGGCACCCGTGCCAGTCATCCAAGCCTGCGCCCCCAAAGCGCAAATTTCATCATACAGAGCTGCACGGCGGTTGGCATCAAGATGCGCGGCAATCTCATCAAGCAACAACAACGGTGGCGCCCCAAAATCATCTTTCAAAGCCCGCGCGTTGGCCAGAATGAGCGAGACCAAAAGTGCCTTTTGTTCACCGGTTGAACACTCTTTGGCCAAAACGTTCTTAGACGCATAAAGCGCCAACAAATCCGACCGATGCGGCCCGATTAAACTGCGACCAGCCGCCATATCGCGCCCCCGGTGATCGCCCAGCGCATGCGTCAAATTTTCTGCCATCCCTAATACGCCAAGATCCTCATTTTTCAATTCAAGCGCCGCCGTGGGAAAACTGGTTTCAGCCGCGTCTTGGGCTGCGCGCAACTGGGCGACCGCGGCCAACCGGTTGGCATGAAGCCGCGCGCCAAGATCGCCCATCTGAGTTTCCAAAGCCCTGTACCAATGGGCGTCCTGAACTTGATCTTTCAACAGCCTGTTGCGTTCGCGCATCGCCTTTTCATAGCCCAGAGAAATTTCGGCATGATCGGGTAGAAAGCTCAATGTCATACGATCGAGAAACCGCCGCCTACCCTCGGCTCCCTCGATCCACAGCCGGTCCATCGACGGCACCAGCCACAGCACCCGGGCAATCCGCCCCAATGCGGTCTGCGACACCGCCTTACCGTCGATCCGCACCTGACGCGCCGCCCCCGCCTCTGACCAGATCTCGATTTCATAATGATTTTGAAGACTTTGCAGCAGAGCCGTAATTTTCCAGCCCAACTCTTCGGGACGACGGCTCATGTCTCCTGCACTGGCTCGGCGCAATCCACGACCCGGTGACAGCAGTGAAACCGCCTCAAGAATATTGGTTTTACCCGCACCATTGTTGCCAAAAAGTGCGATAGGCCGATGATCACATATGATCCGACCCTGCTTGTGCGAGCGGAAATGTGACAGCGTCAGTTCGGCGAGGGCCAGCCCCTGCATCAGCGCAACGTTCTGCGGGTCCGCCTCACACGCGCATCGGCATAACGACATAGAGCGCAGAGGTGTCGTTGCCCTCACGCATCAAAGTGGGGTCGCCGGAAGAGTTGAACATGAAAACTGCATTTTCACGATCTACCTGACTGGCGATCTCAAGCAAATATTTGGCGTTAAAGCCGATCTGCAAATCCTCATCACCATAAGCAACTGCCAATTCTTCTTCGGCAGCACCGCTTTCAGGTGAATTCACCGACAGTATTAGACGATCTTCGGCCAGAGACAGTTTCACCGCCCGCGACCGTTCGGATGACACGGTTGCAACCCGGTCAACTGCCCTGGCAAATTCCGCGGCGTCAACTTCAAGCTTTCGGGTATTATTTTGTGGAATGACGCGCGTATAATCCGGGAACGTGCCATCAATGACTTTCGAGGTCAGCGTTATATCGGGGGTCGCAAAGCGTACCTTGGTCTCGCTGACAGAAACCGCAATCGACATATCGTCATCTTCGAGCAATTTACGCAATTCACCCACCGTTTTGCGCGGCACGATAACACCGGGCATCTCGCCGGCACCTGCGGGCACTTCAGCATCAATTCGCGCCAACCTATGTCCATCGGTCGCGACACAACGCAGCGCGTTGCCACCGTCTATAGCGGCAATATGCATGTAGACACCATTGAGATAATAGCGGGTTTCTTCAGTCGAAATGGCGAACTTTGATTTGTCAAACAAGCGTCGCAAAACAGAAGCTTTGATCGAAAAATTTGCTGCATAATCCGACGAGGCCATGATTGGAAAATCTTCTTTCGGCAAAGTTGCCAAAGAAAAGCTTGAACGGCCGGCTTCGACCGTGAGGCGACCAGTGACGCCTTCGTCTTCCAAGGTCACCAAGGCGCCATCAGGCAGTTTGCGCACAATCTCGTGCAGCATTACCGCCGAAACTGTCGAAGCCCCAGAGCGCATGACCATAGCCACAGCCTTGTCAACGACTTCAATATCAAGATCTGTGGCGCGGAGCTGTACAGAGCCGTCTTCGGCCTCAATCAACACATTTGCCAGAATAGGAATTGTGTTGCGCCGTTCAACAACCGATTGCGCCTGTGCCAAAGCCTTCAGCAGAATGCCGCGTTCAATGCTGAGTTTCATTGCCTCAATCCTCCCATAGAAAACCTGCAAGGGTGCATTCGCACCATCTCACGGTCGTCGCTCCATGGTTCTCCGATGTAATGACATGGGCGTCAAGAGAAAGCGGACCACAAGGTCGTAAAGTTCCACTAATGTGAATAAAAATATTGCTTTATGCTTCCAAGGCCCGCCGCAGAAGCTCAAGATCTTCTGCAATTTGACCATCCTGCACTTTCAACTCTTCAATCCGCTTCACCCCGTGCATCACCGTAGTATGGTCTCGCCCACCAAACCGCCGACCAATTTCCGGCAGCGAGCGGCTGGTCATATTCTTACTGAGGTACATTGCCACTTGCCGGGGGCGCGCATAGCTTCGCACCCGTTTGGGACCAATCATATCCGACAGGCGAATGTTATAGTGTTCGCTGACTTTGCGCTGAATTTCTTCAACAGTGATTTTGCGCTCTGACGCACGCAAGATATCAGACAGGCAATCCTGCGTCAGCTCCATATCAATTGGCCGACCCACCAGCGACGCAAAGGCGAACAATCGGGTCAACGCGCCTTCGAGCACCCGTACGTTGGTGGATATGCGCAATGCCAAAAACTGCAAAACCCGTTCATCAAGCTTAAGCTCCGCGTATTGCGCCCGGTGCTGTTCAACTTTCGACTGCAAGATCCCCAAACGCAATTCATAATCTGTGGGATGCAGATCCACCACCAGACCACATTGCAACCGGCTTTTGATACGGTCCTCTAAACCCTTAATTTCGCCAGGGGCACGGTCGGCTGAAATGATAATCTGTTTGTTTTGATCTACCAGCGCATTGAACGTGTGAAAAAATTCTTCCTGTGTCGAATCTTTGCCAGCGATGAACTGCACGTCATCCACCATTAGAACATCAACTGACCGAAACAGCTCTTTAAAGTCCATCATTTTGCGGTCGCGCAGAGCCTGAACAAAGCGGTACATGAACTGTTCAGCCGATAGATAAAGCACGCTTAATTCAGTTTGACGACTTTGCATTTCCCATGCAATTGCGTGCATCAGGTGGGTCTTACCAAGACCAACGCCTCCATAGAGGAACAAAGGATTAAAACTGACGGGACCACCTTCAGCCACCCGCCGCGCGGCGGCATGCGCCAATTCATTGGGCTTGCCAACGATAAAATTGTCAAACGTAAAGCGCTTGTCCAACGGCGCGCTGGGCAGTTTATCATCGCGCAGCCCAGTCTGCGCCTGACGATCTGCGGCAGCAACCAAACCGTTGGACCCCGAAACCGGGATCGCAGGTTTCCGACCGACGCCGGACTTATGACCCAAAGCTGGCACCTGAAACCTTATCCGCCTAATTTCAGGCGTCTCCGCTCCCAACTGCGCAAGCAGAAGATCACCAAAATTTTGGTCAACATAATTTCCAAGAAAATTGGTTGGAACATCAAACAGAGCCACGCCGTCAAAGACACCGTTGAACCCCAATGGGCTGATCCAATTCACATAATTGTTCTGGCCAACTAAGGATTTGATATTCTGCTGGATGTCATTCCATTTTTCATCTGTCATTCAAGTTTTCCATCCTACAGACATCACACAAAATTATAAGTTACATCCAAAACCGTATTTTCTCAGAGGCTTTCCGCAACCTGCGCATCATTTCCCATGATAATGCCCGGAGATCAAAGCTCTGAAACCTTTCTAAAGGCGTTGATCAAAAAGGCATTTTTAACATAAAAAGAATAGCTTATGCTTTGGTCAACACCATTTATAACAATCAAATGAAACCTCTGTAACTGATTAACCCTCAGCGACCGATCCTTATGCCGAGTCACTGTGAACTGTGATAACAAAACTCTGAGCGTCTGGGCAACTGATCTTCTAACTTGACTCGGTATTTTAAGAAAAAGAATCTGTGTAATAGAAAAATTAGTGATAAAAACTAAAGAGGCGCGGCCAATAAGCCACGCCTCTCGAATTTATTAGCTAAAAAATGGATTAGGCGATTGCTTTAACGCGTGACGCCAATCTCGACATCTTACGAGCAGCAGTGTTTTTGTGGTACACGCCGTTCGACACGCCCCGCATTAACTCGGGTTGGGCTGCCTGCAGCGCCGAACTTGCTACGGCCTTATCACCCGTATCAATTGCTTCTTCTACTTTGCGCAGGAAAGTTCTGATCCGCGAACGGCGCGCCGTATTCACGGCATTGCGACGCTCGTTCTGACGTGCGCGTTTTTTGGACTGGGGCGTATTGGCCATAAGGTGTCATCCCGTTTTGGGGTTCAATGAGAATTTGAAGGCCTTCCCTAAGACCGACTCAATCTCAAGTCAACTGGTTTCAGTATTAATATCCAAAACAGCTCAGGAATTTGTGATCAACGGTCCCGGAACTGCGGTTGTCTTTTCTCGACAAAGGCGCTCATACCTTCGGTTTGATCGTCTGTTGCAAATAAGCTGTGAAACATACGGCGTTCAAACAATAAACCTTCGGCCAACGTCGTCTCATAAGAGCGGTTGACCATTTCCTTGACCGCCATCACGCTGATCTTAGATTTTTCCGCAATTTTCAGCGCCGCCGAGTTTGCCTCTTTCATTAAGTTTTTAACAGGCACTACCCGGGATACCAGTCCACAACGCTCAGCCTCTTCGGCATCCATAAAACGGCCCGTCAGGTTCATATCCATTGACTTGGATTTGCCAATAAACCGGGTCAGCCTCTGGGTTCCCCCAAGACCGGCAGAAACGCCTAGGTTGATTTCTGGCTGACCAAATTTTGCCGTATCGGACGCTATAATGAAATCGCACATCATCGCCAGCTCGCATCCACCGCCCAGCGCATAGCCTGAAACTGCTGCGATAATCGGCTTGCGGACCCGTTGGATTTGTTCAATTTCGGCAGTAAACATATCGCTTGAAAACACATCGACAAAGCTTTTGTCTCGCATCATGGTGATATCTGCACCTGCCGCGAACGCCTTTTCCGATCCGGTCAGGACGATACAGCGCACCTTTTCATTCGCCTGCGCCGCCGTCAACGCATCACCCAACTCGCTCAGCAGCGTATCGTTCAGCGCATTCAAAGCATCAGGGCGATTTAACTTAATTGTTTCAACGTGGTCTTCCCGCTCAACGATAATCGTTTCATAGGCCATGACGTTTGCTCTCGATTGTTACTCACCCGGCCGCACATATCACGGTTGAATCTATTTTTAAACTATCTTTGACACTGGTCACAATAGAAAGACGAGCGCCCCGATTGCACCACACGGCTGATCACCCCCGTACAGCCATTGCTATGGCAGGTTTCGCCTTCGCGACCATAGACCGCAAAATTATGCTGAAAATAGCCCAGTTCTCCGTCCGCCTGGCGAAAATCACGTAAACTCGAGCCGCCCGCCTCAATGGCCTCCTGCAGCACTTGGCGAATCACCGGCACAAGCGCTGCCACGCGCGCCCGAGACAGATCCGCGGCTTTGCAAAGCGGTGAGATGCGGGCCCGGAATAACGCCTCACAGACATAAATATTTCCCAAACCTGCGATTATCTTTTGATCAAGCAAAGCGGTCTTTATCGGTATTTTACGCCCAGAAAGCGCTGCGCAAAGATAAGATTCGTTAAACGCATTGCCAAATGGCTCCGGTCCAATCTGTTTCAACAAAGGGTGGGCCTCGCCCTGCGCCGTCGACATCAAATCCATAGCGCCAAACCGGCGCGGGTCATTAAACGTAACTCGGGCCTTGTTGGCCATATCAAACACCACATGGTCATGTTTCGCAGGTGACGGATGCGCATTTACAAAGCGCCCCAAAGGATCCCCCGAGATCAACATGCGGCCCGACATGCCCAAATGCACCAGCAAGGTTTCGCCGCCAGACAGGTCCAACAGGATATATTTTGACCGTCGCCGCAGCGCCAAAACGGTCTGCCCAGTTAGCCGCTGGGCCATGCGTGGCGGGAAAGGCCAGCGCAAATCAGGACGATTGACATGGGCTTGAGCAATCATCTGGCCCTGCATTACCGGCGCAAGACCGCGCATCACTGTTTCCACCTCAGGCAACTCAGGCATCAATTAACCTTTCTAAACCGGCGGGTGCATTGTATCACCCCGTGAGCGCTCTATAAGAAGTGCATAGGATATAAACGGCAAGGCCCGATGAGCAATCAAAGCGACAAAACAACCCATTTCGGATTTGAAAATGTCCCAGAGGCCGAAAAGGCCGGACGCGTGCAAGGCGTTTTTGCCAGCGTGGCGTCAAAATACGATGTTATGAATGACGTGATGTCTGCCGGCATTCACCGTGTTTGGAAAGACGCGATGATGGATTGGCTGGCCCCTTACGGCGGCCAGAGCCTTCTTGATGTGGCCGGTGGCACCGGTGATATTGCCTTTCGGTTTCTCAAGCGAGCGGGCAGGGGCGATGCCACCGTGCTGGACTTGACCGAACCGATGCTGACCGAAGGCCGTAAACGTGCTGAGGCCGCCCAAATGGAAAACCAACTGGCTTGGGTGGTGGGCGATGCCATGGCGCTGCCGTTCGAAGATAACAGTTTTGATGTCTATACAATTTCATTTGGCATCCGCAACGTCACTCGGCCCGAACAAGCGCTGTGCGAAGCGTTCCGCGTGCTGCGCCCTGGTGGCCGGCTGATGGTGCTTGAATTTAGCCAATTGCCCAATCCGGCACTGCAATGGGCCTATGACAAATATTCCTTTAACGTGATACCAACCATGGGAAAAATGATAACCGGTGATCGCGACAGTTATCAATATCTTGTTGAATCTATTCGAAAATTCCCTAATCAGGACCATTTTTTATCGATGATCCAGAACGCGGGATTCGAGCAGGCCAAATACCGAAACCTCAGCCTTGGCGTTGCCTGCCTGCATTCGGGTTGGAAAATTTAAATGCGCGGGCCGCATAATATCTGGCGACTTATCCGCACAGGAGCCACTCTCGAGCGCACTGGCGCAATGGGTGTCGTTCTAGATGCATTTGACGCACCGGCACATCTGCGCCTGACCGCACACATTCTGGGTTGGCCGTTCAAATGGCTTGGGCTGAAGGGTGATCTGGATATGCCGCCAGCGCCCCGTGCTCTTACCGCATTGGGACCGGCCTATATCAAGTTTGGGCAGGTGCTGTCGACCAGACCAGATGTGGTCGGCGACGAATTGGCAAAGCAACTTACGGTCTTGCAAGATAAGCTGCCCCCGTTTTCCACCGAAATTGCAAAACAAAGCATCGCTCAGGAACTCGGAGAGAATGCCGATGTGATTTTTTCCGACTTCAGCCCCGCTGTAGCTGCAGCTTCAATCGCGCAAGTACATCGAGCGACCCTGCGACAAAGCGGAGAAGAGGTTGCTGTCAAAGTCCTGCGACCAGACATTGAGCGGGCGTTTCGCACAGACCTCGATGCATTTTTTCTGGCGGCACGGATCGTCGAAGTGCTGTCACCTGCCTCGCGCCGCTTGCGGCCAATGGATGTCATCACGCATTTCGAAAGCGTTGTGTTCGGCGAGTTAGACCTGCGATTGGAAAGCTCTGCTGCGTCAGAATTTGCCGCCAACACAGGAAAGGATGACGGATTCACCCTACCTGTAATCAAATGGCCATATTCTAGTCGGCGGGTGATGACGATGAGCTGGGCCGAGGGCGTGCCGATGGGTGACAATGCAGCCATTGACGCTGCCGGCCATGATCGACAGGCACTTAGTACGCGGGTGTTACAGCTGTTTCTCAGCCACGCGCTGCGCGACGGTTATTTTCATGCCGACATGCATCAGGGCAATATGAAGGTTGCGCCAAACGGTGACATCATCGCCTATGACTTTGGCATCATGGGCCATATCGATGAATATACCCGCCGGGTTTATGCGGAGATCCTGTTTGGCTTTATCCGCAAAGATTTCAAACGCGTGGCCGAAGTGCATTTTGAGGCGGGTTATGTCCCGGCCGATAAGGATGTTGACGAATTTGCCCGGGCGTTGCGGGCTGTTGGTGAGCCAATTTTTGGTATGGATGCTGATAAAATCTCAATGGCGCGGCTGCTTAGCTATCTGTTCGAGGTTACCGAACGCTTTGGTATGGAAACGCGCACCGAACTGATTTTATTGCAACGCACTATGGTGGTTGTCGAGGGCGTAGCACGCTCTTTGAATCCGCAGATGAACATCTGGAAAACTGCACAACCTGTTGTCGAGGATTATATCAAGAAAAGTATCGGACCACGGGCTGTTTTGCGCGATCTATCCAATACAGCGCAGGTTCTGGCGCGCTTTGGACCACGCCTTCCCGCACTGGTCGAGGCAGCACTTATCCGGCAATCAACACCAACACCGCCGCCGTACCAAAGCCAACGGAGCAGCAAACTTCTCTGGGGAGGAATCGGTCTTGCGGTTGGAATAGTGATATCATTTTTAATTTTGGATAGTTTTTAGCTGCCAATCAGACCAGAGTAGCCAATGTCACGCCTATACCGTATCATTTGAATAACCGCACACGACCACAGCATATGTCTAACTGATTCATCAAAAATATTAGGTATATCGTGCAGTATCTTACCCATCTGAACCAATGGATCACCGAACTGGTTAAAGCGCTGTTGCAAACACCACCCGCCTTTGGCCACCGATGATTTGTTAACGGGTACCAAGACGAGCATAGAATTTTGTCTTTCAGCAAATGCGTTTATGAACTTTAACGCAGCCCTTTGATTTTATCAAGCAAAACAGTTTGATCACCTGCCAGCGTTAAAAGTGTCTTTTTATCCGCAAAAGTGACTTCTGTGATTTCTGAATACGCCTCAGCATAATTCTCTCCAATGGATTTACCATCTTTAAAACTCTCAACAGAAAATGAATAAACGCCAGCGTCCAAAACCTTCCCATCCGTACCTTTGCCAGACCAGTCAATCGTCTTTGACGGAAGTTCAATTTTCTCTTTTGCCACCTCTTTACCATCCGCATTTTTCACAATCAAAGTGGCACTGGTGGCCCCTTTATCTGGATTGACAGTCAGCCGAATTGATGTGCCATCAAAATACCCTTTCTCCTCAATCCGGGCATTTTTTCCAATCAAGCTTGCCGTGCTTAGCTTCGCATTATTGACCATTTTTTCCAACAGCGTATTGGCCTTTATCTGCTGTTCAACCTGCGTAAATGTTGCCAATTGAGATGCAAAGTCAGTTGGGTCTGACGGGTTCAACGGGTCTTGGTTTTTCGCCTGTGCAGTCATAAGCTTTAAAAAAAGAGTGAACTGTGAGTTTTCTTTCTTGGTTTCTGTCTGATTATTAGACTTTGTACCAGCTCCGGAAGTTTGTGTTCCAATTTCCATTTCTTTTCTCCCTAAATTCTCATATCAAGGCCTTCGGCCTGAATAACAATAGTCGCACCATTGTCTGACAAAAGCTCAGATCCTTCTGTGTCAGCGTCTTGGTCTGGATTACTTTCTGCGTCAGACAAATCACCCTCTGACTGAAACAAAAAATCAGCCGTCCCAAACCCCAATGTTTGAAAATCTTGCTGTAACTGATCAATATTGCGGCGCATCAAATCAAGCGTCTCACCCCGTTCTGCAAGGATTGAAACAATAACTCCTGTTTCTGACACCGCCACGCTAAGCCTCACCCTGCCCAGTTCTTCTGGCTGCAGCGTAATCTGCACCGGCTTACCAATCGCGGCAGGTATATGCTCTGCGATTTGTCGCGTAATTTGTGCTGGAACTGCAGCATGAGGAATGGCGCTCTTTGCAGAGGGTCCAACAGAAATCCGCACCTCGGTTGACAACTCGCCTGATAAGCGGGCATCCCCCATAGTCTCACCCCATTGAAATAACATCTGCCCCTCAGCGGTCATTGCAGGCAAAGTTGCTATCTGCGCACCCATCTGAAAGACCTTTGACGTGCTTGAACGAGGGGTTGACGTCGGGCCCAGTGCGGTTTGTGACAACGGTATTGGCGGGTCACCAGGGATATTCTGTGGTAACGTTGTTTTGGGATCGGCGCGTGAACCAAGAAAGCGGTATTGCGCCGATGCCTGACCAGCGCCTAAAAGTGCGTTTGGGCCTAGCGCACCCTTTTGCATGCCATCACCGACAATCAATGGATTGCGATGGATATCGCTGGCTTCATTTGGCACGGTCGGATTAATAACAGTGCCTTTTGAAACCCTCGCCTGTGGATGACTGATTATGTTGGGCAGTGCAGCATCCTCACCGTCCAAAGCCTCTGGCCATGCGTCTGGCGCCTGTTTAAAATTGAATTCTGGTTGTTGTAGCAAATCGAACGGATCAAAAATCTGCGAAAGATCCGCGTCCATATTTGAGATTTTGCCAAGTAGGTGTTCAGGCGTTTTCTCGGGCATTTTGGGTTGGCCTTGTACCACATTTGAAACAGACTTTATTGGGGATTGCGATTTGACGATCATTTCTGTTGACATCTATACTCCGCACATGTGCCTGCCCCTGTCTTGATAATCTTTGGCTTTGGTTACGAAATCTTTACCGATTTACCGCAAAAATAAAAAAAATCTTAGAGAAAGAATTGGTGTAATGATTGCGAGCGATGTCCGCCAACAGGCCGTGCCGTCTGGCCCACACAAAATGCCCAAAGCCAGTGCATCAGATCTCTTGCGCGCCGCCGCCGAAAAACTCGAAGCGGGGTTCTGGGCCGAGATGTTGAAATCCGCGCAGCCGGAAGACAATAAAAATTCATTTTCCAGCGGTATCGGGGAAACCCAGTTTGCTTCTTTTTTACGAACAGCCCATGCTGATGCCTTGGTCAGGGGCGGCGGTCTGGGGCTGGCAGAGACAATTTACCAGTCCTTACTCAAGCAAAAAAATGCGTGATCTCCCACACTCCAAGGTGATTCAGCAAGTCGAAGATGTGCTGGTTGCCGAACGCGCATTGCTGATCACTGGCGACTTCAAAGCACTGGAACGCTTAGAGGCTGATAAGGAAAAAGTCATTGCAGCCATTCGCCCCATGTCTGAAAGGGACCTGCAGGAGCTAAGCCACCTACGCGGTCTTGCCGAGCACAATCAACAGCTTTTTAAACAGGCACTGAAGGGCATCCAAGACGTCGCAGACAGGTTAGAATCGATAAGAAAAATTGGTGAGACTATCGACACCTATGATCAGACTGGCCGCCGGATTTCAGTTGAAACACAGCAATCAAAAGCGCTTGAAAAACGCGCATAAGATCAGATTTGAAAAAAGTCTTACCGATCTAGCTTGCACCAATTAAGTCCCTCTTAAGATCTATCTCCACAATATCCCCTTGCATCCAAATCGGATGGCATGGGCAGTTTTGTTTGCTACTCCCATAAAAGTCAGAATGACGAGCGGATCGTATAGTAAAGCGGTTCAAACGTAAAAGCGGCTAAGTAAGGAGTGGTAATGTCTAGTATTTTAACCAACACCAGCGCAATGGTTGCGCTGCAGAATCTCAAGTCTATCAATATGGACTTGAG
>Ga0115006_10001241_pt1 | contig 15583 bp, 5 predicted proteins | sample ArcOceMetagenome_3_FD_88943 | JGI IMG/M metagenome (GOLD analysis project Ga0115006, IMG submission 88943) | Marine eukaryotic phytoplankton communities from Arctic Ocean - Arctic Ocean- Svalbard ARC20M Metagenome | ecosystem: Environmental > Aquatic > Marine > Oceanic | place: Arctic Ocean...
TACTATTAGTGGGGGAGGGGGCGGGAGTGGGGGTGAGGGGGTGACGGGAGTACCGACGGGTGCACTGACGCTGGCAGACTGGAGCGGATTTGAAGGCGTGTCTGGGCAGATCATGTGTGGGGGCGGCTCTGTGCACAAGGAATCGGGTGGCGACTCAAATGCTGGTGTGGACGTGGGCACAAGTAGCGGGGGCAGGTACATATGTGTGTGTGAGGGGGCGCAGAAGATAGCCACGGGCACACGGATGCGGGCAGACTGGAGACTGTATGACAAAGTTCTAGAACAGGAGGAGGAGGAGGAAGAGGAGGAGAAGGATGAGGAGGAACTGCAGCTGCAGCAAGAGGAGTTATTCGACAGATTTAGCATCAGTCACTGCTACGAGGTGTGCACAGAGGACGAGCATGAATAGGAGAACCGTGTGCATGTGTGTGTGTGTGTATGTATATATATGTTTGTGTGTGTGTATGTGTGTTTGTGTGTGTGTGTGTATGTGAGAATGAGTGAGTCAAGGGGAAAGAGTAAGAGGTAAACATAATTTTTAATCCAAGAAAATTTGCATTCAAGTTCTCTGCGTTCATATACAATATCTGTATGTGTGTGTGTATGTGTGTGTGGGTGCGTCAATTGGTGTGTGTTTGATTGATTATCTTCAATTATACTTATTTTTTTGTATATATCCCATCGTAAATGTGTGTGTGTGTGTGTGTGTGGGTGCGTCAATTGGTGTGTGTTTGATTGATTATCTTGAATTATACTTATTTTTGTGTATATATCGTATCGTAAGCTTCTGTAGCGTTTTCAAAATCCCATTCATGATCTATCAAAATTTGAAGGGCTTGCGCATCGTCTATACCGCTGTCTTCAGTATACCGTTTTTGCAAATTGATAACGTTTTCTTGTCTTGCAAGTTCCTTAGACATCATAGTATCCAGAAAGTTTGAACTTTCTTGTCTTGCAACTTCCGTAGCGATATTCGGAAGTTTTGAACATGTTCCGGTACCGACTCGTGTACGCTGTTTTCTGGTTAAAGCCTTCATATAAAGACTGTGGTTCTGAACAAAATTCAACAAAACTTCTCGGTTCCAAATTATTTGAGGTTGCAAAATATCATCATGAAGAAAATGTTTCGTGATATATCTTTGTGTACCCGTCGCAAAACTTGTTGCCACACGTATACCACATTCAACTTCAATTTGTTGTGTCACTGGAATCATGGTAAATGCTTCTGTCAAGTCACTGTTTAGAAAATGAGCATAACGTACCGCATCACGCACTTTTTTGATACTTACATTAATACGGTGATTAACGTCGGCCGAATTGACAATTCTATTGACGAAATTACACAGCTTCACAACTATGTTTTTATAATGAGGTATTTGTACGCGTGGTTGCCCATTATAAGAATCATAAATTTCAAATGCCAACCCTTGATTTGTGTCAAACGTCATACAGCACAGATAAAAATGTTGCAACTCCTCCGTATTAACGCAAATTGGTACACCAACGAATGAATTAGCCAAAAATAACTCTTTCAAATGTACCTCTTTGTGCATTGCTTCTTGGTTGTCGTGTATGCCCGCAGTTATATCCATAACGTTGATTGTGTCATCATCATTGTCATTATCAATGTTATTGGCTATTCTCTGCAAATCATATTCCCACATGATAGATGACATACAAACAATATTATTTCTAACGACAACATCCACTTTCGGGAAAAGCGAATTTATCATACCATTTACAACGGCATCCGTTACATATCCAAAACATGATGCCAAATCCGTATGTCCTAACGGTGATCCGAAGAAATGTAACGTACATTGTTCTGTGTAATTCATTAGATATTCTCTTGATGCGTTATGCGTAGAATATTTGACACGAAACTCGTTCATGAGCACAAGTGTATCATAATGATCATCATCGACATTCCTATTACTTTCAAAGATTAAAACCAAGTTTGACCACTGCATATCAACATCAGATGGGTGTAATACACTTTGTATAGCAGTGCAAACCGCCAAAACATGAGCGTCATATGGGTCATGTGTTATCATTACAGATAGAAAAAGTTGAACGCAACGGTTCAAGGTTGTCGCATTAAATCCTAATAATTGCTCAAGTGTGGCACCGTCTCTCAAATATACTTCCATTACTGACAACACTTTTATCAAATTAGACAGCAAGGTTTCACCACGAGCATTTTCTTCTGGAAAGTCAAGATATGCGCGCGCTATCAAATTTGATTCTGACAAATTATCATCTGAATTTTTCAAAGCATATCGAATACATTCGTCAGAACCTTCAAGTACATCGTCGTTCACATTTGGTGGGCAGGGCAATACTTGCCAAATGACGTGAGAAGGAATAACCTCACTGTTTGTCATCGCCTGTAATGCTGTTGTAATAAGATGTTCTTGAGGCATCAGGAATCTGGTCCGCAAGTTGTAAGGGTCTGGCCAGGTTTCGTCACGGTCGATTTCCATGGCTTGACTTACTGTTGGTGCCACCGTGCTAGTCGACGTTAGCGCAGTCTTGTGCAGTTTCATAGATTTTTCTTCACCAAACATGCTTGTCAACCCTTTACGAGAGTCTATACGGGATGGCAACAATGTCACATTGTCTTCAATATTGTCACCTTCACCAATCCTGCTTGCCCGCCTTACAGAGGCGTGACCTACTGTTGGTGCCACCGTGCCGGAAACTTGTTTATTTCCGGATATCAATTCTGGCAACAATGTCATGTATGCGTCACCGTCTTCTTTGCCACTCATTTTTCCATGTGTATGCTCGTTTGCTGGTTTTGCTGTATTTATTGCAGCTTGTGTGGCGTTGATAGTAGACGATTTTTGCGCATTGGTAGCTTTTGAGTCAGCCTTAACGGGTGCAACTGTTGCTTTAGAAAATCGAATGGTTTTGGCACGTTTTACGGGCACCTCAACTTCGTTTGTATCTTTCATTGTTTCGGCATATTCTATAGCCCGTAGTCTCAGATATTGTTTCACTAACGTTGGCTGAAAAGCACCGTTACCGTTGTCATAGCCGGCCATCCACGGAAATAGATTCCGACCGTACCCGAGTTTCGATAAATGTTTATAAGAACGTAATCCACTTTGATTTTTCCGCATAGCTAGTAGACGGAAATCACACCCGTGACGGACACGAGTAAATCCTACATAGGCTTGATGCATAAGCATCCATGGGCAAGAATTCAAGTCAAGAACAACCCGAGAAAGAGTAGCGCCTTGGCTTTTGTGAATCGTCATGGCAAACGCAATCTGCACGTTTGGAAGATGCACCTCGATCTTACCCACTCGGTCTTTGGCCGATACACAGAATTTAATTCTGTCTTTACTAGTGTGGTCAAAACCTTTTTTGTTAAATTTTGGTTGCTTCGAAATAGGCATCACAGCAGCATAGGGAATCACGCCAAAAGGTTGATCAGGTACTAAGGAATCGAAAGGCCAACGGATTTTGTGGTTGTTGTGATGTACACACACGTTGATTGTTGTTGGCACAATGTGTAACATAACACATTCTCCTCCGTTTGCTGAAACAATCGCTGTTAGATCTTGCCTGTGTAAATGTTGCACAACACTAGAACCAGTTGGAATGTCAAAACCCAACGAATGAAGTGTACCCATAGTTCCATTCGCTAAGCCTTTCTGTGCGTTGATATTCATTCCCGTACCAGTAATACAGCACGGTGCGCCTTGTACAAATATGCCGTGCAAAAATGGCATGTAGTCGATGTTTTTATAAATTGATCTTCTTTGTTGATCTGTCAATGTTGTCCAAAAAGCTGGCGTTCGATGACTTGATGTAGCTTCAAGACGATACATAATTACAGGCAGGTCATGCTTAATTGCGTGCTCTTGCGCTAATTTAAAATTCATAACGCAACGGTCTAAGTTGGTTGGCGTCAGATATGTAGCATCAGAAAAGTTTTCAGTTGGCTTTAGAACTCGATGTTGCAGCTGCTCAATAACAGGTGGCTTAAAAGGGTTCTGTTGACGAAGACTGTCAATAAGTTTGGTCCAATCAGGGTCAACTGATCTCTTTTGTGTTGTCAACGTTCTCATACAGAATAGCTGTAAGAGATGCGCTCCGGTGGCACGAGGTTTTCCTGCAGTCATTGCTGTTTTCTCCTTTGCAGTCGCATTTTTCAAAAACAGATACATAACAGTATCATACATAGAGGGTTTATTTATCGGAGGATTTTGGTAGAAATCACCGCTCAGAATTACACACAACCCGCCAAAATCTTGGTTTCGACCTGTTGCCAATTTACACGCTATAGAGACTCGAGCAAGTAACGACGCTGACATCAAACTAACTTCGTCAATCAACAGTATAAATGTGTGCTGCTTTGAAACAGGTTGATGTTCTTTTTCGTAATTGTCCAGTGCCGCCGTCGTTATGTTGTCAGTGTTTACTTCAGATTGATTCTGTATGTTTTTTGCGGTACTGAGAGCCAATATATTCTCTTCTGTTGTGCCGACAATCCCCATTTTGGCGCGTAGTGCTAACCACTTGTTTAACGCGGTGTCATCGCAAATACCACGACCCCAGTCCTCCTCAGACATCATTGGATTGATGTTGAACAGAGCATGACACGTTTCAGCTTTGTTAATAATAGTTGCTGCCGCACCGGTTAAAGCACAGCGAAGCATATTGTCGCCTACAGATTTCATTATCTGTATACAGCAAAATGTTTTTCCTGTACCTGGCGGACCTTGTAATATCAATAAAGGAGCATGTGGACGGGCGTTAACCGATGGGCAGGATTGGTGCAAAATCATATCAGTGTGAAACTTTACAACTTCATCATGAATTTGTTGTTGCGCAGGTTCCAACTGAATGGGAACCGTGACAGCTGGGTCATCGGTTGCGGTTGACCATGAGTTGAATGTTTCTGGAATAGGCACAGTAGCCTTGGCCTCTTTAGCAGTCACGTCTTGCTTCAAATTTGCATGCATTGCTAGCATAGCTTTCGCCGTAACTCCCATCACCACTGTATCTGTTCCCGGACGAATGTCGTCTGCCGCACGCGCCTCAGGTTTGTTGGCGCCTGTGACATACGGCAAGCACAGGGAGTTTATTACCGCTTCCATATTTTGCTGTTGCTTCTTCAGATTCTTGTCTAGTGTCGACCGAGACCACATATCTTGAATACTTTGTCTGGCCTCGTCATGTGATTTCAAAGCCTTTCTCTGCGCGGCGTCTTGTTCCTCTGTCCGTACACCACCTTGATCGAATCGGTTTCTGCAGTCGTCTGAAGAGTCGCTGCTGCTGTTCCGATTGTCACCCCATCTTGTTGCATTTCTAAACCTGTAAGATTCAAGGCATGTTCGGATGTTATCATTCGAAATGTTACAATGCAAAATATTTTCCATAGTGGCTAGACGTTGACGCATGAAATATGCTCCAGACACCCTGAGTGTTTCGGCATAGGTACACAAAGACAACCATGTCAACGGGACAGTTGGTCCTGTGCTACTTTCAAATGGATGAAACAGTACTAACATGTATGCAGCACAAAGATCCGCCTGTTGTAACCACTCTGCAGTGGCTTCAAATGTGTTTGGATGTTTGGGAGGAGGCGGCCCACTGAGCACAGGAGTGTAAAATTTTGACCGAATTTTCTGTGAACGATCTGGTTTTTCATAATACGGATGGTCTCTAGAATAGGCAAAAGTGCCGTTGGGAAGCCGAGATCCCGTCTCCTTGTTGGGCGCAGTACGTCCCTGTTCAATGATTCCTTGATACTCGTACAGGCATAAGCACTTGAGGTCTTGTCCTCTAAAAATGTAGTCATCATGTGGTAGAATGGGTTTTGTCGCTCCGTCTAACATGCGAGTAAACTTGATAGTGCCTTTTCCAGTACCAAAATTGTGAGATGGGTCGACTTTGTGTACTATATTCTCCAGCTCAATTTGGGGACCGTGCAGTGACCCTGTGCCGTCGCCTCTATGCAATATCTCAGGCTCAGTTCCCAGTGGATAACGGGGTTCACCGCTGTTGGCAACATTATCCCAAATCGTTTCGCAGCAGCTCTGGTCATTGATTTGCGTAAAATCGTTATAGTCCTGTCTAATGTCCGCAAGTGCTGACGTGGAGGTATGTGCATCTTCATGTTGATTGTCGTTTTCAGAATCATCAGACACAAACTGCACGGTACCATCTTCCTTGCCGTTGCGCCGAAAAAACAAAGCACGTTTTAGGAGATAATGGACATAGCAACGAGCCTTGCAAGATGCGCTTGAAATGTAATCAGAAAAACCGAGCAAATAGCTCGCAGCTTGCGTGTCGCTTACTTCAATCACACCACCCATGCGGTTTATGATCCGTACCAGAAACAACATCATGCGTCTCCTGTCAGGTTCCGTTTCCGCGTCAGCAGCCACAGACTTGTGCTTTTGCACATATTTGAAAGCGTCAGCAATGATGCCAAGCGTAGCACTCGGGGCAACGTGGTCTTTTGTAAAGTACTTTGCAAGATAGAACAGAACAGATTTGGCTTGTTCAGAAGACCCCAGAAAAATTGCGTTTGTGTTGCATTGCATTACCGCAGCCAATACTGGATTCACCTCTACGACCCGCTGATTCCGTTTTTTCAGTTTTTTGATAATTCTTTTGATCTCGTTTTTCGAAAAGGTTTGGTTTGGATATTTACCGCGCCTCTTCGGTTCTAAGGTTGTTACCAATGCGTTAATTTCTGACATTAACACCATGCCCTGTTCATAAGTACCATCGGCAACAAACCGCCGTTGCAGCTCCCAGATTACAATTTCATCTTGCTCCTCCATCGTGGAATCCATCGAAAACACTCGCATGGGTTTGCGAGGTTTATCGTCATTGTCAAAATCTCTGACGTCAGGCAGCCATCTCTCAGAAATATGGTAGGTTTTGTCTCTTATTGTGCACATTAAACGTCCGCATGTAGCCAAACACGTACTTCGCGGCAAACACATCCGACACATCCATTGCCCCTTGAGCCCTTTCTCGCACGTGAACGTGTGATTGTGCATCTGAGTGAGGGTCATTTGGTCAAACAGCGCGCTATAATACGCCGAGTACCGTGTTGGCCCTAGAGCACATGGTTGACCCTCTCCAGTGTTACCCGAGGCCAAGGTTGATTGCCGACAGTCAAAAAACTCATCGGCAATATCACCGTCGTCATCAACATAAAAAACAGAATCTGCCATTCGAGCCTCTTCAATAAACGAACACTGTTGTCCTGGTGTATGATTCAAGCGTTGTGGGGCAATGCTTAACGCACGTACTAGTGTGAGATCTGCAAACAACATATCGTTGGACATAACAGTAGGTGTATGAATAACATGACGCGCTTGTTGCCATTTTCGCAAAATCAACGCCGGCAGATTCATTGTCAACCACTTCTCCTTTGTGTTTGTCAATGTCTGTGGTTGACTACTGGCATGTGTGCGTAACAACGACAACATGTTCTGTTTGGCTGTATCATAATCACGCAAAATCAGATGCGGGTATTTAACAGGTTTTGTAAGCAATCTGTCATATCGTGTTTTCGCCGCACACTTAAACACCGACTTGATCCGCGCTAACGTGGCCGGTATTGTGATTGCACGGGTTTTGATGGATTTCCACGCCTCCTGCATGAATGATTCATCAAACCCAACGTCTTCGAAAACTTCCAGCAGTTGTTCATCGTAACTCGTTATTACTTCTGACCGTAACAGGTTCGAAATGAAATCAATATCTAGCATCGTCACCGCCAGGAACAACGTGCGAAATGTTGATTTTGTGTCAGGAACTTGTAATAAAGCGTGAGTCACATCCGAAAATTCGTCAAGTGCTCGTTGCTGCCTGACGTCTGCTTCGATGGAAAATTCGTCAAGTGCTGGTTGTTGCCTGACGTTTGCTTCGATGGTCGTGATCCAATGGTGTAGTACAGTATCGTCATCACCTTTTAAAAATAAGTCATGATCAATCGGGCAAAACACAGCAGATAACACTGTAATAACCGTATCCCACGACAATAAGTTTCGTTCCAGGATCGGCAGTATTACCGGTTGCAATTCAAACAGTCTTACTTCGACGTCGTACACTGACAATAGTCGTTGCATTCTGTCAATTGGTTCAATCGGTTTACGAGAAAAAGGTGCCACAGGCGCAATTATAATAACAGACTGGTTGTAACCATCCAATACATCAATAGGCGGGCCTTGATCACAAGGCATACGTTTGAAAAGAGAAGTTGGTAAAAATTGACCAGCCGTTTTCGCCAGCATATTCTTGAAGTGGTACTCCATAGGGATCTCAGCCAGGAATTGTGAGTCTAGCACAACTCGTATCTTTTCGCGCAAGGCAGGGCAGTGTGCCGCTTGCGAGAGCAACGCTGAAAAAATTGAACCCCATTCGGAAATATGCGTATGTAGGGACTTTCGTCCATTAACTTCCACAACACCAAGGAGAGCTCGGACTTTGCCTGTAGCGCCTGTGATGTTATCACCAGATATACCACTGGAAGACTTACGGACACTCGAACCATACGAACCTTTCAAAATAATATTCACAAGAGCGTGGATACTTCGTTCAAAAAACGATGCGCATGCGACAGGATTATCGGCTGCATATCGCTGCAAATCTATTTTGTCAAAGGGCGTAAGGTTGCAAGCAGGCACACCATCCTTAAAACTGTACGTAGGAAACTGTCGATTCTTCCCGCGCATGGCATCGACAAAGTTTTCGCCATGTGGGCCGTTTACGGTGGCGGGAAACTGATCTGGCACAATCGTTGCAAACGACCCCCGGAGCGTAAAGGGATTACTTGCGTCAGATGGATTAGCTGTCGTGTATACATTTGGCGGGCCGAAACGATTTGACATGGCAAACATTTCAGACGACAGATGTTGGCGTTTGACAGGTGAAAGAGGCACGTCCTTGCCGATAAACGTAATGAAGGGTTGGAGAGTCGCAAACAAGTTGCGCGCCTCCTTTGTATTAGGGTTATCCCGTGCGTATTCTACCTGAAGTTTGAATTCAGCACTGTTAATGTTTGCGCCGTGCCATTCAATTGCGTGCTGCTTATTTTTCACCAATGCTGTCATGCCGATGTTGACGCAAGCTCGCTGCGCGATATTCATAAGCACAAGCACGAGCACCTTGTTGCCGGCAAATTGCTTGGTGTGATGCTTCAAAAGGTGAGCATGGAGTGCCGCACGTTGCGGCCGCGGCGGCAAACTTAGACCGAGGCAAAATTCTACCGGAAAAGACATGGAAAGAATTCTGTCTAAGTGCTCAATCTCGCTCATTGGTTCTTCGCCCCTGTCCACATGGAGCATATCGAGGGCCTTTGGACAAGAGGTGGCTGTCACTGCAACGGGTGGCGGCGTGGATTCAGGCGTCGAAGCCACGCCAGGCGCATTAGGTGCTATTACCGGGCGAAAGCGTAACACCCACAGATATTCGTCATCACCAACCCACAACCCGGTCAGCTTAAAAAGAATGCGTCGCAATTGAATCTTGCCCGTTTCTCCATTATCAAGTCCCTCTCCAGACAATATGTCGTCTCCGATGTTACACCACCTCATGCGAAGATGTTTACCAATAACTGCCACCTGTACGTTGTCGATCCCGTTTGTAACAGTCAGGAAATCCTCGGCATACGGACACACCAAACACTTGCCGCTGCGAACAGTGCACGTCTTGCGGCCTGTTTGAATATCTTCAAACATCATTTTTATGATGTCCTCTTCTTTTTGAGGCGTGTCACACGGATCGCCATGTAAATACTCATTCTTCGACAGAGTGATTGAAGATGCGACCTTGAGCACCGTCTTCGTGCCGCGCAGCGCCTCAGGCCATAACGCCTGCATCAAGGCGTTTAATTGTGCAGACACAGCTCCAGCGTCTGACTCGTCTTCAGCTTGCATCAGCTGCACGTGGCTAAAAATAACACTGGGGGTGTTAATAGTTTCGGGCGGGTACATCCGGGTCCATTCCGGCACGCCCGAAGTATTTGGTTGAGCGTCCTCATCTGTGTTGTCAGCGTCCAGATGATTCGAGAATGGATCAGTGCGCACTTTCGCATAATCCCCCACTACTTCGAGTTCTTCATAGACGGGATCTGACAGAATTCGTGCGTTGTCCGTCAAGAGAGACGGGAGTCGTTGCATTACTGCTTGCGCGTCTAGCCGAGAGGCGTGACTTTCATATTTGTATTCAGCATAATACGGATTCACAACGCTCAAAAATCGCAGCCAAATGTCAATTTTCTCATGGCATACCGACAGGATGGACGAGCTGAGCAACGCCGCTCTCAAATAGTCTTCACCACCGTTTTCGCACACAAACACCAACTGCACGTTTTCTAGAATCAAATCGCAATCAACGCTGAACATTTTTTTACGTTGCGACAAACGGAATTCAGACAGTCTCTCTGGACCATGTTGGTGGAAAGTGATAATGTGACCGTGCAGACAGGTGCTTCCAAAGGGCGATGGGAATGCCCCCTGTGGTAGTACAACTTTGACAATCAAGCCGCACGTACGAGCCTGCGCAAGAACGACAGTTTCGACTACGCCTAGTTTTGGCAACCACGGTATTTTGAAAGGTGTCGCGAAATCCATTCCAGAGGCGATCGACCAAGATGGAGGTGCGTCATGTGTCGCTAAAAAATATGGTCTGGTCTTTTCGCTCGACTTCATGTGGTTGTGGCATGAGTGACACACATCCAATTCAACCTCTCCAGTCTCGTTGTTAACGGTCACGAGGTCTGGATACAAGTGATAAGCCTTGTGGTCATCAATGTCGATGAATACGCTGCGCACCAATGACGATTGTCGGGCGTGCTCTACATTTACAAATTGCGCAAGGGCATTGATGCTGTCCTTGGTATTTACCTGCTCACCAAATTATAACCAAATATGTTAACACACACACAAATATGCCGAATTCAAAAGCATTATGCGCTGTTGTGACTATAGGCGATATGATTATAGGCGATATGATTCTAGGCGAAACCGTCCATCCACCCAAACAATATATAACGCACCTGAAGCATAACGAGGCGCTCAAATTCAGCCATGTTCATGCACTTCACTGCTAAACGGCGCAATTCGCTCAAAATGCAAGCCAGTTCACGGGATTCAAAGACGGCCTCATTATCATTGTCAAGAATCACGCGTACCCGTTGCTTCGACTCTGAAAGTGTGACTAGAATGACATGGTTCTCAGACAAATCAATAATGACTGGTAAGAATTCGGAGGCCACGTTTGCTGAATCTTCATCGTCTTGGTGTGGTTGGATATGCGCATAGTCAACAAGGTCGGACAGCGCTATATGTTGTGCGTCAATAGCCTGCACAAGCACACAGACATATACAATGAAATTCAATCTATGTCCAACACTATATCCATTTGTGATCTTGATGATTATGTATCATAAACTTGAGTGTGCAAGAAGAGAAGAGAGTTAACACATTGGCCAAAGAAATCTTTAAAACTGCAAAGTACAAGCATGGTATGCGCACAGAATGAAATGTTTACCGCAATGTTTGACTGAAGCGAAGGTATATCAGCAGAAGATGTTTCCATGAGTGTCAATACAAGTGTTTGAAAGCGCATAAAAATGTCATCTATTTCGTACGCCGTGTACTTTTGTTCTTCGTTTACAAACACGTCAACACGCGTCTTATCCATAGAAACACGAAATGATACATTACAACTAAAATGCGCGGTTCCATGTTTGAAAAACAGAGGTACGTCCACCGGTGATGGTGCATATGGCACCACAGTGTGATTGTGTATTGTGTTTGTTGCCATGCCGTCTTCCATTTCAACCGACTGAAAATAAAACCATGGAATAGATTCGTGCTTTCCTGTGATCATGTCTGTAGCTACACACGTGCTGTGACGATGCGGGTTCGAATGTTGTAATCCTTTTATTCCGTCAAGGAGTTTCAGTTTGAAAAAAGTCCCACACCGTGGCGCGTTCAAAAAGTGGCGAGTGCCACAAACAGCACAAGACGGCATGGGTGTAGCTGGATCCATCTGCTTTGCATACTCTGCGCACAGCTTTTCTTTGAGGGCATCAGACACAAAATGCGTGTCAATTTGCTCTTCGACTACATGCAAAAGGCGGCTGAGTTCCATAGTTTCTGAACGGTTTTTTTTAGTGCTGCACGACTGTACGAGGTACAACGAGTGTCTGTCTACAAGAGTTTGTTGCCAGGCGGCAATTTGGCCGTTTACGCTACTCGAAATATCGTCAGGCGCCAGGATTGAATCTTCGCTCGCTGAATGGGCTTTGCTGACTTTTTCGTTCGCATTCGTTACATCATTGTCAGACACAAAGCCTAATTTCTCAAGTTCAGGAAAATTATGCTCGAAACATGATTTTACATGCCACAACATTGCTTTAAACATAACTTGCATGGCGTCACCCGTTGTCTCGACGGCAGTAACATACTTTCGAAATTCATACTCGGGCGTGACCAACGTCTGTAACATAAAAAGCGTGCCCGCATACTTGTTGTTTCCAACAGTATCAGGCATATGGATCTGGACATTGGATAAAACTGCAAACGCTTCGTCAATTAATGATTGTGCAAGGTAAACGGCAGCACGGAGCAGCATGAGCTGGATGCTATTGGGAGCAAATTGTAAGGCGTCTTCCAGAACTTCATTTGCTGAGACATACTCTTCAACATGAAAAAAAGAAAGCGCACAGAAATAGTAAAATCTTTCTGACAGATCGGCCTCTGACAATCGATAATCTTGATGATTCCGATTTAACACCAGACGATATGCGTCTTTGTACTGGGATTTCAACACCAATTTCTTCACCGTAGTCACAAACAAGCGAATCGGATCGCTCTCCTGTGATTTTTCGAGCACGCCCTCGTCACCACTGTTATCAGATTCACAGTCACTGTCTACATCTTGAAATTCGTGGTCAAAAGCGGTGGATCGGTGTGTGCTCTGAAATGTAGCTTTGAAAATGGAATCAAATTTGATATATGTTTCGTCTATGCCACGCGTATTAAAAAGCGAATGTAGAAACTGGGAAGCGTCCCTGATATGCCTGACTATATCAACGGTAGCGTCGTCCAAACAGGGCTTGTTGAAAAACGTATCAATGATGCTGTTGTCATCTTGTTTGAGTATATGCAACACGACGTCAAATGCCACGGCCTCTTGGGCCAGCATATAAGTCTCAGTATACCGATTGTCGTTATCGAAATTTTCCACGAAATCTTTCGCTCGTTCCACCAACGATTTGACAGAATCTTCCGCCACACTCAGCTCAGTTGCCCCTCCCATAGAATTGCCGTCACACATTGTCACAGTATCAAAATCATTCAGGCGAATTGACAGACTCAGTGAAATCTCAGCATAACAGCCTTCTAAACTCTGCAACGATGACGTCACAAATGCCAGCATGCTATTCGAACCAGCCGTAGGCGAATTTAGCAATTGCCACACGGAATCTTCCGGTCCACTTCTCGAAAAATGCTCGTGATGATTGTGCAAAATGACATGCAACTTGTTCGCCACGGCATACCGTAGAAATCCTCGCTCAATCTTGCGCAACAGCACACGACGATGGAAACACGCGATAATGTCTTGTGGCCATTCCTGCATCTTGATGATGTTGATCGTATACAGCATAATTTTCGCAGGGATATCATCAGCGCTCAAGGCACGAATATCAGCTTCCCTGTAAAATTTAACCAACGCTATGTTTGGAACTTGCTCTGCATAAGCCAAATCTTCCTCGGTAGGACGCACTATATTGAAGGCAGCAGCTTGCTGACGCTGAAAAAAATCGGCAAACGGTTCACGTTTGGTATCCCATAGACATGCCGGAATATTTTCTTCAATCAGGTCCGTGTCGCGATGTAAGATGCCGTCGCCGTGGCTGTTTTGCATACGTGAAAGACATTCGTGATCGTACGCAATCGCTCTCTCTTCGGTGTTGCGTGGGTTGCGCGCAGCCTGTGACACAATTACCATACACAATAGACAAAGAGAGCAGATCAGTAAGGGTCAAATTACTATGGTCAAGTGCACATATCACTCAGTGGCATATAACAACTACAACAAATGTACACCAGTGTGACCACCGCAGGTGCAAAAGGGCAGGCAGGGCAGTTTGAAAGCAACAAGGGAGGTCAGGCAAAATTAAAAAAGAGGGCTAGAGCTACAAGTTGTGGAAAAATATCCCAGGCTACCTGTTGATGGTAAGAGCTTGCGCGGACGCGCGTCCTGGTATCGCGGGCACGCTTATTCTGCCGATTGACATAAACGTCATGTTGTTGCTCTGCAGTCCTTTCTTTGTTCTTCTTGGCCCGCACTACGGGATCACGCTTCTTGCGCTTCTTGTCGTTCACAGAACGGGCCTGTGTGTCTCGCTTGATGGTGCGTGGCGCTCGCTTCTTAGTAACTTTTACTGGCACTGGCAATGGCACGCCAGTGTCATCATCGAGCTTGCGCTTCGTTTTGGCCACTTGGCGTGTAATTTGACTTTGTCTCTGCTGGACTATCCACCGTTGGTGCGATGCGGTGAGAGTTTCCATGTCTGTAATCCTTAAAGTACCGTTGGTAGTTGTGATCGTCACTCCATTATCACCCAATGCGCTCACAAGATCTTTGACATCCACAACACCTTCTAAAAATCGCCACGCCACTGTTATGGCATCTGAAATAGGGCCTCTGGTTTTCCCTATCGGCCGCTGGAAAGAATGGCACGCGCGAGTTGTACTGGTAATTTTCAAAGCCTCTATGATATTTTCAAAAAAAACCTGCCCTCGATTCGCGCTTGCCGTTGTCAATGAGGTCCAGACCCGACACGTTCCAGGGTGCCCCTCTAGCATCTGCAATGCGTCAAATATCAGTAAGAAAGTTCAATCCCTCAGTTTCGCGTGTGTGCAAGCAAGCATAGGATTGATTGTGTGTGCGCTTATAAAATTATACTACATAGATAGTACCGACGCACAGAACAGACACGGAGGATGCTTCCGCTTCTCTTCCTTGAAGTTGGCACGCGTTAATTGCAAAAGATACAGCAGCACCGCAATCCCGGCGCTGGCGTCTGCGTTCAAATGGAGCTGGCTCCTGCGATGGTCTTGCAAATTTTCATCAACATCCATCACGTTGTCTGCTGCATTGTGTACGTCTTTGGGCATGTGCCGCGCTGGCACCCCTTGACTCACCGATACCTGTGGATCTCTTGATGCACCCGCTCTTCCCCCTTGTGAAGATGAGCCTCTGTGAGACAGAACACTTGCATAAGCGCCGCCTTGCACTGACGAATTCACCCGCGCTCTCGCGCCCACTAAATCCGAATCTGGGTGTAGCATCCCTTTCGGTGACCCACTTTGCGCCTGTGCGGGACTGGAAGTCATCGGCACATACACCCTTGCTTCTGCATTCAAAATGTGCTGTTTCTTATGCTTGCGATCCGCGGGTTGGAGATCAATATTGGGAACACGACCCGTTTTCTGAAACATATTCGACATTGGCACAGTCTTCATCGCCGCTGCCTTTGAATCCTCTTGTGCACCAGCTACTACCCCTTTTTGAGATGCGCTTCCCTGGA
>Ga0115006_10001242_pt1 | contig 15581 bp, 20 predicted proteins | sample ArcOceMetagenome_3_FD_88943 | JGI IMG/M metagenome (GOLD analysis project Ga0115006, IMG submission 88943) | Marine eukaryotic phytoplankton communities from Arctic Ocean - Arctic Ocean- Svalbard ARC20M Metagenome | ecosystem: Environmental > Aquatic > Marine > Oceanic | place: Arctic Ocean...
GCCCTGTGGGCCTGACATCTTGCGCTGCATATAGGCCCTGTGGGCCTGACATCTCGAGAGCCGAGGCAACAGATTGGCGAGAGCGGAGGCAGACATAGAAGACAGCAAGACAGCTGCGCACAGAACACAGCTCGGCACCTTCTTGAGCTTGGTCTTGTTGCCGCCAAAGTTGCGGATGGAAGCAAGGAGGCTGTTGCGCGCATCGCCGCCGTCTGGGACTGCCACAGGCGCGGGCGCTCCTTGGCCTTGGCCTGCTGATGCAGCAGGGGGCGGTGCTGGAGGCGGCGGCGGCGGAGGCGACTGATCGGACTGGAGTTGTGGGGGTGGCGGCGGGGGCGGGGCGGCCGTTGTTGAGGTGAGGAGGGACGGCGGGGGCGGTGGTGGCGGTGGGGCACCGGCGGCCAGGGCTGGAGGCGGCGGGGGGGGAAGCGGTGGCGGAGCTGCTGGTGCGCCCATGACTGGCACGGTCGGTACTTGCGGCAGCTCTGCCTGCATGGCACTCGGCGCTATTGTTGAGACCAGGCCCGTGTCGAACATCTCTTCCGAAGGCAGGTTGGGGAGGCCCGGGAGCGAAGGGGGCAGCGTGAGCGTGGGCACCGAGCCCAGTTCCGGCTTGTAGCCAAAGTCGAGCATGGCAAAGGACGGCAGCTCGTGCCCGTGCTCCACAGAGTGCGGCGCCTCTGCCAGCTTCTTGGTGGGCGAGGCGCTGGGTTTGGTGGCAGGCGGCTGCGCGTCGTCCTCTTGCGTGTCGCCCAGGAGCTCGGTCTGGACGTAGCCGCGGTAGGGGTTCTCGGCCGAGTTGAAGAGCAGCATGGCCGACACGGATGGCAGGTAATCAGGCAGCCGGCCCAGACCGTCGTCCGCGTTGATATAGCCCCCTGCGCCCAGCTCCGTGGGTATCCCCTGCACGACATTGAAGGGCGCCTTGAAGTCCTGCCCCTCGCCGGCTCGCGCAGGGTTGGACGCTATGAATCTCTGTTGCCCCTCCCGCCCCCCGCCCGTGTACGTGCTGCTCCCAAACAGCACCTGCGGCAACAGCACGCGCGGCTTGTCAGACTGCGGCAGTCCCCCTGCCTGCACTGCTGCCCAGTTCAGCACCTGCATCGCACCGAGCATCTGCATCGCACCGTACCTCGTGCTTGCCACGATTCTCCACCTCCGGAAACTTGGCCGGCGAAAAAACACGCGTTGCCCGCTGGCTGCCCCGGAGTGCATCGATCTTGCGCTGGGCGTCTTCCACGCGGCGGCGCGCCGCCCCAACGTGCTCTTTCTGGTCGCGCACCCTGCGCTCGCGTGGAGTGAGCGGGGGGCGTCCAATGGTGTCGCGGCGCGGGAAGGCAGGTGAGAGCATGCTCCCGTAGCTTGCGAGCAACGGGACAACAGCCTGCCCGCACCCGAGCAGGGCGCCACACCGCCTTGCAGTTGCAGTGCCGCCCGCAGCAACCGAGGCCAGCAGCGCGGGCCAGCAGCGCGCGCCAGCGCCGCCGGGGCACGGCAGACCTGTCCGTAATGCGGCTGAAGGTGCGGTTAGCGACGTCCGACAGCCGCACCAGCGCGTCGAGCGCCGCGTGCAGCGACTCCTCCTCCCGCACGTCGTGCGGTACCAGGCTCACCTCGAACCGCGCCCCCGCCGACGGTGCCCCGGCCCTCGGGGTGCCGTCGGGGGAAGACACCATTGACTCGTCACTGGTCCCACGAACCTCAGTAACGAACCCAAAACCACAAACTGCACAGGCGCTTCAGCTGAGGAGCCACCATGTTGTTCAAGGTATGAGGTCTTGTTCAAGGTGAGGTCTCGCGAGCGCGGGTAGGACAACCTCTGACCGCCGTCAATACCGAATGCGCGGCGTGCGCTGGCAAGCGCAGGTGGTGCCGCTTGTTTCGCTATCGTCCAACGACTGGGGAACCAACATTTTCACGGCCGACGCTGCCCCCGAGTGGGCGCAGGCGCCCGCGGAGCAGCACGCTCGCGCGTCCTGGCACCCTGGTGCGCAGGCAGCGCCGCGCGCTATGATGCACAGCAAGGGCGGGAAGGCGAACGACAACACGTACGCCGACCAGCATGTACGGTTAAGCATGCGACAAGGCTCGCCAGCCGAGTGCCAGCGGACAGCAGGGCGCATGAGCGTCGCGTGCGTGTGCAAGCACTGTGTTCGTCGGCAGTGGCGTCATCACTCTCTAATGCTGCCCGCGCGGTCAGGTGCTCGATGGCGTTTTTGCGAGCTCGGGCGAGGGCGGCGGTGGGAAGTGGCACTTCAGCAAGCCCATGGCTCCCGCTTAAGCCGATGGCTCACGAAACAGCGCGTCCGAGTATGGAAAAAGTGTAGAATGGTGCAGGCACTAGCTGATCACGGGCAACGGTGGAAAGCAACCGCTGCAGACGCCTGCGTCCTCCTACCGATGATGTGGGCGGTGATGTGGTGCTGCTAGTAGAGCGCGCCAACGCCTGGCCTGTGCCCTTGGCTGTCTTTTATTGATTTATTCTTTGCTGCTCCGCTGCGCCGGACACGAGTGTATCTGGTAATACACGCGCAGATAAGCCGGAGGTGTGTGCACGGCATAGGCCACGCGGCATGCAGCACACCGGAACCCATCCATGAAAACACCTCATCATGTACTGGCCAGACCTGAGAGAGCCGGCTGCGACTGTGTTGGGGACTGCCAGACGATGAAAAATCTAGGAAACAGATCGATGCTGTCCTCTTTGGCTACGGTGCCACCCCAGCCCCGCGGCGCATGACGGCAGGATGAGCGCCATCTTCTTGTAGCGCATGTCACCGCTGTGACCCAGCATCTGCGGTGACCGCCCACACAAGACCACGTCACGGTGCGAAGAACAGTATTGCGACCCCAGGAGTTGCCCGCCGTCAACTTGACGCTCACGCGTCAAATTTTTTTTCTAAAAAAATCGCTGCCCTGGCTGCGGGCAACTCCTGGGATCGCAACCCTTTTCTTCGCGCCGCAGCTGTGTTTATTATCTGTATGATGGCATATGATGGAGACCACAGCGGACGTGTGGTCGTATGTGGTGTGGATGATGCGACGTCGTCTTGTGGAGCACTCGCTCCCACTTGGGAGCATCAATGCACAATCAATGCTAGAGATCGCCGCACATCAATGCACAATCAATGCACAATCAATGCCAGAGATCGCCGCACAGGTTACGGGAAATGAGGGCAAATTTGCCGCCCATGACCTCGAGCACCAAGCGCCACAGCGGCTGCTCCCAATACGCAGCAGGCTTGAGGATGAGATCCTTGCTGCAGGCTGCCGCCACCCACTTGCCCTGCGCCATCTCCTCCTCCAGCTGCCCCCGACCACTCGAGGGAAGAGTAGAAGAATTTGACGTCACTGGCGCGGACTTTGCCCATACCCACCAGCCTGCTTGCCTCTTTGACGTCGGCGCCAAGGAAGACGCCATCGAGAATCTCTTGCGAACCCCCCAAGGCCCGACAGGTGTGCAGCGTGTGCAACTGCTTCTGCTGCTGCCCTCGCGCGCTTCCAGACCCCTGCCAATAAGCGCCCGACACAGCGCCACAGCGCAACACGCCGCAATACAGTCAGAAGAGGCTGGGCAGGCAGAAGAGAAGACGTGAGGCAGGCCGCCAGGTCGCATGACTGCCAGTCGCAAGCGCGCGCAACGCGGCCGGAACGCGGCGCGGCTGTGTGCGCGGCACTAAACGAGGGGCAGCGGGCCAAGACGCAGACAAAAAGCGCATGGAAGAGCACAGAGGAAGAGCACAGAGCATGGAGCACAGAGCATGGAGCATGGAGCACGGAGCATGGAGAACAGCGCATGCAAGAGCACAGAGCATGGAGAATAGGGCATGGTGGCGAGGGCAAAGAGCAGAAACGCTACCTTGCCCCCATAGTGAATGATGTTGTCTTTGAAGAGCGGCAGCTTGGACGTGAAGTTGCCGATGGTGCACCCGGTAGCTTTGTTTAGGATCAAACCCTCACTGCCCTGCTCGTCGTGGCGCAAGAGCAGGATGACACGAGCATGCTTGACGTTGCGAGACGCGAGCAACGCCTGCCGCTCTATGTCTTCTATAGTGCTTGCCCGAGACCAATCGGCGAGCGCTTTCGACACGTCGCCCCCGTCGCTTTGGCCTGGCACGCTGGTCACGTCCAAGCCCTGCTTGCGCGCGCTGCACATGAGGTGCGCGTACAGCATGCTGCCTCGCAACGCGGAGCAACAGGCGCTGCGTCGCCCAGCATGCGCGGGCAAAGAAGCGCACGCATGCCAATGAGGCAGCGCCTGGCGGCCTGCCCCGCGCATGCTCATCTCCGGTAACAATGGTTGCTGCTGAATGCATCGAGGGGCAGTGGTCAGGGCGGCGCACCTCAAGCTTGACATCTGGCAGCAGTTCGCCCGTTTCGATGAGCAGACAGCCGCGCTCCAGCTGCGTCACTTCATGCGCCCACAACCCTGCACTCCCGAGGCGCACTCTCAGTTGAGCCCGCGGGTCCCATGTTCTGATGCGCATTTCAGATGATCACGCGAGTGCACGCTCTCACCGGTCTGCTGGCTTCTTCTACGCATCCAAGCAGGAGTCTCGGCCTGCCCCCACCCAGGCACCCCACGCGAGCACGCCATCAGCGCTACGACGCGAGGTTTAAGGCATCAGACTGCCGGCGGCCGGCGCCCCCGGCCACACGCGATGCCATGAGGCGCATGCACACGCATCGCGCGCGCGCCTTGGCCGCCCAACGGTTGGGGACAAGGAGAGATGTCTGAGATGATGCACCTTGATGAGGCGCGAGCGGTACTCCCTCCAGTCGAGGCGTGAGGTGGCCGGAGCATACAGTGTCTCCTTTCCGGTGGCCATGTCTCCCCTCGGGCGCCCTGGCCGTACCAGCGAGCGTCAGTACGGTTTCCGTATCTTTGCCTGGCACGCCCTCGTGCCCTGGACTGCCACGGCCGCGCGATGGGCGGCACGGGCGGGGTCCTCCGCGCATGTGCGGCCTTGGGAGCCAGGCGGGCAAGCAGACGCGCCGGCACGCGCGCAGACCCCCGCACGCCTGCGCGCCGCGCGGGCCGTGTAGGGGGCCCGACGGTGAAAACTCGGAGCCGGGGCAGGAGCACGCGCGCGGCGCGGAGGAGTGGCGCGAGGCAGGCGGGCCTGCGGGGGTGGGCGTTACCATGGCACACAATTTCGCAGGCCCCGCCCCGCCGCCGCAGGCCCCTTCCCTGCCCCCCCCACGTCTCGCCCTTCGCTGTCGGGCGCAAACCGCATGGCGCCAAGAATGCGGGGCGCGTCGCCGCGGCTCCCGGCGACGCGCACTCCCCTGCCGCCAACGCCACCACCACCACCATCACCCGCCACATGGGCATATCGCGGCGCCGCGCGATGCGGCCCGTCGCTCGGAGGAACGGATGAATGCGCGCCTTCAGGTCTCCTGCAACGCGTCTGCTCAGCGGGGCAAAAAGGTGGAAAGGAGCCAGGAAAGCACAAAGGTTTTGTATTCTGGTTTGTACGGGACGGGCAGCGAAAAGTTACGACTCCTTACGAGATGCTGGTATCTCCGGGATGGGAACACTGCAACAAACACCTCGTCTGTTTTATACCCGCATTTGGGATAAAACCAAGCAAAACGCGGGACAGGGTTTGGAGCAGGCCGGACTAACTAACTAAACCCTAAACAAAACCCGACCGAAAGGCCACCGAGCCGGGCACACAGGGCGGCGGCGGCGGGGGCACAGGCGAGTGCGGCAGCCGCGCAACCAGGGCCCGCGCCATGGCGGTGCTCCGGCTGCCGGGCAGGGCCTCGACCAAGGCCCTCACGCTCGCGGCGGTGGTGGCGTCGGCTGTCGGCGCCGCGGTGCTGCTCGTCGCCACCGGCGTGCAGCAGCGCGGCGCGTCGGGCGCGCTCTCGCGGGAGGAGCGCCTCGCGACCGAGGATGCAAACTTCGACGTGCACCACTTCACGGGCGTGCGCGCGGCGCGCCCGCTGTCGCGCGCACACACGCAGATGCTCGCCATGGAGATGCTCGGCTGCGAGTGCCAGGACATCACGAACATCATCTCCAAGGACAACACCTGGGGCCACTACACGCCCAAGTGCTGCAACAAGCTCAAGGAGAAGACCTCGGTGGCGTCGGTGCTCGGGCGCGACATTCAGCAGGCGCAGGCCAACACCAAGGCCCTCCGGGCCGCGCTGCGGTCGGCCAAGACCAAGCTCGACAAGAAGCTGTCGGTGGTCGTGGACGCCGTCACGCTGAAGAACGGCGGGCGGCCCGGCGAAAAGGGTCCTGTCGGCAAGAAGGGCCCTCAGGGGTATGTGGGGTCGCCTGGCAAGCAAGGCCCGCGCGGCCCGCCGGGCGTTGTGGGCCCGCGAGGCCCCAAGGGGCATCCGGGCCAGATCGGGTACCGCGGCGCCACCGGCGACATTGGGGCCAAGGGAACGCAGGGCTGGGAGGGCACGCCCGGCGCGCCGGGTTACATTGGCCCGGACGGGCCTCGCGGCGCTACGGGCGACATGGGGCCACCCGGGGTGCAGGGCCCCAACGGCCCCCTGGGCAATCAGGGCAGCCTGGGCCGCACTGGTAGCCAGGGGGTGCAGGGCGACCGGGGTCCGGCGGGCCGCACGATCATCTTCAACGGGTATCGGGCTTCCACACAATGCGAGGCGGTTGAGAACAACAACATCAATTATCTGGACAGGTTTGATGTGAGTTGCCAAGGCTTGCTGGGCACGTCGTTCATCAACCAGTTCCGCATGACCAGGGACTGCCCGGGCTCGCACGAGCGCTATCAGCGCACATGCATCAACGCTGGCACCTGGAAAAAGGCGGGCGATGAAGGTGAAAGCGTTTACTGCGACGGCTGGTTGCGCTACGGCACAGGCAACAGGTGGCTTGACGCTAAGCGCACTACAGGATGGGTCAAGTGCCAGACTAATGTCTTCTCGGGCACAGTCAAACCAATCTCGAATCTTGGTTGGAGTGGCTGCACCGGTGGCTCGAAGTGCGGACAATGTATGGGCGATTGCGATTCCGATTCCGACTGCAAACCTGGCTTGAAGTGCTTTCAGCAGGACGGGTCAGGGGCTAATATCCCAGGCTGCTCCACGTCGGGCCAGGAGTCGGGTGTGGACTACTGTTACGACCCCCATTGGTCTTCGGACCCTGCTCCCGGCGTGAAAAAGGAGTGCCAGTGCTCTCCCATGGCTCAGTCTGGGGCGACGGAGTGCTCGAATCACAACACGGGCTGCCAGACTATTGGCAGAATCGAGTACTTGGATCGCCAGAGTGTGTCTTGCCCCAGCGGGAAGGCCTTGACCAAATACCGGATGCGTGGTTGCTCGGGTGGAGACACAACGGACTATACGTGCTGCAGGCCTTCGTGGGGTATGGCAGATTGCGAGGTAAAGTACACCGCGTGCCAAGTATCGGATGGTTATCCGATTGTCTACCTCGATCGCCACAACATCCAGGTGTGAGCCCCAGGCTCGTCCGGATGCCTGGTTTGAAACCGCTGACAGCCAGCGTGACCCGGCTTGATGTGTTCCGTGCAAATGATATAGCTTCATATGTGTTTCTGCCTGACACGTGAAGTGCAATTAGCTCACGACTTGTCTCCCCTCTTTGGCAGTGCCCGGAGTTTTACGCCATGACGTCGTACCAATTCGTTAGGTCGGGCTGCTATTATCATCATCACCGATACAAGTACACTTGCTGCAAGCTTCGCGCTTAGGTGGCAGATGTCGAACGGTGGATCACATTTCAGAGTCACAGATCTACACGCGATTCAAAGAGCTGCGCGCAAGCACGTAGGACTGTCGCGGTCATGGCCGCAACTCTCTTTCGCATTGAATACAGAATGTACGGCCACGCACCGGTTGCTGGTTGCGCAGCAACTCCCTCAGGGAGTGTTGCCACGCGGAGTGCGTAGCAACCCCGCCCCTTAGGGAACCGTTGCAAGGACAAGCCTGAACACTCGAAACCATTGGTCCTACACACTAAGTTTTATTGTCGTACAAGAAAACGTCATACACTTGCCTCGTCTGCTTCTGTATGGCAGCGGTGGGTTCCCAGGGCATACGATAATAGGAGGCGGCGCGATTTGAGAACGGGCAGAGGTTCGCTCTGTTCCTGACAGAGGCAACTGCTACATGGATTTCGGTCCTTGCACGACCGTAGTCTTGTGATTTCGCCTCTATGATGCTACATATGATTGTAGGATGGCTCTAGGTGTATAGCACATCACGTACAAATTGACAGGGAGGATTGAAGAGGGCGAAAGAAAGTGAAAGACGGTGAACAAGTGAACAGACTCGACTACAGTAGCATTTTCGATCTTCCTGCCGGGAGACTTTGAGTGCCATTCGGAATCAACGGCCAGCGCAACTCGCTTGCACAACTCCCTTGTCACAACGCCGTGAGTACACATTCGGAATGTGTATGCAGTATGTGGGGCCGGGGGGAGGGGCGGGGGGTTGAGTGGCGGATAATGATGCGGGGGTTCGTGAGTGCCACGCCGCCTTAAAATTCTGAGATTGTGACGTAAGAGAGAGCTCTGGTGGATGTAATCACACATAGATCAAACGGCCCTCATGTGCCTGCGATCAAAGGCTCTTTTTTACTCGGGCGCGAATGGCGACGACAGCTTTGTCACAAGCTTGTCTTGTAGGGTCAACTTGAGCAACTCTACCACAAACTCCAGCGCTTCGGGCCGTTTGAGCTGCTCCACACTCTCGCTCGCCCCTCGCTGTTTAGTGGCAATCACGTCATTCAACATCCAAGCAACCGTTGCAAGGACAAGAAAGAAAAGCTACTGGGCCTTGACCCAGCACGGCCTCACATAGTGGGTGCCGACACACATGGTGTCAGGCCGTGCTTCAGATAGACGTGGTAAGCACACAGAGCACAAGGATGGTAAAGATGGAGATGGCAAGCTCCAGGGAAACCTGGATGGCATAGATGTTCTGAGCGATGAATCGTCGTGTTTCAAGATGAACTGGAGGTGGCAAGCCATGGTCGAGGGCGTAATTGAAACGTTGTATGGCGTTGGAGATGCAAAGATCCTGCACAAACTGCTGTACGCAATAGTCGAGCAATCCAGGCAGCTGAACGTAGGAGGCCAGGCGCAGGAGCTCGCTGCAGTAGGCAAGTCGCAGGCCTTGTTTCTCTGTGCCTGCGCCTTGTGATCCCTCCAAAAACGTTTGCTGGTCTGGTAGCTCCATCAAGTACACATATCGTTTCATGGCCTTGATTGCCTCCCCACCCACTCCAAACACCTGGCACCGGGGACAAACATTCATACATCTCAACTAATCAACGTTTGCTTGCCGTAGATCGCGTAGCCATCTACAGTCACCATTGTTGGAGGATTCGCGGACGCGCGCCGCCGGCGGCGTCGGCAAATCCGGCGCCGCCCGCCGCGCATTCGCCCGGCGCGCGTGTGTGCGCGCGACAGGCTCGGCCAGTTTTGGAGGATGTGCACCCGTAGCGCGGCAATGTCGCATATCCGCTGCGGCGGCACCGCGCTAAGGGCGCCACCGCCCTAGTGATCTACAGTCACCACTGTAGTCATCTACAGTCACCACTGTAGTGATCTACAGTCACCACTCGTGTACTGCCGTAGTGATCTACAGTCACCACTCGTCATGTTATATGCATGATGCCATATCTTGGAAGATTGAGCAGCACACACACTGCAGGCAAGTACCGAAATCTCCGAGGGATCAGCATCAAAGTCGTGCTCCTTGCTACATGCCGAGAAGGCGGTGCAATGTTGCCTTGGCTCAGGCCCCCCAGGAACTATGATGGACGTGCTGCGCGCTTTGAAGACTGACCGCAGCAACGGACTTCGCGCCGACAAGACGCACCTGTGAGCTGCCAGTCGCTCCCCCTGTGGAACCCTGGTGTTAGCAAGCCAGCAGCTAGACGCTGTGATGCAACAAGTAACCACGATGCAACAAGTAACCATGAGTGCCCTGCCTTCACTTCTATACATTTGACATGTGGGGCAGGCCTGTTCAAATAAGCCATCGACACAAAAACAAAGCACCTCGACCAGTAAGAAGACGTCAGCGAGTGTGTCATCTTGCCAGAGCGTCGCAAAATCTGATTGAAGCGAATCATTGTCGAACGCTGCCATCGTGACATGGCCCGCCAACAGGAAGTGTCAGCACTCACACGTACCTTTCTACGCCTGCTCTTCTTCGACTCTGCACTTCGGCTCTACCACTCTCACTTTGATAAACTCAGGGCAGGCGCCTAAAAAGTTGAAGCGCGATAATGGAGCAGCCTTTGCTCTCTCACCAGAGGGTGCTCCAGCTGGAGCTACACCAGACGAGTAACTCGAGGGAGCAGCGCAGACAGACGCAAGGACAGGGGGTGCATCTTGAACCAGCGCCTGAGCTGGCGGCATACGCCTCTGTTGCATCTTAACGTCAGCATACACATGTGCCCCAACGTTTCGTTCTGCTCAAACCTCCTTTGCAGCCTACGCACACAGGCACCGTACAGGCAGCAGAGGGGTGGCCAGGCCAGCTGTGCCCACATTAATCTCCGCGCATAAGGAAATGGGCAAAAGCAGAATTGTGTTGCGTGTAACCCGGCGACGTCAAAAAATTGAATAGTTCGCACGTGCGATAGACTTTCTCACAAAACTTGCCGGAGGAGTGAGATTGCCGTCAATGAGGCGTACACTGCCGCGGTCACGAGCGTCGTCCACGACGAGCAGCCTTCCTCGAACATCTACAGCCATGCGAAATGGTCTACTCAAACGTGCGCTGCTACCTGTCATAGATGCAATTGCAATTAGATGCAGGACCAGGCCATCTCGCACACATGTATCCAAGAATTTTCTGACGCTGCTTCTTCCCCCGCAAACCCCCACCCCAGAGAACAGACAGAGGAGGCAGACAAGAAACACCTTCACCATCGACGACAGCGGCCTGGCCGTCACCGACAAGCGTCGACACTCGCCACAGCTTGGGCGCTGCCTCATAGGCATTGCGTTTGACACTTTGCAAGCAGCGGATGCTATTGTTGCCCCAATCAATCACTACACATGTCCCAGTTCCATCGACTGGGGGAGACATGTGCACACATTACGGTCAGCATGAGGGATGTTCATAGCAAAAATGCCCATGATCGCTTTGGAGCACACCGCACTTGCGGCACTCAGCAGCAACTAGCCGCAGATGCAATACACGCGGAATATTCTAGGGAATATCGCCTGCAAGCGGACGCCGGCATCGCAGCGAATCATCCTACCTGCAATGTCACATGGTTTTTTGAAGCGAGCGGCCACGCCCTCGCCGTCCTCAAAGCCCGACTCGCCATTGACGGCCCCGGCGATTGTGCTGACGACACACGGATCGTCGGACTGCAGTCCCTCCCGAGAGATCATGCGAATGCAGTTGTTGTTGACATCTGCGACCATTACGTTGCCGGCATTGTCCACGGCGATGCCTTTGGGCCCGTCAAAACGCGCCACCGCCCCGTGCCCGTCCGCGAGCCCGGGCTGCCCGTTGCCCGCCAGGGTGGACACGACACCAGCGGCTGTCACCATGCGGATGCGGTTGTTTCCACGGTCAGCCACGTACAAGATGTTGCACCGGTGGTCCTGGGCGATACCGCACGGCAGGTTGAAGCGCGCCCTGTCCGCTGGCCCGTCTTGGAAGCCCTTTTGCCTGGGATTGCCCGCAAAGGTGCTGACAGCGCCCTCGTGCGAGATCAAGCGCAGGCTGTGGTTGTCCCCGTCGGCCACGACCAGGGAACCGTCGGCGCGAATTACCATGTCGAAAATGCTGCCAAAGCGCGCGAGCGCCCCGACCCCGTCGGCGCAGCCGCCCTCGTGCGCGCTGCCAGCCAGCAGCGACATGAAGCCCTCCTCCGACGACGAGTAGATGGCCGTCTTGGTCCCCACGAAGCGGTGCCCAGCTGCACTGACGGCAACGCACTGGGGGCTGCCGGCGGCGGGCGGGACCGCGGAGAGGATGGAGCCGACGCGCACAAACGACGAGCTCGCGCGCTCCGGCGCTGGCGGGGAGATCCAGCGCACCCGCTCGTCGCTCTCCGTCCCGCGGCGGCCGCGCGGCGGGGACGTGATGAGCACGCGCGGCGACATGGGCCCGCTCGCGTACCCGCTGGTGCGCGGGCGCTCTGCCGCCATTCCCGCTCGCCCTTCTCTTCTCTACCGCCTCGCCGGGGCCAGGCAGGACCCGTGACATACAAGTTGTCACGTCTGACATTTCTCGAAGTAAAGTGTCCATCCGAAAAGCCATGCTCTACGGCCTGATCCCGGTGAGCGGAGGGAGCGGGCATATGCTGGCGCAGCACGCGATGTACAGCGCGCGCTGCCGGGCCGTGTGCGGCGTCGCTGTGCCGCAGGGCCAACTGCCCCAGCCGACAGCCCCGATGCTGCTCCTCGCCACCGACCAGGCTCTCTCGCATGTTTGATCTAACACTCTTTGCTGGCGCTGTTGTGCTCCAGCTGTCCAGCGCGGGCCTCCCCATCCCGGGCGCCAAGCCGATCCTTGTGGGCGCGGGCCCGCTGGACGGCTCCAACTGGTCTGGCCCTGCCGTCTTCCCCCCCGCCCCCTGGATCATGCACCCACGCACGTTTCGCGCCCCGCTTCGCCCCCGCCTCACACTCTCCGCGCCTGTGCTGTGTGCTCGCGGTTGGCGAGCGAGCAGGCACAATGCCGATGAGCCGTATGGAGCCTACCTGCAGAGCCAAGGCAACCCCGAGGTGTGTGTGTGTGCGTGTGTGCATGTGTGCATGTGTGTGTGCGCGCGTGTGCGCGTTTGTGCATGGATGGGGTGCCTCATTTTGTTGCGCACATGTACAGAGCCGCCTGGGCAACGCTCAGGGACACACAACTTGGGTGCCCACGGACTGGAATTCATGGCCCAACTACAACGTGCACGGCTATGGAGTGTATTGAAAGGGAGTAACGGGTTAAACCGCTGTGCTAAGACACGCGCGAGATGCCTTCAATGCCTCTCCTGCCTCTCCTGCCTCTCGAGGCTGGTCTGCGCGTCTTGACCAGATTCTGATTAACCAGGAAATGAAGTATGCCCATGGTGCAAGCGTGTTTGCGGAGTGACCATGCCACAGGGGCGGCACACCTGTGAGCCCCTGTCTGTGCCGGGCGGCCTTGCGTGCCTAGTCCACGTGTCGCTTGAGGTGCTTGCGAACAGCCAGGACGGAGATGGAGTAAACGGTGGTGATGTGACGACAAGGCAGCAAGGGCAGCGCAGGATGCAAGGGCAGAGGTGACCGCTAGGTGCATTGAGCCCTGGGCAGGCCGAGCAGACGGAGGGCGCGTGGGCGATGGCTGGAGGGCCACGCGTGATTTATTGACACTTGGTACGGCATGACACTTGGTACGGCGTGATTTATTGACACTTGGTACGGCATGTGGCGACCTGGCATGAGCACCTTGAGCACCTTGAGCACCGTGGGCGGGGTGCACGGCTACGCTTGGCCAGCTTGGCCAGCACCGTGGCTCTCCTCCTCGCCTTGGCCTGCACCTTTGCTCTCCTCGCCATCCATCTCCCGCCATGCCGGGCATGCAGCCGCGCCCTTGGTGCTTGCCGGCTTGGCCTCCTTGTCCTCGCCTGTGCTCGCCTGCCTGGTCTGGTCCTCCGCACGGATGTCGGGCATTTCTTCTCCTCGCGCAGCCTCCTGCGCTCCCTGCTCGGCAGGCCACGCAGGCGGGAGCACGATAGCTGCAGGCCCCTCCCCAGCAACGACCAGCGGCGTCTGGAGACGAGCCGTCTCAGCACTTGGCGCGGCCTCCACGCTCGCCGCCCGCGGCATCGGAGGCTGCGTCCCAGGGCCTGATGCGTGGTTGCCCATGCCTTGGCCATCGCCTTGGCCATCGCCTTGGCCATCGCCAGTTCCTAAGTCCTCTTGGATGCCTGCCGCGTGGCCTGCGCTACCCGTCTCCTCATCGCCTGCCTCCTCGTGCTCGGCGTCCTCGTCGCCGCTCGACGGCGCGCGGAGGCAGAAGAGGGGCACACAAATGGCGCAGAAGCCCACGCCGCTCACCACCCAGATCGGGATCATCACCTCCGCAAGGGAGATGCTCGCCCCTTGGAGACGCGCAGCCAGCAGCACCAGGGCCACGGCCATCGGAAGCACCGGCGGCATGCAGCACGCGGCGCCCAACACCGAGGCCCTCGTTTCCTTGACCACTGGCTCCTCATCTTCGTCGGTCGCGCTCAGCGGCTTTTCCACTCGCTCGTCTTCCTCCGACTTGGGCAGACGCGCAAGGCGGAGCGCGAGGCGCAGCACGCCGTAGATCATGAGCAGCCACGCCGGCATCAACGCCGTCCACCACGACACCTTCTGGCCTTGCCCCTCTCTGTACGTCATGGCAACACAGAGCACAATCCACTGGGAGATGCGCAGCCCGTGAATCACCACATGGTGCGCCACATACTCCCAGTAGGATTTGAAGGGAAAGGCCGCGCCAGAAGAGGCATTCTCAAAGTGCGCTTGGAGCGCGTGGTACGCCGGCCGCTGCAGGGCGAGCGCCGTTTCTAGCAGCCCCGCCGCCTCGTACAAAAAGGCGGGAATGCACACGGCGCCGAATCTGATGCCATCGCTCCTGCCCAGATGGACGGAGAGCAAGGCAAGGAACACCAAGATCAAGATTTGCCTGCCCACTAGGATCGAGCGCTGCACAAGGGTGCCGCGCCCGTCGGGCGCCTCTTCGCCGCGGGGCGGTTCCCCCTTGATGGCATAAAAGCACCCGCACAGTACGGAAAAGCTGCTGAACACAAAGAGCGGCGCAAACACTGCCGGCCAACTCCACGCCGTCGCGCTGTCGACCTTGATGACGAGGAGGATCGGGAATATCAGTACGCCGATCCAGCAGAAGCAGACAATCCCAGCGATGACCAGGCGCGGGACCGGGCCACTGTGCAAAAAGGCCTCCATGAAGACTTGTGGATCCATGTTGTCCATGGCTTCCCGAAACTTGACGGCCTCCAAGCCACCCGCGTCGTAGTCTGCTCGCTTTCCCGGGTCCGACAGCACATCGTACGCGTCTTTGACCCGCTTGAACGTTTCCTCAGCCTCAGGGTCTGCTCACCGTCGGGCGCGACACGACACACGTGAACAGGTGCGCGCGCCCGTCTTCGCACGCGCACGCCGCAGGGCGCAGCAGCAAACGCCAGACCATCCGGATTGCGGTCGGGATGCAGCCTTCTCGCCAGCTTGAGGTATGCGCGCCGGATGTCGTCCTGCGACGTTCCGGCTCCCTTTTCCAGCCCCAGGAGCTCATAAAAGTCGGTGGTGCTGTTATGGCTGGCCATTGCGTGTTACACCGCCCAGTGCCCCCGCCCTTTGCCCAGGCCTGTCCCCCGGCCGCCGCAGGAGCGTTCGTCCAACTTGCAAACTTTTGCTCTCTGCTGGCTTGGTCACAGTGAAGAAAAAAGTTCAAAAAAACAAAAAACTACCATCCACGAACGGATAAATAGGAAGGTAGACAAAAAACAGGATGGGAGAAGTTGCAGGACATTCTGCCGGTGGAGTGGGCGGTGAGCGATGTTGGCTCCCGTTGTATGTATGTTTCTGGCGGTTGGCCCTCTGTGTAGGTATGTTTATCCCAGC
>Ga0115006_10001243_pt1 | contig 15561 bp, 11 predicted proteins | sample ArcOceMetagenome_3_FD_88943 | JGI IMG/M metagenome (GOLD analysis project Ga0115006, IMG submission 88943) | Marine eukaryotic phytoplankton communities from Arctic Ocean - Arctic Ocean- Svalbard ARC20M Metagenome | ecosystem: Environmental > Aquatic > Marine > Oceanic | place: Arctic Ocean...
CTCGGGCGCGGGGGCGGACGGGGGGGTCTGTCAAGTCATCTGGGACTGGACTGGCATTCGTGAAATCTACCGCACGGGCTACCAAGGTGATTTTAGCCTCCGGCTTGTCGAGGCCTCGGGGGTGCGCGACAATCAAGAGTTGGTGCTGGGGCGCGACGTGGCTGCGCATCAAGGGCAGCGAGTGCGCATAGGCAGCGTGGCTCGCAGGCTCCTCCCGTGGCTTTGCCGCCCTTGCGAGCCCATTTGGGGCTGTGGCACAGTGCTGCGCGTGCTAAAGATGGAGACAAGCCCGTTGGCCAGGCACCTTATGCTCCGCTCCTCGGAAGCGCAGCGGCAGGCCAAGGAGGCAGGGAATGAGGTCCGGCAGCCAGAGCAGATCATTGGCATAGATGTCAAGCCGGAGGCCGGCCAACGCATTATGTTGTCGCTGGAGGCGCGCAAGCACGTCTTGCATGCCGGTGCGAGGCGCTCTGCAGGCTCGGCACAGGAAGCTCGTGCCTCAGAAGTCCATCTCACGTCCGGCCAGTCGGCAAAAGAGGCGTCGGAGCACTACTTTTGTGCGGGCACCATCGTGCGCGTAGGGCAGGCGGCGGTGCCGGGCGAGGCTGGCACGGCTGTGTGCCCTATCGGCACGGTAGAGGTTGAGTGGGACAACGGCTGTCCCGGTGGGCTTCAACTCCCTGAGTATGCCGGCTCGCACAAACGGCAGGTCTGTGATGTGGGGCGAGGAGGCGTGTTTGACTTGGTCTTGATGCGCGATCAAGTGCTGCTCGGAAGCTCAGGGTGCCCCCTCTCCCTGGGCCTGCGCGTCGTGTTGAGTCGCCGTGAACTGGTGAATGATTCCCTGGCGCTGTCCGAATGCGGTGATGGTCCTGGGGAAGTTGTCCAAATTCTCGGATGGCAGCCGCAAGCCGGAGAGGAGAGCGTGCAAGTGCGCGACGTGGAGACGGCCGACACTGAGCTTGCGCCTCCTGCGTCTGATGAAGCAGCGTCACCGAGGTCGCACACCGCATACAGCCAGTCGAGGAGCGAGAGGAGTGCGCACCCGTCAGAGCTTACGGGCAGCCAAAGTCCGTCGGCCATGGGCAACAAAGACGCGGCCGAGGCGCAGCAGCTCGCGGAGGAGCCTCCGCCTCCCTCTGGACCGCCGGTCGCGGGGCAGGTGGTTGTAAAGTGGGACAAGACAGGGGAAGAACAATTGTACAAGTGCGGCGTGGACGGCCAATACTGCTTGGCCCTTTGGCAGGCTGGTGCTAATTGGCAAGGCCACATGTGTGAGGTGCGCTGGGACCATACCGACATCACTTCTGCCTTGCCTTATGAGATCGGATATGAGTACAAGAACAAGGTTGGCGGGCTTGAGACACGTCGGGTGCCGGGCGTGTCGACCAGGATCCAACCTCTGGTTCTGGTCGAACGGCGGCCAGACGTGCAACAGATGGTGCTGGATCTAGTCAACCACGCCTGCCAACTGGTGCAGTACGAGCTTGCAACGCGCCAGAAAGCGGCCACGCTCATGCAGAAGCTTGCGAGAGGTGTGTGGGGCAGACGGCGCATTCGGCGGCTGCGGGTTGTGTCGTCAACCCGCGAGGTAATGCGCGAACACGCGAGCGGCCGAAAGCTGTGTCTGAGCAGCCTTCTGAAGCGGCGCATGGCCTTTCCCCCCTTCTCTTTCCAATGGCGCCTGGTCGTGCTCCTCGAGCGCTTGCAAGAAGCCCTGTCCCTTTCTCCGTCTTTCGCCTCCCAAGCTCCGCCAGAGCAGAAGCCCCACGTGGCAGCGGATGAGATCGTGTTGGAGCACGGCGTCAAGGGCAAACTGCGGCACTTTCGAGAGGTGCTGGCTGACGATGAGCTGCACCCCAACGACAAGCTGGAGGAGCTCGTCTCCTTGACCGCTCTCCTCACTCATCCCGACTTGCGCCACCAGAGGTGCCTGCAAGATGCAGCCGTGGGAGAGGGGCTCATTCCGCTGCTGCTCGAGGCGGTCATGGGGATCGTGGCCTCGGAGGCGCCTGAGGATGACAACGGCAAGGCGAAAGGAGCGTGGGCTGCCATCTTCAACCACGGTGCCAATCTCGTCAACGTGTCAAAGGAGATGGAGCAAGCGGTGGAGGCGCTGCAACATGGTGCCGCCCTGGCCATCGCCCAGCTCGCGCTGCACAATCGGCGAGCATGCCACGCTCTTGTGCGCTGTGGATGTATGCAAGTGGTGGCCCTCCTGCTCGAGAAGGCGTCGCATTTGCACGACTGGATGCAAGAGGCTCTGGTGGGCATTGTCAACAATGTCTGCGCCTGCTCCCCTAAGGCTCCCGCCCTGACCTTAGAGACGTGTCCGGGCTTTCTTCATGATCTCGTCCTTTTGCTCCACCCCCCGCGCGACGAGGAGGAAGACGAGGATGCCAGCAGCGACCCCGATGATGATGCGCATGCTGGCCACGTGCACGGAGGAGGTGGGCACAGCAAGGTGCCGCACAGGTGGCTGATCATGGAAAAGTGGCAGAGCATGCGACTGATGCGTGCCGGCAGCGTGCGCTTCAAGCTGCCTCACCCCAAACGTGGCAAGCTGTCGACAGATGAGCCGGGTCGTGCAAGCAGTACAGGAGGCGCGCCTAGCGCACACGAATCTGATGCAGCATGCAGCTGCGCCACACCGCTCACGTCGCTGCAGGCCGTGACGGTTATGGCGCTGAGCTGCATCGCCTGTCGCGACGGTGCTTGCCGGCAGGTGCTTACCTCGGCCGGCCTGGTCGACGTGCTCGAGTCCGTCATGCCCCAGCTCTCTTTGCTCCGGCAGCGTCCCCCTCCCAAAGTGTACACTCCCACCAAGTGGTCCCAGGACAAGGGGATACCGGAGGACGCCATGGGCGTGTACCTGTACGTGTGCGTCAAGCCGACGGCAACACACCCGCACTCGCTGTTGCCTCCTCCCACCAGTGGCAGCGTGGCCCTGAGCGATTTCGTCGCCCTTGTCCTGCATGCTGCCAACGATTGGCTGTCATGTCACACCAAGGAGGGCGGCGCAGGCACAGTCACCGAGGGCGCGGCCGCCAACAGCAGCGGAGCAGGCAGGGAAGGGCTTGAGGCATCAGCGACTTTGCAGCGGGTGCCTTCTTCGGGGCCTTTGCAGCGTGTCGAGTCCTCGGGGGGGACAGGCAAAGGCTGGGACTTGCTCCGACGGGCGCCTTCGCTCGGCAAGGCCTTTTCCCGCGCGGGCTCTGGTGAGAGCAAGCTTGTCGCTCCTGCTGCTGCTGGCTGGAGCATCGACGTCGTCACTGCTGTCGGCCGCCGCGGTCCGTTGCCTCTCTCGCGAGCCCACCCTCCTCTTTCCTTCTTGTCTCGACACGCCTTCGTCTTGGAAAAGGAGAAAGAAAGGTCGGGCTTTGGAAGAGCGGGATCCGGAGGCTCGGGCGCCAGCCACGCCAGCCAGGCCTCGCTCAGGAGGGCTCCATCCGGAGGCCTCATCTCTCGCGCGCCGTCATTCGGCAGAGCGCCCTCGTTTGGCCGAGCACCGTCGTTTGGCCGAGCACCATCCGACGAGGTAGTGGAGGCCATGGCAGTCTTGCAGGCGTCTGCGCCCGCGCCAGACAGCTTGGCAGCGAAAGGCTACGTGGGACTGGCGTCGCTGCCGGTGCCGGTGTTCTTGGCCACTGCCTTCCTCCGCTTGTGCGCCTACCCGGAAAGCCGCCGCACGCTCATCGACGCAGAGGGCGCTCAGCTGCTGAGCAAGCTGTTTCTCAGCCGACACGTCGGTCCGTGTGCTCGCCGCCTCTTGATGGAGGCCCTTCTGCTCCTCACCTTGAATCCCTCCGCCTGTTCGCCCGTGGCTCCTCTCCTGGCAGTCAAAGAAATGAGGCGTGAGGAGGGGGCCGAGCAACTGTCCGAGCAGGCCACCAAGGACCAGAAAACACGGGGGGAGGTGCTGAAAGCGGTCATGGACATGGAGCAGCTGGAGCAGTTGCGTCAAAACTCGTCTTTGCTGGCACACTTGGCCAGGATTCAAAATGACCCCACAGTGCTCGAGCACGCAGCGATTTTGCGCGAGCAGCCTGGCACAGAGGCTCTGACAGAGACAATGGCAGCGGCTGATGTCGCTGACGCTGTCACGCGCACTCAGAGCGGCGAAGCCCTCGAAATCGAAGAGCCGCCTCCTGTGATGCACGTGCCGGCCGCAGCCACGCTGGATGAAGTGCACGCCGGCATGGACGATTGGATCCAGAAGTTAGAGAGCTGTTTGCCGTCGGAGAGCGTGGCCGGCATGCTGGTCTGGCACGCCTCGAGCCTGTCTCATGACACCCTGGAAGCGTGCGCGCAGATGCAGCATCTGGTGCGCGATGGCGGGCACGTCTTGGTCACCAGCACGTGGGAGGCCCAGCACGACGCGTCGCTCCTTGCGGCCGAGCTGGCCCGGCAAAAGCTGGTGGTTTGGGGGCAGGGCGACGAGGAGATAAGCGGCGTGAACAAGCAGGACCGGCCGGTGGACGGAGACAATACCCTTATCCCCCTTCCCGTGGTCCTGTCGTTGGGCGTGGGCGCAGCGGCGGCGCTAGTTGTGCTTTGGACCCCTCGCCTCCTTGAGAACGTCATGTGCGCAGCTCAAATCGCGTATGCTCGGTGCCTGGGCAAGGCGGTGCTAGTGGTGGAGCCGTGTTCCTTGGGCCTTTGGCGCAACTCCGCGTTGACGCACCTGTCGCTCCAGCATGACAGCCTGCAGAGGCCACCGCAGCAAAGCGAGGAGGAGCAGCACGAGCGCGCGCTTACCGCGTCTTTGCTGCCTGCTTCGCCAGCCTCGAGCTCCTCGTCAGATGCTTCAGCCTCCTCGCACCACTCGCAAGAAAAGGACAAGGTGAATCAAGACGCCTTGCCCGAGGTAGACGACCACCACGGACGCTACCTGGTCGTGGGGCCCGTGCCATTGCGCACCTTTGCCGAGAGCGAGCAAGCCCCGGCCTCACTGATCGCTGTGAGCAAGAAGGGCTGCCCGGTGCTGTGGGCTCGCGTCCAGCTCGGTGCGCGTGTCAAGCACAAGCACAAGAACAAGCACAAAGGGAAACTGCCACACAGCCCTCAGGAGGAGGGTGCCAGTGCGCCAAACGGTGGGATCAACGTGAAAAACACAGTGCACGCGGCTGGCAGCGAGGGCGGTCACGAAAAGGAGCAGCCCAAGCGCATGGCCGTGGGCTTTGATGAGGTGGCGGCAGCGCAAGAGATGGCAAAGTCGGCGCTCCTGGTCCACCAGCATGAAGCCCACAGAATGCAGAACGAGCTCTGTGCTGTTGCGCAGCGGGTGCGCAAGAGGCTGGGTGGCATTGGTGCTGCCCCCGGGGTTCTGTCCCTACGGGTTTCGGGCCACGACGCGCGCGCCTGGGTTCTCGCGCAGCTGGCAGACTCGCGCACGCGAGCTGAGTCTGAGATGGGCCGGGAGAGCGGGCAGCCGTCTGCCGCCGCCGCCGCGCCGCAGAACACCCTGGTGCTCGATGATTCCTCTCTTGCCTCCTCTGCGCCGGACGTGCACGACCAAGCTCCTTCAGACGAGCAGGGCTTTGTTGCAGACCTGTGTGCCGCCGCCGGCTTACAAGAGGAGCAGATGCTCGTGCTGGGTGTGCTTGGATCGCACGACAACATGTGTGTCTGCATCGCCCTCCTCCGCTTGTCTGTTGGTACGGTTGTCGCGCGGCGCGTTTTGGCAAGGGCGTCCTGTTCGTGTTCCATCATTCCAACATCATTCCAACATCATTCCAACATTCCTAATGACTCTCCTTGCACGCTTCTTGCTGCCGCGTGCTTCCTGTTGTGTTGTGTGTTGTCGGTCTGTCTTCCTGCCGCCTCTTAACGTGCATTGTAGAAATGCGGGGCCTGATGCAGCAGGCGTGGCGGCACATGTGAGCAGGCACATTTGGACGATCGCTTGTGCGTTTGCAGGGTGTACTGGCAGACGATGATACACGCTCCAGCCCAGGGCGTGGCCAGAGTGCTTCAGGCACCAGGGAGCGCATGATCGTCGACCCCTACCTACCTCTTGATCAAATGGCTCATGTGGCCTCGCACCGCGTGGAGAACGACACGGAGGACGAGCAGAGGCAGAAGCTGCTCGAGCACTGGGGGCTGCGCGCGCCAGTGGTGGTGATGCAACCAGGACAGGGGGCGCAGTCAGACTCGCTGTCGCACATGCTTGATTCCTTGAAAAGGCGCCTCAGCAGGGCGGAGTTGGAGGAGCGCACGCGCCAGGCGCGCATCATGGCGGCGAGCCTGGTGGCGAACATGCAAGGAAAGGCCCTGGAGTCCGTGTCGCAAAAGCTCGGCATGCGCTTCCGCAAGCCTGGCGCGCCCCGCTTCATCCTCTCTCTGTACGACGCCCAGGAAAAGGTGGGCGAAGTGTCGATGGATCTTCAGCACGCCGACTGGCGGCGTGTGCAGGCGCTGATCCAGAGCCAATTCGGGTGGCCTGCAGAGCTAGGATACTACGCTTCCGATGCACTCGAGGTTGGGGAAGAGCAACTGCGCGAACTTCGTCGGCAGAGCAAGTCGGCAAGCGCTCAGTTTGTGACCTATCAGGCGCCGCTCCAAATGTCTCCTGCGCGATCCAAGTCGAGCCGACTCCTCCGTGTGTGCGACAAGAGATCGTTTGAGGTTTTGGTGGTTCGTGCCAAGAGTGGCGGCCTCTTTGCCATGGATGAGACCGGAGGTGCCCCGAATCTTGCGTGTGTAGAAGGCTGCGCATTGCAGCATGGGCGGGCGCTCCGAGGCTGCAGGCAAAGGCAGCGTCCCTGCCTTTGCCTGCTTGCTGCCACTCTATCTAGGCCGTGCACCTTGACTCGCTTGACTCGCGCAGGCATCAGCACGCCTGACCAGCAGCAGCAAGGAGAGGGCAGTGCATGGGAGGAGGGCTCTATGGACGTGTTTGCGCACGTGCACGTGCTTTGGCTGGACCGAGATGTCCAGCCTCGGCTGGCGCATGATGCGTCTCAGAGCTTGGCGCATGACGTCAGCACGGCACGTGACGTCAGCACGTCAGCTCTGTCCAGCCCCCTGTCGCGCGCCTCGCGTCCCAGCACCAGAGAGGTACGCCAGTGCACTGTACCGAAACTCGTGGGCCCGTCGCTGGCCGCCTGTAGGCAGGAGGCAGCACTCTTTGTAGCAGGAGGCAGCAGTTAGTGTTGCCTGTAGCATCTCAAGCGTTGCCTGTAGCATCTCAAGCAACTGTTGCCTGTAGCATCTCAAGCAACTGTTGCCTGTAGCATCTCAAGCACCAGGCGGTAGGCGCGTGCGGGTCAACTGACAGGTTGGATTGGCCACAGTCGCTTGTACGCGCAAACACGGTCACGCCAGCGCAGGAGGCCACGCTCGTGAAGATGCGTTCCTGTACTGCCCCCCCCCGGCGGCGAGGCGAATCACAGCACCATGAAGCGCTTCTGCTTTCGTCGCGCGGTTCAGGTGCTGCAATCACGGGTGCCTCTGCCGACGACGCTGCGTCTGCGCCTCAGGTGCTAAATCGTTTCCCAAAACCTGCGTGCGCTTTTGGTGCACATACGCAGCCGGTCGCTGACGACTCATGGTGCATGGTGTCTTGTGCATTGGTGCATCGAGTAGGCGCCCGGGGCACCACCAAGTGAGCGTCCGGTGACAGGACGCAGCGGCCTCAAGAGCCGTCGAAGTACGCGCAACGTTGAGGAAGGACGTCTGGGCACTGCAGCGTCCGGCCTGTACCGTGAAATGAGCTCGAGTGAGGTGCTGGGCTCGGAGTGGGGAGCGGCGGGGCTGCTGAGGGCGCTCGACACGTTTCCTGCCTTCAACGAGCCAGCAGCCGCACGTGTGCCGCCCTCCAAGCGCAAAGCGCTGCTCCAAGCCGCGCTTCAAGGCGCACAGGGCAGCGCCGACCACGGCTTGATGCGCGTTGACAGTAGCGCCATGTATGCCTCCCGTGTGCGCCGCATGGCCTCTGGACCCACAGTCTCGGGCACCCAATTCGCCTCCTTTCGCAACGTCTTGGTGGACAGCGAGTACGAAAAGTCAGCAATTCGCGGCGCCGAGGCCTCCTCTGTGCTCAACGACCAGTGTGGCCCAGAGAAGGCGTTCGACGGCGACCCGACCAGCCGGTGGGCTGCTGGCCGCGAATCTGCTGGCGCCTATATTCTGATCAAATTTGAGAGCACGGTGCTGCTGAGCCAGATGCGCTTCCAACAAGCCACGCCTGAGAGCGGGGGCAGCATGGGCGAATGGGCGTCGGTTGTGTCGCTCTTCTTCTCTGATCAGTCGGAGCAGGAGTTTGTGGTGAATGCGTCCGAGGAACGGGGCGCCAGGGAGCAGGTCTTCGCCTTTCCTAACACGGCGTGCGAATGGGTGCGCGTGACAATCAAGGCCTCGGCCGGCAATCGTGGGGCCGCCATCACCGATCTTCAACTGTGGGGCTACCACGCTGGAAACAGCAACTTGCTGGTGCGGCAGGGTGAAAAGCTGCAGACAGCCCTCATGGCCGTGCAGGCCTCCGGCTTGCACGGCACCGTCTGGATTGCTGCTGGCACGTACTTTGAGTGCCTCGAAATCATGTGCCCTGTCACGCTGGCGGCGCTTTCGACGCAGCCGACCACCATTTGCTCCCTCGATCCTGCGCGTGCCGCATTGACATGTGGAGTGCCCGGCGTGTATGTGCACGGGGTGGCCTTGCTGCAGGCAGGTGCGGCCGTGAGCACGGCGGGGGACGAATTCACCTACGACCGTCTCGCCCCCGGCTTGCTCGGAGCGCATTGGAAGCACCAAGAGACGGTGACGGACGACTTGGGCAGTTTCCAAGCCTATGCCACGAGGCCGCAAGATGAGGGATCCGGCATGTCGGTCTGGGACCGTGTCAAGACGGTCAAAGTCCAGGACCACACGGCCGATGAGCGCCACCGCCATGTCGCTGCCCAGTTTCCCGGCGTGCTGGCGCATGTGGTGCGGTACGAAGAGATTCTGGCGTCCTTTGAGGAGAACGGTGCGGATCGGGTGGTGGAGTTGGACAGTCTCAAGAAGGAACTCAAGCTCCACAAGCTTGCGCTCAAGAAAGATGCCGACCAGGCAAAAGCTCGCGTCAGTGCCGACCGCCAAATCTTCCGGGAGGAGTGCCGGAGGCGCGGCGACCGCGACCTCTTGAACAAGGTGACCATGGAGGTGGAAATGCTGAAAGAGGAAGCGCGTGTGGCGCAGGTGAAACACGAAAAGGCTGCCAGCCAGGCCACGGCCATGGAGGACAAAGTGCAGCTTGCGCACGCAAAAGTCATGGATCTCAAGGCTGCCGTCCTGGACGCTGAGTTTGTTCGCGTGGCCTCCACTGATGCGAAACTGGCGGCTGCTGCTCATGACCAAGTTGCTGAGGCCCTAGAACACGTGGAAGAGGCGCGGCAGCTCCTGCGTACCTTGAACATGGATCGGCAGACAGCAAGTGAGGAAGCGCAGCGCGTGGGCCAACAGCTCAAAGGGCTGCAGGCCAAGCAGGCCGTGGTCATGGCAGAGCAGATGCTCGAGGATCTGCTGCAGACGGTGCATGAGACAGTAGAAGTGGCGCCGGAGCTGGCCGACATCAATGCTGCCATCGAAGAGACGCGGCAGGAGCGCAGAGAGGTCAAGGCGGAGTTGAAGAGCATGCAGGCCACGGTGGCCGAGGCGGCCGCAAACGTCAAGGCTCGCGTGGATGAGGTGGAAGCGATGCGCAAAGAATTGGAGCCGTGCGCCGTGTATGCTGCCTACGGCGGCGAGCTTGTGCTGACGCGGTGCAAAGTGCGAAGCGGCAGTGGCTGCGGCATTGTTGCCGGGCCTCGCGCTCTCGTCGTGGTAATACTGGCATCTAACATGCATCTAATACGCATCTGATACGCATCCAACATCTCCTGCGCATCTGCTACTCGCATCTCATACCCGCATCTCATCCACATCTCATACCAGCATCTAATGCCCGCAACCTAATACTCATCTAATTCGCATCATGTGTGGGTGTGTGTGTGTGTCTATGTAAAGGCGCGGAACGTGACCATCTCAGACTGCGGTCGGCACGGGGTCTTTTGTCACAACGGCGGCCGCCTGCTCCTGGACGCCGTGTCCATCCTGCGCTGCCGGCAGTATGGTGCGCTTGCCTTGCACGCCAACTTGCCTCCCCCGCGCGCCGAGGAGGGAGAGGAGGACGGCGGGGAGTCAGGGAGCGGCCCGATACAAGCCGACTCGGCCAAGCCCAAGACGCCAAAGACGCCTAACTTCTCTCGCGCTGCCACGCCTTTCGTGCCGGGCACGCCCCCCGGGGAGCCGCCCTTCTCTGCGGGCGGATTCAAGGATGACGAAATAGCGAGCCAAGGAGCCGGCGGGGAGGGCAAGGACGCGTCTGGGTCGGCCCCGGTGCACTTTGGCCCGCCCGCCATTGTCGCGCGCCACACCACCCTCGCTTACAACTCCGTGGCGGGTGTGGGAGCGGATCTGGGGGCAGACATCCAACTTGAGCATTGTGGCGTGCTTTCCAATCGGCGCGAGGGGCTGGTCGCGTCCGGTCACGGCACCAGCGTGCTTGTGCGCGATTTTGTTGCCGCCTCCAACGGCGCGCAGGGCCTGCATGTCAAGATGCATGCCGTGGTGGTGGCCAAAGGCTGCTCGATTCTGGGTAACGGTGAGCAGGGCTGCTTGGTGCTTGGGCATCACTCCACCCTCAAGCTCTCTGCCGGGAGCGTGCGCTTAAATGGCATGGAGGGCCTCGAGGTGGGCGGCGGCGGCTACCTGGTGCTGCGCGAGCAGGTCAAGGTTGATGGCAACTACCCTGCCTTGCCCGCACGACCCCAGGCAAAGGTCAGCGGCACAGGCTCCTGGCTCGACTCCGAGGCCTCGTCCATCGGCGCGCCTGGCACGCACGGAGCATACCCGGGACACGTGGCGTGCGAAAACGGCGGACGCGCCCATCTGCACTGGCCCTCTGAGATAGTCATGGACGGCAGCGGTGTGCCCGAGGCGGGGCACGCGCAAAGCGCGCACAAGGTGTACCGCAAGGACGGCCGCACGCTCGACATGGATGACGCCCGGACGCGTGTGGCTGGCGAGCGACTTGTGCGCATCAAATGCCATGCCTCTCCCGAGCTTGCAGCGCCGGTCGTTCGCGAGTACGACTGGCTGACGAGCGCGGCCGCCTGCAACAACCTGCAACTGGCGCAACATGTGCGGCAATGCGTGCAAGAGGAAGACGCGCGGCAGGCCGCCTTGCCCGTCAAGCATCGCAAGCCTCGGCTCGCCATACCACCGCAGGGCGAGCAAGCCAAGTTTTGGCGTGTCTTCTACGCCGAGCGCGCGACGGCGGACGAGAGCATCGAGCACGAAGGCGACCTCCGCGGCCCCATCATGGACCGCCCCTTGTGGGACGTGCTGCCTGACGCGGTCAGTCTGCACCTCTTTCCTGACGACAGCGCAGGGCCTGAGGCGCAACGGCAGAAGGCGTTGGTCCAGGCCCGCATAGAGCAACAGCTCGCTCAGGTCCAGCGCGCCCGCGCCCTCGAGCGCCACAACAAGTTGGCTCGCTTGTTCCCTGAGCAGCGCGAGCAGGCGGAGCTGGAGCTGCAGGATGCTGATCTGCGGCAAAAGCGGCACATGGAGCACATGCGTCAAGTGCGTGCAGCCAAAGCGCAAGGGTTCGGTGCCTCGGACCGCCTTCCCACCCCGCCGCCCGACCCCGAAAAGAATCGGATTGTCAAGGGCAAGGGGCGCGCCATGTATGAGGCGTTCCAGGGCCTCGTTTCCGACAACAGCGATTGGATTCAAATGACGGAAGAGCGCTCCGGCGACAACTATTGGTGGAATCCTATCTCCGGCGCCATCTCCTGGGTCGATCCCGCCTCACTCGAAGCCCCCGCTGCCCCTGCTTCTTCCCGCGCGCCCCCCGTCGGCAACGGTGCGGCCTCGCAGCAGGCGGCGCGCACGAAGCACCAAGAGGACGCCGTGCGCGAAATGCTCCGAGTGGTGGAGGATAGCCAGGCAAGCGAGGCTGACGTGCGCATAGCCCTACAGCGTCTCAAACAACCCGCTGCGTCCTCCGCACCCTCCTTCCCGCTTCGCCCTGTCTGACGCGCGCTGCCTTGCCTGCGCATGGTGTGCTTTCTTTTCCGACTAGGTCGGCTTTCCCGTGGCTCCCGTCCCGTCTTTCCCGTTCGTTCTCCCTTTAATAACATTAACTGAGATTGAATCATAATGAATAAAAGTCAAGGTTCTCTACCATTGAGAGTGAGATGGCAGGGGCGGGGGAGTAGAAGGAGGGAGGGAGGGAGGGGTAAAGTGGCTTGAGTTGTCTGACGAGGTAAAGCAGCTTGTGTTGTCTGACAAGCCTTGACTTTGCCGTGCGTGGTCTCACAAGCCTTGTGCTGGGGGGAGACACGTCGCGTCTTGGGGGTCTTGAAGAAGGGGGCTGTATGCGGCAAGGAGTCGGGAGTCATCGAGCTGCCATGGATGGAAGGAGGGATGCAAGAAGCTGGCCCAGGGCAACAGAAACCGCACGCAATACGCAGGATTGATCAGCCCAAAGAGCATCATGCTCCACGCTGTCTTCGCACTCAAGAGTATCCCCCTCCGCCTGCACGAGCCGTATGCAGCGTGAGGCGACAGAGGCGACAATGGAAACAACGAGGTCAAGAGGCGAGCAAAGGCAAGTGACGAGTGCAGGGTATGTTATACCAGTGCAAGTACACGCGCACTAGGCCGAGCGTGAGCGCGAACAAAACAGTGATCCAAAGCATCGCCAGCACCCTCCTCAGATAGCCTCCGCCCATCGCCACATAGACGTCAAAGGCAACGCCCTTGTGCTGTGTGTGCGCGTGCGTGCGTGCGTGCGTGCGTGCGCGCGCGTGCGGTGAGTCTTCAAACAGTTGATCCGAGGAAAAAGTCAGTACCAGGCTCTCCTAGCATCAACTATTTTCAAGACTCGCCTGCCTGTGTGTGTGTGTGTGTGCGCGCGCGCGCGCGTACTTTACCTCAATTTCCTCCAGAGCATGCCACATCCAGAGTCGGCGCTGCGGGGCGCGCATGGGCCGTAGACCGCCGCAGGAAAGCAAGATGCGGGCAAAGGTGGCCGTAAAGTGCTCAAAGCATGCGGTGCACGCGAGCTGAGAAAGTGGAGAGAGATGCCGCTTCTGAAATTCCATTACCCCCTGGATCGAAGTTTCCAGACGGCGCATAGGGTGGCCGTACTCGGCCTGCGCGCGCTCCCGGCACAGAGCGAACGAGTCAGGCAAACGCGCTCGCCGGAGCCCCCATCTCTGCTGCCAGGCACGGGCGACCAACCTACCTCAATCCTCCGGTTCCATTTTTCGTGCTGGGCCGAGTGGAGCGCCTCCTGCTTCACAAACTGCACGACGTCGTCCCACAGCGCCGGGTGTTGCTCACGCAGCTGGCCTTCAAAGTGCCGAACTGAATCCATGAAGAAGGTTTCGCCAGCCGGGAACGTGGCCGACAGCGCGTGGAAAACTTCGGTGATCGCTGCATCTCCGTCGTACCTAGCACCCGCTCAGCCATCCACGTGCGCCCTCAGCCATCCACGTGCGCATGTCAATGCATGTGGGCATGCTGCCGCTGCGCGCCTTTGGCAACAGAGACCAGTCTTCCGGCGGCTGCACGAGCGGACCGTAGTCGATCGCGATGCGCCGCGGCGTGATCTCGACGCTCTTCGGTCGCCGCGACGCCATCTCTGTTGTTGCGGCAATGTTGCCGAGGAAAATGATTTGCTGTAAAAACCCTTTCCTCCACGCGTGGTCAATTTCAATTGTCCTCCGCGAGGAGCCCCTTCGCCGAACGGTCCAGCATTGGGGCCTGTGGGCCGGGAATGAGCCTGCGGAGGCTGAGCGGCCGGGTCCCGGCGGCGGCGATCATGATGAGCCTGGGCCTGCGGAGGCTGAGCGTCAACGTCCCCCCAAGGCCGCCAGTGTCAGAGCTTGGCCAGATTGTGCGGCGGCTGGACTCGCTGGAAGCACGAGGCATGCTGGGCGCGGAGGCGGCGGAACAACTGCGCAGGGCAGCACTGGGCCCCGACATCCGAGACGCCCTGCTGGTGCTGCATTGTGCCTACCCCACCGAGGGCGATGGTGATCCAGCTGCGGGCGACACCATCTTCGGTCAGCGGGCGCTGGAGCTCACCGACATTGACTCCTCGGAGGTGATAGGAGACACAGTGGGCGACCTCGTCGGCGAAGTGCTTGAAAACTTCGTGGGCGAGGAGGCAGCACATAAAATCGGGGATCTGGTGGGAGACGGCGTGGAGCTGATCGGCCACAAGGTCGAGGATGTGGTCGAGGATGCTGATGAGCCTCAAGGTGAAAAGGAGCTCAAAACTCAAGGGAAGCCTTGATTCACGCGGTCCCCAATGATTGGCGGTCATCCCGCAATCCACGGAGCTTCGTAACCCCTTCTAAGGTCTAAGGTCACTAGCTTCACTTGACTCGGGTCCGAGTCCCGGGGCCCCGTTACCACGGGTGACCTGTCACGGCAGCACAGCCTCCCGGTCTAAGGTCCTTTACCACATGTCCTCCCTTCTCCCTCTCCGACTCCCCCCACCGCTCACAGCATTTTCATAGGTCCTGCAGTAATAAACATACATACTAGGGCAACCTGTCGGAGAGAGAGAGAGAGAGAGAGAACCACATATTCCTCCGGCGTCGGTGCTAACCAAACAAAGCAACACTCCTGCCGGGCCTAACGAGAAACGGAGCCTCGTAGCCCCTTTTAAGGTCCAAGTCCTAAGAGAGAGGCCTTTCGAGATACGGGGAGTCGAAACCACTCGTGAGTCCTAAGAAGCGGTTAAGAGAGAGCTTTATGAGGATAGTATCTCGCGACCTCGCGAATCCAGGGCAATTGATCTGGTTTCTGCATGGGCACAGCGCGTACGCACGCTTTCAACGAGCGCTCGAGTGAGAAAGCTTTGACAAGAGTCACGGTGCAGTGAGACATGACTCTTGCGCAATTGCACTCTTGCGCTCGTGCCCACACATGACACACTCCTGCGCCCGCCCTTTGTTGATTAGGGTGCACATACTGCACTCCCAAGCGGGCGGAGAAAGAGGCGGATCAGCCTTCTTCTCCGCCAGCAAGACATCCTCTCCTCTGTCGTGCGCGCCTCCTGTCTCCTCCCCCGTGCTTCCCACACAGGCCAAGAACGCGGACACAACAGGGGAAGCGGAAGAAGACGGGCCCCTTTCTGGCCCTTGTTGCTGAGTAGGCTCGGTGAGAGGACGCCTGAGCTGCCTGCGAGCATCCACGGGGGTCAAGCATGCGACTGCGACTGCGGTCTGCGCGGCACCGGCGAGGAGTTGCTGTGAGTCATGGTCACCCGAGTCCTCGTCACACGTGGCCCCAGTGCCGTCTCCGCCTCGACCCGAGTCCGACGAAGGTGCACGCAGGTGCTCAGTCTGTCCAAGCCTGCGCACGGCGGCTGCCTCGCACGCTGCCCTCCTTGCCTCCCGATCGCCCTGCTCTCAAGACAGACGTGTTGCACTTATTGTGAGGGGCACGCACGACAAGCCACGCGGGCAATGACCAGCAACACGAGAGTAGCTCCAGTGCGCGCCTGCGCGCCTGGCA
>Ga0115006_10001244_pt1 | contig 15553 bp, 18 predicted proteins | sample ArcOceMetagenome_3_FD_88943 | JGI IMG/M metagenome (GOLD analysis project Ga0115006, IMG submission 88943) | Marine eukaryotic phytoplankton communities from Arctic Ocean - Arctic Ocean- Svalbard ARC20M Metagenome | ecosystem: Environmental > Aquatic > Marine > Oceanic | place: Arctic Ocean...
CCGAGCGCACGCGCCCGCCGCCCGAGCGCACGCGCCCGCGGGCGCGCCGGGCTCTGGGCGCGCCCAGAGCCCGGCACGTGGCGCGGGCGCCACAAACGCGTCCGCCGAGTGCACCGCCAGCAGCATCGCCGCTGCGCCCCATGAAGGTGCCATCGCGGCCGCCGGTCCGAGTCGGCGTTGAGCTGTAAAATCTCACGGTACAAATTTTTTACCGGACCAAAAATGTTTTCACCGCAAATTAGTCAAAGCGAGGAAGGCGGGGGGCAGAAGGGGCAGGAGGGAGCAAAAAATCGGAGCAAGGGGCGGCTCTTCGGTGCGCGGCGCAATGGTGTTTCAGCCGCTCGTCCCGGTCCGCCCGGTTGTCGCTGCGCCTTTGACCGCGGCCACCGCGAGCCCCCCGCGCAGCGCGGCGCCGCCGAGGCAGCGCAAGGTGTTTCAAGGGCTGGCCATCTCGCTGCCCGCGTTGCCTTGCAACTCGCACCTCCCCCAGGGCAACTCGCACCTCCCGCGCGGCAGCGTCCCGAGCGGCGCGCGGCCGCCGCCGGACGCAGCGCTGCTGCTGGCGGCGCCCGCGCAGGGCAACTCGCACCTCCCGCGCGGCAGCGTCCCGAGCGGCGCGCGGCCGCCGCCGGAGCACGCCGCGCGGGCAGGCGCAGGCGCAGGCGCCGAGCCCGCCCCGAAGCGCCGCAAGACGGCGATCCCGTCATTCTCGCTGGACGACTCCCCGCCATCCTCTCCAGCGCCTGCAACGGCCGCTGCTGCCGCGCCGGCCGCCGCTGCCGCGCACAGCAACATTTTGAAGCTCGAGGTCGCGGGCGTCAAGTTCTACCAGAGCAGCGCCCGTGCTGCTGCGCATGAGGGCGCCGCGGTCGTGTTCAAGCGAGAGCCTGACAACCGCTATGACCAAAACGCCATGCGGATCTGCGCGGACGGGCCCGAGGAGAGCCAGCTCGGCCACGTTCCGCGCGCCACTGCCTCCTTCCTCGCCCCGCTAATCGATGGCGCGCAAATCTGCCTCCAAGCGGGCAAAATCCTCAAGGTGCAGCACGCCGCCAACGGCGACTGCAAATTCATCGAGGTCTCTGTGGCCGTCGTGGACATCCCCAACGCCCCGCAGCCAGGAGCGCAGCTGGATGACAAGCGAGCTGCGCTGCTCAAGGCCCTCGAGAAAGCGAGGAAGTCGCACAACCCTGCCCCCAAGCCCCAACTCCAGGACGCTGCTGCCTCAGCCTCGCGCGCCCCTACTCCGCAGCAGCAGAAGCAGCAAGGGCTCCAGGGACGGCGGCAGCCGATGCAGGCGCCGCAGCCCCAACCGCAGCAGCACGCTCACACGCGGCAGCGGCAGCCCGAGCCCGGGGCCACGGAGGTCTCAGCTCAGCAGCAGCAGGACATGAAGCAGCAGGCAATGCTCCTGGCTCGGCAGCAGGCGCAGGACGAGCAGGTGAAGCGTCACAAGAAGGAGCAGGCCTTTGAGGTATTACCTTCATGGTGTAAATCAACAATTAAGATGCTTGACGCACTTCAACTGCGCGTACGTCCAGAAAATCAATTTCAACTTCTTTCATACGTTCTCCACTGTTACGGTCTTGAAAATGTGTTCGCTTTGTGCGTAATCTTTTACAAGTGTGTTGTTCATTCTCTTTTGCATCATTCTCTTTTGCCTTTATCTATCCTTGTCCAGGCTCTGGACACGTCGCCGCTCTATCCGTCGATTTCAGCCGCAGACATGCTGAGCCAAGATAGCGTGTGTCCACCCCCAATCCGCTGGGAGCTCGTCCTGCCGCGAGGAGGTAGATTAGCAGGGTCTCCTCTGCATAATGAGCCTGCTGCTGCCCTTTTCTGGCGATTTTCTGGGTTTGTGCCATCTCAAGTGTCGCTGCTCTCTTGCTCTCGCTGCCCGCCTGCTTTCCCTGCTCGTTCGCTTTCCTTGCTCCGCGCAGCGGCGATGCGCACAGTGGACGACGCCCTCAAGCTGTGGCAGATAGCTGCATTGCCTTTGCTGCCTATGCCGCGCAACTACTCTTGGACGCCAGAGGTATGCTGTCCCAGAACAGACAAAGAGCAGTAGCGCTGTGAGTGAGTCTCATCCCATCTGCTGGCGTGCTGTTGTGCTCACATCGCACCTCTCAAGGACGACTTCAAGGACGCGTGTGCTGGATTGGACACGCTGGTCAGCGACACCTTGATGGACTTCGTGGATACGTGCATCCTGGAAATTTTTGGTGCTGCATTGCTTGCATTTGGCGTGTTGTTTAAGGCTGCCATATCCTGCGAGGCTGCTTCGCACAATTCACCGGGTCCACCGTCTGGTGATCTCTCTCTCTTCTCTCTTCCTCTCTCTCTCTCTCTCCCTCTCGTTCCTGTCTCTCTCCCTTCCTCCCTCCCTCCCTCCCTTCCTGCTTCCCTTCACCTGGGGCAGAGATGCAGCAAGAAGAGGTCGAAGAACACAGCCGCGCTGTGCGCCAATGCATCAATGCCTCTCTCCTTCGCGCACAGGTGCCGTCTTGCATCTTGCGCTGCTATGTGCGTGTGCGTGTTCGTGCATGCGTACATAGCTCAGTTGCAATGCTCATCTCGCATGGTGCAAGTGTGGAACTAATGTCAGCAAGGTGCCTGAGAGGAGGACGGGGACTTGTCCACCCAACCATGGGGAAAACTGAGGTGAACGGGAGGCCAAGAAGCGCGCTATCGGAAAAACTAAGGTGCACGGGGACTGAGAAGCGCGCTTGCGGCAGATTGTGCGTGGCAGGAAAGCGCTACTTTCCGAGGCACTGCAATCAGCAAGCAAGCACCGTCACCAGCAGGTATTCATCGCCCTAACCCCTAACCCGTGACCCCTAAACACCGTGCCAGAATTAGCCCCTCCCCCCTAAACACCTAATTCTGGGACGAGTAATGCCTGCTTCCGGGATGAGTAATGCCTAATGAGGGTCACTTCTCTCTCGCACGCGCGCGCGCTGCGCCCTCTCTTGCAGTCAACAAATCTGGCCAAGGTGGGCCCAGACAAAGACTGGTGGGGTAGTGTGCAGATCCTTTTGCGCTTCGAAGACGATCTATGCGTGTACCAGTGAGCAGAGGAGGAGGAGGAGGAGGAGGAAGGTTTATTCAAAGCTAACGCAGTGAACTGAGAAGGAGGAGGGGGAGGAGGAGGAAAGTTTATTCAGGGGCTAACGCAGTGAACGAGGAGGACCCCGAGCGTGACCACGCTACCCAGGTGTAGAGACTTAATCCGCCGTGATACGTTCCTGAGGGACACTCACCCCTATCACTCCTTGCTACTACGGTATGTGGTACAGCTTGAGTAAAGTAGTGTCGACCCCAGCCAGCGAACACCGGACTGGCGTGAGGACGACGGTCCCGGCGGTGCAGGTCCGCGGGAAGTGCTCGTTTGGTGCCAGGAGGAGGAGCAGGAGGAGGAGCAGGGAAGGAACGGGAGGAGGAGCAGGGAGGTTTGAGCAGGAGGAGGACGAGGACAGAGTGATTTTAAGCGTGTGAGGGAGGCGCATCCCACTCGCTAGCAAGCCCCCCTCGCATAAAAGTGCGTTTAAGTGTGCAGTCATGATGTGACGCAACTATGCTGTATGCGAGCTATGCGCTTCTGGTTGCATGCAACTAAGTTGTGCATCGTTTGGGCGCACCAGAATGCTATCTGTTCGACCCTGTTCGGAATACACCGGTGTATTCCCTGTCCGCGTTGACGGCGCCGCCGACCCGGCGCGCTCGAGCACGGTCACCGCGCGAGGCAGCCACGAGTTTCCGGCCGCATGGCAGGCCCGGCCGTGCAGCGCGCACCTGCGGGCCCAGCAGACAGCCCAGACGGCACGCACAGACGACAGACTGCACGGCCGGTGGCGCCGCGGGCAGCAGCAGCGACCGCACAGCACAGTCAGCACGAGGGGACGAGGCGGGGCACGTCGCAGAGGAGAGAGCAACAAGCAGAGCACCCGCAGCCGCTGCCCTGCAGCGCAGCCGCGGCAGCACAGCCGGCAGGACCGCACATGCACGAGCCAGCACGCTTGCCACCGTCCCCGCCTGCAGAGTGGTGGTCGGTGCGAATGCACGCGCTCAAACAGCAGATGGAGATGGTGGCGCCAACGAGGAAAGCGCAGGAAGTCCCGTTGCTGCGGGTACTCTGCCCACGCCACTGCCCAACCGCCACAGTCGCTCGCTTTCGATGTTCACGAATGCCCCCGTGCCGCTCGACTTGACAATCTTGAAGAGCGCCACGACCCGCCCGCGCTCCAGCACGTCTGCCCCGAAGAATGACAAGTCGCAGTTGCGGTCGCTGCCATTCCTCGCGACGCTGTCTGCCTCCATCCGTGAGTGACCTTGCTAGCTTGGGGTCCTCGCGAACTAATTAGGAAGGAGGCGGGTGCAAGTTCGCGAGGATTGCCCTTCGGGGTGGAGGTCCACTGGACTCGTGACTGGAGGATCAATGGACGTCGATGATGGAGCATGGAGAGAGCTCTTTGCAGACCATGGCGACGCCGTGCTTCTGCAACGAAGCGTATGGAGGGACTACTCTGCAGGCAACCTGCCCGACATGCAGGGACTGCTGTGCAAGCACCCTGCCGTTGCCAAACAAAAGGATTTGCACGGCAATACGCCACTGCATTTTGCAGCTGCGACTGCAAATAACGACAGATGCGTGGAAACACTGACTGTACTGCTTCACGCTCACCCTGGCGCGGCAGAAGTCGCCAATTTCAACGGCCAGCTTCCCTTGCATTTGGCAGTGCGCTTCCGAGCACAGCAGGAGGCTGTGAACGTGCTACTAGCGCAATACCCCGCGGCGGCGACAGTAGTCGATAAGGCATCATCGGATGATCTGCCGCTGCACCTAGCAGCCCGCCACCGTGCTGGACTGACGGTAGTGGAGAGGCTGCTTCGCGTGCACCCGCAGGCAGCACGTGAGAAGAACGGCGACATGGATCTGCCGCTGCACGTAGCAGCTTACAACCAAGCTGGGCCGGAAGTGGTGAAGGCACTGCTTCGCGTGCACTCGCAGGCGGCACGTGAGAAGAACCGGGACAACGACCTGCCGCTGCACAAAGCAGCGGAAGGCCAAGCTGGACTAGAAGTGGTTGAAACTCTGCTCCGCGCGTCCCCAGAATCGGCAAATGGGCTCAACGTCGACAGCGATCTGCCACTGCACCTGGCAGCTGCATGCCAAGCTGGACCGGAAGTGGTAATGACGCTACTGCGTGCGCATCATAACGGAGCGAGTCAGCTGAATGCGGAAGGTGACCTGCCGCTGCATCTAGCAGCCGCCAACCAAGCAGGGGCACACGTGGTCGAGGCGCTGCTGCATGCGCACCCCGAGGGGGCCAGTATAGCCAATGGCTTTGACAATTTGCCGCTGCATGTTGCAGCTGGACACGAAGCCGGTCGGGAGGTACTGAGAGTGCTGTTGAACGCGGATAAGCGAGCGGCTGCCGTGAAGGGGGAACAGGGCAACCTTCCATTGCATTTTGTGGTGGCACACGGGACAGAAGAGGAGTTGAAACTGATTCTAGAGGAGTTCGCACTGGCCGCGAGTAAGGTCAATGACAACGGCGATCTGCCGTTGTACTTGGCAAAGGTATACAATCGCAACTCCGAGGTGCTCCGGACCCTGATGAATGCATTTCCGCTGGAAAAGATGACCACGTCGCAAAAGAAGTTTTACATGAGTATTAAAAGGGATTCTCCAAAGAAGGCTGGCAAGAAGCCAAAAAAGGCTGACAAGAAGTCTGACGAGTGGGAGTGGGTTCGAGATGCTGGACAGGCAAGAGGCCAAGCGGCTGACACAAAAGTTGTACAGGGAGCATCCGACCTAACCAAGGCGCAACAGGCAGGGGTGATGCCTAAAGATACGTCGCATGAGTGTTCTAATGTGGGAGAAGCCCAGGCGATGAAGGATGTGCAAGGCTTGGAAGTGTTAAATGTAAACACGCGTGAGCGTTTGCGGGACGAGGTGGTGGTGACAGATCTGACCAGCAAGATCGGGGACCTGTCGCTGGTGGGGGACAGGGGCAGGGATGGTGGTGGGAAGGTGTGCAGTGTATGTCATGAGAGGAAAACATCAAACGGATTTTCCAGCAAGCAGTGGAAAGCGAAGGCGCCTCACAGGAAATGCTTCGCTTGCGCTTGCGGCGGCAGCATCACCGGCAGCGGCGGCGAAGGTAACCACATAGTATCAGAAAGTGCTCCCGCCACATTATAGGTCTCTTTGACATATCTTTTCTCGTACCTCAGCTGGTGAATGACGTGTTTGCTCGTGTCTGGTGCAGACCGGCAGGGGGGGGGGAGAACCGAGGAGGACTTGATGCAAGTTTGGTGGAGCGTGATGGAGGTGTTGAAGAAGAAACCTGTGCCAGCAGATCGATGGCGGCCCTGGATGGAGGTGATCAAAGAGACACAGTTCAACTTCAACGCATTCTTTGAGGAGGAGGACGATGATAACAACAAGCCGCGAGAGGTATCGAGCGAGGAGGACCAGGGAACCAAGGACGTGCATGAGAAACTAATGCGCGTGCAGAAAGATCTTCTTGCTGCTGAAAGCAGCAAAAAGCAAAATTTCGTAGCGATTGAGCCTGCAGCAGCCGCAGTGGACAGTGACGAGGGCGGGGCGGGGTTCCTGGATCCAGCTGCAGCGAGATTTGTGCCTCTTTGCCGACCGCCGATGCCTGATGCTCCCGCGGCTCCGAGCGCAGTCGACGGCCGCGCGCCAGCAGCAGGTGTGCGGGAAATGGGGGATAACACATCGACGCAAGTGCAAGCAGTGGATATGGAGAGGTTGGGCTCCATCAAGTTGACGTCGGATGTGTTGAAATGGTACCGAAAAGCTGATCGCAAAATCTCGGAGCTGTTCTTGTGCAGACTGCATCAGCTTGCCGCAGGTGAACGCAGCAGAATTTTGAGCAAACGGCTTGTAGGCAGCAAGAACTTCGCGATTTTTGAAACTTACCTTGACCAAGGGCACAGCGCTCAGCGGATCCTTTTCACAGAGGTCCGCGAGCCACAGGGCAATGCTATCTTGATTTGGTATGTGGCCAGGCACAAGCACGTGTCGCGGTACATGGAGCAGATTGATAAGTCGTGCTCGCGGCTTAACAAGTCCCCGGAGTTTGCATCTCTTTTCTTTTCGGGTGAAAGTGAACAAGAGGAGCGAGAAAATGTGATGTTCCTCGGTGATGACACGGTTCTCTTAGACCCTGGGGCCAACACGCCCTTGAAGCTGTACGATACTGACCTACGCATGCTTACCTCGAAGGAAAATACAGAGGGAGACGCGACATTGCGGCTGACGTCCGCCGAGAAGGCTATCATGGAAATGCCGGGAACTGTGCTGGTGCTCGGCAGAGCAGGCACAGGCAAGACAATTTGTATCGCCAAAAAGATGACGTTTGACAGAAGCACTCGCCTCACGCGAAATCAGCTCTTTGTGGCACGTTCGCCACGAATATGCCAAATGGTCGGCTCCCTTCAGGGCTCTATTCGCAAGCCACCTTCGTGGATTCGAGACGCAGTTGGTTCACTTGCATGGGACGACGGATCGGAGGTGCTGATGCAAACTTTGGATCATGTCATTATCGAGACTTCTGCCACGCTTGGGATCGATCAGAATTTCCCACCATCAGGCAGAGTGGATTACAATCGCTTCAAAACTGAGATTTTCCCGTTGATCAAGCGTAAGGTTGGTTGGATAGGGGGGGGGGGAATAAGTGGATGCGGAGAAGCCGCCGGACTGGATTCCCTTGTTCTTTGGACAGCAATGCGGTCTTTTATCAAAGGATCTATTGAAGCTGTGCATGGTCTGGATCGTACAGGGAACTCCGTGTCCCTTCGACAAGGAGAGGCCATCAGTCTTGAGACCTTTCTTGCTCTGGGCGAAAAACGAGTGCGATTGACGGAAGGGCAACAGCGCGAGGCGTTTCAAGCATTTTCTGCTGTATGTGCCATCTATAAGGATCAGGGGCTTTGGGACGATGCGGATTTGGTTCTTGCCATCATCCGTGCTCTTGAGCAGAGGCAGATGCAGGCGCAGCACGCGCACGATGAGCCGACATCTGTTCTCAGGATGTTTGATAAGGTGTATGTTGACGAAGTGCAGGACCTGACAAGTGCCGAGTTGTCGCTGCTGCTACGCAAGAGTGTCAGTCTCTCTCTCTTTCTTGCCGGTGACCCGGCGCAGAGTGTGGTAGAGGGCGTGGACTTTCGCTTTGCTGACGTGCGCTCGGTGTTTTACCAGCTCGCTGAGAGAGAGAAAGAGAAAGGGGCAGAGAATCGGGTTGCAGTGCCACAGAAACCCATGACGCTCCAGCTGAATTTCCGCTCCCATGCTGGCATCTTGGCGGCTGCTGGTAATGTGCTAGAATGGCTGCTTGATCTGTTCCCCGGCGCATGTGAGCGGCTGCCCAATGACGAGGGCCTCTGCCAGGGACCACGGCCAGGACTGGCATTTTGGACCCCAGGGCAAGTGCGCCACTTGCTGAAAACTCAGGGAGCAGAGTCGGGCCTGGTTCTTTTGACACTAGATCATCATCTAGACCGGCTCAAGCAGAGCCTGGACATAGAGGACAGCTTGTTAGATTCAGTTTTTGGGATCAGAGATGCCAAGGGCTTGGATTTCCAGGAAGTGGTGATACTCGACTTTTTCCAGAGCCTCGATACGTCAATCCAAAAGGGTTGGAAACAGGTTTTTTGTCACTTGCTGCAGCTCCGTGTCTGTTCTGAATATCGATTGTTTTGGGTAATAATGCTGTAAATATTTCATCGGCAGATGTTCATGGCACTCGCGGGAAGAGGGAGTGAAGACTTCTGTCAAAGCTTCAACAAGGAACACCCGGAGATGGAGACGTACTTGAAATTGTTGTATACCGCCATGACCAGGGCACAGCGGCGTCTTAATTTCATCGAGACGTCAACGAGCAGGGCAGCGAGTCTTTTTTTGTCCACACTGCAAAAGAAGGTCCACATTCACCTTGTGCATTGCACTTGTATCGCCTGCATGTGACAAGCAGAGTGTGTTGCTGTTGCGAGTTGTAGCAAAGGTGACCTGTCAGAATTTGCGCAGGAGTGTATGGTGGAGTTGAAGGCTGATGGTATTCGTTCTTGCAACGTCATCTTCATTGTTGAACATAGTGAGCGTGTCTAGAACACTGACTTTTGAGAAATTTCATCAGGTATCTCTGACGGTGTTATGAGTTCCGACGAGTGGGTGGCTCGAGGGCTTGACTTTGCGTGGAAGGCGCACGATTTCTCGTCGTCCGGGAGCTTGTCGTCTGCTGTACATAAGCAGCATCTCCTGTGGATCGATCGCGCTATTCGGTGCTTCGAGAAAGCCGGCGCGGTAGGGGACAAGTGTGCGTCTAAGGCGCGGGTACACAAACAGGTTCTGGCGATGCGACAAGTGTTGTACAACACTTCCTGTGAGCCGTCGCAAAAGGATGATCATGGAACGTCGGCGCTCGACGAAACCAAGTTTGATTTTGAGACTGAGAGGAATGCGGCCAAGATAGTGGCAAAGTGTATAGAGGAGGGTATGTGGCTGGAATCTGCCGCGCTCGGGAATCTGCTGTGTAATCAGATGACGATGTGTCGCAGTGAACAGTATGGCAGACTTTTTTCTACGCATGTCAGCAGTTGTTTAGCTCTCTGAGCACGTCGTTGTGGAGCCAATGTCCACAAGAGGGACGCGGTTCCGGTGTCAGACAGACGTTGTATCGCCCTACGTGGGGGGTTCCGGCGAACGAGAGAGAGGGAGAGAGAGAGAGAGCTTTACTAGGAACGATATCCATAAGTGTCTTTCCACATCCCGTTTCAACAAACCATGTGATACTGTGCGGCAAGGAGAGAGACTTTATAAAAGGTTGACCCAACGCATGTATCTGAAATATGTGTATCTCAGATACATTACCTCTCGCGCCACCACCAGCCCTCCCCATCCCTGCGCACTCCACCGCCCCTCGGCTCTCAACCGGAGCAACTTAGCACCATATCATGGAGTTACTTTCCTAAATAAAGTTCTCACCCTCCCTCCCTCCCTCCCTCCCAAAGTCTGTCTCTCTCGCTCTCGCTCTCGCTCTCGCTCTCTCGCTCGCTCGCTACCTCTCTGTCTCTCGTAGAAAACCGCGCACTCACATACAAACATACAGCCAACACCAATGCAACCGCACACGCACCCACACGCCCATATAACAGCCCAGAAGGCACACAGCTTTGGGCCCGCGTGTCCACGGAGGGGTTGAGGCGCGTGTGGAGAGAGGAGAGGGGGGGAAAGGGCCAAGGCTGACATCGCGGGGAAAATAGCAAGGGTGAGCCCGGAAACCCCCCCATAGAGAGACACACCCAGAGAGAGAGAGAGACAGACCAACAGAGAGAGAGAGAGAGGGAGAGAGAGAGGGAGGGAGAGAGAGAGAGACCCACAGAGAGAATTAGAGTCCCCTTCCCACTCCCCTCTCTCCTCCACCCTTCACACTTCTTAACCCTCTCCCCCGCTCATTCTAAATACCCAGAGAAGCAGACCGGCTCTCGCGCTCATATGTATGTATGTATATATGTATGTATGTATGTATGTGTGTGTGTGTGTGTGTGTCCGCGGTCGGATATTCTCCCGGTTAAAATGAATCGGGAAAAGGCCGTGGACGCAGGTCTTGTTTCCTTGCTTGTTTCCGCTGAAAAGCAAGTCACGTGCGCACCCCGAGGAGCGAGGGAGTCAATTGTGACTCCCGCCCTGGCGGGAAGTGGGGTCATTTTAACCGGGAGACAAGGCTTTCGGGGCCAAAAAAAGACTCTTCTCCCTGCCTGCAGCCAACTCCTGGCCGCGGGCAGCTTGAACTCCTGCGATCGCAACCCTTTTCTTCGCGCGCGCAAGACAACGAAATGTGCTTGAGCACCTCAGCTTCAGAAGGACAGTTTACTCTAGTTACTCTACCGAAGATTCCAGGTCTGGAATCCTGCCCCCGTCCTGTGTCTCTTCTGGCATAAACCTTTTTGCGCATCTTGCTCCCGCCACCCTCTACTCCCGCACAAACACGTGGGTGTACACGGAAGCGCCCGCACCCCCGATATTTTGCGTCATGGCCACCTCAGCGCCTTTGACCTGGTTGGCACCAGCAGCTTGCGTCAGCTGCAGAAACGCCTCCGACGCCTGATACACTCCGGTGGCGCCCACAGGGTGTCCCCGCGCCTTGAGGCCCCCAAACGTTGCGATTGGCAGGATGCCATTCAGCGCCAGGTGGCCGTCCTTGGCGAAGTGTGTGCCCTGGCCCGGGAGGGCAAAGCCAGCGCTCTCGAGGCACAGGCACGCCATGATGCTGTATGCGTCGTGCAGCTCAAACAGGTCCACGGTGCCCATGTCAATCTGAGCGTGTGCCAGCGCCTGCTGCGTCGACTTTTCCACGGCGGACAGGTGCAGGGGCTGCGGGCGGTCCATGACGCAGAGGATGTCCGTGGCCGCACCGCTACCTGCGAGGCGCACGAGCGCGTTGTTGCCCTGTCGTCGCGCGATGTCGCGGTTTGCCGTGAGCACCACCGCCGCGGCGCCGTCACACGTCGGACAGGCGTCGAGGAGGCGGACGGGGTCTGTGATGACAGCCGAGTTGCGATAGTCGTTGGGGCCCAGGCGCTTCTGCAGCGTTGCGTGCGCGCTGCTGGCCGCGTTGTTGTGCGCATTCATAGGGAACATCCCGAAGGCCTCGTGGTCCACGCTGTACTTCTCCTTGTACATGGACATGAGCGCGCCGTTGAGAGACACAAACGTGGCGCCGTGCGCGCCCTCCTTTTCCCAGTCCGACGCCGTCGCGAGTCCCTTTGTCACCGTCTTGGCCTCCTGGTGCGTCATCTGCTCCACGCCGGCGACGACGACCGTCTCGTGCATCCCCGAGGCCACCGCCATGTACCCCCAGCGCAGCGCCGCGCCGCCTGACCCGCAGCACGCCTCGACCGTCGAGGCCTCCACGCCACTCAGGCCCGCCGCGGTGGCGAGAAGCGGGCCCACGTGCTGCTGGTCAGACAGCATGCCCGACAGCATGTTGCCCACGTACAGCGCAGAGACGGCGGTCGGGTCCACCCCGGCGTCGGCGATGGCTCCCGCGATTGCCGTCTTCCCCATGTCCCTGGCGCGCGCAACCGGTGCCGGGGCGCAGCGTCAGCAGCGTGCGAGCAGGAGCGGGGCGCCCGCGGCCGTGGCCTCGCGCGCAGGCGTGTGTCCATGTGCGCCGCCACGCGCCGCCACGCGCCGAGACCTGATGGTGGCGCCCTTTTTGCGGGTCACCGGCACCATGCCCTGGCCCGCGACGTACACCGGCCGCTGCGCGCCCGCCGAAAAGGCCCGCCTGCCGCCCTCCGCTGCAGCTCGCGCCGCGCCGCCCGCGATCTCCGTGCGCACTCGCCACGCCACGCTCCATCCTGCCTTCCACCCCCCTCGCCAGCTCAGGCTCGCCATTTTGCTTATGTGGGTTCGGGTGTTCGTGGGCCAAAACCAAACAAAAAAAAAGTTGACTATTTTATGTCTGCGAACCAAAGGTTGTTTTGGCGAACAGAATTTTATGCGTTTGGGGGAGGCCTGGGGCGGGAGGGGGGGGGGGCAGGGAGAGGTGCTTGGGTGTGGGCGGGAGACAGGAAGGGGTGATGGCGGCGCCACCCACGCGACAGCGGGTAGTGGACGCGGCTGTCGCCGTCTTGCGCGAGCACAGGGGCACGGCGACGGTGGCGGCGACGGTGATGGGCGTGTACAGGGCCGACGCGCGGTTCAAGGACTATGTCAAGGACGAGCTCGGCACGACGGTGCTCGACCTGCTGCAGCAGCACCCGGAGCACTTTGCGCTCGACGCCTCCAAGAGCCTGGTGGCGCTCGCCACGGGCGAGGACAGCGCGCACGTGTACACGATGGAGGAGGTGGCGCGCCACAACCACAAGGCGGACGCGTGGATCGTGGTCAACGGGGACGTGTACGACATCACCGAGTTTGTACGGACACACTGGGGCTGGAACAGCGCGGGCAAGAACTCGACCATCATCGCAATCATGAGCGCCCTCGGCAGCGACTGCACCACAGACTTTGAGGAGGTGCACCACGGGCTGGCCATGTGGCCCACCATCAAGGCGCAGCTCGACGGGTTCTACATCGGCAAGGTCAAGCCCCCGTACAAGGGCGACGGCGGCCGGGTGCCGTACCACACATGGGACGAGCTCGTGGCCATGGGCAGAATTCCCAAGGACATCATGCCTGTCCAGCGCGAGGATGGCACGTGGGAGTCACGGCAGTTCAAGTAGACGTAGGTTCGAGGAGGTTGACCTGAGGCACACGTCCCCGATCGTCCCCCTCCTCCCCCCGCACACGGCTTCATTACAGGTCCCGCAGGAAGAAACACATACATAGTAATAAACATACTGAGGGAAGCAAGACTCGTGGCGCCAGCGGCACGGTCATCCCGGTCATCACACACACGTTTGGAATCATAAAGCTGTGCCAAAGCCACTCGCCCTTCGCGCTGTTCTGGCGCGTGCGAGAGAGAGAGAGCGGAGGAGGACAAGGAGGAGGGCATGTGTATGCGGCCATACTCTGGAGGGACCCCGGAGCTGCGGGCCAAGGGCCTCAAGCTCAAGCACAGGGCGCGTCGGTCTCTCAAGAAGATTGCGTGCAGGGAGGGCAAGACCAGCCAGAGGAGCCTGCGTCACACACACACACTCTCTCTCTCGCTCGCTCGCTCTCCATCTCTACCCCTGCCCCCTGCCACCCCTCCCCTGGACCTCCAAAAGAGCATTGTTGAATGCAAGCGAAAGCTTCGCAAGTTTTCAATTACTGCTAATATAACACCACTGCTACAACACCATCTCTTCCGGAAGTATATAATATATATATATATATATATATATATATATATATATATGTAACACGGGCAGAGTGGCGCGGGGCACAGGGTCAGTAGGCGATAGTGTAGGCGAGGGCGCCGCCGCCGACGCTCCCGCCAGCTACAATGTCTGGGTTTTAGGAGGCTGGGCACCTTGTTTGACATCAAGCTGCAGCCGCTGGTACCACCGCATCGCCTGTTGTGTTGCATCAAATGTCATGATTCACGTTTGCACACACACGCACGTGTAATAGCACGTTCACAAGGGGGGAGACAGACAGACAGACAGACGGACAGACAGACAGACAGACAGACAGACAGACAGACAGACAGACAGACAGACAGACACATAGCGACAGCAAAAGAAGGGGAACAACAGACTGAGACCGTAGCGGGGGATACTCTACGCCCAAGCACTCCGCAAATATGAATATGCAAATGCTTGCGCAGCCTTTGAACACAGCTGCTGCGGCGCGCGAAAGACTATCCTGTTCTCACAAACATTGTACACCTGGCGACTTATTCTCACAAGCGTTTTACACCTGGTGACTTGTTTTTACATCTTTCAATCTCATATAATCTTGTACCTGATGGAAGACTACATGGGCAACATGGGGGCTTTTGCGCTCCTTTAGGAGAGTCTCGCACAACCACCACCGAAAGCGCATGTCGGGGTACGAAGGATGGGATGCGATGTCCGCGTTGTTGGCTGTGTTGATCACTGCAGCCTGCGCATGTATATGTGTGAGAGGGTGTGCGTCTGCGTCTGTGGATGCTCGCACGCACACACGCACACAAGCGATCCCGCAGGTCAGATAGATGCACGCAGATGGACTAACCTTGACGCGGGGAAGCAGCAGCTGATGCAGGCGCAACTCGTGTTCAGGCAGTTCTACCACATCTGCACCATCCTCTACTCCCATAGCCTGGAATGCGTGATCACGCGCCACCTTTTGTTCGGAGAGACGACAAACAAATCAGTCCTCTTGCTCAATATTCACAAGCGCACGCGCATACGCGCACATAGATCAGTACACGTAAGTCAACATGTTCTTGCAGTTAATCGTAGGTACATTTTCACCTTGACGCTGTGAAAGTGTACCCTTCTATGCGTTTTGAAAATGCTGGCGCACGAGCATACGCGCACATGGATTGGTGCATTTACACCTTGACGAAGACGCTGGCATCGACGCGCGGAAACATGCACATTTGGGAATACATCCAACGGTGCAGAAGTAAGCTGTGGAGGGCACTCTCTCCCTCATCCACCTTCTGCAGCATCTGTGAGAATTCTCTCACATCCAGATTCCCGTCGCCATCTGCGTCGTGTGCCGAGAACAGCGCCTCCAGGCGCGAGCTCCAGCGAGAGTCCTGTGTATGCGCACGTGCAAGAGAAAAGTTTACGAGCGCCTGTTGTTGCGTGCGTGTGTTTGTGCGTTTGTGTGTTGTGTGTTTGTGTGTGTGTGTGTGTGTGTGTGCGCGCGCGCGCTCGCGCATGCACCTTCGTGAGAGCACGCGTGAGAATACATTCAGACGCACGGACAGGAAGAAAGACATGTTCGAACCAGGCGGTGCCAGTTGTCAAGGAGCACACGGAGAATACTCTCAATGTCACCTTCGCCAGCAACAGTGTCTATAGCGTCGCTAATGTGAGTCTTCATGGCACCTCGCTCCCATGGTTCTTGCTCTCTGTACATACAAAACCAGAACGAAGA
>Ga0115006_10001245_pt1 | contig 15553 bp, 9 predicted proteins | sample ArcOceMetagenome_3_FD_88943 | JGI IMG/M metagenome (GOLD analysis project Ga0115006, IMG submission 88943) | Marine eukaryotic phytoplankton communities from Arctic Ocean - Arctic Ocean- Svalbard ARC20M Metagenome | ecosystem: Environmental > Aquatic > Marine > Oceanic | place: Arctic Ocean...
CTGCAGCTTTCGAGCTCGATGTCGACGCTTTGGCTGAAAGCCCGTTGCAAAAACTTGAAAGTTTCTTTCGATGCTTTCCTCGGTGGATTCAGCCTGGGGCTCGCGTCGAAAAGGCCAGGCGTCTTCAGACGATGTAGGTCGTGAGCCACAACTTCCCGAAGAACTGTTTCGTCGAAGACTTGCGTGTTCAGCACGTGTGTGCCAAGAAGCTTCAGGAGCTTGTTTTTCCGCTCTGTGGCCCAGCAGCTGGGAAGAAAGCCGAAGCGTCGAAGCTCGTCACTGAAGTGCTGCAACCAGTGGAACTTCTTCTTGGCAGTTTTGCTCCACCCAGCGTCTTCGAAAGCTTTTTGAAAAGCATCGACAGAAGCTTGGAGTTCATGAGGTTGGAGGTTTACCTGGTTTTGCAGCAAATCCAGAATGCGGCACCTTCTATTTGATTATAGATACAAAAAAGTCAAAGATGTCGCTAAAGAGAAACGCACTATAGAGCAAGTACAAGACACATCGCCAAGAAAGCTTCGCACTCCTTCTTGCAGACGTTCGCCGGCATGAGGATAACTAAGCAGTAGTGCTGCGCCACTGGATATATCTGCAACATGTCACTGGCCTGGCACTTGAAAGCGCGAACTTTCTTGTAAGACTCCACTTTGCTCTTCGAGAAAAGCTCCGATAGTTGTCCTCGACCTCCGAAGGCGGCAGGAGGAACCCAAAGTTGCAGATACTCGCGGAACTCTTGCCACGCAGGCACGTTCTGCTTAGACGCAGCAGAAAACAACAGAAACAGAAGCCGCTGCATTGTGCCTGAGCAGCAAGTTGTGTGCATCCAGTCGTGGCAATACTGGCTGGCTGGCGCCACAAGCCCTCGGCTCCTCAACGCCCGGTCCATCAACAGCCCTCGAGGTTCATAGTTGAAGCCTGAGGCTTTCTCCCACATCTTGAAATCACCTAGCGTGCAAGTGGCTCTGCGGGCCGCCAGACGATCAACTGTAGCAAGAATATCTAAATCGGAAGCGAGGCGCAAGTCAGTCTTCTTGCAGAAGCCGCAAACAAGTCCATCCCTGGCATCGTCGTCAGCGTCCAGCTCATCCTCGTCGTAGTCATCTGCCACGTCTTCCTTAGCTGAGTAGCTCATAAAAACGTTAGTGCACAGCACGCAGAACCTGCATCCAGAGTCGGCCTTCACGCACCAGACGAATTTATGAGCGCCGCCGTCATTCAAAAACAGCCCCATACGAAAGAAGAGTCGAACTGAGCGTCCCGCTGGCGTCTTCAGAACGACGCCTCCTTGCACAGGATCAGATGCTCGACAGAAGATGGACTGCAGAGCACTAGCTACCAGCTGACTGAGGTTAGCTTCTAGCTCAGACACCAACTTGGAGCGGCAAGCGCCAATGGTAAGCCAAGCGGCTTCCTTGGATAGCGCCTTCTCTCCAAACTCCAAGAACGAGATGTAAATACACCATGCTTTCCTCGTTACCAGGTGCGCGAGCGGATTTCCTGGCACAGCCTCATCTGTGTAGAGGATTAAGTTCCACAAGTGGTCAGGCGAGTTGCTGACTCGCTGCAAAGTGTTTTCTACAAGTTCGCAATACGAGCCGCCCTGGCGCACTGCACCATGCAGTAGTGACAGCCCGTTGCAGAGCAAGATGTCAGTTTGCTGCCCGCTCTTGGTACACAGATGCAGCGTTTCAATCAAAGGACCGTAAGCATTGTGCTGCGCAAGCTCTGCTGACAGAGCTTCATGCATATGTTCTCTCCTGCTTAGCTCAGGTGATCCTTCTTCTTTTATGCTGGCCAAGACAGTGTGCAAAGCAGTTTTGCTCATATGAGGCATTCGAAATCTGAAATCGTGCAACTTCTGCAGTTTCTCTGCGCGTTCGTTGCTGCTTGCGTTCCGCTTGGCCATGGTTTAAGTACAGCGCCGTGGCGCAAACACAACTGATCCAGCTAATAGCTGCGAGCGAAGCGTTATAAAAAGCATTGTGCCAGTATAGAATGGCTTTTAAGTGCTCGCATCGCTCTCACTCACACAAGCCATGCTGCAGAGCTACAGTCCAAAAGCAATGTTGCGCAAGCCTGATTAAAATTTTAAGTGCCACACGTTCTATGCAGTTTCAATCGAGCTTACACATGCCATGATGGAAGCTTAATCAAATATGGTTCACAATCCAAGCGACAGACACAAATACAGGTAAGTATAAGGATGCAACGCCGCTACGAAATTCAAGTTTTTACTTGATATTGTGCGAACAGTTGTAAATGCAACATAAGACCTCAAACTGCCAGATGAAAGTTTGATAAATGAAACATAAGGTTACAAATTTTCACCTGAAAATTTGATGGTGTATTTTTAAAGATCAAATTTTCACCTGAAAATTTGAGGTCTTGTGTTGGGTGAATTTTTGCTATGCCAGTGGCAATATACTCTGCAAGGTCGACATATGCACAAAATTGACACAGCGAACTTCAATGTGACGCTGCGAAGAAATCTGAAATCGTGAGTGCAATCATCTTCAATGTGACGCTGCGAAGAAATCTGAAATCGTGAGTGCAATCATCTTCAATGTGTCAGCATTCACATGCGCCATGCACCATCGTGGACACTAAGACAAGAAATCCTGCAGTGACTAGGCTGGCGTAATCTTTTTCGCGAGAGGCTCGGAGGCTCCACTTGCAGGGCTAGGCTTAAAAGCCAGTAGGCTGTTGTTGTACGTAAAGCTAAGATCTGTTTCGAATGCAGCTGTCAGCTATGACTGATCGAAGATACTTCTGTGCAAGGCCACATGCTTGTAGATAAAGTACGATACACTAGTTTTTTTAGTTGCGGCTAACTTGAGAGAGAGATATATATATATATAGCTGACAGCCCTTCGAAGTCTCAAGGCTAAGCTAACCTTGCGAGGCAACCTCAAAACTGGCAGCTCAAAGCTAAGACCAAAACCCGCCAGCAACTAAAAAGCTCCAAGGCAGTAGCTCCAAGCTGACACCAAAACTCTAACTGTAAGCTAGCACTTGAAAGCTCCAAGCCAGTAGCTAAAAGCTAGCAAGCAGCACGAGCTGGAAGCTAGAGTGGGCAGCTCGAACCTAGTCACCATCACTGCTTCGGTTCAGGATCTCGCAGAAGGTCACTAAGTCGGACTTCTGCTGGTGACTCGCGATGCACTGCCGAGCTGTGCAAGGCGGGCATAGCTCCAAGCTCTCCTCGTCGTCCGGTAGCTGTGAGCTTGGTCCAGGAACCATGCGAGTGAGGTGAAAACTCACGAGCTCTGAGCTGCAAAGCTCACACAGATGCTCGGTCTGCATGAACGATCTGCTTCGAGAGAGCTGAGCCCGATGAGCCTCTGGCTGGTCTTCCGATGAGCGATGACGCTTGTCACGATGCTCATCGCTCAAGAGGGCACAGTTGCCAAGGACACCAGTGGTCTCGAAGCGAAAGTTGACGTCAAGGAGGTAGACAGCTGTGCACTTCAGGCACAGCTCCTGACCTTGAGACAACAGTGCTTCACCACTGCAGTGGCCACTCCAAGAGCCAGAGTGGCCCTCATGCCATGGCCCTTCTTTGAGCTTCAAGAAAACCTTGCAGGGCTCGTCCTGGCAGCGCTCGCACGTGGCGTAGTTCGCCCTCCGAGTGACAAGCCCAGGGCTACCGATTGGTCCTGGCGAAGGAGGAGTCGGAGGAGATGGAGCCACTGCGGCAAACTGCCCCCAAGCCCCGGGCTCTGAGTCGACCTGATCCACGACTCGCACACTAGGGTCTTGGCGATTGACGTCGTCGGAGCTGTCGTAGCCAGTGGCTTCCTGCCTGTAGTTGCAAAAGAGTCAAACAAAATGAAGTTATACAACAACAATCAAATATATATGTGAAATACTGATTGTCATAAACGAAGCGTCAAATTTTCAGGTGAAAATTTGATGTCCAAAAATAAGACATCAAATTTTCAGGTGAAAATTTGATTTTCCATCTTCTAAACACAATATCATATTTCGATGTACATGATTTAACACCTACATCACAACTTAAATACGAAATAGTTCTAAATCATAATGCCAGCTGCGAGTTGGCGATCTCAGAAGCACCTGTGCCATAGCTGCTTGCCATATCTGCCTTGGATAACATTTGCATTCTGGAGCAGTAAAGCTTATCTGCACCATCATTCAGCTACCGTAATCCGTGGCGTATTAACATTCACATTTGAAATTAATGATTAAGCAAAATCAAAGCTACTATGGTGCCTGGGGCCGTAAACGCAGGGGCTTTTTGGTTGCAGCTTTGAGCTAGAGCCTGTGGCTGTGGATAAACAAAACTTGCAATGATTGTGAGAAGGGTCTCAGCTTTTACTGTTCTGAATGCATGCATGGAATCAGCAAGTAGCCCTGCAACGTGAAGCTACACAACAAACTGACATCGTGTAACTGGCCACACAGATGTGACTCATGCTTTCCTTGTTGTAACTGCATGGGTCAGTTGCTTCGTAGCGCATTGAGAAAGTATCACAACGCTTGCCAACTTTGATTAACAATGTGACCATCGATTCAATTTTGCTACGTCTCGCACGGTTGGCTTCGTCACCCCTGAAGTTACGTGTTGGTCGAATTAAGGACTGTGCCATGACTCAGTCACAGCTACTACAAACGTTTGCCTTGCAAACAAGGCAAGCTCAAAGCTGATAGCTCAAAGCTGACACTCGAAAACCTAAATACAAGCTCTCAGCTCAGACGTCTATTTTGGCGCTCGGCCGTGCTTCTCTTGGAACCACTTCTCGTACGCAGCCTTGCCATTGAATCTGTGGCCAGTGTACTTTGGGTTGCTGCACTGACCGCAGCCGCTGGAGCTTCCTCGGCACTTGCCGCAACCTGGGCCTGTGTAGGCTGAAATGGCAGCAGCTTGTGTTTTTGCGGTCTTGCCTGCTTTTGCGGATGCTTTGGCAGCAGCCTGTGCGGTTTTGAGCCTTTTGAAAGCTTGCTGCTCAAAGTCTTCAGCTGTGCGGGCACCACATGCAATCGTCCTCTTGCCGATGATTCTATGTCGACAAGTCGTGGGGGTATCCTTAATCGAGAGAGGTGGCTTGAGGTCGCTGTTGACATCTGCACTTGGTGGCACAGTGCCAGTTCCTAGCAAGCTGCTTCCTGTGGGTGCTGCAGGTGGAGCTTCGCCTGACACAACGCCAGCGGCTGCAAAACCAGAGTTCTCAGGGCCAATAGTGAGTGGCTGCAGCAGGGCAGCCAAAGAGGCTGCGTCATGCGTAACACGTGGGGCTGATGGTGGCTTTGCTTCAGGGACTGGAAGCCCAGTGTTGGGAAGGCATGCAGCCAGACTGGCAGACAAACTTGCTGCGAAGTCTTTCTTCTTTGGTGGGTTAAACTCAAGTCCAGAGGGTGGTTTGTTGCCGGCCATGGCTTCACCTAGATTTCTCAATGTGTTGATGAGCTCTTGGTTTTGAGTGGCAGCTTCAGGCTCATCTTTCTTGAGCAATTTGCTTGTGCTGCGACCTGGAGTGTGGCTGCGAGCAATGTGGGCCAAGTGGGGCAGGTCTTTGCAAATGGGCGGGTCGCCTGAGTCGTACGCTGACGACATGAAAGCGCTCCCAAGCTCAGTGGGCTTTTCAGGGTAGACAAGTGGCAATGGGACATTGCTGTTGGAAAAGCTCTCGGCTGATTGGAAAGTCTCTCGAAGCTGCTGGCCCCACTCGTACATGATGGAGTACTTGGGCAGGTTGCCATATTTTTGGAGCCATCGGTGTGATAGCACCGCAACCGCCCACTTCCACGTATCCTCACGAGCGGATTTGACGTTGCATCGCCGCAGCCGTGTAATAATTACGTGGATCCACTCAAACACAGTGCTCTTGGCGTCATCTATCACTTCCCAGTCTTTCGATGTCAAGTAGTTGACAAAGTGCGTGAAAGACTGAGGCTTGACGAATGATGTCTGGGCCGTGTCTCTGCGAGCAGTGGAGATGTTGGAGTCGATGCAAGCCACAACCTCGGCTTTAGCGATATCGCTCATGCTTGACTTAGTTACTTTGTCGTAGAGTGATGCAGCTGCCTGTGCATCTACGACGATCGAGGTGATTTTATTAATCAAGCCTGTGACTAATGAAGTCTCTAAGCGTTTCGCTTGCTCTTGACCTGCCAAAGGTGAAGCAGCAAACCTCACCTGTAAGAGCTGGCAGATGCTGTCGATCTCATTGGTGATGTCAGTGACATTCCAAGCTGCCATAGCTGAGAATTTGGGCAAGCTGCTACAGGCAAGATGCCAGGCGCAAGAGCTGGGCAAGTTCGTCTGTTTTTGAGCTGACGGCTACATGTATTGAGTCAACACATGAGTTCATGTGCAGTGAAGAATGTTACTGATATCGTCGTCGAGACGTCATCGTGAGTTGATGGCAGTAATAGTGCACACATGTCGTATGTTTGATGCATTGATGTAGCTCGAAAAGCAGCAACCAGTCGCCATGGCGTATATCACAATACGCATGAAAGCATCATACTTGATTTTGCAATACGACAACATAATGTCATCAGTGTTCCACACAGCAAGAACGTGGCTTCAAGCACCGCATCGAACTCTTTGGATTGAATCAGTAATGGCACACCGTGTGATTTTAACAAGTATAACATGAATACGTATTGCAGTAGTATCGAGTACATTGCAAGTAGTCTGATTGCATGGAAAGAAAGAGAGAGATAGAGAGAGAGCAGAGCCTGAGGCTACGTTGTATTCACACTGACAAGCAAATGGATACATCCACAAAACAGGATGTTACGTAGATGAGCCAATGGCTAGATCATGAATGCTAACATCAATACAAGCACGATGTGAATTCGATTGGCACAAGGTACAGTATGATTGGATGTGTGACAGTATTTGTCACATGTTTGCATGAAAGTCAATGAAGATTAGTAGCAGCAATGTTTTGCGATCTCGGACTGTCTCTGTGCAGACGGCTTCGGTGCGTGAGTCAGCTCGATGCAGCCTTAAAACTCATATAATGCGTACATCTAAATAGGGCGTATAATATAAGATATGGATTGGCAGTGTTATGAATTAAACATTCCATAATCCGTATTGTAAAAAGTAGCAGGTTCAAATGATTTGCAGATATGCATATACCAACATATCATATGTAGTTACACATATTGAACATGTAGAACATCCATGAATTCATATATGATTGCATTCAAATAGGTGCTCCATAATAACATAACACTACAGTATCATAATTATTCATAATGCAACAGGTACAATAATATATTGAATATATACAAAAATATCAAATTGACAGGTGATAAATTCAATATTAAAAATATTACATCATATGTTTAATTGTAAATTTGATTATTGGACAAACAACCTCAAATTTTCAGGTGAAAATTTGATTCCCAAAAAAATGACATCAAATTTTCAGGTGAAAATTTGACTCCCAAAAAAATGACATCAAATTTTCAGGTGAAAATTTGAACCCCTACTTTTGACGCATCAAATTTTCACCTGAAAATTTGCCTTTCATATCGCATTATATTAAATCACAATCTGGTGCATCGAACTGACGTATAGTTACACAGCAAAATGCTGCATAATTTGCTAAACTAGGCATGTACACTGTTGAAAACAACTTTACTGCCAACTGTGTATTTAGCTAACAGCTGACTTAGTTGTTTATGTACAACTTCCTATTTAGCCAATGGCTGAGCAGCATGATGCTATTTAGCCATAGGCTCAGCGCTTACTGTGGAGCTGGCCAATGGCCTTCCACTCTTCGTCACTGAGGAAGTTGAACTTCGAGTCCCAGCCATGTTGAGCCACCGCGCGTCGGTGATGTGAGAGTTGTGGCTCGAGCTCCTCCGAGGTGGTGAACCTTACATGTTTCTTGGTTGCATATATGAGTCTGTACCGTACATGTTTGATCTGTAATATTTACAAACTGATAACATCCTAATGTTATATATAAAACGATATACTGTAATCAATTTAAGTTAGCTTTTTGCACATAGCTCCAATCAAGGCTTTGTTCTCGTTCTCGAACGCGATGACCACGGCTGCCATCTTGTTCTGCCACCCCCCTTTGGCAGTTTGAGCCTGCTTCGGTACATAGTTGCAGGATGGGCATTTGTATATTTTCTTGCCGTCAAAGGTGACAAAATCCAGCTGATTCTTGTGGATGATGTAGTTTGCTGGGATGCCCCGCATCTCGTGCGTTTCTCTGGGGGTGGAGCCTGAGGCTGATTCCTTTGAGCTGTCAGCTGTGGCTGCGTCTTTCAGAGTTCTTGGAGCTGCCTTCGGCTCTGGCACAGCCTTAGGCTCTGTTGTCACATCCTTCTGTGGGGCAAGTTCAAGGATTGGCAACTTCGAGCCTTTGGCTAAGGATGCTTGAGCTTCCAGCTGCGCAATGTTTTCGTGGGCCACATGGAGCTCGGCCAAAAGCCTGGTGTTGTCTGCCTGAGTGTTCCAGCGCGCTTGCTCCTGGTACCTGTGTATGACATTCGAGGCTACAAATATACACATCAACCAAAGCATGTGTGTGTATACATATCAGGCATACTTTCCTTACCAACAACAAATCAACATAAACTCAAATATATGTTGCGCAAAGCCTGGCACCAACACCAGTGGGCAAGAATCTGGCGGACCGCCATCGAAGAACTTCTCGAAGTGAGGCTGCTCCAGAATCTCGAGCCAAGTGGCTTTCTTGTATTTGGCGTGGGAGACCTTCAAGCAGTACTGGGTCCTGAGCTTAGCAAGGCCGAAGCTAGGCCTGAGTAGCCAGTAGCGATCCTCATCAGCAGTCTGCTCGTACCACAGCATGATTGCTTTGTCGGCGTCTGGCCAAGGCGCGTCGATGGCCGTGGGTAGCTCACAGCCCTCTTTCATAAAAGTAGGAGCTGCGTGAGCACCGCACAGACCATAGTCGACTGAGTGGTACTGGCCCACGTACGCCGAGAGGTAGCTGTGCATCTTGACATTGCCATTGCAGAGCGCTAGAGCTTTGTCAGAGCACAGTGCTCGGTCCATGCCAAAGCAGCTCAAAGCTTGCCACTCGACGACTATCGTGTCTACGTGCTTGGCACCGAACACGTAGTTAGTGGATTTGAGCGGGCCGTACCCGCGGCCTCCATCTCCCCACAGGTAGGTGATGTCTGGCAGCCTTAAAGGCGCAGTATCAGACGCAGCCTCAGGCTCGAGCTCCTCCTCACTCTCGACAGCAGTGCCTGAGTCGACAGCAGTGCCCTGAGTCGACAGCAGTGCCCTGATCTCCTCGTGTCGCTCCTTGGTTTTGGCCACAGGCGCTGCCATGAAGGCATCTTGCTCCCAAATTCCGTGCTGCAGTTTTTGCGTCCAAGCCATCTCTTTGTTCACCTGAGTATGCTGACGTGCAAAAACCTGTGGCTCTGGCTCAGCGGTTTTTGCTCTCTTCTGCACAGGCCCTTTTTCAGATGGCTCTGGATCAGGAACTGCTGCCACAGGATCAGCCTGAGGCTTGGACGAAGCAGGCTCTGGCACAGCACCAGCCACAGGCTTTGCCACAACATCAGCCACAGGCTCTGGCACAACATCAGCCGCAGGCTTTGCCACAACATCAGCAGCTTTTTTCTCCACCCCCAACGTCTCCTCCGCGTTCCCAGTTTCATCCACCGCCATGTCGTCAGTTTCCTTCTCGTCGTTCACACCATCCTCTTTGCTCACCTCCTCCTCCTCCTCTCCGAACGCTTCCTCCTGTTCGTTCACTACCTTCTCTTTGAGCTCCTCCTCCTTTTTGAACTCCTCCTCAGCTTCAGCCTTAGGCTCGTCAGAGAGGTTGGCACTGACCTCTTGAGTGGTGTCGGCTGGAGCCTCAGGCTTGTTAGGAGGTTTGGCCTTGACTGAGAGCATCATGTCAGGAGCATCCGTCCTGCGCACTGCTTGCGTGCACGAAAAATATAATATATATATATAAATTAAATAGAACACTACTTGAAAATAATAAGTAAAAAACTCATGAATGTAAGAGGTGCTTTTTGGCCTGAGACCCATGTTTGCTTGTAGCAGAGGCTTTGCCCTTGTACATCTGCGCATCTAGGTCTGGAAGGTGATGCATCATCGTTCCTCAGTCGAAAGATGCGCCCACCATCAACTATTCAGCTACTGTTACGTAACAAATCCTAATCGTTAATTTGAAACACGATTCTGCTTACATGCAACATTATGCACACGTATTACATTTAACACGTGACGGTTTTTATTTGTTTATGGCAACTGCATGTAAGGTTCCAGCAGTGCCGCGCTGTCGCTGCAATGTGATGGGCATCGCCTTCGCTGCGGCCTTTGGCTGCTGGGCTTCTGTTGAGCCAGACATGTTTGAGCAAAAGTGCTTATAGTTTGAGCATAATGCTGCGGAAAGACATAGAGTTTACTCAGACAAGCACATTGCTACGTGTATGAGAAGCACATTGCTACATGTATGACAAGCACATTGCTACGTGTATGAGAAGCACATTGCTACATGTGTGACAAGCACACTGCCACGTGTATGACAAGCGCACTGTTACAAGTACTGAAGCAAATGCAATACTGAGTAGCACGCTGCTGTCTGATTTACTAGCATAGTGCTACATGATCATGCTCGTGACTGAATATCAAGCTGCAGTTGCACAGAAAATGCTGGTTCAGAAGCTTCTTGCTGGGCTGCAAAGCAAATTAAAAATGTAGAAACCCCTTGCACACCACACACGCACATGTTTTTGGCATCTCTCGAGATTCGGACATTCAGTAGCTGTGATCTACAAAATCTGCATTATGAAGCTTATAGCTGGTCTAGCCTAGAGCTCAGAAACAGAGGGTGACTACTGTAGCTCATAGCTCGCTTAGCTAAGAGTTGAAGGCGCAGGTGACTCATAAACCTAAGCGTTGCAGAGATGGCTCAGGAGCTTCAGGGCAGCAAACTTGGTTCAGGAACTTCGGACTGAGAAGCTTACTCAGAAGCCACAAGTCAGGGGTCATCAGCATGTTCTTCTGCTTCTCCTGCATCCAGTTGGACATCATCCTTTTTCGTTTTCGAGTGCTTGCCGGATTGCACGTAAGAGCGCTTTTGGCTGCAGTTCTCGAATGGCTCTGCAGCCAGTGCGTCGAAAACAGCTTGAAGCTGAAGCGCATCATCCAGTGGGAGCAAGACTTGCTGTCTCTCACCCAAGGCAGCAAACGACGGGCAGGTGATGCTGATGCCTTTGAAGTCGAAAGTGGCCAGCTGATCTTCTGCAGGGCCTTTGGCCTTGGCCTTACGCTTGCGAGGCTTGGCTGCAGTCCCGGAGCCGAACAGATCGTCGACGTCTTCCTCTCTCTGACCTTCGGGCCGGCCTTTAGCCACTGCGTCAGCGCGCAGAGTCTGCAGCTCCTTCAACACGCTGCTCGAAGCACATGATGGCTTGTTCGACGTACGTGTCCCTGGCCACAAGAACTTGATGAGCGTGGCAGAGTATGGCTGAATGCTCAAGTAGTCCTTGCCTTCGAACGGTACCACCATGGCCTCGGGGATTAGCATTGTCTGGTCGTTGTACTGCAGGCAGTAGCGGCTGGAAACCACAACTGCAGGCATCCTGCCAAGACGCGAACTAAACAGGCTGATAGCTTGCAGCTTGAGCTAAGAGCCTGCACGCAATTTAAATTAAGCAGCAAGTTGCGCAACCATAAACACTGAACTAGCTTGGTGACTCATTGGACATGAATTGCACATGAGCCTCAGGCTTGTCTGATTAAATACGCACATCACAGAAACTCTTTGGGTAAGGGAGTGCTTGTGCTGAGCAGTAACACGAAATATGACGTAGTGCAAGTTGACAACACACTTGATTCAAGGCAAGACTCCCTTGGTCGTTGAGAGAGCCATATCTTTTCCCACTCTCGCAAGCTTGGCTATAATCGTGTCTACAATCTCGAAAATTGCTCCTGGAGCTGCAGGCACTACGGATGTGCGTGTATGCGCTGTTCCTGTCGGGCTTAAAAATGCTTTTGTCATATATGTGATGTTTCTCGTTTTCTTAATCAGCATTTTTTTATATAGGACACAGCTACTGCGTTAAGGCGTAGTGCCTGGCTGATGCTTCAGAAGCTATTCAAAAATTGGAGGAGAGCCCAAGGCTTCTTTCTTGCGTTCTGTAACGCAAACAAGGCCCTTAGGCCAATCTGGCTCGCTTCTTTGGCTCAGGTTTCGCCTTGAAGAAGTGCAGCGCCGTCTGTGGAGGAATCGGCTTTGTGTTCCTGAAGAGTGGAACAGTCAAAACCTGGTCGCCATCTTTGACATCGAAGAGGTGCCTCTCCAGGTTGGCAGCCTCCTCCTCCGACGTGCCCGTCACCCAGAAGTAAGGGATCAGGATAGTCTTGGAGTTTTCGTCGAGCTTGGAGAGGTTCAGCGATGACTTTGGGGGCGTGAGCGCCAGGTGGAAGACGTCGCTGGACTTGGACGTGTCCTTGAACTTCAGCACACAGCTGTGTTTGTCAGCTTGCACAGCTGGGATGAGGTGCAAGTTGCCGAGCGGGTAAAGCTTCAAGGTTTTGGGCGCAGGACTCGTAGCAAACTTCTTGGCAGCGTGCACGCTCGCTGGGTTGCAAGAGAAGTAAAAGCTGTCAACTGAAGGCACGTTGCCGGAGTAGAACTCGTGGAGCATCAGGAAAGCTCGGCTGGTGATCACGTCCTGCAGAATGGAAGTAGAGTTCTCAGGCGAGCAAGAGAGCGCGAGCGCTGTGGGAACCAGCACTGGAGCTTTTCCAGTGTGGTGCCTCCACTGTTTGAGCTCGGTGAGCAGCAAGTCCAGCACTTCTGCTTGTCCAAAGAGAGGAGTGTGCATGAACGTGGCAAAGGAGTCGGTGATCTTCGTGAACTGGTAAATCTTGCCGGGATCTACTTGGACGTGCAGCGGGTTCGTGTAGAGCTCTCCCAGCTTGAGCTGCTTGTTCTTCATCAAAGCGATGGCGCTAGGAGTCTGCTCTTGCAGCGTCTTCGCTCCTTCTGAGCTCTTAGCTGAAGTTGCTTCCAGTGCAGTCTTGCCCGCCAGTTCCTGCTCGTAGAGCTTAAAGATTTCAGCCAGGTCCTTGTAGCCCTTGGGCTCCCTTCCGTGCTTCTCCTTCTTAAGGATGTGCAAGATGACTCGCACCTGCAGCTTGCCGAAGCACTGGACAGCAAGCTGCTCAGTCACCTGTCCTGCAGTAATTAGCTGCTGCAAGCTGTTCCAAGTCGTGGTCATCAAAGCATCTGCTTGAAGAGTTGTAGCTCGGACGTCCTGCATGGTTTTTTCAAGTGCATGGAAACGCAAAAAGAAACGACGAGAAATAATTTTGACTGCTGCAGTGCATGCAGACCACACAACAAAGAACATCAGCAGACCGTACATCACATCAAAGAACACAAAAAACCCTACACTCGCTCATGCGCGGTTGCTGTATATCTGCAGGCACGCACTCACGGTGTATATATGCAGCATGAACACACGACGCGCGCTTAACACGCCGACGCGCGCGCTTATATATAAAACACGCCGACGCGCGCTTGTAAACACGCCGACGCGCGCTTGCGCTGCAGGCCCGACTGCCTCGCGCATTCGTGTTGCTACGTACGTTCGTGCATGCGTATACAGATGTGCAGAAGTACCATCGAGATCCCGTTTATGAGTCCATTTTCGAATCCACTTTCAGATATACAACTTTCAAAATCCCTTTTTATACTCAACTTGAGAGATCGCCTCTTTAGACCAATATCTCAAAGTCGTTGTTTAGAACTCACTTGGGGATCCCCTTCTTAAGTATCTAAAATAGGTTACCTTCTTGGACTCTATTTTCGAAATCCCTTTTTAAATATCTAAAATCAACTCCCCTCTTGGAATCTATTTTTGAAATCCCTTTTTAAATATCTAAAATCAACTCCCCTCTTGGAATCTATTTCTGAAATCCCTTTTTGAACATCTAAAATCAACTCCCTTCTTGGAATCTACATCTGAAGTCCCTTTTTGGATATCTAAAATCAATTAATTCTGTTTTTGGAATCCATTTACGAAGTCCCTTCTCAGAAAGTCCTTGTGCTTGAGCTTGTCGACATCTGAGCGATTGAGCATTTTTGCTACGCCATCCACAATCTTTTCAGAAGTCAACTGCGTCACCAGTAGGCCAGATCTTGTCAGACTGTAGATTGTGCTGAGGTCATCAGAGAAGGTCGTGTACGCCACTGCTCGCACAAAATCTTCCCCTAGCACAATGCTTTTTCCGTAGGCCTTGGAGAAGGAGTCCAAGTACCGAATGATGGCGAAATCTGGCGGACCGCCACCGTGATTGGTCACGAGGTGCACGATGGCGTCCAGGTAGCTCAAGCAGTTAGGGCTGCCAGCCGCTGCTGCCATCTTCGCTTCTTCTACGGAGGTGTGCACAAGGCGTTCCGCCACGAAGCTCGCAGTCTCCATTTCGAGCGGCTGCCCTTGAACCGAGTGACTGGCGTTCAAGGCAGACTGCCACAAGCTCGGAAGCTCTGGATAAGCCAACTCGACGTCAGAGTCGATCACAAACCATTCCCATCCTTTTTCGCACATACTACGAAATGGATGGCTGGTCTTGTTCGCCTTGTCAGCCAGGATGGTGTCCAAGCTGAGATGGCCACAGGCCAAGCCAAGCTGCTTAACTGGAGTTTTGCAGCCTGCGTTCGTTGCCCTGCAGAAGGCTGCTGTGTGGCCACATCCAACGGATAGGACTGTTTCTTCTCCTCGAACAGGAGCCAAACAGCCTGCAGCTCCCTCAACCAATTTCTTGTTCTTAGAGATCTGCAGATCCCTCGTCGCAGCACTCCTGCTCAGCTCAAAAGCATCTGCGTCGGAGATCTTGTCAAGCCTGCAGCCCGCGGTGAGCATGTGGTCACCCTTCACGTGAACGTCGTGGTAGCCAAGCATGCCACCACCTCGATTGGCTGGGTGCACCAACACTTTGTTCACGTGCATCTCGCGGAACTCGGCTTTTTTGTGCTGCACCAGAAGTGCTCGCGAAGTTGCAAGCTTAGAGCCAGAGTCAAGCTCCTTGGACTCCCAGATAGCTTTGAGCTCTGCAACAGGCACCGAGGCGGCCATGGCTGAAAAAATTAGCAAGATGCTCACAGCAAGGAGTCGAGCTGAAAGCAAGTTGCTTCTTGGGCTCTTGAGCCAAACTGCTGCGGATAGAAAAATTGTACTAAGCCACATGCGTGCAACTGCTCCATAAGTAAGCCTGGGGCTACTCGCAGTCAAATCAAGAAGGCACACTTGCAAAAAGATACAATCTATATACCAAGCGTGTAATGCGCAGCTGCACGTACCGCAACGACATGATCTCAAAGCCAACGGCTCACTGGAAGATGATCAAAAAAAAGACTGAGCGATGTCTGCTGGTGATAACAGAAGATGCATTCGTATCAGGCAAGTCGCATGTGAAGACACATGATAACATCAATGCACAATATGTTTCATGCTAACTTAATCACTTGTAACTGGTTAGGACACTAGTTAGCTAACTGGTTAGCTAGCGGTTAGCTAACTCATGTTAAACGTTAACATAAAGTTATGATGATTA
>Ga0115006_10001246_pt1 | contig 15552 bp, 33 predicted proteins | sample ArcOceMetagenome_3_FD_88943 | JGI IMG/M metagenome (GOLD analysis project Ga0115006, IMG submission 88943) | Marine eukaryotic phytoplankton communities from Arctic Ocean - Arctic Ocean- Svalbard ARC20M Metagenome | ecosystem: Environmental > Aquatic > Marine > Oceanic | place: Arctic Ocean...
CGATCAGATACCACAAACCTCCAAGATGCCTGGCTGCGTGGAGCCAATCACACCAGCGCAGCGCACCCGATACCAACCCCCATCTGAATCGAGAGCGAGCGCACCTGCTACGCCTTCTTAGTTTCGAGGCCGAAGATTTTGCTCATCAGCGAGGGCTCCGGACCGATCTTGCCCTCTGATCGCAACTTGGTTTTCAGCGCCGTGTCTCGCACGGAAAGCATGCGGTCGAAGTTGTCGGGCATCACCGCCTTGGGCTTGCCGTACTGGAGCAGGTTGATGCCGTAGATGAGACATCCCGAGGCCGTGAGCATCCCCGTGATGATGGCGAACGGCGCCGCGGCTGTGTGCGGCACCCCACCCCCGCCAAACCCCATCATCAGTCGCCGCCGACGCCTGCGCAGCTCGCGGAACCGGCGTAGCGGAGAGGGTGGTGTGTGGAGAGGCGCATGGTGGATGCGAGAGACCTCACCTTCCCAAGGCATGGTGGCGGCCTTTCAGCACTCCCAGGCGCTTTGTTTACTCGCTGCAGTGGTTGCTTGGCTGCGGCGCACGGGCAGCATGGCTTCGGTGAGCACTCGCGCACGCAACCGTCGCCGCCCTCTTGCAACAACGCCAGCGTGTCCTACGATCGCGGAGCGTCTGCGTCAGGGTTTTGGTGGTCGCGCTGGTTGGTCGCGCTAGGCTGCGCGCATGGACATAGCCGACTCGCTCGTCCGTGGGGTGTGCACTCAGCATGCCATTGCCCACACTGTATGCTGCGCGGGTGGATTGAAGCAGTGGAACAACTGCCGCGACTGCGGCCTTTGGATGCCGCGGGCCACCGAGGGGGCAGCGCTTGACAGCCTGCACCTTGCGCTGTCCGTATGGTCGAGACACGCGTTCATCACTGACCAAACCACGACGGGTGCTGGGCCTCCGTGTCGCAGAACAACCCGCTGCAGGCGTACGCCTCCGCGTTCTTCGCTCCCAACTCGGCTCAGATGTTGCCACAGTGGTTCCAGAGCGTGGACACGGATCGCTCCGGGAAGATCTCCGTGCCGGAGCTGCAGGTGAGAGCCAGTCCACGCGAGTCACGGGTGGTCAAATATTTCTCGACGGAAGGTTAGCTGTGCGAGGAGCTAGTGGAACAGGTGTAGAGCTAGTTGACCGCAGTTTCCCAGTGCTGGTTCAGCTCGATGCAGCATTTCCATCTCATTTGTTGAGAGAGAACGGTTGTGGGTGTTGGCAGAGGCTACTGGCTGGGCAGGGGCTGTCGTTTTCGCTCAAGTTCACGTCCGCGCTGATCCGGCTGCACGACAAGACGCTGGACAACTGCCTGCGCTACGAGGAGTTCTGCTCGCTGCATCAAATGTTTGTCCAGCTGCTGAGGGAGTTCCGCGCGCAGGACACGTGCGTCCCTATCCGATTCGCTTTGCCCTCCGTTCCCAACACGGGCTCGGTGTTCCTGACCATGGCTCCTCGTGGTCACTAGGGCTTCGTGCTCACTAGGGCTTTGGGCCAGTTCGCCAGTGTTGTGCCGCGGCTGTCGGCGCGGGCTTCCACCTGTTCCTGAGCACGCCGCTCATACCTTGTCGGCATGGCTCCTGCTGCACAACCGCAGGGCACATCAATGCGCGCTCACTCTCACTCGCGTTCTGTCCCTGTTGTCGTCCGTCTGTCAACGCCATCCCCCTTCGTCTGCGCGCCACAGCCAGCCTGTGAGCCGCTCGCACACGGCCCCTGCAGCGTATGGAACTCGTAGCGGCTGATGCGGGATGCGCGGCGGCGGCACGCAGGGACCAAAACGGGGTGCTGTCGCTTCAGGAGGTACAGAGGGCAGTGCAGGCGTCGGGCTTCCAGCTGGAGCAGCAGGCGTTCTACGAGGCGTGCAAGGCGTACGACATCGAGAAGCGCGGCCAGTTCGACCTTCTAGAATACGTCGGCATGCAGGTGTTTCTGCATAACAGCAAAAAAGTGTTCGCGGCGTTCGATTCGCAGCGCACGGGCGTCATCTCGTTGGACTTTAGCAAGTTCGTGTGTACGTACATCCACCTCCCGTGCCTCCCTCACTCTGCTACCCCGTCACTGACCGCCGGGTAGCGTTGTGTCACAGACGCGGCGGCGGGTACCTCGTAGTGTTGTAGTAGCGATGGTACACTTCAAATTCAAAGATCGATCGCGCGCTGCTTCCTCCTACAACACTACACATCAAGATGATATGCTGGGAACCTCGTGCACGCGCGGAGAGCTAGCCTGGATACGTCACTCTGTGGCACCCGCCTGCACGAAGGCCAGCGCTGTACCCCTTGTTGTCCGTACGGTCCACCTCCGCCCTCGCCTCCAGCAGCACCTTCATGGCCTCCACGTGACCTTCCTGCGCTGCTTCATACAGCGCAGTGAGCCCCTCGTTGTTCGCGTGGTACACCTCCGCGCCCGCCCCCAAAAGCCCTTCGTGACCTCCACGTGACCGTAAAACGCTGCTCCAACCAGCGCGTAAGTCCCCGTGGTTCTGAGAAGGAGTTTTGTGGGCGGCTCACTGCTCAGTGCTCACCCTCTACTACTGTGTGAGCACTGGCTGCTTAACTCCCCCTTGACTCCCCCTTGGCAGCTGCTGGCTCACAAGGCATGCTGCTGCTGCTACTGCTGCTGGGGATAGCAGCATCGCACGCGGAGGTGTTCCTGCCTGCGTTATTCTCCGACACCGGGGTGTCCAAGCCCATCGGTCGGTGAGTGGCACCGAGGGAGGGTGTCTTGTGACATCGTGGCGACGCATCACACTTCTCAAAGGCGTGACTGTCGCCGCCTACGGCCTGACATCTCTCTTAGGGTTTGGGAGGGACGGCGACGAGCTGCGTGTGCTGAGCCTCCTGTACGCGGTTGGGCGCCTCGCAGAGCGTCAGAGCCCGCCCCTCATAAGATAGACTGGCAGCCGCACATCACGCAATGGCTGTCGCCCTGGGTGGAGCGGGGGATTACCAAGGAGGCTTTGGATCTCGCGTGCGACGCCCTAGCGAACACCACCCACATCCACGAACAGGTGCTCATGTGGCCTCCTACTGCCGCATACTCTACCAGTCCCCTCCTCTTCTCAGCCCCGTGAGACGCTTGGACCCACAGCAACGCCCTGCACAGAGGGCGTGTCATGCTCCTGTGTCTGTGGATCGAGCGCTGCGAACTGACTATCCATCGACCGGGGGGTTGATTCGAACCGTAGACGTGGAGGCCCAACCAGACGGAGGCCTGGGACGAGGTGGTGGTGATCCCCTTCCTGCGTATGCTGCCCGTCACCTTCCGGGTGCAAGTGTACCGCGGTGGGCTCTACATAGAGGACCTGCACGCGCTACGGCCTTGGCGCTCCACCACCCCTGCTCCCAAGCTGCTGTTGCTAGAGGTTCTGCGCCGCTACCCCAATTTGCCGGAGGTGCGTGGCTCGTCACAGCCCTCAAGACGCTTTTGTTCTTGTCCGTCCCTTTGGCCATGCGTAAAAGAGACTCAGGACGGTGAGCGTGTGACCACACAGGTGGACGCCATCTTCACGCAGTGGGACAATCCGCTGAGCAGCCGGCACGCGCCGGGGGAGTCCACCTTTTGGTCCGGAGGGGAGCGGGGGGAGCGCGTGCGTGCGGAGGGCCCGTTCCCCGTGTTCTCTCCCAGCACGGGCCCGCACTGGAACGATCTGCCGTACCCGGACTTCACCTTCATGTACCCGCAGGGCATGGACAAGATGGGCACCCCGCGCTGGGGAGAGGTGCGTGGAGAGACAGACATGACACTCGGGCTGAAGGTCCCTTGATACGGTCCGAACTAAGGCCATGGGCTGGCTCGCGAAACAAGGCATCCAGCGCGCGCATGACTGCACCTAGCGCAGACCCCAGGGCAGATCAAACTCGCGTCCCCGTTCGCTGGGCTTTCTAGCAACCCGTTCCTCCATCCTGCGGGCTGAGAGGTGGACCGTCTAGAGTTAGATTCGATGCATAGCCTGAGTGCAATTCGGTCTGTCGGGTGGCGTGGCAGGTGCACGAAAAGGTGTTGGCGGCGGGGCGAAAAATCCCTTTCAACGAGCGCATCTCGCGCGCGGTGTTCAGCGGCAACTGCGGACAAACAGAGCAGAAGGCGCGCCCGAGGTGTGTATATACACACGCTCCTCCGCTCCTGGTAGCCCATGGGGCTTCAGCCCAATCCCGCTGCTCGATTCCAGTTGGCTGAGTGTTGGACTTGCGCGCTGACGGATGAGTCCATACGCGTGCGTCCACACAGACTGAAGGTGATGGCGGAGATCCATCCGGAGCTGATGTTCGTGAGCGATGTGAACAAAGGCGATCTGGACCGCGGAGGCTCCTCCAGCTGCTTCGACGCGCTGCCCGACCCCAAGGGGATGGTGAAAGGGTTGTGCTCGTTCAGCTACGAGGAGCTGTGCCGGTTCAAGTACCTCATCAACGCGTCCGTCGGCGGCACCTACTCCGGCCGCCTCAAGTATTTGTTCCTCTGCGGTGCGCCTCGACATTTCGTCCCCACCGCCGGGGCCCCACATCCTCTCCACAACTCACACTCTCACCGCCTCTGTGTGGTCGGTCGATGTGCTGCATCGAACGTGATTCGCTCGGTCCTGGTGATGCGGCAGGATCGGTGGTGATCCAAGTCAAGTACTCGGACGACGTGGGCGAGTTTTACGAGAAAGCCTTCACGTGAGTGGAACCCCAGCCCCACACCTAGTTTATGGGCTGCGGCCACATTGGAAATTGTAGCGTCAGTAGAGTAGCGTGTCACCACCAGTGGTTGGTCCAGGCTTGAATCGCTGAGATGATTTCCATGGTTTTCCCACACGAAATGAAGACCTGGCAAGCACTACCACGTGGTGGATACGCCAGAGGAGATCCCCGCGTTGATTGAGCATCTGGAGGTACGCTGCAGATCGCCCTACCCATGCTGTTGCCTGACGCTTGCCTGGGCTTTGCTGGCACTGAGAGCACGTTGGTTCCCCGCGCAGGCCAATCCGGAGAAGGCGGAGGCGATGGCGTCGGCGGGGCGAGAGGTGGTAGAGGCGCTGGGATTTGACACCGTGTGCCGCTACATGTTCGAGCTCCTCACGCAGGTGTGTTGTGTTACGATCTGCGCTTGACCTTCCCTCCGGCACACGCGCCTGGTGTACATGAGGACAAGCTCAGGTCGGGAAAAATCTGCAGACTCAAACGCACAGCCTTCCCTGCGACGCATTGACATCCCCACTCACCGCTCGGCTGCGCAGTACGCGGAGCGACAGCGGTTCGCCGTGCAGCCGTCGCCGCGCGCTGTTCAGTTCACATGCGAGGACGATCTGTACCGGCACTACAAGCTGCTGCACTACGTGCACCGCGACAATACCACCTGCACTCACCAACCGCAGGCGCCCTTCCTGCCGCCGGGCTACGGTGGAGCATTCGACGGCACGGTAAGTGATTGATCTCCATTCCTCGCCTCCGGTGGGCACATAGCTGGGTGAACGCATACGAAAGTGAGGAGGACGAGGCAACGCGATCAGGGGATAATTTGGCTCAGTCGTTGGCATGTGGTTGTTGGGCATTTTTCCTGCTGAGCCGGAGCGTCTACAGGAAACGATGTTCACTCTCTCCAGGCGACTCTCTCACCTCCATCCGGTGCATCGGGGTGGTACAGGGAGTGGACTGCAGGGTGGAGGGTCCGCCAGAGTGGCCTCATGAGTTCTGCGCTTGCCCACAAGACAACCCGCTGTCCGTGGCGTGCGAAGCTGGCCGGGAGCCCGGTTACACCTTCACGAAGTGACTGCTTAGCTTAGCGCATTAAGTTATAGATCTACAACCGATATGCTACGTACCTCACGTGTCCACTATACCGCCGCGGATGAGAGCAAGCAGCAAGGCAGGGAGGCTGGCGGAGGCGACCAGCACGTACGGATACCCGGCGGTGGTGAGGATGTACGTGCTGATAGAGGGGGTGACGATGTGGACCAACGAGCCCAACGACATGTCCACAGCGATGATCGTTCCGCTGTCCTTGGGCGCCGCCTGTGTGCACCCCACCGCCCGGTGAACTCGCACTCGCACTGACGCGCGTCCCCTTCACCCTACCCACGTTCACGCGTCTCTATTGATACCCATCCCTCAGGCAACCCGCATTCTGTGTGGACGACAGCCAAGAAGAAGTTGGAGGAACCGCGGGCGCATGGCTCTCTCACCTTGGTGAGCTGCGACGTGTTGACCGTGGCCAGCAGGCAGCCCGCAGGCACGAGCGGCACCATCATCATGCACAGGCCCGCCGCGGTCGTCACTGGCGCTAGCAGCAAAAAGCTGCCCGTCAGCACCGCGACGCATACCTCCACGATCGCGCGATCGCTGAAGCGCAGCGTGGCGTACTCGATGAGGAACGCCTGCGCGTACACCGTTTTGCCGCACGCGGAATGAGCGGGGGCGGTGTCGGGCGCAGGGCCCTGTACTCGCGCTACTCAGGTAACAAGTCGCTCTCTTGTTGCCAGGCGGTACCTGAGAGAGCATGGTGAGGCCACCTAGGAAGGACATGACCAGGCCCGTCTCGCCGGGGGTGAGCTGGAATCGCTCTTCAGCCACGAGCGCGAAGATGGCGTGGAAGAGGCCGGAGCCCAGCCCGGACAGCAGCTTGACCGCCAGCAGCGACGGCACCCCCTTGATGGTGCACACGCGCTGCATCTCCCTCAAATCGAAGCGCGAGATCGGCCTCGCGGCGGTTGATCTGCCGCTCCCGTCCTCCATCCCGCCGCCGTCCGCCTTGGGCGGCGGCCGGGGAGCGAGCGTGCGGCTCGCCGGCAGGTAGCGCAGCACCATCGCCATGCTGACGAGGGAGCCCAGGGTGGCCAGCCACGCAGAGTTCTGCAGATGGCTGCTGCTCACCATGCCGCCCAGCCCAGGGCCTACGAGAAACCCCACGCCGTACGCCAGCCCTACGTAGCCCAACATGCGCGCACGGTCGGCGTCCGCAGTGCTCTCTGCACGTTTTGTCCCTCGGCTCCGGCGTCAGCGCACAGCAGCGAAGGGGACGAGGTAAGCAGGTGGCAAACGTGGCGAGTCGATGGGGGGGGGGGGCTGCGGACCTGTGACCACCGTGCGCGCTGCGAGCACGGCGTGCTGCATAACGGTGGGGAGCCTGCTGAGGTACAGCATCCACATGGCCGACGCGCCTGCAGTGAGCAGGTAGCACAGCGCCGACGCGCCGAACGACAGCAGTAGCTGGCGTCGCCACCGCCACCACCGCCGCCGTGAGTGAGTTGTCCGCGACGAGTGCGTGGGTACTAACAGCATGCATGCAGGCACGATAAGGGAGCACCACGCACCAGCACCTCCCCGCCCAGCGTGTCAGCAAGCGGGCCAGCAGCCAGCCCTCCGAAGAACTGGAGCACTCCGAACGCCGTCATCATACGGCCGTAGCCGTTGGCGTCCGCCCCCAGGCTCTTGACCAAGTACGGCAGCACGGGGCCCTGGACTCACCTCCCCCTGAGGCACGCCTGAGGTGGTGGGCAACTCAAACCCCAGGCGCGTCGAGGGCGGTGGAGGGCGATTGAGCTGCATTATCCGGCATGGAACCAGAATAGAGGCGCACCTGCATTTGGTAGCATAGTGCATACATGGCAACCGACACGTAGAGCACCCACAGACTGGGAGGCACTCCCTGAAGCGAGCGTGTCAGCCCAGCCAGCGACTGTGGGCACCACATCGCACGCAGCGAGCGGTGCCCACGACGATCCGTCTCCGCTTGGCGCCGCGTCTGGTTCACGCCGCGTGTAGGGGCGCCGCACACACTGAGAGTGTTGCTTCATCAACGACAGCAAGCGGGAGCCATGGGGAAGAAGCGGGTACGTGCGCCACGCAATGTCTGTTTGCGCGTCACCTCGCTGCACGCGCGGTTCAGCGAACGGGCGGACGCGAGCAGGGGGCCGGCAGCTACACGGGGTTGGTGCCCGCGCACAGCTCACGTGGTCGCAGGAGGCTAAGAGGGACGTCGATGAGAGGGGCGCGATTAGAGGACCACGGAACCACCCAGCGCCAAGCAGCCAGGCATGCAAGACCAAGGTCTTTGGCATAGGGTTTGGATGACTCTGAGCGCGGAGGGTGGCTGAGTGGTGCGGGTTGCGGCCTGGCACCGTACACCGAACCAGTTAGGTGGCACGGCGCTTGTGGGTGGGACTGACGGGTGCGGTGGCGTGTGTCGTGCAGCACGCCAAGGATCGCGCATACAACACCGCCACCGAGCATGCCACGGAGTGGGGAGGGTTCAAAAAGAAGGTGAGCAGCGGCGGTGTGGTTGTCCTTGCAAAAGCCGTCGCAAGCAGACGGAACGATCAGTCGACGTCTAGCAAGGACGTTCACCGTCGTCGCACAGTTTGCCGCTCGAGCACGCTCCCATGTGCCTGCTTGCCCTCCCTGACATGGGCTATATGTGGCCTGATGTGCAGAGCCATACAAAATTCCAACAGCTGCCCTTCTTCTGCTGCGCTCTCACCTTCACGTGCGCACACCCCACCGTCCCTCCCGCCTCTTCACCGCCTACGCCACTCGCTGCCTGCGCTCGCTCCACGCGCTCGCAGCATACATTGCATGTAGTCGGAACAAGACCACAGTGCGGCGCTGACGACGATGACGCGTCTTGTCGTTTCAGCCCGTTCGAAGACCCCGTGGCGACAGACGATGGGTACGTCTTCGACATTCTGAACATCATGCCGTACATCCAAACGTTCAAAAAGCACCCTGTCACGGGCATCCCGCTGAAGCTCTCGGACCTCACCAAGCTCACGGTGCGCACCACACCTCTTGAGCTGCTGCTTCGAGGTTGAGCTCTCTGTGGCAGCTCTCTCTGCGGGATAGCTCTCTACCTCGAAGGCTGGCGTCGTTTGAAGCTCACTGATGGCAAAAGCGGGAACTTCTTTGCGGCGGCTGAAACAAACCCACACGGCGAAACCCAAACTCGCTGACTGCGTGTGTGCCGCACTTGGGCCGGGGTTTCATCGAGTCCAGTTTCACAAGGATCCCGAGAACAAGTTCGCCTGCCCGGTGCTGGGGAAGGTGTTCACCGACTCGACGCACATCGTGGCCAACAAGAAGTCGGGCAACGTGTACTGCATGCAGGCGATCGAGGAGCTCAACATCAAGGCGAAGAACTGGAAGGTACCGCGTGGCCTAATCCACGTCCGAATTGGACCATTGAGCTGCGCAAATGGGCTTGGATATCCGGAGTCTCTTGCTGACGGGCTTTCACTCTCACCTCTCCTATGCCCTCTCTGCCGGGTGCCCGTTCTCACCTACTAACCCGTATGCCTGTGCGTGACATCTCAGGATCTCATTACGGACGAGCCGTTCACGCGCAAGGATCTGATCCAGATCCAGGACCCGATGAACCTGGCGGGCAAGGAGCTCTCCAAGTTCGATCACGTCATCAAGGACATCAACGTGCCGCAGCCCGAGCCCGAGAAGTTCTCCAACATCAACTCCGCGGTGAGTGAGCGCACGCGTCTGTCTGCTGCCCACGTGTCTGTCTGGCGCCCACGTGTACCCGCGCAGCTTGATGTGGATCCTCTGCATGTCGGGGGGGCGCCGTCTGAAACGGAGCGTGCGGCCCGGTTTGTTTGAGGCTAGACGCTCACCGGGCGAATGGGGCGACTTTGTGGTGGCGCGCTGTGCAGGCGGCGTCGGAGACCATGCGGGTGCTGCAGAGCCTGGGCACGGCGGATGCCAAGGCGGCGTTCGAGGCGGGCGGCGGCGGCAAGAAGTCAGAGGCGGAGCGCCTCCTGGCGGCAGCAAAGAGCGCGGAGAGGGCCGCCAAGCAGGCCGCCAAAGAGGCGGCCAGTAAGCCAGGTGAGCGGCAGGCCCTGACCCCGAGTGGCTCCCTGGGGTCGGTCCGAACATACTCTCAGCATCGATGTTGTCGATTCGCCATGGTGGCAAGCGCATGGAGCAGTGTAACGACGTTGTCTAAAGCCGACGAAGCGTCATGGGGCCAAGAGAGACTCGTTTCGTCCGTTTCCAAGCGCGCTCCCTCGTCAGCGCCTGTCCTTTCAGACCTGGAACGCACCGCAATCGTGGCGGGCTGATGTGGGGCCGGCGGGAGCCGTGTTGGTGCAGCGGAGCCGTTCGTGCCCGACTCGGTCATCATGAACGCGCATCAGATCAAGCAGGCGAGTCCACGCCGCGCCATGTTTCTCCTGACGAAACGATTCTCTCTTGGCATACACCCCCATACCCCTTCTTCAGTTCCTTGGTCTCCGACGCCGTCGCTATACCGCTCCATCCGCTGGTCAGATATGTGACTGACGCGGCTGTCGATATATTCGGCAGGGGGTGACGTTCAAGCCGGGGGCTGTGACGTGGAACACGGACGACCCGGCGCACGACACCGCCCCGAAGAAAAAGGGAAAGAAGAAAGCGCGGTCGCCCAGTCCGCCCGCTGCCAACCCGTTCGGCATCACGCCGTCGCTGCCGTCCGCCACGCAGGGCATTTACCTGAAGAAGACAGAGATGCGCACCACGGGGGCGTGCTCGGCGTCCTTCACCTCCACCACGTTCAACCCGGTGACCAAGAACGAGTTTGCCATGGTCGCGACGGACAAGAACCCGAAAAAGAAGGGCTACGTCCAGGTGGGTGTATGCATCTGCACCCCCATTTCATTTTCTCTGCCGTGGATTCGCGAGGGAGGCATTGGAAATCAGTTTGAGCCAATCGCAAGGGGACGAACATGTGGCGAGCCGATTTTCCGAGACGAAGCGATCGCCCTCTTCCGTTTCTCAAGAGGCGTCCGTCTTCGGCTCCCAATGGGAGCCTCCACCGTGGACACCCAACGCTCGAAGGGCCGTGTGTGAGGGAACACAGACGGTTTTTGCGGATTCTGACAGTCAAAGTGCGGAGTAAGGTGACTGACGGACGCGTGGTGCTGCGACTATGATGCAGCTGCACACGACGGCAGGCGACATCAACATCGAGCTGCACTGCGACATCACGCCGCGCACGTGCGAGAACTTCATGGCGCTGTGCGAGACGGGCTACTACGACAACGTCAAGTTCCACCGCAGCATAAAGAACTTCATGATCCAGGGCGGCGACCCCAAGGGCGACGGCACGGGCGGCCAGTCCATCTGGCGCACGCCCTTCAAGGACGAGATCCGCCCCAATCTCACGCACAGCGGCCGCGGCATCGTCAGGTGTGTGTGAACGTCCAGCGAATGCGAGTTCGTTTGTTTGTTTGCGCGTAGAGCAGGGTAGCCGTATGGGCGAGGCACCTCCTGCCATGGCCTATCGAGTGCACGCTTGTGCGGCGCAGCACCCGATACGAAACTGTATGTGCGACTTGAGAGCCTGCCTGAAAGAGCCGAGACGGGAGAGAAGAAGCACGTGACTTGCATGTGATCGAGCCGGCTGCGTCTCCGCCCCATCACCCTGTGCTGCAACTGTCACCACAACCGCGTCGTCAGTCTGTTTCCTCCTCATGATCATGGACGGCAGCGGGACTGATGACGGTGGGCACGGTGGGTACGGTGCAGTATGGCGAACTCGGGCCCCAACACCAACGGCTCGCAGTTCTTCATTCTGTACAAGTCGGCGGTGCACCTCGACCGCAAGCACACCGTGTTCGGCAAGGTGGTGGGCGGCTTCGACACGCTCACGGCCATGGAAAAAGTACCGGTGCGTGTGCCCCCTTCCCTTCCCACCACTGTGACGGCGGCGCTGGGGACGGCGGGGCGTCGGTCGTGTGTGAGTCGAGTGGGGAGGCGCTTGAGCGCTCGCTCTCGCCGGGCGCTTTTCACTGACAGCAAACACACCCTCGTCCAATGGAACAAAAGAAAAACAATCACATCACCAGCGAAAGGACAACCCCTGCTCCACAGGACCCACAACACCAGCTCCAGCACCGCGCTACCACCCACTCGGGCTGACGACGGTGCGCGTCCTTGGCCGCCGCAGGTGGACGACAAGGATCGACCCAAGGAGCCCATCACGATCACCAAGGTGAGCATCTTCGTCAACCCGTACGCAGAGGACGAGGAGGAGGCGGCGGCGGCGCCCGAGGAGGAGGAGGCGGAGCCGCAGCGGGGCTCGTGGTATAGCAATCCCAACACGGCGGACGCGCTGCCGGTGCACAAAAAAGGCATCGGCATGTACATCGCCCCCGCTGCCGCCTCTGCCAAGTCCGCCAAGCCTGCCGCCTCTGATAGCCAACAGCCGCCGCCCGCCAAGAAGCCCAAGCCGACGGCGGGCGGCTTTGGGAACTTCGACGCGTGGTGAGAGGAGTGTGTTTGAAACGGCGTATACGCAGCTGCTTGATGGCTGCGCAGAGTCAGCCTGGCCCTTTGAAGGCGTTGGTGTTTCCCGGGCGACCCTTGGGAACTCGCGGACGCTGGAAGCAGTTTGTGTTTGTGCTCGGGCATTGCCTGCACGCATTGCTGTATCGCAGGTTGGATGGGGACCACCGATGATGGTGTGCTGAGCCCGCTCCTTCACCAGCCTTGACCGCACACACGAAGAGCAGCGCACCACACCACTATGGCTTCTCCTTGGGCTGCGCCACCCGCGTGTCGCCCGGCGCTGGTGACGGTGCGTATCACTCGCTGTTTCTACCTCCCGTGCTCGCTCGCGCGCGGCATATTGGGGCGCGGATGTGCTCGCGCCACCACAGAGCGCAGAGGCTCTGTGGTGGCGCGCGAATGAAGCAGAAACGACACATCAGAGGAGCGCATGTTGGTGACATTACAACTCACTACATTCGCGAGCCCAAGCACACCTCCCGCTCTCCCGCTTTCGTAGGGTTTCGCCTGAGGGCGTACGACGTGCGCACGGCGGACACGGGGCCACAGGCAATGTCGTATCACCTGGTGGGGAGCAACGACCCGTGCGAGGACGTCCTGCTCCTGCATAATACGGACCGCGGCGAGCGCCACTCGCTATACGCCGTGATCGACGGCCACGGGGGGCGGGTGGTGGCGGACTACGTGCATCGCCAGCTGCCCGTGGAGTTCGATCGTTGTCTAAAGAACGGGGTGCTGCCGGGCCTCGCGCTGCAGCAGGCGTTGGCCGCCGTGGAGGCGAGCGTGTTGCAGGCGTCCGCCAGCAACCAGCAGGTGAAGGGCCCCACCGTCATCCATCCCACCTCCACCGTCATGCGGCGGATAGCCATGACACGTCACCACCACGCATCGTCGTAGCTCTCTCTCTGTCTGTCCGTCGCACGAGGCGGTCACGGGTCACGGAACCGCCCCACGGCGGGCGAGTGAGCACGCGCCAGGGTCTGCGGCATGCCTTTCGCTGATTTCATTCCGGTGGGGACCTTTCCGTGTGGGAATAGCAGATGTACACCGCCGGCGCGTGTCTGGTGGCAGCAGCGGTGGCGCCGCGCGCGCCGGGCGCGGAGCTCGACGCGTCGCCGTCGGCCAGCGAACCCACGGAGACAGGGACGCAGGTACGCTGTGTACAACATCCGCTCGGTCGATTGCTTCGCGCTCCATTAGCACGGCGGTGGTGGCCCGTTGAGGGAGGCGGTGCCGGGAGAGGGTGCGGGGCGACGTTGGGCTAAACGGGCGGTAAGGGGCGTGCGGGCGGGCGGACGGTGACAGCCGCAGCAGTCATCGACATCGAGCAAGTCAAAGGCGCAGCAGGAGCATGCGGCGCCGCTAATTACCGCCAACCTCGGCGACAGCCGTGCCGTGTTGGGTGCGTGCGTGGCGGCCCGGCCTGCTCCTCGAAAGGGTTCGTCCGGCGAGTTTAGCGCTAGTGCCAGTCCGTTCGTGCTGAGGCTGTGTGACGGGTGTCGGGGGCGGCGGCGGCAGGTGTGCTGTTCGAGGACGAGGTGCTGCCGTATGAGATGAGCGAAACGCATAACTGCAGCAACGTGGTGGAGGTGCTGCGCTTGCAGGTTCGCGCGCCCCACAAACGCGTGCCTGCAAGCTCTCTCTCGCATCGCCATATCGCCACGAGTCCATCGCTACGGCTGAGGGCTGACAACGAAAGCGGGAATGGGAGCGGGGACAGGCGGAGTGCCCCGTTGTGAAGCTTGGTGTGGAGGTGGTGGTGAACAAGGCGCAGGCGGACGACCCGCGCGTGTGCGGCATCTCACAGGTAAGCCAGTTCCGCCGCACAAGCTTACTCTTCATCGCTGTGATTCGGTCGGCAGCGCATATGGATGTCCAGAGGGCTGAGCTGCGGACTCGGCGACTCTGTGTGTGCAGGTGACTCGCTCCATCGGTGACTCGTTTCTCAAGGGCGTGGGGTTCGGGACGGAGAGCGGCGGCGGCGGCAGTGACAATGGCGGCGACGGCAACGGCGCGGAGCCGGCGCAGCGCAAGCGGCGGCGAAAGGCGGCACTTCCGGTCAAGCTGGGCGCGGCCGGAATGACGGAGGCGCCCAACGTGATGAGTGCGGCGCCGCACGTCGACGGCATGACAGACGAGCTGATGGACAGCCACTTCGCACCCGCGTGCTTCCTGCTGCTGGCGTCCGATGGCTTGTTCGATCAGCTGTCCAACGGCGAGGCGTGCAGTATCGTGGATGCGCATGTGAGAGACGGCGGGGCGAAGTCGACGGCGGCCAAGGCGCTGGTGGAGGCGGCCACCAAGCGCGCGGCGTTCAAGCAGAACGAGGCGCTGTGTACTACGGAGTGGCTGCGTCAGCTGCCGGCGGGGGCGAAGGACGAGGACGGACGCAGCCGCCGTGACATCACAGACGACATCGGCGTGCTCGTGGTGTTCTTCCGGTGACACGCGGTAGAGCTCTGGAGACGTGGCGCAGGCTTAGGCGTCTTGGAGCGGTGTCACATGTATAGGGACGGTGTCGTCTAGACTCGTATCTCAAAAAGTCGGTTTGCAACTGCCAAAAAATGATGAATGGACCTTCGCCGGCGAACAACTGTCAAAGAATGGGCACGGAGTACACGTACGCGGCCTGAGGCGATCGAGTCGATCGATCATTTGGTGTCCTCGCTCGGCTTGTCGAAGTCCGCTGCGCTGTGTCGGTTCACCACGGCGTCGTCGCCAAAGCCATTAACGCGCACCCCCCGCTGCGTGCCGGGCCGCGCTTCCACGCTCGACATCCACCGCTGCACGTTCGTGTACTCCTTCAACCCCAAAAACGTCTCGGCTTTGTAGAACTTGCTGCACGTCGTCCGGTCTCAGCCCTCAGCCCTCAACCAACCAGACATCGAGTACGCTCAGTCGCGGCGAACCCAGGCTAGCCCTCAACCGGCAGTGGAAGCGGCGGCGACGCAAGGGCCGCGCGCACCCGATGCACATGATCCAAGGCCACGTGGCCATGTCCGCGATGCTGTACTCGTCGCCGCACACCCACTGCTTGCCCTCCAGGTGCTGCGCCGCCGCTCCCGCCGAAACCGACGTCAGCGCACAAGTCAGCAGGGCGCGCAGAGGGCCAGTGCAAGTGCGGGGGCGGAGAGCGAAGAGCGTTAGTCGTGCCTTGTCCAGAACGTCCAGCAGCCGCTTGGTCTCCATGGAGAAGCGATCGATGGCGTACTCGATGTGCACGGGGGCGTAGTTGTAAAAGTGGCCGAATCCCCCGCCAATGTACGGAGCGGACGCCTGCGCACGCAGCCAACATTCA
>Ga0115006_10001251_pt1 | contig 15548 bp, 7 predicted proteins | sample ArcOceMetagenome_3_FD_88943 | JGI IMG/M metagenome (GOLD analysis project Ga0115006, IMG submission 88943) | Marine eukaryotic phytoplankton communities from Arctic Ocean - Arctic Ocean- Svalbard ARC20M Metagenome | ecosystem: Environmental > Aquatic > Marine > Oceanic | place: Arctic Ocean...
GTCACACTGCTTGTTCGTGTTGGGGCAGTCGCGCTTGACGTGCTGATCAGAGCCACAGGCGTGGCACGTCGCCGGCGCAGGACACCTGCGGGAGCGTGCGCACAGGGTGCTGCGTGAGAGCACGGACTTCTGGGCGCGGGGGCGTGCGTGCGTGCGTGCGTGCGCAGGCGCATGCGCAGGGACGGCCGCGAGGGCGAGAGCGGCAGCGGCGCACGAAACAGGCGCATACGCTCACCGCGCCGCGACGTGGCCGAAGGCAAAGCAGTTGTCGCACGCCCCTCCGCGCCCTCCCGGGCGCGCGTACGGCGCATACCCGCCGCCGCCGAACCCCCGCTGAGAACGCATCGCCATCCTAGCTTTCCGAGTGCTGCTCCCGCCCGCGTGCTGTGGCGAGGGGGGCGGGGAGGGCGGGCGCGGGCGTGCGCGGGGCAGGAGCGCGTGTCACGGGACGCCCGGCGGGACCTCTTCTGCAGGAATGCGCGCGCGCGCACAGGGGGCGCAGCGCAGGGGGCGCAGGGATCTCATCATTACCGCGGTTTCTCCGCGCGCTCCTCTCGGCTTGTTCGTGGCAACAAAAAAAAATTTCCCTCACGAACCGAAGCCCTTCCCTTCACGTGCTGCTAGTGCTAGCAGCAGGGCGTCAAGCAAGACGGCCGGCGGCCTGCACGATGGCGGCGCGCAAACTCGCGGGCCCCCCTCGTGCCGCGCACAGCAGTAAGGGTCCGCCGCCGGGTATGGCGCCTGCGCGCTGCCCTGGCTGTGCGCACGGCCGCTGTGTGCGTTTTGCGTGAGTGTGTGTGTGTCGAGGGTACGGTTCTCCCACGTTTGCGTGCCCGTGTTCTGCGGCAGGACAGCAGCGAGTGAGAGTGTGTGCAGCGAGTATCGTGCGCTCACGTCTTGCGTGCCCCCTGTGTCCTGCAGCAGGACAAGGCGCCGGCGACGCCATGGACGAGGACGCCCCGCCGCGGCAGGTTGCCGCGGCGGCGGCCGAGCATCAACAGGCGCCTGTTGATGCCACCGCGCACACGCACGCGCAGCACGGCGTCGCCGCGGCGGCAGTGGCGGCGGGCGCAGCGCTGCCTGCGGTTGCGCACGAAGACCTCGACGAGGAGGAAGCCGCCGCGCGGCTGATACAGCCGCGCGACAACGCCCTGCAGATTGCTGCACGTTGCATGTCGAAACTGCCCGCGGTCGTGCGCCTGGCGCTCGCACGGGCTGGCGGCTCCGATGCAGACTTTTTCCTGGCCGCGCAGGCCGTCTCGCGCATCGTCGGGTGTTACCCGCACATTTTGCCGCTCCTGCTGCGCCACTTCCGCACCTCCAAGTCTCTGCTCGCGCTCCTGGAAGGCGCGCCGTCGCTGCCGCCCCACGAGGCCGCCAGCGGGCAGATGTGTGCGATCAACATTCTCGAAACTGCGCTGCGGCTGTACGACGCGGCGCCAGAGAACATGCTGCACATGTGGGAGTGGACGCCGGTACAGCCTGCGCCCGACGCACCGCGGCGCTCGAGGACGTGCTGTGCGCAATGCGCGTTTCCCCCTCATTCCTGCACGCTCATATGCTGACGTGTGTGCGCGCTGTGCTGCTGCAGGTGGCTCGCGTGCTGGCGTCGCCCTTAGAGCGCGAGCGCGCCCTCGGCATGCAGATCTTGTCGATGATCTTGCATCTTACGGAAAAGGAGAGCGCACAACTAGCCAGCGGTCTCCAAGTGCCCACGCGCGCGCGCATCCCGGGGGGGGGGTCCGTCGCGCTGGGTCTCGGTGGCAGGTACGACAGTCGCCCTTGCCCTCTAGATTGCACAAATGGCACGTCATACACAGATTGTAGATAATAAGATGAATAACAGAGTTTGTAGATTATAGATAGATTGGATAGCTTTGAGCATAGCTTTCCGCTGACTAGGGCGCGTGTGCATCAGGGACGAGGAGGAGCGCGGTGTACAGTTATCCGCGCTCTTTGCGCACGATGTTGACGCCGCGAGGGCGCCGGCCGCCCTCGAGGCCTGGCGAGCGCGACGTGAGGCGAGCCGCACGGGAGTTGATCTTGGCGGCGTTGTGCTCGAGCGCGAACTCGACGGCGACAAGGAGTCTCAAGTCCCCCACGGCGCGGGTGCCTGTGGGGACGCTGTGCGAGGCCGCGGGGAGGGGGCAGGGGAGGCGGGTAGCGAGCAGTTCGTGCTGACGCGCACTGTGCGCGCCAACTTGGCGAGATTGGGTGCGGCGCTGTGTCGCGACACTGCCGTGCTTGTGGAGGGGCCCGCGGCGAGCGGCAAGTCTGCGATGGTGATGCACGTGGCGCGGAAGTTGGGCAAGGACAAGAGTTTGATCCGCATCCACCTTGATGACCAGATGGACTCCAAGACCCTGCTCGGGTCCTACGTGTGCACTGACACGCCGGGCGAGTTTCTGTGGAAGCCCGGCGCGCTCACGCAGGCGGTCGAGCAGGGAAGGTGGGTGCTGATAGAGGACATGGATCTTGCGCCCTTCGAGATCCTCTCGGCGCTGATTCCGCTCCTCGAGTCGCGCCGCCTCTTCATCCCCTCCCGCAACTACACCATCACCGCGCGCCAGGGCTTCCGGCTGTTCGGCACCCGCACCACCGGCCAAGCTGGGCGACGCGAGTCGGCTGGCCTGCCCATGCTGCAGGCGCTCACCACCCAGGTGGCCGTCGAGGCCTGGGGCGACGACGAGGTGGCGCAAGTGGTCGGGGCGCTGTATCCCAACCTCAAGGAGCACAATCTCGTGGGAAAAATAGCCGAAATCCATGCTCTCCTCACGCACGGCTCTGGCGGCTCCGGGCACCAGGCTGTCCCGGGCGTGCGCTACAGGCGCGTCTTGACCACGCGCGATCTGCTCAAGCTGTGCAAGCGCGCGGCGGCGCAGCTGCCTGCCGCGAGCGACAACGGGTACCTCACGGAGGCCCAGCGCGAGCTCATCCTGCGGGAGGCGATGGACTGTTTTTGCAACGTGCTTCCGGCGCCGGAGCACCGGCTCCTCGTGTCCCTGCGGCTCGCAGGCATCATTGATGTGCCGCAGGACAAGGTGGAGTACATGCACGTGCGCCACAAGCCGCAGCTCAAGCCCCAGCGCGGCCACGTGCAGGTTGGCCGCATCTACCTGGATGAGATTGACGGCTCGCACGCCGCGGCGAAACTGAGCAGTAAAGGCGGCGCCGACCAAGCTGTCTTCTGTGGCACTGTGCGTGCGCTCCAGACCATGGAGGCCGTCGCGGCTGCAATCCAGTACCGCGAGCCCCTCCTGCTGACGGGTGAGACTGGTACCGGCAAGACCTCGCTCGTCCAGCACCTCGCCTCCCTCGTGGGCGCGCAGATGGTGGTGGTGAACTTGAATCAGCAGAGCGACTCCGGGGACTTGCTCGGCGGGTTTAAGCCCGTGGAGGTGCGGCAGCTGGCGCAGGAGCTCATGGACGACCTGCTGCTGCTGCTGCCGCGCGTCACTTCCAAGTCGAAAAACACCGCCTTCCTGCAGAGCTGCCGCGACAAGTTTGAGGCGCAGAAGTGGAAGCCCCTCATCAAGCTCATGTTGCAGGCGGCCGCCCTGGTCGAGTCGCTCCTCAACGGCAGCGCCAAGGGAGGCGGCGAAGGTGACAAGAGTGCCGATGCGGTCTCGCCGGGCGGGAAGCGTAAGAGCAGTGCTGGGGGGGGGGGCGCCGGGGAGGCAGGGACGAAGAAGGGCAAGGCGCTGCCCCCCCTGGTTCGGCGGCAGTGGCGGGCGTTTTCGGACAAGATCGGGGAGTTTGCGCGCAAGGTGGAGGCGATCAAGGGCAAGTTCGCCTTTGCCTTCGTCGAGGGTGTTCTCGTGAAAGCGATCCGGGAAGGGCACTGGCTGCTGCTTGATGAGGTCAACCTGGCGCCGGCCGAGACGCTTGAACGGCTCAGCGGCCTCCTCGACGGCGACTCCGGGTCTGTGGCGCTGACGGAAAAGGGCGACATAGATGTGGTGCAGCGGCACCCCAGTTTCCGGCTGTTCGCCTGCATGAATCCGGCCACAGACGTCGGCAAGAAGGATCTCCCTGTCGCGCTGCGCGCGCGTTTCACTGAGGTGTACGTGGACGAGATGGAGGAGGAGAGCGAGCTGCGCGAGGTCGTGCAGAGTTACTTGCGCGGCACCACCAAGAACCAGCACGTGGTCGACATTGTGTCCTTTTACCTGGCGGCGCGCGCGCTGGCACGCAAGGGGGACTTGTTTGACGGCGCCAACCAGAAGGTGCACTTCAACCTCCGCTCGCTCACGCGGATGCTGCAGTACGTCAACTTCATGCAGATGCAGGGCTACACCTTTGAACGCGCGCTCTTTGAGGGCGCGTGCATGGTGTTTGCAACGCAGCTCAACCCCTCTTGCCAGTCCTTGATGGACAAGACCATCATGCAGCACTTGTGCAAAACCAAGTCGACGGCCGGCAACAGCAAGCCCAGCCTTTCCAACGCCGACGACTATGTGTGCATGGGCCAATACACCCACGACAAGACTGAATTCACGGGATTCTACCTCATGAAGGGCGAAGCGTTTGAGAAAATCCCGATACCAAGCTTCATTCTGACGCCTTCTTGCCAGGTGCGACAGCGCAGGCGGTGCTGCCCGTGTTGCCGCGCGTGCCATGCTGCGTCGTGGACCAGTGGCAAAGCAAGAGCGCGTGCGCACACAAGCGCATGCACGCACGTGCGCGCACACAAGAACACACAAACACACAGACACGCAGACTCACAAACACACGCACGCATGGGTGTGTGCGGGCGAGTGGACCAGTGAGGAAACGGGTTGGCACTAACGTGTGCGGCCTGGGCGCAGCTCAACTTGCGCAACATTGTGCGCGCTGCCGCGCCGCACCGCTACCCCATCCTCCTGCAAGGCCCGACCTCCGCAGGCAAGACGAGCATGATCGAGTACCTCGCCGCGTGCACTGGCCACCAGTTTGTGCGCATCAACAACCACGCCCACACGGACGTGCAGGAGTACCTGGGCGGCTATGCCTCGGACCGCTTCGGGAAACTAGTCTTCTGCGAGGGTCCCCTAGTGAAGGCCTTGCGCGCAGGGCACTGGCTGGTGCTGGATGAGCTCAACTTGGCCCCCTCGGAGGTGCTCGAAATGCTCAATCGCCTCCTTGACGACAACCGCGAGCTGCTGATCCCCGAGACGCAGGAGACGGTCAAGCCGCACGCGCACTTCATGCTCTTTGCCACCCAGAACCCCGCCGGCGGCGCGTATGGCGGCCGCAAGATGATGTCGCGGGCCTTTCGCAACCGCTTCCTCGAGGTGCACGTCGATGACATCCCGCACGAGGAGCTCAAGGAAATGATCGAGAAGCGCTGCAAGATCCCGCCGTCGCGCGCCGAGAAGATTGTCGCGGTCATGCAGGAGCTGCACCGGCGGCGGCAGCGCTCCAACGTCTTTGCGGGCCGGCACGCCTTTGTCACGCCGCGCGATCTCTTCAAGTGGGCTGACCGCCTTGCCGCTGCGGCCTCGGACAGCTACGACTTGATGGCGCAAGAGGGCTTCATGCTGCTCGCTGAGGGCCTGCGCCGCCCGGAGGAGAAAGACGCGGTGCAGCAGGTGCTGCAGAAAATCGTCAAGGTCACCCTGGACGTGCCGGCGCTGTACGCGGGAGGTTGGGAGGTGGATGTCGCGGCAATGCTGGCTGGGCGCCCGGTGCCGCCTTCTGGCGAAACTCTTGCGCTCGGCGGCGCGTTTCAGGGCCTCGTTCACACCAAGAGTGCAAAGAGGCTGCTGCGCCTGGTGGCGCGGTGCATGCGCTTCAAGGAGCCCGTGTTGTTGGTGGGTGAAACCGGCACGGGCAAGACGACCGTCTGCCAAGCGTTTGCTTCCGCGCTCGGGAACAAGCTCCACATTGTCAACTGCCATCAGAACAGCGAAACTTCGGTGTGTGAAGGGGAGAAATTGCGCGCGCGGGCGTGCGTGGTCGAGCGTGCGATATCGCGATCCAGAGCGAGCACATGTGTGTGTGTGTGTGTGTGTGTGTGTGTGTGTGTGTGTGTGTGTGCCCGCGCGCGCACGAGTAGACCTTTCAGTGGTCCTGCGTTCATGCAGTCGGCAGCATCTGATCGTTGATTGATACCCATCTGCAGGACCTCATCGGCGGATTCCGGCCGATCCGGGGCAAGGATGCAGCCATTGCGCGCTTCCGCGTCCTCCTCAAGACCTACTACGCACTCGTGCGAGCAAACTGGGCCGCGAAGCCGGCTGACCAGGAGGATGCGGCGACCGCGGCACACCAGGCGTCGCATGACAGCATGGAGGTGGAGCAGTCGGGGGCGCCACAGCGCAAGGCTGCAGCGACAGCAGACGGCGATAGTGATGACGAGGGAGGAGATCGGCAACTGCTGCCGCCCATGCCCAGTGCAGCGCTACCGCAGGAGGCAAGAGAATGGTTGCCTCTGGGAGAGGTATCCATCAGCGATGCGGAGACGAAGGGCAGTCGAGCCAGCGAGGGCTGGATCGACGGCGCTGATGTGCTGGACCTTGTCGCGCAATTTGAAAATAGCTGGGAGAGCGTTGGCGCGCTCCTACCGCGTCTCATGCGACACCAGACGATGGGAGAGGATCCGGCCGAGGACGAGGCGCAAGGACTTTGGCAGCAGCTCAAGGAGGCGGCGCTGCTGGTAGAAGAGCAAGTGCCCAATTGCCGTGCGCTCTTTACGTGGTACGACGGGCCGCTGGTGACGGGTAAGCGATGATATTGATGCTCTTGACTGAAGATTAGTTCATGTGTGCGGCTCCATAACCCTCGAGGCTCGGGGCTTTAGTATTTGAGTGTTGGTGAAGAAGCCAAGTCCTGCACCTGCAAGTTAGACCCAGCAGTAGGGCCTGGGGTTCAGGGACTAGGTTAGGGACAATTGTGCCGAAGATGCGAAGGGCCGCAGGGTGAAATGTGCTCGTTCCATGTTTGGCTGAAGGGCGAATGTACAATTGCCAATGTTCTGTGCTCATGTGCTCATGTTTCTGGCTTGTTGGCAGCCATGCGCAATGGGGACTTGCTGCTGATAGACGAGATTTCCCTTGCGGATGACTCGGTGCTCGAGAGACTCAACTCTGTGCTCGAGCCCAGCCGCACAATTACCATTGCTGAAAAGGGCGGGGAGGTGATCGTTGCGCACCCCGAGTTTCGGGTGCTCGCCACCATGAATCCAGGCGGAGACTTTGGCAAGAAGGAGCTTTCACCGGCGCTCCGCAACCGGTTTACGGAAATTTGGATCGACGCAATCTCGGACTTGGACGATCTCCGGAGCATCCTCGCTGCGCATCTAAAGCCCGAGCTCATGGCAGCCGGGGACGGTGAGCGGCTGCTCAAGTTTTGGGGATGGATTATCGCCAAGGATGGCGGGGCTATGCGTAGGCTGCTCTCGCTGCGCGACCTCTTGTCCTGGACGCACTTTATGAACATGGCGCAAGAGCAGGGGCTCAATTCCACGCTCGGATTCTTGCACGGAGCCTCGATGGTGCTGCTGGATGGCCTGGGTGTCGGGGACGGCTCGTCAGACCGTCGGGCCAAGACCCTGCGGGATGAGTGCTACCGCTTTCTCTTGGACCTGATCCCTGAAGATGATCGCCGAGCCCATCTCGGAAGCACCACTGAGCTCATCTCCGGCGCGCAAACGGTCACATCGTCCGGCACAACCTTCGGCATGCACCCCTTTCACATTCCCATGGGCCCGGCGCCGGAAGTCTCATCTTTCAGCATGACAGCACCCACCACGTCGCAGAATCTGGTGCGCGTTCTCAGAGGGCTGCAGCTCAAAAGGCCCATTCTGCTCGAGGGCTCGCCCGGCGTGGGTAAGACGACACTCATCCAGGCGCTGGCATCTGTTACAGGCCACCGACTGGTGCGCATCAATCTTTCAGATCAGACAGACATGATGGATCTTCTCGGCACGGATCTGCCTGTTGATGGCGGCGGGGCTGGGGGGGCACAATTTGCGTGGTCAGACGGCGTCTTCCTCAGCGCCCTCAAGGCCGGCGATTGGGTGCTGCTGGATGAGCTGAATCTAGCGTCGCAGTCTGTGCTGGAGGGCCTCAATGCCTGCCTCGACCATCGCGCCGAGGTCTACCTGCCGGAGTTGGGGCAGACATTTGCGTGTCCCCCTTCGTTCAGAATCTTTGCCGCCCAGAACCCGCTGCACCAGGGCGGCGGCCGCAAGGGTCTGCCCGCCTCCTTCCTCAACCGATTCACGTCGGTACGCGTGGAGGAGCTGAATGCCGACGACTTGCTCTTCATCGCCGTCGCTGCGTACCCGGACATCGGCGAGGATCTGCTCAGGCGCATGATTGCTTTCAACGTGGCGGTGCATTACAATGTCACCAACGTCTTTGCACTCGCGGGCCGCCCCTGGGAATTCAACCTCCGCGACGTCTTCCGCTGGTGCGAACTCATGCGCGCACACCAGGGCCCGGGCCGCTGGGAGCCGCAACAATTCATCCATGTGCTCTACAGCCTGCGCTTGCGCACCGCCAGCGACCGAGAGAAGCTGGGCAACCTGTACAGCTCCCACTTTGGTGCGCCCCTTGCAACACGCACGTCGATCCCCTTCCGCGTCATGCCGCAGACGCTGCAAGTGGGAGGCGCGTCGCTGCAGCGCACCGCGAGGCGCGAGCTGAACAACCTCGCGGCGCTCATTCTCCCGGGGCTGTTGGAGCCGCTGGAAGCGCTCATGTACTGTGTGCGAATGGGCTGGATGGGGATTATAGTTGGGCCGCCGGCGGTGGGCAAAACGAACCTCGTGCGTGTTCTCGCTTCTTACACTGGCAATCAGCTGCGCGAAGTCGCCATGACGAGCGACACGGATACTACCGATCTCCTCGGATGCTTCGAGCAGGTGGACGTGCAGCGGAAGCGCCGCAGCTTCGTCGTTGCGTTTAACGTTCTGCACGAGCAGCTCATGCGCGCGCTGCTGACGTGGCAGGGCGGCAACCCCAAAGCCCTGGCCTTCATGGCAGAGCTCAGGTGTCCTCCTTGTCTTGAGTGTGCCTGCTGTCTGTGTACGCGCGCGGTCGAGGCGCATCAGGCTTTGTGATCAGCACAGCAGGTGGCAAAGAGCTAACTCTCTTGCTCGTTACACAGCGGCGCATTTGCCAAGCTTCGCGGCACATCCCTCAACGGGCACCCGCAGGCCAGCGCCGCCCTCGACAACACCACCGCGCAGGCAGGCGGAGATTCCAAGCAATCTGCAGGCTTTTCCGCGGAGCAGGCCGTGATGCTCAATCACCTGCTGGCGCTTGCGAAGCAGGGGCTGCAGAACTTTGCGCCCGCAGCACCGCACAGCGACGCCGATGCTGCCAGGCAGGTGCAGGAACTGCAGGCAGGATTGCAGGGCCTCGCAGCGGAGCTGGAGGTGCTGAAGACTATGGAGAGAGAGCGCGTGACGGGATGCTTTGAGTGGATGGACGGCATCTTGGTGCAGGCGCTCGAAAGCGGCGACTGGGTGCTGCTGGACAATGTAAATCTTTGCAATCCCACCGTCTTGGACCGTCTCAACCCGTTGCTGGAGCCTGGGGGTGTGCTCATGGTCAACGAGCGCGGCCTGGTGAATGGGCAAGTCACGATCATCAAGCCTCACCCAAACTTCCGGCTCTTTTTGTGCATGGATCCGCAGCGCGGCGAGATCTCGCGTGCCATGCGGAACCGCGGCGTCGAAGTGTGCTTGCTCGACTCGCAGTTGGGCTCCACCGACCTCATGTGGCTGCTCTGCTCTCTTGGGCTGCCTGGTCGCGAGCTGCCCAGAGTCATGATCGAGCACCACCATCGCCTCGTCGCAGTGTCGCGCCAGGCCCTCGGGCCCGTGCTAACGGTGCGCCATCTCCTCAAGTGGGCCAGGATGCTCGTGGCTACGCTACCGCGCGGCGTACCTATCGCACAGGCATGGCCCTCGGCGACTGAGCTCGTGTACTCAGCCTGTGGATCCTCGGAGCGCTGGCGGCGCGAGTCGGCTGCAGCGTCGAGCGAGTTCCTGCAGCAAGTGCCGCTGCGCATTTTGGACGCTTGTCCACATGAGGTGACGGGGTTTGTGAACGCGTCCTTGCAGCAGCGCAATGCGCTGCACGCCAACATCCTCCGCGACTCCATGGCTCTACAGGATCTCGTGCGCAGGGGCATCACATCTGCCATCCCAGTGGGTGCGAAGGGATTTGACCGCGCGGCACTGTCGGCTCTGCAGCACAAGTGCCTCAACCTCGCCCGCGTCCTCGATGTTTCAATCCCTTCCCATGCTTTGCAGACTTCCCCTAGCAGCCAGTCGCCGGAGGACGCGACGCGCCAAGCCGGAAATGGCGGCGTTCATGTCCTCCAGTCCGTGCAAGTTGCCGCACACCTTTTCCTTTCGCAAACAAGCCCTGCAGACTGGGAGCTTCGGATGGCAGCGCTGGAGGAGACGGCTTCGGGTCTGCCGGAAGGGGAGGCGCGGCACGTGCTTCTGGCTGCCAAGACGGCCCTGCGAGAGCTAGCCAATCACCCTGCGCTGCAGATGCTGATGAAGACACGCCGCGAACGCGCGCTGCACCTCGAAGAAGGAAGCCGGGGCAAGAAAGGCGCGGTGCCGCTCGTCGTGGACGACATGACGTTGGATTTGTGCGACGATGCCGGCCTTTCGGCGCAGACGTGCGACGGCGACTACAAGCAGCAAGCGCATCTGCACCACGAGCTCATGGCTGCATGTGACCTGGTGCTGCAATGTGCCATACGGGACGCTCTACAAGAAGCCCACTCGAGCGCTGCCGCAAGCGCGACGGCGCCGCAGCGACAAGGCGCAGCGGGCAGACTGCAGTCCCAGCAGGGCGCAAAAGACGAGTCAGGGGGCGGGTTGGACGATCAGGTGCACCAGTGGCTGGACGCGCTGCTCATGCGGCTTGATGCGTGCATTGCGCAGTGGCTGCAGGATGCTGCGGCGACTGTGGCAGCGAGCGCATCGCAAGCAGAGCCGGCCAAGCCGCACCCGGCTGCCTCGACCTCTGTTATCAAGCTCCTGGCAAAAATAACGGCGCACAGAAATGACATGGTGAAACACGTCCAGTCACGCGGGCGCGAGCAGGATGTGTCGGCTGATGCTCGGGTGGGCGGGGGAGCGTCGTGGCTCAGCACCATGTTGGTGATGTGGCGCTGGTTTCTCAAGGATGCCGCCGCGCTGATGCGCGAGTCCGGCGTCCCGATACAAATCCAGAGCCTGAAGGGCGTCAAGAAGCATCGTTGGCAGCAGGATCCTCCGGCCTCAGATGCTGCAATGTCTGACGTCTGTGGGGTCCCGGGGTTTGGGATCGAGTGGCCCAATGATGTGCGCGGACTTCTGTCGCACTTGGACGATTCGCTACCTACGTGGGCGCTGCAGGGCACCCCGCTGTGGCTGTATGGCGGGCACCCCAAAATGCTGAGCACCCTCGAGCTACAGCGCCTGGCAGTCGCGTTTGAGCGCACGTGCCAGCCCTTTGGCTTTGCGTGGTGCGATATGCTGGACCACAGCAAAGCCTCGGGCGCAATGGTGGACGACGACGACGCGCGCAGGTTTCCCGTGGCGCTGCTGTGCCTGGATGAAGAGTACCGAAAGACTGCTCTCGAGGGGCATGCAGCGTTGATGTGCGTTAACAACCCGCACGACAGCGCCGGGCTGTTGCAGCGCCTTGCGGAAGCGCCGGGCTGGCTGCAGCGCGACGGCAAGGCTGCTGTCGACAGCGCCCTCGGACGCGAGGCTTCGCACTTGGTGGGGGCGGACGGGTGCACACCTATCCCAGTTCCCGTCAGCATTGTGCGGTTCATGGCATGGAAGGCGGCGCTGTGGCCAGCTATTGACCATCAGTGCCTGCTTCACGAGCTCTCACTGCTCTCGAGCATCGCACTCTCGGTGCTTGGCGCCGACAGCGCCTCGCCTGCTGCGCCCTCGGGCGAGGGGGGCAGCGGAAAAGTCTCGAGTGTTTTGAGGAATCTTGGCGGAGGGCACCTCAGTAAGGATGTGTCGCGCTACGTTTCGCGTTACCTCGCAGACTCGTCGCGCTCGCCGCTTGAGTTTAGCGCCTATCAACAGCTGTTGTGGGAAATCAAGCGCGCGGCCGCGCAGGAGGAAATCGGCGGCAGCGAGACTGCGGGCATGGATATGACGAGAGCGAGCGGTCTGCTCATAGAGATGATGGTGCGCTGGCATGCGCGCACCTGGAACGCGTCGTTCACGCGCGCTGCTGACGTTGCAATGGCACCTGTGCTGCCCTTTGATTATCGACCGTCTCGCCGTGAGCGCGAGCGCATCAAGGCCCGGGCGCAGGAGGCCGCGCACCAACGGGGCAGCGTGCACGTGGACACTGCGCGGCTCGGACCCATGCTGCTGCGGCTGCCTGTCAAGACGCTGCACGCTGGATTGCTCAGCCAACGGTGGGATCACACAACGATTTCGAACCGGACGGACGCGCTGCAGCAGATGCGCCGCGCCGCTTCGCTGCATCTGCTTGCCGTAGATGAAGAGGATGAGGCAGGGCTTGGCCGGCGCGAGTGGGTTCTCATTGGGCACTTGCTCGCGCAGTTTGTGGGCTGTCACTCGCATCTGCTGGACGCCGACCGCTGGCGCCTTTTCCGCCCGCGCATCATGCAGATCTGCACCCTTGCATCCGGGGCTGCAGGCGAGCTAGCAGACGCCAAAGACGGCGCCGACAGGCTGCAAGATGCCGATCAAGTGCTGGCTACGTGCAAGGACCGGCGCGCCAGGGACGTGCTGACGTCGCTGATTGCCCCAGCGCTGCGCATCATGGCCAGCGCCTTGCGTGCCACGGCGGGGAATGCGGAGGCCGAGACGCTCGAGCAGCAGGACCTTCTGGCCAAGGGGCAGGTGTGGGGCCTGTTGGGAGCGGCGCGCGTGCGACTCGTGCTGCCAGAGTCGCCCGTGGACCCGGCAAGCAAGTATGCCGTCAAGCTGCGCATCGTGGAGGACAAAATCTCCAAGCTGCAGGCGGAGAAGTATGCGCGCGAGCTGCAGGGTTCCTTGAGCCCGGGCTCGCTCCCGGACTCAGCCACGCGCACGTGCGAGGCAGAGATTGACAAGCTGACGCGTCGCGCAGCGGTGCTACGCAAGAAGCTTGTGCCCAGACCTTGCGGCGACAAGGCCCCGACCTTCGAACATCTCTTCGGCGAGCTGCAGCGCTTTGCTGCCACGCTGACGGCATCGCCCGCTAAGCTGTCGCGCCTCCTGTGCATGGCGCCGGGCGGCAGTCTCAGTCTCACGCATTCTGCAGACGAGCGGGCTGCGCTGCTGGAGGAGGAGCGCCACATGCAGGATGTTGCCGCCCAGCTGTGTGCGCGCCTCGAGGGGGGGGAGTGGCAAGGGTTCGAGGATTTGACGGGCCCGCTGGCGCTGGGCGTCTACGAGCTGAGGCTTGGGCTGAGGCTGTCTGCCTCGCACCTGCTGCTGCAGTCGCAGGGCCCACTGCCCGCCGAGGAGGGCGGCGGAGCGGTGACTGTGGCCAAGTTGATGGAGGAGCCGTTTGCCTACAGCCTTTCCCCCGACGACCGGCTCTTGCGACACGCACACCAGCTTGGCGTGAGCGCTGAGCCCAAAACCGAGACCATGGACGGCGACGGCGATGCCGAGGATGTGAGCGGCGGCGGAGAGGGCGCAGGCGGAGAAACCGACATGGCCGTGCTGCGCGCCGTGCTGCATGCAGTGTGCGTGAGTGTGGCGCAGGAAGGGCGCTGGTCGCCTGCGGGTGCTGCGGCGCTTGAGGTAGTGACGCGTGCTTACGGGCGCCTCTGGTCGCAGCGCGCTGATCGCGAGCGCGCGCGCAAGGCCAAGGAAGAGGAATCCTTTGCCTTCCGAGAGCGCAAAGTGGAGATGAAGTCGGAGGCGGAGCTGGAGGAGGCCGACTACGTGAGCACGTTTGTGGACTACTCCAAGGAGTTTGCCGACATTGAAATGCGCAGCGGCGCGCAGGACGACGAGGACGAGCGCCGGCATGTGGCCAAAGAAGCCGACAAGGTGGCGGCCGATGTCGCGGACAAGCGCGCTGAGGACAAGCAGGCCAGGCGCGACGCCGCAAGCGTCATCAACGAGGACGACCTGCAGCTGCTGTACCTGGCGCACCTGCGCCTCTCGGCGCACATGACCGTCTCGCAGGGCGTTGCTGCAGCCAACTCGATCAGCAAGCAGCTCCAGGAGAGCCTCCGGCGCGTGTCGCCCGAGGCGCTGGCGGACGCGGCTGCGGCACGGTATGTGGCCGCGGCAGCGTGCGTCGAGCCCGAGATCCTGCGGCTGCCCGCGCGCCTCGATCGCACTGCGGCCGCGGCGCACCTCGGAAACATCTCGCACTCGTTGCTGGCGTTGGCTGCTAAGTCAACGCCGGCGGCGGAGGCAGTGGGAGCGGAGAAAGAGGCGGCGGGGGATGCAGGGGACGAGGCGCTAGCTATCGATGCGCTGGGGCAGGCTGCCGCAGAGAGCATGGGCGGCGGGGATGGGCGCTTGCTTCCGAGCCTCTTGAGCGGCATGCGCAAGGATGTCATGTACCGCGACGGCGACGCTTGCGAGGCCAAGCTCCTGTGTAAGCCGGTGGCGGCCTTCGCCTCGCGCGTCCAGGCACTTCTGCGCGAATTCCCGGATCACGCCATCCTGGAGCAGCTGCTGCTCGTGTCGCAGCGCCTGCTCTCGCTGCCTCTTGACTCACCGCTCGGGCGGCTGCTAGCTGGCCTGGAGCTGCTGCACCGCAAGGCGCTTGAGTGGGAGTCGTACGCGGCGAAACATGTGTCCGTGCGCGATGAGCTCATGGCTATCGAGGCCGTCATCATCAAGTGGCACCGCCTCGAGGTACACGCGTGGCCGGACCTGCTGGTCGCGCGCGCGCGCCGCTGTGCGCAGCGGCCGTCTTCGATCTTCCTGTCGATGTCGAGTGTGATTTTGGCGGCGATCGATGGCGCCAAGGTGCATGAGAGCTTCCGCAAACAGCATGAGAAAGAGCTGAATGTCGCGCAGTACCTGCAGCGCGATGCTGTCGAGCAGCTCGACTGGCGCAAGGAGGTGTGTGTGTGTGTGTGTGTGTGTGTGTGTGTGTGTGTGCCTGCTACAGCGACATTTGGACCCCACAGGGTGCCTTGAGAGCGTGTCTTTCTAGTATACACATGCTCTCTCAGCCTCTCCTCTTTCTCATACCCCTCTCCTTCCCCCCTCCTCCCCTTCCTGCCCCCACTCCCTCCCCCCACTGCCCCTCCTTCCCTCCTACAGGTCCGCGAAGTAGCACGGAGCTTCCTGGAAAGCGCGACATTAGGCGACTTCACCGCACGCCTTGACGTCATGCGCACCCTCGCCCTCAGCCTTCAGCGCCCAACCATGCTCGGAGGAGGAGGAGGAGGAGGAGGAGGAGGAGGAGGAGGAGGGGAAGGGTTGGCAGGACGGAATGAAGGAGATACTGCTGAGGATTTGGCGGATGCGGTGCGAAGGCGGAAGGCGAGCCACTTGCTCACGAACTTGATGCTCTACTTTGCGCAGGTGTGTGTGTATATATGGATGATGCCTATCGTTGGTAATGTAATGTCATTTGCGTTGTCAAGTTACATACATA
>Ga0115006_10001252_pt1 | contig 15546 bp, 9 predicted proteins | sample ArcOceMetagenome_3_FD_88943 | JGI IMG/M metagenome (GOLD analysis project Ga0115006, IMG submission 88943) | Marine eukaryotic phytoplankton communities from Arctic Ocean - Arctic Ocean- Svalbard ARC20M Metagenome | ecosystem: Environmental > Aquatic > Marine > Oceanic | place: Arctic Ocean...
AAGACAGAAGAAATTTGGCAGATTTTTTAGATTAATTAATCAAAAGATGAAAAAAGGAGACTTCAATTTGTGTACTTTTGCTTCTTCAAAAACTATCCTATGATTTCAGTCAATAATTTAGCCGTAGAATTTAGCGGAACCACCTTATTTAGCAATGTTTCGTTTGTCATAAACCCAACCGATAAAATTGCCTTAATGGGTAAAAATGGAGCAGGAAAATCTACCATGATGAAAATTGTGGCTGGAGTTCAAAAAGCTACAAGCGGAAATGTAAGCGCTAACAAAGAGGCAGTAATTGCATATTTACCTCAACACTTATTGACGGAAGATGATTGCACAGTTTTTGAAGAAGCAGCCAAAGCATTTAAGCAAGTTTTTGAGATAAAAAACGAAATGGAAAGGTTGAATAATGAGCTTTCTACCCGAACCGATTACGAAAGTGACGCCTACATGAAAATCATAGAAGATGTATCGGAACTGGGTGAGAAATTTTATGCATTAGAAGATGTAAACTATGATGCTGAGGTTGAAAAAGCACTGAAAGGATTGGGATTTAAACCCGAAGATTTTCATAGGCCAACTAGTGAATTTAGTGGAGGGTGGAGAATGAGAATTGAGTTAGCTAAGATTTTATTGCAAAAACCAGATTTAATATTGTTGGATGAGCCAACCAACCACATTGATATTGAATCGGTAATATGGCTAGAGGATTTCTTAGTAAATAAAGCTGATGGCGTAATGGTGATTTCTCACGATAGAGCATTTATCGACAACATTACAAACAGAACCATTGAAGTAACAATGGGGAAGATTTACGACTATAAAGCCAATTATTCGCATTATTTGCAATTGAGAGAAGAAAGAAGATCTCACCAAATAAAAGCATTTAAAGAACAACAAAAATTCATTGCCGACAACCAAACATTTATCGACAGATTTAAAGGAACTTATTCCAAAACAAATCAAGTGACTTCGAGAGAAAAAATGCTGGAAAAGCTAGACATTATTGTGATTGACGAAGTAGATAATTCTGCTTTAAAATTAAGATTTCCTACCTCGCCAAGGTCTGGAGATTACCCAGTTTCGGTAAAGGACGTTTCTAAATCTTACGGAGATAATGTAGTATTTAAGGATGCAAACATGGTGATTTCTAGAGGAGAAAAAGTGTCGTTTGTAGGACGAAATGGAGAAGGAAAATCTACAATGATAAAAGCAATTTTGGGAGAAATAGAAGTAGAGGGAGAGTGCAAGTTGGGACACAATGTGGAAGTAGGATATTTTGCACAGAACCAAGCTTCTTTACTTGATCCAGATTTAACCGTTTTTCAAACGATTGACGAAGTAGCTGTAGGCGAAATTCGCACCCAAATAAAAAACATGTTAGGGAGATTTATGTTTGGAGGAGACGACATAGACAAGAAAGTAAATGTATTGTCTGGGGGAGAGAAAACAAGGCTAGCAATGGTAAAACTATTACTTGAACCCGTAAATTTACTCATCCTGGATGAGCCAACAAATCACCTAGACTTGAAGTCGAAAGACATCCTGAAAGAAGCATTAAAAGAATATGACGGAACCCTAGTTCTAGTATCTCACGACAGAGATTTCCTGCAAGGATTATCCGAAAAAGTATTTGAGTTTAAGAACCAAAGAGTAATAGAGCATTTCGAAACTATTGATGCTTTCTTGGAAAGAAATAGAATCAAGAACATTGCTGAAATTAATTTAGGATAGCAGACTGTTTGTTCTTGAGAATCAAAATAAGTCCTGTCCAAATCACTAAAGCTGCATCTATCATAAACACAAATTTCTGTAGAAAAGGCATGTAATAGATTCCAACTTTTGTTTCGAAACCAAGGTAGAGGGTAAGGCTCATTGCATATACTAAATAGGTTAATGCTTTGAAAGATTTATTTTTATATTTTATAAGTTCAATAAAAATTGGAACAAAAGCCATAGACCCAAAAACTCCTGTTAAAGTAACAACTAAGTCGTGTAAATCTTCCTGGTACATAAAAGTAAAAACAGCCATTGCAAGAACACCAAATACACGAATAAGCTTAGTATTTCTGTTTTGATGTGAGAATATTCCGGGCAAAACATAGAAAAATGACATCATTGTAAAGCTTAATACAAGGTGAGCTAAAACGGCTATGGATTGCCCTGGGTTTCTAATTCCCGAATGGGTAAACTCATTGTTTGTATCGCATAAAAAATTATGAAAAAAACTATATCCATTTTCACCCAAAGGAAGATTATCCGATCCTCCGGGATAAAAACTAGCCGCAGTCACAAATAAAATAAGGTAAACGATCATTCCAACTATTGGAAAGTAAGGGATGTATGTCGTTTTGAGGTTTATCAATTTTTCTTGTTTGAGCCGTGAAGGTACAAACTTTAGGTTTGGGAATTGAGAAAAGGGAAACTCTTATTTTACAAGTTTAAATAGATAAGCAATCCTACTTAAACCCTAGATTCTTCCACCCACTTAAATTTGTAATTGTTATCAGGAACAGCCATTCTTTCAGCAACTCTTATCATTCTTGATGGCAGTTTCATTAAGTAATCACGGGCTTTTTCTGCTTCGTCAGTTAAATTTGTGATTTTGTCAATTTCCCATGTGTTAATCAGTTTATTCAAGATATCTACATAATCCCTAGCAGTATAAACTCCAATTTTTTGTGCAGTATTAGAAAACTCTTCAAAAGCATTTCCAATTTTCCCTCCAGATTCTCTCAAGAAAATAGCAGGCATTGTAATTTTCTTTTTCATCATATCAGTAAAAGCAAGCATCATTTGGCTTGGGTCTACTTTGAAAATCCTATCTACAAATTCCGAGTAAGCATTGTGGTGTCTCATTTCGTCACCAGCAACCATTTTACACATTTTTGCTAGCTGTTTATTTCCATGCTTCTTAGCAATTTCAGACACACGATTGTGCGAAATGTAAGTTGCTAATTCTTGAAAACTTGTGTAAATAAAGTTTTTATATGGATCACGTCCTGTTCTAATATCAAACCCATCTGCAATTAAATATTGAGTTGTTATTTCCACCTCTTTCATATTTACCTTTCCCGATAAATATAAATATTTGTTCAATAAATCTCCGTGTCTATTTTCTTCTGCAGTCCATTGTTGTATCCAGGTTGCCCATCCGTTTCCTTCTACTTGGTCCATTCCATCCACATCCATCAACCAAGATTCGTAAGTTGGTAACGCTTCTTCTGTAATCATATCACCCACCAAAACAACCCAAAAATCATAAGGCATTTCTTTAGCCAACTCCTGTATTTCCAAAATTTTATCTGTAAAATTAGCTTCTCTTGCATCAGGTAAAAAATCTTGAGGTTGCCAAATTGTTTCTGGCGGAATTAAGTATTTTTGAATCAAAGTATTCACATCTTTTTCAAGGTGTTTCATTACTTCTAATCTTACATTTTTTTGTGACATAAATTTTTCTTTTTCAAGGATACTCAAATTAAACGAAGGTGTGAAATTCTACTTCGTATTTTTACTTCAATAAAGGTAGAACTCCTAAGACTAAAAAGCAATTAAAAATTTCATCTATGACTTTCTTAAATCACTTTAGTAGTCTTTATTAAACTAGGATTATACATAATATAGTTAAGAACAAAGAATCAAGGGTAAAAACACGAGTGAGAACAAAATTCAATCCAAAGCCAGGGTATTAATTCATGCTAAAAGTAGAGGTTTCAAACTACTTATTTTCTGATATAAAGCTTATAAACTGAATTAAAAGAAAGCCCTTATTTGGACCGTTCCAGAATGGATAGTTTTTATGCTTTCTGGTTTTCTGCCGTTATAATTTAAAGTTAAATCTAAGTTCTTAGCAACTCGTTTATTCAACAACAATTCCCAAGTGAAATTATTTCCTTTTTTAAGTCCTTCTAGCATCTCATACTCTAAAGAAGAATTGTTAGCTCCTGTATATCCAATTGCAAGAAAACTGAAAGAAGAAGAGATGTTTAATAGATTGACTACCGTGTATTTTATAGTTGTTCCCAATGTACTAAGGGAAGCAAAATCTCCAGCTAATTTGTTTCTTTTTTCTGCGTAAGAATACATAAAATCCCAATTGAAATTTATTCCTTTTTGGAAAGTAACTGTTGGTGAAGTTTTCCAATAATCAAGCGAAAAATTTCGGGTTGATAAGTAATTAGAAGTTAACGTTTTTTCGCCTGTTTCATTTTCCCATTTCAACAAAAAACGGCTCACTTTGTATCGTAAATTTACGCCTATACTTTCCTTATTTCTTGAATCAAAACCATTAGATAGCAATATTTTATTACTCTTGTCTTCGTATTTTAGTTCAACTCCATATTTGTAACCAGTTCGATTAAAAAACAAAGAAGAAAAAATATTTTTATTCAAAGAAACCAACCCTTCATCTTCTAGGTTGTTGACAAAAGGATTTAGGCTGGTTTCAAAACTTTCTTTAGTTGTTTTTCTGTCAACTCGGTAAGCCGAAACAGAGGAAGTTTTAGATAAAAACTTCCAAAACTTACCCTCTTTATTTTTTAATATTTGATAAGGATTAATGGAAACCGATTGGCTAAACCGATTAGAATAAGTTTTTATATACTCATTACTTTGAGTAAAAACACGAATAAAATTTGCTTGATCTGCAAAAGCTGCCACTTCAAATTCATTCAGCTCTTTTACTCCATTTTCATTGTAATCTATCCAAGTAAAAACTCCTTGTCCTGGACTTACTTCTACATACAAAAACTCTCTTTTTTGTTCCAGTCCAGAACCTATGCTATAAAATGTATTCAACTTTACTAATTGTTTTAAAAACGAAGTACTGAAGTTAGTTTGATTCAAAAAAGTGTTTTCTGGAGTCAATCCATTATTCGTATCAATAGGCACCAGTTTTCTATAAGCAACATTCCCTTTTAGCTGAGTAAATTTATTGAAAGAGATTAAGTTATAGTCTAATCCTGTTTCATGCGAATATGCACTTTGCGAAAGCGCATTGTTTTGTCCTGTTTTTTCATTTCTGTACCCATAATATAAGTTGAATTCATTCTTTTTTCCTTTGTTTTTCAAATACACTTTTCCGTCATAAAAAGAATAACTATTTCCTAATAAGCTATCTGTCATAAATTTATTGTTTTCAGCTTCGTCTCTGTATCCAATTATGAATTTAGAAAATCGGCATTCCAAGTTAGATTTATGTCGGTAAAAAGTTGTGTTTACATCTGATTTGGAATTCAATAAACTCCCGGTATAATTCACTAAATGTTTTTTCGTGTCTACATTCAACCCTAGGTTATTTTTGAACCCACGAAACTGTTCGCCCATATCTAGCACATCAAAATTATAATCCACAGCCCCTAAACTGTCTTTTTTGTATCCTAGCTTTACATTGGCAAGAAATAAAGGGGTAGTAATTTCTTGATTTCCCAAATTCCAGTTTCTATTAAATTCTATCGCTCTAAATTTCTCAATTGGATTAAAATTTAGGCTAGTAAAATCGACAAAACCACCCGCCATAAATGAAGATATAGAATCAATTTCCTTCTCATTTATTACTTTCAACTTTCCTCCAACGCCATAGTTTTTGTCGTTATCAAGCGAAGAAAACGTATTGACATTGACATTTGTAAATGCCAAATCCGAGATTATTGTTAGATTTTTTGTCGCATTCCATATGTTTTCAACCGCAAGCATTTGTTTTCTTTTTGGAGTAATTAAAAGAACTACTGGTTCGTATTCTCCATTTCTTATTATAATTCCACCAATTGTATCGGGTTTTACCCATTTATAAATCTTCCCAAAAGGAGAAAAACCATCCAAAACATAATTCCCTTTTCCTGCTCCCAAATTAGTAAATTGCAAACGATACAAACTAGAATCGGTACTGTTGGAGTATTGATAAATAGAATAGCCAAGCGAATCTAATTTCTCATAAGAAACCACATTGTTATCCTCACCCACTCGATTTTCTCTTTGTACAAAAGCATTTTCAATGTTGTTCCCAACCGAAGCCATCAAAGCTTTTTCTGGATCTTCTAAATCTTGGAATAACGGTTGATTTTTGTGATCTTGTTCGCTATAGAAATTTAAAGAAGTAATTGAGTTCGTTCTTGTGAAAGAAACCTCTGTTTGCGCGAGAGAACGCAAATAATTCCTATCTGAATATTGAAACTGAATTTCAATTCTTTTGTTTTTGGTTACCAAAAAAGAAGGAGTAAAAGTAATTTCTGCCGAGTTGTAATCAATTACATAATCATTATCTGCTCCTCTTTTAAGTAAATTTCCATCCACAAAAACTTGTTCCGTTCCCGATAAAACAAGAATGAATTGCTCGTTATCTGCTCCAACTAACTTATACGGACCTTGGTTACCTTCTATTCCCTGAAAAAACTGAGTTGCATATTTCCCTCTAGAAACAGAAACTCCAGCACTTGTTTGAATCAGATTGCTATCTTTTAGTTTAAATAGATTGGAATACAACAATCCTTTCGATTTTTTACGAAAGCGTAAATAATGAGAGGCCCTATTTTCTGTGGTAAAATCTCCTGCAATCAGCTTCCAATTGTTCTCACTCAACTGAATAAAAACATTATCAAAATCTTGTAATTGTTGCGTATTCCCATCTGGTTGAATAGGAATATTATCATCCGTAATGGAAGCCAAAAGAGTGATGTCTCCCCCAATTTTACCCGACAACTGCAAGTTGAAATTAGAGTTCACCCCTAAATCTTGCGCATTTCCCAAAGAAATCCCACGAGACAAACTCCCCGATTTATTTAGATTATCCAATCCAAATAAATCCAACTCTTTATCCGTATCTCCGTTACTCTTAAATGGATTTTTATAATTAAAAACTGTTTGAACAAGCGAAGTATCTTTGCTGTAATAAACCTTGCTAAAATTTACTGAGAGCAGTACATACTCTATTTGTAAATTTACAGGCAACCCCCCTTTCCAAATAAGCGAAGCATTGATCGGATTGAATTCAAAAAGTGAATCTTGAACAGGACTTGTATTGTTTAAAATCACAAAAGAATTGGGTACAATTGAAAAGCTATCCAACTGAACAAAACTTGAGTCTATTAGTATTGTCTTTGCTACTTTTTGACTAGAGGCATCAAAAACAAAAAACAATAGAAGAATCAACACTCCATATTTTTGTAAAATTATCACTGTCGAAATTACGATTTACTTGAGTAATTGTTGTTTGGAGGCGTGTTTTTTTCAATAAAAACGGCATTTACTAATTTATAAACAATCAATTTTACATAATCCATAACATAAAATGAGGGTTCACACGTAACTTTAAGTAAGTTTGTAGTTGTACTAATACAAAAAATATTTTTATGAGAATTTTAATTTTATTACTCGTTTTACTCTTTTCTACCCCCTCTTTTTCACAAAAAGTAAAGCCCTATGAATTGGAAAAGACTTATTGGGATAAGAGGAAAACCAACGTGAGAAGTGTGGGATATTTGAACAATAACCCTTACATGAGTTATTTTGGAACGAAAGAAGGAGAGTGGAAGTTCTACTATAAGAACGGAAATTTACAGGAGCTATCTTATTTCAATAGAGGAAAATACGTGAACGAATCCCTACAGTACTACGAAACAGGAAAATTGATGATAAAAGGATTTTTCTATTTAGGAGAAAAGGACAGCACATACACTTCTTATTTTAAAAACGGAAGAATTGCCGAGGAGGGAAATTACAACAGAGGTAAAAAAGCAGGGGTTTGGCAATATTGGTATGTGGACAGTACAGTAAGAAAAGTAGCGAGGTATGATTCTAACGAAATCGAAAGAGTGGGTAGCTTTTGGAACAAAGACAAAAAACAAACTATAGAAAAAGGGAACGGAAACCGAATCACTACTTACGAAAGCGGAAAAATAAAAGAACAGTTTAGCTATAAAGACAGTTTGTTACATGGAGAATTTAAATTAAAAAAAGCAAGTCAAAAAACTTTGATGAAAGGGCAACATGAAAATGGAGCTAAACATGGAAATTGGAAAGAATACTACACCTTTTTTGATCAAATAAAAAGTGAGAAAACGTATATAAAAGACAGTTTGTCTGGAGAATATAAAGCGTATTTCGAAAATGGAAAACTAAACATTGAAGGAGAATTTAACAACAATAAAAAAACAGGAGATTGGAAATGGCTAGATAAAAAAGGAGGAAAAGACATGGAAGGTCAGTTTATAAAAAACCTACAATCTGGCGAATGGACCTTTTATTATCCTTCAGGAAAATTAAAAACGAAAGGAAGTTACCTTGAAGGAAAACGAGATGGGAAGTGGATTTACAACTACAAAAACGGAAGAAAATTTAAACAAGGATCTTACAAGAATAATGTAAAAGAAGGAGTTTGGGAGGTGTGGTTTGAAAATAAAAAGCTTTCTCATAAAGGGGCTTTTAAAAACGGAAAAGAAGAGGGTTTTTGGGAGTCTTGGTACGAAAAAGAAAATAAAAAAGACGAAGGCTCTTATTCAAATGGACTTTTTGAAGGTAAATGGGAAGGTTGGTATCCGAACAAAAGAAAAAGATACGAAGGATCTTGGAAGGATAATTTCAAAACAGGAAGCTGGAAATACTGGCATTCCAATGGAATCTTGAAAGAAGAAGGAAAATATAAGGTTGTAAAAGAAAAGCGAAAAAAACTAAAAATAGAAGAAGAAATCACTAAAAGTGTAAAGCATGGGAAATGGGCCATGTACAGTCAGAATGACGGTTCTTTGGTAAGTAAAGAGCAATACAAAAGCGGAAAGAAACACGGAAAATGGACTTATTATTCTCCAGGAGGAATTTTAGTTTCATCTAGCATGAAATACAAAAAAGGATTGTTGCACGGAGCCTTCAATTCATATGATAGAGGTGGAAGGTTGATAAGCATTGTGAATTACAAGAAAAATGTAAAACACGGTATAATGGTTGTGTATGACGAAAAAGGAAAAGAAGTGAGAAAGATTAAATATAAAAATGGAATTAATGTAGAAAAGAAAGCTCTAAATTATGCTCCAATATAGAACTCGAACCCTCAAGAAAAACAACAGAACAGGAGTTTTGTTGTAGACTGAGAAGAGGGAATAATTTTTTCATTAATGTTAGGTTAATTTTTCTTACTATCGTTTAAGGTAAACTAAGCCGAAACTCTATTTACAGAAAGATTCTGAAATAAATTCAGGATGACTGATTGAAAGAAAAAGAATCCTTTGTGAAACTTTGTGCCTCTTTGTGTAACTTCGTGAAATTCCTTTTTATATTGAGAAACACCGAAAACATACACAGCCAAATTTCGCAGGAAGAGATAAAAAATCTATCCAAAGAATATGACCAATTGGTTTATCTTAATTCCAATTCAAAAGAACAGAGTTCTTTGTTGGCAATAGGACAAAAAGCGATTTTTATACCCAAAGAAAATCAAGTTTTTGATGGATTGAAAGAATTTGTAGGTGAACACCAAGATTGGGTGTTTGGTTATTTGAGTTACGACCTAAAAAACGAAGTAGAGCCCAGTTTAAGTTCCAACAATAAGGATGAAATAAATTTTCCTTTGGCTCATTTTTTTGTTCCTCAGTTTGTATTAGAAATCTCTCTCGACTCTACTGTTTTACATTTTCATACAACTGACGAAAAAGAGGAATTTCTTTCTTTTTTGAGTAAAAAAAAATCAAATAAGGGTAAAATGCAGCAAAAAACAACCTTTTCTCAAAGAATGAGTAAAGATAATTACGGGCAAAGATTTGAGGCAATTAAAGAACACATTCAGCAAGGAGATATTTATGAAATGAACTTTTGCCATGAGTTTTATGCTAATAATGTTGAGATAAATCCCTTTGAAACTTATTTAAAATTGAATGAATTGACAAACGCTCCTTTCTCAGCTTTTTATAAAAATAAAACTCAATATATTTTATCTGCTAGTCCAGAGAGATACATTAAAAAAGAAGGAAGTAAGCTAAAGACTCAACCGATAAAAGGAACGGCAAAACGAGGAAAAACAGACGAAGAAGACGAAGCGACAAGAGAGGAATTATCAGTAAATGAAAAGGAACGAAGTGAGAACATAATGATTGTAGATTTGGTGAGAAACGACTTATCCAAAACTGCAAAAAAAGGCTCTGTAAAAGTAGAGGAGCTTTGCAAGGTTTACACGTTTGAAACAGTACACCAAATGATTTCTACAGTCACTTCTGAGGTGAAAGAAAACACACATCCAGTTGAAGTATTGCGAACCACTTTCCCAATGGGATCTATGACAGGAGCTCCTAAAGTTGAGGCAATGAAAATAATTGAAGAATTAGAGACTACAAAAAGAGGAGTTTACTCTGGGTCCGTTGGTTATTTCACTCCAGATGGTGATTTTGATTTCAATGTAATTATCCGAACTTTGTTGTACAACGAAACGAACAAAAACTTATCTTTTATGGTAGGTGGAGCAATCACAAGCAAAGCTAATGTCGAAGATGAATATGAGGAAACATTACTAAAAGCTGAAGCAATGATTAATTGTTTGAAATAGCGAGATTAAATTTCAAGCACCCAATAACAAATTCTAAACTTTTTCTAAGTCAGCAGAAATTAAAAGCATAAAAAAATGAATAAAAAAACATTAAATAACGAACTAGAAAGACTGACAGTCGAAGAGTTTAAAGCGGAGAAAAAAACGCCTTTAATTGTAATTTTAGACAATATCCGAAGTCTTGCTAATATTGGTTCTGTATTCAGAACAGGAGATGCTTTTAGAATTGAAAAAGTGTATTTGTGCGGCTACACTGCTCAACCGCCACACAGAGAAATTCAAAAAACAGCTTTGGGCGCTTCTAAATCTGTAGCTTGGGAACACAGAGAAGATATTTTTGGATTGATGGATGAATTATTAAATGAAAGGGTAGAAATTTATTCCATAGAGCAAACATCAGATGCAATTATGCTCAATGATTTTGAACCGAAAAAAGGAACAAGAACAGCTGTAATTTTTGGAAATGAAGTGCAGGGAGTTCAACAAGAAGTAATTGATAAAAGCACAGGAGTAATAGAAATACCTCAAATTGGGACAAAGCATTCGCTTAACATTTCGGTTTCAAATGGAGTTGTTCTTTGGGATTTGTATGCTAAGTTGATAAAATAATTTTTATCCTGCTCAAATGTGCCTTAAATATTGCTAATTACTATAGAAAATGATATTTTCGCTAATTACTTTTAAAATTAAAGAAAACTATGTCATATTTATTTACTTCAGAATCTGTTTCAGAAGGACACCAAGATAAAGTAGCTGATCAAGTATCGGATGCAATAATTGACAACTTTTTGGCTTTTGACCCAGACTCAAAAGTTGCTTGCGAAACTCTTGTAACAACAGGGCAAGTGGTGCTAGCAGGAGAAGTAAAAACAACAACATACTTAGACGTTCAAAAAATTGCGAGAGATGTAATCAACAAAATTGGTTATACGAAAAGTGAATATATGTTTGACGGAAACTCTTGTGGAGTATTTTCTGCAATTCATGAGCAATCAGAAGACATTAACCAAGGAGTAGATAAAGCAAATAAAGAAGAGCAAGGAGCAGGAGATCAAGGGATGATGTTTGGTTACGCAACTGACGAAACTGAAAACTACATGCCTTTAGCCTTAGAACTTTCTCATAGGTTACTTATCGAATTAGCTTTGTTGAGAAGAGAAGAAAAAGAGATTACATATTTAAGGCCAGATGCAAAATCTCAGGTAACAATTGAATATTCTGACGATAATGTACCGCAAAGAATTGATGCGATTGTAGTTTCTACACAGCATGATGATTTTGTAAAGACAGGAAACAAAAAAGCAGATGACGATAAAATGTTAGTAAAGATTAATGCTGATATCGTAAATATCTTAATCCCAAGAGTGATTGCTAAATTGCCAGCAAACATTCAAGCTTTGTTTACAGATGAAATTACTTACCACATTAACCCAACAGGAACTTTCGTAATTGGAGGTCCTCACGGAGATACAGGATTAACAGGAAGAAAAATCATTGTAGATACCTATGGAGGAAAAGGAGCTCACGGAGGTGGTGCTTTTTCTGGAAAAGACCCCTCTAAAGTAGATAGATCAGGAGCCTATGCTACTCGTCACATTGCAAAAAACTTAGTTGCTGCAGGACTTTGTAAAGAAGTGTTAGTACAAGTTTCTTATGCAATTGGAGTTGCAAAACCAACTAGTATTAACGTAGAAACTTACGGAACTTCTAATGTTGACTTGACAGATGGAGAAATCTCTAAAAAAGTAGAAGCGTTATTTGATATGAGACCTTATTTTATCGAACAAAGATTAAAATTAAGAACTCCTATTTATTCTGAAACTGCTGCCTACGGTCACATGGGAAGAACTCCAGAAGTAAAAACAGTAACGTTTACTTCACCAAATGGCGAAACGATATCTCAAGAAGTAGAGACTTTTACTTGGGAAAAACTAGATTATGTTGATAAAGTAAAATCAGCATTTAATTTGTAATTAATGAAACAGATAAAATACACAATGGCTACTTTAACAGTAGCCATTTTTGCTTTTGGGTGCGGAGGAAATACGGAAAAAGTTTCTTTTTCGAGTAGCTCTCCAGCGATTGAAAAAACGATTTTTTGGGTAGACTCTATTTCGGAGCTAACGGATGCCCAATATCCAGACAATCCAGATATTTCTATACGAAGTAGCTTAGATGGAACCTTCTCTCATTCTAAAATTAGTTTTACAAAAAACAACTTAGGATACGACATGGTTATTTTTCCTAACAATAAGAATACAGACACGATTGTGCTGACAGATTTAGAGTTGAAAAAATTCATTCCTTCCGTCCCTACTTATGTTAAAAAAGACAGTTACTTAACTAAAATTGGAATTGTAAACCAAGAGTGGAATAGAATGCAAGTTAACTTTAAAGAAGGTCAATTTGAGACAAAGGGAAAAAACCTAGAGTCTCAAAAAATCACACGAATAGATGTAGCAAGAAACTGCATTAACGCTTATTTGTGGGAATTGATTTTTTACACAGTTGAAGATGGAAAAAGCAAACCAGTTTATCACGGATGGTTTGATTTTAATAAGGAATTATATGCGCAATTATTCGAAGAGAAAAACGGATTAGCCTACGAAGAATTTAGACCTTCTTTGGAGGAATGGATTTTTCCTGGAAGTGAAAAAACAAACCTAGAAGTTTTAAGAGAAAAAACGAATGGGAAAGAAGTTGTTTTTGAGAACCATGACAATGAATACTACCCAGAAATAGGAGAAAGAAAGAAGAAGAAGATGAACATTTTGTTTCCAAAAGACATCTATTCTATTGATGATTTTTTGACAGACAGCACGGTTTACGCTACTTTTTCAGCTCCGGGATGTTACAATCAATCCGACCCTAGAAAAACAAAACTTCATAGGTTAGCAAACTTGAAAAAAGTAGAGCTAAACAAGATAAAAAGCAACAACACAAACAAAGATTCCTTATCGGAATTGGTGCTGAGGTTTGAAACAGATAAAGACACCACAGTATTTGTAGTTGGAGGAATTGATTTATCTACACTTCCCGTTTTAACAGTAGAAAACTCTAAAAGCGGTTATCAAATGCCAATGGGAATTGGAAACTATTCTTTCTATTCCAACTATGCTCTTTTGCAAAACTCTAACCACTTAGAAAGCCCTTATTATGGCTTATTAATGGATGAAAATAATAATTGGTTAGACAGTCATGACGTTGGAATTGACGGACCTTTAATGCACCTGGATAAAGAAGGGAATTTACACTTTTGGATTCTTTCTTTTGAGCGACATAGTTTTGTTGGGCATTATGTGATTAATCTTTATTCGTAAGTAATTAGCTCTAAGTTTTTATTCATTTGTCATTCCCGACTCTGGTCTGAAATGACAAATCGAGTGAATTTCACTTTGTATTTTATAAGTTGAGCTTCAAGTCATTTTTCCTAAAAGGAAACCATCGGCTCGCAAATTCGTGCGAACCTGAGCCGTAAATATTTTGTTCCATTTTCGAAACAAAATGTCTCGAAAGAGGACTTTATTAAAATAGCGTGTTAACTAATACAAACACCAAAAATTTCCTTAATTTTGTAACTTAATTAAAGATAATACATGGAAATTCCAGCAAAATATAATTCACAAGAAGTAGAAGATAAATGGTATGCCAATTGGCTTAAAAACGAACATTTTAAATCTACTCCTGATGACAGACAAGCCTACACCATTGTAATTCCTCCACCAAACGTTACAGGAGTTTTGCACATGGGTCATATGCTGAACAATACAATTCAAGATGTATTGGTACGTAGAGCTCGTTTGCTAGGAAAAAATGCTTGTTGGGTACCGGGAACCGATCACGCATCTATTGCGACCGAAGCAAAGGTTGTAGCTAAACTAAAAGAAGAAGGAATTGATAAAAATGACCTGACTAGAGATGAATTTTTGGTTCACGCTTGGGAATGGACTCACAAACACGGAGGAATCATTTTGGATCAATTGAAAAAGCTTGGCGCTTCTTGCGATTGGGACAGAACAAAGTTTACTATGGATGATGATTTATCAGAATCTGTTACCAAAACATTTGTTGATTTACACGAGAAAGAATTGATTTACAGAGGTTACCGAATGGTAAACTGGGATCCTTCTGCACAAACAACTTTATCGGATGAGGAAGTAATTCATGTAGAAGAAGAAGGGAAATTATACTATTTAAACTATAAAATAGAAGGGTCGGAAGATACTTTGAGTATTGCAACTACACGTCCAGAAACTATTTTTGGAGATACAGCAATTTGTATTAATCCAAATGACCCACGTTTTTCTCACCTTAAAGGGAAGAAAGCAATTGTACCAATTGTAGGAAGAGCAATTCCAATAATTGAAGACGAATACGTAGACATTGAATTTGGGACGGGTTGTCTTAAAATTACTCCTGCTCACGATCAAAACGATAAGCTGATAGGAGACAAGCACAAGCTTGAAGTGATTGACATTTTTAATGATGACGCTTCGCTTAATTCTTTCGGAATGCATTACGAAGGGAAAGACAGGTTTGTTGTAAGAGAAGAGATTGTAAAAGAACTAAAAGAAAACGGTTCTTTAGAGAAAATAGAAAAACACACACATAAAGTTGGGACTAGCGAAAGAACGAAAGCTGTAATTGAGCCTAAAGTATCGGTTCAATGGTTTTTGAGCATGGAAAGATTGGCTAAGCCAGCTTTGGATCACGTAATGAATGACGATATCCAGTTTCACCCAGCTAAGTTCAAAAACTCTTACCGCAACTGGATGGAGAATGTGAGAGACTGGAATATTTCTCGTCAATTATGGTGGGGTCACCAAATCCCAGCCTACTTCTATGGAGATGGAATGGAAGATTTTGTGGTTGCAGAAACGATTGAAAAAGCACTTCCGTTAGCACAAGAAAAAACAGGAAATACTTCTTTGACAACTGCCGATTTAAGGCAAGAAAGTGATGCGCTCGACACTTGGTTTAGCTCATGGCTATGGCCAATCAGTGTGTTTGACGGAATCAAT
>Ga0115006_10001253_pt1 | contig 15541 bp, 14 predicted proteins | sample ArcOceMetagenome_3_FD_88943 | JGI IMG/M metagenome (GOLD analysis project Ga0115006, IMG submission 88943) | Marine eukaryotic phytoplankton communities from Arctic Ocean - Arctic Ocean- Svalbard ARC20M Metagenome | ecosystem: Environmental > Aquatic > Marine > Oceanic | place: Arctic Ocean...
AAGTATGGCTTCATCAGCATGGGCTCTCAGCCTGGCATGCACCCTTCGGCGGTACCAAACAACATGAAAATGTCTAGTGTGTATGCCTAGTACCTATTCTGCGTACCGTCTAGTGCCTTTGCACATACGTCTAGTGCCTTTGTGTGTATCCTGAGATCAACCAGCCGGTGGAGGAACAGCAAGCCCAGCAAACGGAGGAGGCACAGGACAAGACGATGTCCGCCAAGGATGCTAACGTCCCGGCAGAGGTTATCATTCAAGGCCACCGCACGCCTGGAGGTGTAAATCTGATGGGCCGCCACATTTTGCAGGTCCGAACTCGCTTTTTGGAAAACATTTTTGCTCCCTTTACTCACATGTTCACGCTCTCCTTATGAATGTTGTTTGTTTGTAGCCCGAGATTCAGAAGGCCGAAATCCAAGGAAACACCCCTTCCACCTGCGACCTCTCCATCGTTGGCCCACCACAGTCTGCCTCTCCAAATGCACGCCTTCCAGGGCAGGCCCTCTTTGCGAGCGCAAATGCAGGCGAAGATGATCTGCAGAAGCGCATTCAAGATCCGGAGCAGCAGATTGCCAGTTTCAAGGTCAAGGAGGCTGAGCGTGGTGGGTCATTTTTCACATGCTTGATTTCATGTATATTCAAACCTCCCAATTCTGACTTTCGTTTCATAATCCAAAACAACAGAAGAACATCGCCTTCCTGCCGAGCCAACGGAGGAAGACTTGCGCGCCACTCCGCTGGATGAGGTTGAGGTCTGTCTCTCTCTCTCCCTCTCTCTCTCCGTTTCTAACTCTCTCTCTTCCTTTCTGTTTCTTTGTATCCTCCCCTCTCTCTCTTCCTCTCCTCGTACGCGTGAGCACGCGCACATACATTTTGCCCCTACAGAACTGGTCCTCACTTGATTTTCATTTCTCAGGAAGAGCAGCGCATCAACAGTGAAGAGGCTGCTTCATCTCCTCCCTGGAACACGGTACCACAGGTAGATTTTTTATATAAGATGCAAGGTAAAATTGCTTGTCAGGTCAGCCATGCTGATTTTTCCTGATTATTTTTCTCACTACTCAGCGGCGCAACAAGGCACAGCAGCCAGAAGAAGGGGCTGCGGCTGGTGGCAACATTGAGAACATCCAGTTCATCAAAAACATGTATGGCAACCTTTCCATTCAGGGCCCTGATACTTCGAGTGGAATCGCAAATCAGACGGTATTCAAGATGCGTAGATTGTTTTTTTTCGTCACAAACGATTACTGTAATCACTCTCTCACTCACGCGACACACATAGGTCGAGCACTCACTCTTGTCGCTCAAAGTGCTCGGAGTCATCAACGACGCTGAGATTGCGATCCGTTTCAAGGACATCTCACCGGTACTGGAATTGGTGCCAAATAGCTCTGACTGTCTCTCTCTTGACGGCGTCTTGCGGAATGTATTTGTGCTAATTCCCACCCTTATACATTCCGTACGGTGTCGTCAAGAGAGGAGTAAATTTCGTTTTCAGGTTTGTTTCTCGTTGATACGACTTACAATCTGTCCCTTTACACTTGCCACAGGAACAAGTTCTGCAGCTACCGTGGGAAATTCTTGCCAACATGCTCGGTACCGACAACGTGATGACCATGTAAGATGACATGCACATGCACATGCACATGTTGTTTCGTTTAGTGTGTGCCAAATCTGAATGAACCTGTCGTGGCGCAGCATTGGGGTGCAAAAGATTGCAATGGAGCTCAAGGGCAAAGAAAAGGCTTCCATCTGCGGCAACGTCCTGGACACCACTGAAGTAAGAATAGCCAATTTTGCCGTGTAATTTATTCTGTTACGGCAATGCCAATATTTGAATTGGTTCACTTCTGAAATACAGATGCAAGAAGGCACTGCCTTGACACGCCCTGTGTCTGTCACTCAGGAGGACAATCTGTCCGTCAATGAGGTACATGAACATACTGTAGATATAATGCGCAAACGACACAAAATATTTGCCGATGTGTACGACGTGCTGATTTTTTTCGTGATAACAGACTATGAAGCAGAGCACAGGGGCAGCAGGCAAGCGCTGCCCTCTGCGCAAAAGGAACGAGAATGAAAAAGCGTAGAGAGCCCTTTTCTTCGCCAACACACTACGGCCGACAAGCACTTTCTTCGTGCGCCTCTGTGTTCGTGGAATCACAGTCCTCTCTGACGTGAATGTCATGAGTCGAATGTCTATTTCTATAGCTTATGTATGTCTATCTTTATGTCTTATGTATGTGACTTATGTATGTTCATCTATTCAGAACACACTATGTCCTTGGAACGCTCGTCTTCGTGTGGGAAAGTGTGACATGTTCATTGTATGCAAAGTGGTGATGAGATTTGGACGTCATGTGGTTTGAATCCACAGTGTTCGAGTCTGTTTGTTGAAGAGAAATCTGATCTGCCTGAAGCTCAGCTATTCAACCAACTAATGATATGACCCCAAGAGGGAAAATGAGACGGATTTGCGGCTTGTCTTGTGCGAGGAAGAGTGATGACAAGAAGGCCGCAGTTTCAGCTGCAAACACTTTTAATGTGTCTGTTTTTCGCCTGAAATAAATACGTCGTTCTACTTGCTTCCGTCCCGGTTTCGTGCCCTGCCTCGTCAGCAGAGAGTGCCGTGATACGCTTGGAAATGAGACTCTCGGTCAAATGAATCAAAGAGGGAGGAGGCATTAGTGAAATCATTGCTTGTGTTGCACTCTGGTGTGCAGGGCCGTCCTGTCTGAGGTGGTTGTTCCCTTTGGACCGAGGCCTGCGCCCCGCGCAGAGGTGCGGCGCGCCCCTCCGCGCGGGGCGCAGGACTTTTCTCCCTGCCTGCGGGCTACTCCTGGCCGCGGGCAACTCCTGGGATCGCAACCCTTTTCTTCGCATCGTCAGGCGTACCTGGAGCACAATCTTGCGGGGCGAGTCGGAAGGGCAACAGTCACACCAATAAAGAACCCGTCCTACGGACTTGACGCTCACGCGTCACAAAACAAATCCGCAGCCCTTTTCCCTGCGCCCCTTGCCCTTGACGCTCACGCGCCGCAGCCCTTTGTCCTGACTTTTCTCCCTGACTCCGGGCAACCCTCCTGGCCGCGGGCGACTCCTGGCTGCGGGCAACTCCTGGGATCGCAACCCTTTTCTTCGCAAACGCACATGCTTACGTGTTCGCTGCGGCTGGGCTGAAAGAAGCGGTTCATTGCAGAGAGTCTTGCAGATGCATCACTAGAACTCGCAGCTGCCCCACGCTCTCGCCTGCCTCCACCTCTTTGCAGAGGGGGGTACCAGAAACGAGAGGCGAGGGCAAGGCACAGAGCATCCGAGTTGGCACATGCCCCGAGGGCGGGCAAGAGTCGGCTGGCGCGTCTTGGCCCGCCGCGCCTAGGTTGCCTCCTGCCCCCGCCCCTGGCGAGCGTGCGCTGAGCGCTTGGGCGGGAAATAGCGGGCAGGGGGGCAGTGCTGGGCTTGGTGATTCACTTGGGCCTTTTCGCGTCAGCTTGCTTCCTATTTTGAGAGCTACGCTTTGCCACACCTGCGAGTGGGCACGACCAGCCGCGACGTCCGTCGACGTTCAGTCGCCAGCGCCCGGGTCCGCGCTGCGGCCCGCGCACGCATGTGGGCACGCGCGCACATGCACGACATAAAATGCATGCACGCATGGCGGCTGGCGGCTCCTATCTAGGTGCTGTCTGCTATCCATCTGCCGTCAACTGTCTGGCCAGCAATCGTGCTTCAGACCACCGCGGCGCCTAAGGTAGACTGAGGCTGGCTGAGCTGCCTGAGCAGAGACTGCCTCAGACTGCCTTAGCTTGCTCAGCAACGGTGTAGCTGCACCTCAGCACCCCTTTGCCAGGGCCTTAGCAACCCTTTAGCTGTACCTTGCGCATGTGCGCAGCAGCAAGCATGCCAGTAGCATTTCGCCGCACGCCGCGTCCATGCGCGTGCGGGCATGTGCGTGCGGGCGAGCGGCAGTGTAGGCGTACCGCATCCGCAGCAAGTCGAGACGAGAGCGCTAACGAGGAGAGGAGATGGAGGCACATGCCCTCTTCAACTTTGCTTGCTGCGCCATCGCATGCACCATGCCCCGTCCGCGCAGGCGCCGCCCCAGAGGTTGGTCCTGGCAAGAGGATGCGCAGGCAGATATTGCTCAAGCCTGCCGCGCCACCCACCCCGCCCTGGTCAGCTGGCAACTACCCCAGTGACACGACCTTTGCAAACCCCTTCACACGCCACCTTGCCCCTTCACACGCCACCTTGCCCCCTCACACTACCTGTACAATCCCCGCCTCAACACTTCCCACCTCTGTGCCCAAGCATGCGCGCAGGAGAGCGGACGGCGAGCAAGGCGCAACCAGGGGTGGCACAAGCAGGAAGCAGGAAGCAGGACGCAGGACGCAAGGCTGGCGCATCAGAGGCATGCGAGGCAAGACGGCACGCGCAAGGTAGCGCCATCCCACGCACGCCCACGTGCCACAAAGCACTGGCACTGCCAAGGCAAAACGTGCCTGTGACCGTCTCGACGACGCTCAGAGCAGCAGAGCCACGAGGGTTGCGCGGCAGCCCGTGCCCCAGCGCCTGCAGGCACTCGAGCACTCGCACTCTCTCCGCCTGCGCGTGTACAGCACGGCGTGTTGCCGTCATGTGGCCGTTGGTCACGTGCTGCCTGCGGAGCAGGGCCCCACGCGCAGGATGGCACACACAGGAGTTTCCCCTGGCAGGTGTGCTCTGGCGTGTTGCTGTGCCCTTGCCTCCTTGGTCGGCCCCACTCTCAACAGTAGGTGTAGCGTGTTTACACGCGCGTGCATACTGGGCGCTGCTTGTGCTCGCTGACAAGACATGCAAAGACGTATGGGCGAGGCAACCTGATGGTGCGTAGACGAGGAAGCCGGGGCAAACAGAAGGTCGGCGGCGGTGGAGAGGAGCAAGCTGGTGGCCCGACTGACAAGGAAGTCAGGCGCGTCTGCTAGGCTCCTGCTGATCACCATTGCCGCCTGCCCATGTGCGCCCATGTGCGCCCATGCTTGGCCCGTTATACCTCCACGCACCGTGCGCGAGCTGGCGTGCAAGCATGATTGTATGGTAGTAGTAGACGCAGGCACCGAGGCAAAAGCGGACAAGAGGGAAGAGAGACGCGGATGTGGAGAGGCGTGGGCTAACGGATGCGGAGAGGCGTGCGCTAACCCCTCAACCGCGCGCCCTACAAGCTCAACGCAAATCGCTGGACCCTAGACGCGAAACCTGGATGCGGAGAGGAGGGTGCGAGTCTTGGAGGCGCCGACACAATAGCGGCCAGAGCGTGTGCAGGTGCGGATGCAGCCGGCGCGGCAAGCAGGAGAGAGCGCAGCTGCCCGCCGACACCGCCAGCAGCGCTCCTTTCCTTACGCGCGCGTCCTGCGCAGAGAATGCATCAGCCGATGCTTGTCGACGTCAGGAGTGTGTGTGTGTGTGTGTTGGGATGATACGCCACCCTTAGTGTGAGGCCTGGCGCGCGTGGAGGCAGAGTGTGCTGACGGCAACGCTGTGCGCGCAGACGCCGGGGCAGAAGCCAATGAGCGCGCGCTTGAGGTGCACTACAAGCGCCCAGGCGCGGTTCATGTGCCACGTGTGGCGCGGCATACGGCGGGCGTTGGGCATAGACCTGGTGTGAGAGGAGGGAGTGGGCAGCACGCAAGATGAGCTCGATCATGTCCTGCGCCCGGGCTGCCTGTCGCGCGCCCAGGTCTGGCGCCGCGCCGATGCCGCTGTCGCTTGCTCCCCCTGCCGCCCCTCCCTCCGCTTCCCGCGCCCCTCCCCCCTCTGCCTCGCACCCCTTGCTCTGCTCGCCATCTCTTTCGCGTTCGGCCTCGGGGGCTTGAGGCGAAGGCGCAGGGGAAGTGTCATGCTGCAAAAGAGAGGCAAGGGTTTCAGAGCCCGTTGCAGTCGGGCTGACAGAGCTGGCCTCGCATCGTCGGCTTCCTGCACTTCGCCCGCCATCATCATCATTGGCCGCACAATCCATCGCCAGCTGTAGCTCAGCAATATCCAAGTCTGCTCCCTTCTCCTCCACCTCCTCATCCCCACACGCCAGCCCCTCTCCTCGGCGCCCGTTGCCGGCGTGGGAGCACGGGGGCGGCGTATCTGGGGCGGAATCCCCAACATCCCCAACAGGCGAAACATGCAGGCCGTGAGCAAGCGCATGGCAGTTGCCGCGGTGACCCGAAGAAGCGGCTGCCTCATCCTTGGTGTGCCAGGCTCCATGTGCTGCCGCGTCAGAGACAGCAGCGACGAACGCAGCCAGCGTAGAAGCCAGCGCGGCGCTGGCGTGCGGGCTGGGGTGGAGATCTAGCAATGCGAGCACGGCCTGGAGGGAATCTGCCAGGAGCGAGCCCTTTTCAGCCCCGACGTGCGCCAGCAGCACGTGCAGCACATCTACCCCCAACTGCAATTCGGCGGCTTGCACCGCCGGTGTGGGCACTGGCGCTGCTGACTTCCCTCGCCTGCCGTCTGGGGCGCAGGAGGAGCGCGAATTCAGGCGTGGGCGTGGGCGCTGCAGCGGCTGGGCGCCGCGTGTGAGGCTGCGGCAGATGGCATCGACGAGGTAATCGCTGTTGCACTGCACCATCTCGCTCAGCGACCCATAGCCGCAGGCCGCACACACACGCTCGAGCGTCGCCATGGCCGTGTCGCACACTGTCGCGTTGGTCGATGCGGCAGCTGCCAGGAGCGGGAAGGCTGCGCGCAGCAGCTTGGGCTCAAAAGCGGCGCCAAGCGCTTGCGCAAAATCTCCCAGCCCCTGGAGCGCTAGGCATCGCCAAAAGCAATGCATGCTCGCGCCATCACCGTCCACTGCACGTGCCGCCCAGAGCTGTGCCTCCTCGCGAGGCAGGCACAGATCGAGATAGCAATCCAAGACGTGGTCCACACTGGCTACCGCCTCGCGCATGTCTCGCACGCTCCTCCCTTGCGCCACCGGGGCGCTGGCCGAGACAGCATCCGCTGCCGTGCGCGCGCGCGCCGCTGCAGAGGGCGCGGTATCAGGCTCGAGAAGTAGCGGCGGCAGAGGCAATGCAGAAGAGGGCTGCGGCGGCAGGCCCGTCAGCACGAGCGGCCCCAGCCCAAGCTCTTGCTCGTCTGACCACAGCGCCGGCAACGCGTCTTCAGCACCGCCGTCGCCCATACCGTGCGCGAGGGCGCTGGCAGCGAAGGGGCTGGAGTCATCGTGCCCGCCTCCCCTTCCGTCGCCTCCTGCGCTGGTTGTAGCGGCGAGCTTTGACGCCGAGGAGCCTCTGCACATGCTCGAGAGCAGCGTACAGTTGATAAGGTACAGGGCTGGGCCACGGAGGGCCGGGGCCGAGCGCGCATCTTGCCCGCTCTTGCAAGCGTACTGCGACAAGGCCTTGATGGTGCGGTAGAGGCCGTGATGCAGCGCAATAAAGGACACAACTTGGCAAAGAACCCCCTCCATATCCCCTCCCGTGAAGAAGTCGAAGCGTTTGTGAATGTACGTCTGCGACATCCCCGAGGCCGTGCGCAGCGACACCGGCGTGGTCTCTCGCTCCTCCTCCGCCTGCCGGCAGGCAGCTCCAGACGCCATTTGGCGCGCATGCACTTGCGGAGGCGGCCCTGCATCGCGAGGCGTCTGGGGCGTGACAGGAGCCGTGACAGGAGCTGAGGACGCGTTTGCCAAAGGGCGCTGGCAGGCAGTGGCCACTTGGCGCAGGCGCTGGCGCACGCGCTGGCCTGCTGACTGCCGTGCGCCTGCCGACTCGCTGGCAGTTTGTGCCCACTCGCTGGCAGCATTGCCTGGCCGCGTTGCAGGCTGGTGCTGCGGCAACCCTCCCTGCTGCGCCGCTGCAGGGGCTGTGTATCTCAGAGCAGCCGGATGCGGGTCGTGCTCCACAACCGCCGGTACTTGGTCGCACGGCATGCGCATGCACTGCAGCAGTGCCCCTAGCACATTGTGGATCTTGCTGTCGAGGAGACGGTCGAGCGCTCCTGCGGCCTGGAGGAGGCGCATGTGTCCCCAGAGATGCTGTATCGCCAGTCTCTTCACCCCTTGGTCTGCCTCGCACCGGAACGTAACAGGCAACGACAGCAGCAGTGCGAGCACGGCCTCGAGAGAGGTCGACACCGCCTGATCCAACCTGCCTCGCTTCGCCCAGTCGGAAACGAGGGCGAGCGCAGCTTGCGCAACATCCTCAGCCGAGTCGGCACACAAGGCGGCGAGGGCATGGAGCAGCGCTGGCACGCATACCCCAAGCGTTTCCGTGCACTGCAACAGCAATACGCTCACCAAGTCCAAGGCGCCGCGCCGAATGACCAGAGCCGGGTGCGTGAGAGCTGCGGGCAGCGCGCGATTGAGGAGGGTGAGGTAGTTGCTCGCCACCGTCGCGCGCCAGCTGGCGTCCAAGGCCACGGTCAGCCCGTCACTGGCGCCCTCGCTCCCCGTTTTCGCTCCCGCGCTGTGCTTCTTGCTGACGCCACCAGGCAGCATCGCACGCGCCGAGCGCTGGGCGTCGGACCCAGGAACTTGTGCTGCAGCGCTGCCACCTGCTCCCTCGCCGCCTTTGCAGTTGTTTTCACCTCCTGCACTGCCCGCCTCCGCCGCCATAGCCCGCAAGAGGCCCAACGACTTGTGCACGTCCCCGGTTGCGCCGCTGGTAACTTCGCTCGCCCCCGCTCTGCCGCTGGTAGGGGGCAGCGTGGAGGCGTGCTCTGCGTCAAGGTCGCGCACGAGGTCCTCTGCCTCATCTTGCACAAGCTCGTCGGCGAGAAAGCGCGACGAGACATGCCGCCAGCAGCTGAGGGCGGCGGCACCAAGACGCGATCGCGTGCCTTTGCTCGTGCTCGTGACCAAGATTCGTGCCATGGCCGACACCACGCCCGGCACGTAAAACGCAGCACGCTGCGGGGGGCCGTGGATGACGCGAAACATGAGCTCGACGGCCTCGACTGCTTGCTGGCGCGTGGCCGCGGGCACGCTGTCTCCCGCCTTGCCGACTGCGAGCAGCGAGGCCAGGACGTGCCCCAGCGCCGCGCTCTTGTCCTGCCAAGCTTGCGAGAGGCTGCACTCGGCGCCACTGCTCTCCGACTCCTGCCGGCGGAGATCCCGCAGCACGAGCATGATCGCGTCGACAGCGGCGCACACCACCACCTCGGACGCGCGAAGTTCGACGCCGCCGGTCGGGGCCGGACCGCCCTCGCGGGGGCCTGCCCCGGCTGTCCCGGCTGGCGCGGGCTTGTGCAGCATGCGCGCTGCGGCCGTGAGCACGTCGAGCGCCTCCTCGCCGGCTACCCCGCCGGCTCTGACGACAGCGGACATGGCCGCAAGGGCGAGCTCGATGCCGCGCTCCTTGCGCACCGCCATGGGCGGCCCGGACGCGGCGCTGCCCGGGCCCTGCGCGTCGGCGTCGCGCAGCAGCAGCAGCAGCGGAAGCAGCGCGAACTTGGCGAGGCCCGCGGCCGTGTGGCGCTCCAGCGCCCCGAACTCGGCCGCAATGCCCTGCAGGGCCGCGTCCCTGCCCGCCGCGTCGCACGCACCCAGCAGGCCCACGCAGTGCGCCTTGATGCGCTGGAACGCCGCGCCCGCCGGCGCCTCCGCGCCCGCGCCCGCGCCGCGCGCTGCCGCGTCGACCCCGGCCTGGCGTGCGCCATCGCCGCCGCGCCAGGCGGGCGCCGGCCGCCCGCGCTGCGCCGCCGCGCCGGCCGCCGCGTTGTCGTCGTCCGACCCTTCGTCGCTCGACAGCTCGCGCGCCAGCCGGTCAAAGCGCGCGTACATGGGCGGCGTTGCTCAAGACCGCGCCATCGTCACCGTGACCCGTGCCGTGACCGTGCTCCGAGCGCCGAACTCGTGCGTCAAGAACCAATCGAAGTCTGGCACCAGCAAGCAAGTACAAACCCCAGGTTACCTGAGTATCTTCCACTCTGCAACTCGTGGGCCGGCAAGGATTTGGTACCACCAAAAGATTTGCCGTACCATACGCCAAGAATTGAAAGACGACTGCGTACAAATAATAGACAGATTTTTGCCAAGTGGTACAAAACACCTTTATACGTCAAATCGCGGGAGGTATTTGTAGCGGTACACATGAATTCTATGTGTACACAGTACAAAACGTGTAAACAGTGGATTCTTTTACTCGGTTCTGAGGTGGTCCCATGACTCCAGACGTCTGCGAGCATGGGCTGGCCCTGGGCGCTGCTGCTAGCGGCGGCGGGGGCGGCACTGCAGCAGGGACACGCGGGGGGCGCCGCGGGCACCGGGGCCAGCGTGCCCCCCGGCTGCCGCCTGGCCGCCGGGCGCGACGCGGGCGTGGTGTGGCTCGCGCGGCAGCGGCGCCTGCAGCTCCGCGGGGGCGCCTCGGACGCGGACGCGGACGCGGATGCAGCTGAGGCTGCGGCCGCGGCGCCAACGATGCAGGAGCTGATGGGGCCCAAGAGCAACATCGTCCAGGCGATCGCCGCAAAGGTCGGGCGCAATCTGCACAACAAGGTGGACCACCCGCTGCACATTATCAAGACGTGGATCATGCAGCACTTCTCCGAGACCTTCGTGGGCGCCGACGGCGCGCCGTTGTTTGACCTCCTCGACAGCCTGTCGCCAGTGGTGACCACGGCCATGTGCTTTGACGACTTGCTCACGCCCCCGGACCACCCGAGCCGCAGCCGCAGCGACACCTACTACCTCGACGAGACGCGCCTGCTCCGCTCGCACATGACGGCCCACCAGACGACGCTCCTGCGCGAGGGGCGCCGATCGTTTCTGTTTGCGGGCGACGTGTACCGACGAGACGCCGTCGACGCGTGCCACTACCCGTGCTTCCACCAGATGGACGGCGTGCGGGTGTACAGCTGGCAGGACCTCGGTGTGGCCTCGCACGAGGAGGCCATCCCCATCGTGCTCGAGGACCTCAAAACGACGCTCAGCGGCATGGTCGCGAGCATCTTCGGGGACGTCGAGATGAAGTGGGTCGAGTCCACGTTCCCCTTCACGGAGCCCTCGCTGGAGCTCGAGATCCTGTTCCAGGGCAAGTGGCTGGAAGTGCTGGGCTGCGGCGTGATGCGAAGCAAAATCCTCCAGAACGGCTCCCTCTTTGAGCACACCGGCTGGGCCTTTGGCCTGGGCCTGGAGCGCCTCGCCATGATTCTGTTCCAGGTGCCGGACATCCGGCTGTTCTGGACGGAGGACGAGCGCTTCACGAGCCAGTTCGTGGGTGCGGTGGCAAGCGGGCGGCGGGAGCTCAAGTTCGAGCCCTTCAGCAAGTACCCCATGTGTTACAAAGACGTGTCCTTCTGGCACCCCGCCGAGTTCCACGAAAATGACTTTGCCGAGTTGGTGCGCACCGTGTGCGGCGATCTGGCGGAGGATGTGCAAAAGGTGGACTCGTTTGTGCACCCCAAGACACAACGGCACAGCAGCTGTTTTCGCATCTGCTACCGCGCCATGGACAGGACGCTCACCAATGAGGAGGTGGATGCACTACAAGCACAGTTCTGTGCGGCGCTCGTGGCTGAGCTCTCTGTCGAGCTTCGCTAGCTCCATTGTTAGAGTGTGCATCACTATTGCCCACAGCACACCAGATGACCGTAGCCGCAACGCCCCGTCGCCCCGCGGTGGGGGCTCTTGCGGCGCCAGGGCAGGGTGAGCGCGCGTGCGGAAACGAGAGTTGGGTGGCGGCGTGCTGTGCCGGACGCGAGCGCGCGACACTGTGTGGACGCGAGCGCGCGAGGCCTGACAGAATGAAGGGCTTCATTCCTTGGTTGGCGTCAACCAGAACCTTCCTTCCCCCGCCCCCACTCCTCCGAGGTCGCAGAGATACTTGGCATCGAGCTCAGCCACCATCTCCTGCAGCTCACTGTCCAGGAGCTCCTCGCGGTGCGACCGGTCTAAGCGGGTGAGGAGGAGCGGGCCCCAGGTCAAGGTGCCCTGCTGCGCATCGGGATGCTCCATGGCCCGCTTCACGCGCAACACGCCGCCCTCTGCCTTGATGCGCGACTGCAGACCTGTGCGCCACCAGCCTATCCGACACAGCGCGCGGCACGCCAAATTCTGCAAGGCGGCGTGATCGACGTGGTTGTCCATGGCGTCAAGAATGCAGCTGATGCCCCCCGCTGCAGCTATGAGCTGCTGGTTGTCATTGTGCATCGCCAGCGTTAGCAGCGTGCCGCACGCCTGCAGTAGGAAGAGAAGGTGCACCGAGATGCAAACGGTGTCAGTGAATCCTGTAAACAGGGATGAAGGATTCGCATAAAAAACACGTTCGTGCCACGTACGCGCGCACACGCAGCCAAAGACACACGCATTGCCTGCTGCTGAAGGGGGGCATTGGTACTGTGTGCGCGCATGGCTTGGCATGCGCACTCGATGCCGCCCGCGGCAGCAATTTGCTCTTGGCATGCGGGATTGTCGTGGGCGAGGCTAGTCAGCGCCATGAACCCCCGCTGCAGCGCGCGCGCGTGTCTTTGATATCGCTTCATTCCCTCTACAATAGCCCCGATGTCCCGGTTGCGCCACAGGTTTTCCACATAACCCTCAAACACGTCGGCCTTTTTGGCTTCCTCGTTGCGGGCCAGCTGCATGTGCGTCTGTCGCAGCGTGACATCATGCGCAATCAGCTGACTTGTCTTGAGCTGCAGCTTGACCCTGAGTTCTTCGTGTTCGCTCTGTGCCCGCGCGGCAGCAAGTTTGGAGTCGGCGCTGTCAGCCTTTGCTGCCTCCAGCTCGCCTGCGAGCTTTGAACGTTCCCTTTGCTCTTTCAACAGCTGTTCAGTCTGGTACACCAGCTTGTGCTCTAGCGCTTGCCTTTGCTGCCGTTCCTCGTCCAGTTGGCGCTCCAAAAAATGGATGCGATTCTGCATGTGATCCTTCTCCCGTTTCCAGGACGCAACCTGCGCCTCAATTTTAGCCTCCTCTCTGCGCAGACGCGACTCTTGGCGACGCGCCGAATCCTGCAGCTCGTTGATTCTGTCGAGCTTCGCCTGCATGCTGGCCCGGCTTGCCTCGAGCGCGACTTCCTGCGCGTGCGCGCGCAACTGCCAGGCCTCGAGAGCGCTCTCCCGCGCCGCCAGCCGCTCCCGGACGATCGGTATGCTCTCGCCGGACTCTAAGCTGCCGGGACGGCGGCGGGGCGCGCGCGGACTGTCCGCGGTGTCACATGCGTGGCCGCCGTCTGGCTTGTCATCGCGGAGCGCCAGCGACCCCACAATGCTGATACCCTGCGGCGATTCGCCCACCCGTTTCGTCGGCGACCTGCTTCGAACCGAACTCGCGCTCCGGCGACCCTCGGGCGTCTTGCTTCGCCGTTCAGCCGCCCGTTGCCCCACAGGCGCGGCCGCGGAGAGTGGGAGCGCGCTGCCAACCCTCGTCGCGCTCGCCTGCCGGCTAATCCCCGGGGTCCCGTGCGGGGTGCTGCCCCGCGGCGTGTTGCCCCGCGGCGTGAGTGCTTCACTGCGCGGCGTCAGCGGCGCGGAGAGCGCCAGCGCGAGCGACCGCTCCTTCTTCTCGAAGCCGGCACGGACCTCGGCGGACGCCTTTTCCCGCAGCGCACTGGCGCGGCTCCCCCGGGGCGTGCTCACCGGCGCGCTCCTTCCCCGCCCGGACGCGCTGCTGCGTCCCCGCGCCCCGCGCCCCGGCTTGCTGGCGTGTGCATTGTGCGAGCGGGCGGGCGCGGCTGCGGGCGGGCGCTCCGCGTCCGCGCGGCTCGCGGCGTCAGCGCCCGGCGCGTCGCCGGCGCCCCCGGCGTCCCCGGCGCCCCCGGCGTCCCCGGCGTCCCCGGCGTCCCCGGCGTCCCCGGCTACTTTCTGCGCCTCTTCCTCCTCCGCTGCAGGCTCGCCGGGGTCGTGGGAGGCCTCCGACCTGCCGGCCCGGGACGACGTCCTGGATCGCGAGGCTGCCACCTCCTGGGCGAGCAGGGCGAGCTCCCTGGCCGCGTCAAACGCCATTTCCCCGCCGCGGTCAGGTGTGCGGCACGTATCGTGCCCGCACGCGACGGCGGCGCAAACGGTCCCTTGACATCACGGCCCCACGGGTCTCCGCACGTTGCATCCGCCTCCTCGAGGGCTCTCGCCTGGCATGCTCGAGGCGAGCTGACCTTGGGTGCATGCGAGTCGGTGCAAGCCGCTGCGAGCCATGCTCCGCAAGTGCGCGCCGTGCACACCCACGCACACACACCACCACCTGCTTTTTGCGGACCCCGGCGCCGCGGAGGAGAGGGCCCAGCTGCGGGCCCAGCTGCTCGCCGCGCGGCGCGAGCGCCTCCGCGGCGTAAAGTGGGTCTTTGCCGCCATGGTAGCAGTGCTGGTGCTCATGTGGCTGCTCTGCGCACGCCGCGCCCTCGCACCGCGCGGCGCGCCGCGGTCGGTGGGCGGCGAGGCGAGCAGAGAGTGCACGACCGAGGGCTTGCTTGCGTGGGCGAAAGAACGGGGCGCGGTCGTCGACGGCGTGGACGTGCACACCTTTGACACCGGGCGCGGCCTGCGGGCCCTCCGAGACCTCCCCAGGTGCGCAGTGCCTCCCCCGTGCCGCGCTGCGGCGCGTGCTGCATGGCACCCCCACTCCCACGTGGGGAGATGCTGCCTGTCTGAAAGCTCGGCTCCTGCACCTTGCTGGCGACCGGGCAGGGGCGCGACGATGCTCTCCGTCCCCTGGGAGTCTCTGATCACGGTGGAGCACTTGGTCAACTGGAGCCATCCTGTCGGGGCCTTGGTCGCCGAGTACGGCCGCAAGATCCCGCAGATGGACTATTTGGCCCTCTTCCTCCTCTACGAGTCTGCAAATCCGCAAAGGTCTGACTGCCTGCTCCTCTGCCCCCAGCCGCAGACGGCCTCCTACTCACATGCAGCCAGAGAGGGCGCCCGCTCTCAGAGAGGGCGCCCGCTCTCTCGCGCCGTCCAAAGAAAGAAACCCCTAAACCCTGCTGCCCTGCCTTGACAGTGACTGGAGGGCATGGCTGTGTACATTGCCACCCACCTTCACCTCCTCCATCTTCTGGACAGGTGCATGTGCATGCGCGTGCGTGCATACAGCGCATGCGCGCATGTGCCCTCGCGTGGAGGTTATCCTCACTTTCTCTCTTTCTCTCTCTCTCCCGCCCCCTCCCCTCTCCCTCTCTCTCTCACAAGCAGAGGCGAAACTGGCGAGGAGGGGGTCAAGAGAACTACAAGAGCAGACACACCGCCTCCAAGACTCCCTTCGCACAAAATTTCACACGCTCCTGCTCCCTCTAGTGACCCGCGCCCACGGCCTGTCCCCCCCTGCTGCGGGGGTGCCAGCGGGGAGAGTAGCGGAGGGGGCTGCAGGAAATGTTGGCAGCGCTGGTGCGGCGGGGGCAGGTGGGCGGGGGGAGGGCTTGTTTGCGGAGGGGGCACTGGTGTTTGAGCGGTATCTGTGGGCCATCGCTGCGGTCTCCCCTCTGTCCTCCCCCCGCCGCGCCAGCGCTTGTATGTCTTTGAGTGTGGTGTGAGCATGTTTGCGCACTGCTGCGCTTGCCCTGACGCACCTCGCCTGGTAGCGTGCGTGCTGTGTGCTGGTGTCTGCCCGTGCGCGCGCCCGTGGGTGAGAGAG